>Ga0182030_10017385_pt1 | contig 13887 bp, 17 predicted proteins | sample 812S3MmetaG_FD_121299 | JGI IMG/M metagenome (GOLD analysis project Ga0182030, IMG submission 121299) | Permafrost microbial communities from Stordalen Mire, Sweden - 812S3M metaG (Illumina Assembly) | ecosystem: Environmental > Terrestrial > Soil > Wetlands > Permafrost | place: Sweden...
CGCGCTTATATGGGCGGCGGCGCCTTCGGCGTCGACGCGGCGGCGCAGTATTATTTCAACAAGTCGGTGCGCGACATCGATCTGGCCGAAGCCGCCATGCTGGCCGGGCTGTTCAAGGCGCCGACCAAGTTCTCGCCCAACGTCAACCTGCCGGCCGCGCGCGCGCGCGCCAATGTGGTGCTGGACAATCTGGTCGATACCGGATTCATGACCGAGGGTCAGGTGTTCGGCGCCCGCCGCCATCCCGCCACCCCCGTCGATCGCCGCGATGAACGCGCGCCGAATTATTATCTCGATTGGGCGTTCGACGAGGTGAAGAAACTCGTCGATACGTTCCCGAAATCGATGACCGAGCGCGTGTTCGTCGTACGCACCGCGCTCGATACTAATCTGCAAAAGGCCGCCGACGCCGCAATCGAGAATTCGTTGCGCCAATATGGGCAGGAATACCACGCCAAACAGGCGTCCTCCGTCCTGATGGACGTGGATGGCGCGGTGCGCGCCATGGTGGGCGGCCGCGACTACGGCGCCAGCCAGTTCAATCGCGCGACCGACGCCATGCGCCAGCCGGGCTCTTCGTTCAAGCCGTATGTCTACGCCACCGCGCTGGAACACGGCTTCAAGCCAAGCTCAATCGTCGTCGACAGCCCGATCTGCCTCGGCAACTGGTGTCCGCACAATTACGGGAACAGTTATGGCGGCTCGATGACCCTTATCACCGCGCTCACCCACTCGATCAATACCATCGCCGTGAAGCTGTCGGTCGCGGTCGGCGATGGCAATCCCAAACTCGGCCGCGCGCGCATTATCAAGACCGCGCACGACATGGGTATCCGCACGCCGCTGCCCGACACGCCGTCGCTGCCGATCGGAGCGGATGAAGTAACCATGCTCGATCATACCGGCGCTTATGCAACCTTCCCCAATCTCGGCAAGGCGGTGACCCCGCATGCGATCCTTGAAGTTCGCACCGGTGGCGGGGAACTGGTCTGGCGATTCGACCGTGATGGCCCAAAACCACGCCAGGTGCTGCCCCCGCAAGTCGCCACCGACATGATCAAGATGATGAATAGCGTCGTGGAAAATGGCACCGGTCGCCGCGCCCGGCTTGATGGCATTGCCGCCGCCGGCAAGACCGGCACCACCAACAATTATCGCGATGCCTGGTTCATGGGCTATACTGGCAATTTCGTTTGCGGCGTCTGGTTCGGAAACGACGACTACGCTTCGACCAATCGAATGACCGGCGGCGCGTTGCCGGCGATGACTTGGCACAACATCATGACTTATGCCCACCAGGGCATCGAGTTAAAGCAGCTGCCCGGCGTCGCCGTGCCTCCCGAGCGCCAGCAGCCAGTTGTTGCCGATGCCAAATCGAAATCCGACGAACCGCCGCCGTCGCGCCCGACGGTGCTCACCAAGCGCGGAGCCGAAATCCTGGTCCGTGTCGAGCACTTGATGGACGATGCTCACAGTGCCTTAGGGCCACGCCAACCGGCGGTTTCCACGGATAAAAAGAAGCAGGCGGCAGCCCCGCTAAAAGGCGATGCTCTCGCAGCGGCATTAGAGGGTCATGCATTCGGCGCCCGCAACTGATTAGTCGCTAGGTCGCGGCCAGCGTAGGCTCTCTGACGCGAATCAATACCTCCAACTTTCAGCGGATCGATCGTGCGGCTGCTTCTCGGAACGCTGTTTGCCTTTGCCGTCGCCGCAATCGTTGGCCTCGGCGCGACCTATCTTGCGCTTACCCGCGGCGCCGCCTTTGGCGCGTTCACGATCGGCAGTTGGACCGCGTGGCCGAAAACTGGCACGCTTGACGCCGATCCCTATGCACGGGCAACGATCGCGCGCACCGGTCAGTTGCCGGTTGCGCTCGGCGACGGCGTGTCGTTTACCGCCCAGAGCGACGATAGCGGTAAGCTCCTTGACGGGCGATGCGACGTGGTGCTGTCAGGCATCACGCCGGCCGCACGCTTCTGGACCCTGACGCTCTATAACGTCAAAGGCGAACTCGTCGCCAATGCGATCAACCGCTACGGCTTCACAAGCCAGGGTATCGTCCGGCACGCTGACGGCAGTTTTGTAATCGTAGCGGGGCCGCGTGCAAACCCAGGGAATTGGCTGCCGACAGGGGGTGTCGAGCGCTACGCACTTATTCTGCGCTTTTACGACACGGCGGTTGGGGTTTCGACAAAGGCCGGCCGAGAAATTCCCATGCCGGCGATAAGCACAAGGAGTTGCCCATGATGCGGTGGCTGCTCTTGTTCTTGGGCGGAGCATTACTAGGCGGAATCGTCCATCTCGCGACCGTCATCATAATGCCGCGCACCGCGACACAAGACGCCTATTCGCGTCTGGCACGGATTGCGCCGGTCAATACCGTGATCTCGCTGCCGGCGCCGACGCCGGGAGGCGCGACGATGCCGTTCATGGATCCGGCCTTTGCCACTGCTATTTGCCGCTATGATCTTTCGAAAGGCACGCTCAAACTGACTGTGCCGGTTAGCCTCGCTTATACTTCTATTTCTTTCTACACACGCTATGACGTGGCCTATTACGCCATCAACGATCGCGCGGCTGGCCGGCGTGTGATCGAGCTTGAATTGATGACGGTCGATCAGCACAACCAGATTCCGGAAGATGAGGATGTCACGGCGGCCGACCGGCTCATTGTGGACTCGCCCACTCTCACGGGATTGATCGCCATCCGCGCGCTTGCGCCTGAGGCGCGGCTGATGCCAACGGCGCAAAGCACCATTGCAGCGGCCCAGTGCAAGCAGCAGGACGAGCCCAAGTCCGCCCGCTAACGAGTCTTTCCGGCAATTAGCGCGCCGCCGCCAAACTTGGTTCTCGCGCCCATGTCGGCGTGGGCCGGGTACGGTAGCGCGCGACTTGTGCCTGCAACTGATTGAGCACCCGTTCGACTTCAACGGCCTGCGGCAATGGCGTCATGATGACCAAACGTTCGAGCGCAAAGCGATACGACGCAACGCGCTGCGTTAATTTCTCGCCCACAAGCGATATGAGCGCCGCGTTCTCACGAATGCGCGCCAGTGCATTCCCCCGCTCCGCAGGAGAAAGGTTGGAAATATAGGCGAGACTTTTTCGCCGCTTCTGATCGATATCGACGACGCGTGTAGCCGTTTCAAAAAACTGCGGCAGGCGTGAGATGTCGCTTCGAATGTCGTCCATGATCTGAGAATAGCGAGCTGAAGGTGAGCGATATCCCGATTCGAACAAGTGGCTTGCGTAACTCGTGCGATCGAATGGGCCCCGATGATCGTGACCGATCGCGCCATATTCTCTGGCCACCGAATACCATTGCTGCCGGTCAAAGGGCTGCTCGATCAGAGCAAAGGCAAGGTCGCGAAGCTGACGCTCGTCATCCGTGAGTTCAAAGCTCGACGGCCAGGTCGGCCGACCGCCAGCTGCGTCGCGGCCAAGCCAATCGTGCATGCCGTCGCTCACCAGTATGGGACGGACCTCGCCGAAGTCGCCGTTCGGAGCGCAAGCAGCGAGCATGGCCGCCATGGCCAAGGCAGCCAAATGGCGGCGCCCGGCGGGCGTCCGCGGCAAAAGCGGCAGGGGAAGAAGCATTGGAGGCTTCGAGCCGGGCTGCTTCAGCGCGCCAAACGGCGGCGGCGGCGACGGCCGGAACTATTGCCGGTGTCTGGTTCGAGACCATTGGAACCGTCCGGATCGCGATCAATCCGGATCACCGGAAGTATGATGACGGTCGCCGGTTCGGTATTCGCATCGATATATCTGCCGCCGCGCCCGTAGCCCGCTTCGTCGGGAAATCGGATGACTTCGCCCATTGCAGTCCCCTTTCGGCACCTACGTAATTAAAGGGGCTGCAAGGTTAACGCTCCGCTAACGCGGCTCGACTAATGTGACCCATCGTCCGTTTGTAAAGCGTAGTGGTCATAATGAAGGTCTCCGCCTACCCCCCGCTTTCCGGCCTGGTCGATCTGGCATGCCGGGACGGTGTCGACATCCGCCCGACGCTGCTGCGCGTGCTCACCGATCTTTACGTACAAAAGCCCAAGCACAGCGCCGAGGAAGAAACCCAATATGCCGAGCTCGCGCTAGGCCTAATTGAGGTGGTCGACGCGCCGACCCGTGCCGTGGTTAGAGCAACTCTATCCGCTTATCCGGGCACGCCGGCACCGCTCCTGCGCAAGCTCGGCGGCAGCGAACTTCTGCCTGACTTCAATGCGCCCATTCCAAGCGAGGCAGCGACCGACGACCTGGTCGAAATGTTCTTTGCGGCCGGGGTCGACGAACGGCGCTTAATCCTCAGCAATCTCGATGCCGCGGCGACAGTGCCTGTACGCCGTCCGCCGGCGGCATCGAGCGAAGTGATCCGCCGCCTGGAAACCGCGGCGTTGCAGCACAATGCCGGCGAGTTCGGCCGCATCCTAGAGCGCGCGCTTGGCATTAGTCATGCGCTGGCCGAACGGGTAGCGCGCGATCAATCCGGTGAACCGCTGGTGATCGCAGCCAGGGCGCTCGGCATGACGGCCGCCGTGCTCCAGCGTATCCTGCTGTTCCTGAATCCGGTTATCGGACAATCGGTCGAGCGGGTACACGATCTCGCCCGGCTGTTCGACGATCTTGCGCCCGAGGCCGCCGAACGCATGCTGGGGATCTGGCGAAGGACCGGAACGCAATCGCGGGCCGTCCACGAGCCCGTGCACTACGACGACGAACGCCGCAGCGCCCGTTCACTTGCGGCACCTTCACAACAGCGCGCAGTGCGCGGACGCGACGAATTGCCGTCCCGCATTAAAAGTTCTGGCCGCTAGATCACCGCGTCGTCGAGAAAATGCCGCCCGGCGCGGTCCTCGACTTCGATAATCCATACGTCTGGATCGTAGCGAATTTCACGCGTAAGGCGGCCTTCGATATCAGCCTCAATCGCCGGCGTTCCGGCGCCAAGAATGGCCGTAAAAATCCGGCCCACCGGCTGAGCGTCTTCAAATGCGGCTTGCGGCGCCGGGCCATATAACAGGCCGGTGCCGTCGAGCCGATTGATCTTGATATATATCGCGCCAGCCTCTTCGGCACCGCGCCGACGAACCGCCGCGAACGCACCTTCGATATGGCAACGGCGCACATAGGCCGCCACCCAGATGCCGGATTTCAACCGCATTGTCTTTTCTAGCACAATTATTCGAGTGGACGGCCCGTCATGGCCGCGAGCTCACGCACAAGCCGGTCGGATACCTGGCCGGTCACCGGCAGCCGGTGGTCCCGCTCGAATTTTTCGATCGCCAAGCGGGTATTGGCGTCGTATTCGCCGGTCGGCTTGATCTGGCCGTAACCGAAATTCGCCAGCGCACGCTGGACGGCGAGCACACGCTTGGACGGCGCAATCAGTTCGGCGATTGGATCGTTATGTTTTGGTTCAATCTGGGCCGCGCGCTGCTGGATCGGCGCGGGTTGCGGCAACGCAACCGGTGCTTGCTGCTGAAGCACGGCGACCGCGGGAGCCTCTTGCTTCACCGCCGGCCGCGCCGCAAAGATTGGCGCGGGGTGCGGACCATGCTGCAAAAACAGAGCATTGGTGAAAATCGCCAGCACCGCCGCGAATGCCATCATGGCGCCGACCGATTGGCGCGGATGACGACCGATCACAGCGGCCAGCCTATCGGCGCCGCCTCTTTCCATCATCTCGTCGCGCTGACTGCGTCTACGCACGTTTCCTCACAAGACTATTGGAGGCCGCTTTAATTTCACCGGCGCGCTCGATGACGAGTTTAATGGGCTCAACCGGCGGCCGGCTGCCTTCGCAATTGATCGGTAGCCTTACGGTCACGCATGTTCCCTCGCCAAGCCGGCTGCGGATGTCGATGTCGCCGCCATGCAGGTGCACTAAGCCTTTGACAATGGATAAGCCGAGGCCCGTGCCATCGTGGCGCCGGTCATACGACGTGCGCGCCTGGAAAAATGCTTCGCCTAGCCGCGGCAGATCATCCTCGCCGATTCCGACGCCGGTATCCTCCACCGCGACGATGAATTTCAAACCATCGCACTGCGCGCCGACCGTGACCCGGCCGCTGCGCGGCGTGAATTTGATGGCATTCGAAATGAGATTAATGAGGATCTGATTGAGCGCACGGCGATCCGCCACGACTTCGGGCAAATCGGCGACTATCCGGGTCTTGAGTTCGACGCCTGCGTCTCGCGCCTTGAGCGCCAATAGATCGCAGCAGCTAGCGATCGCCCGTGCGGGCATGAGCGGCTCAGGTGTAATCTCGAAATTTCCGGTTTCCATCTTTGACATGTCGAGAATGCCATTAACCACCGACAGCAGATGGCGGCCAGAATCATTGATCACTTTGGCATATTCAAGCTTGCGGCCGGCATCGAGCACGAGCGAGTCATTGGTCATCATTTCGGAAAAGCCGATGATCGCATTCAGTGGCGTGCGCAATTCGTGGCTCATGGTCGCAAGGAAGCGGCTTTTGGCGGCATTGGCGCGTTCCGATTCGCTGCGCGCGATTTCAATGGCCTGCTCCTGCGTCTTTCGCTCGCCGATATCGCGCAACACCGCGACAACCTCGCGCTCGCCGGCGTTCGGCTTGTCGCTGGCTCGGTCGAGCCGACGGCAGCGCATTTCTACCCATACAAAATGGCCAGCCAGCGTTTCGGCATTACCACCCCGGCGAATGCGGAATTCGACCGAGCGGCTCTCGCCCACGGTAGCCGCATCGGCAAGCGCGGTGAGGTAAGCCGGGCGGTCGGCAACATGCACGCGGTCGAACAGGCCATGACCGGCAAGTTCATTGGGCTGAACACCGAACAGCGATTCGGCTGCCGGTGAAACGAACAACACAGCGCCGTTGCCGCCGTGGCGCGTTATGACGTCGGTCATATTGCGCGCGAGTAACCGATATCGGTCTTCCTCGGCATAGAGCATCCAGAAACTGGTGCGCGCGAGTTGCTCGGCGCCTAGCGCAATTCCGGTGGCATAAAGGGCAGCGGAAATAATGCCGAGCGCCGTGAGCGCGCCATGTTCGGATACCAGCGTCGTCGCGGGGGCGACCAGATCGCTGGCACTGAGCACCAGGAGCAGCCCGGCGGCGGCAAGCGCGAAAGTCGAGGCCAGTGCCACCACGCGGCGCGACGCCGAGAGCGCGGCTTCGAGCGGTACCACGACCAGCCAGATCGCCGCGAACGAGCCGATGCCGCCGGTAAACCAGGCTGCTACCGTCACCAGGCCGGTGAGCGAGAATGCCGAGAGCATATGCGCGCTTTCGTAACGCCCGGTACGCGACAGGAAATAGGCAATCAGGATCGGTGCCACCAGCCAGCCGAACACGCCGACTTCAAGTGGGCTCGGCGCGCCACGCAAGGCGACATAGATGGGAAAGCACGCGAGCGCGGCAAAGCTGCCGAGCAGCCGCGGCGCAATGAAGGCGCGATGGCGCGCTGCGGTCAACGCGTCGAGCCGCGCCGCCGGGTACACCAAGGCGTCAACATAGTTCCACACTGGTGTGAGGAAATTCACGATCCCTGTCCACGTCGTTGAGAATGACGTGCCCCTTTTTGATCCTGAAATCTTAGTGAGGCCCGCTTAAGCGAACGCTAAGGCTCGTAAGTCCACGGGCTGATTAGGCCGCCGCCGCAACTTATTTGGTCCAATCGCAATGGCCATTCGATGGTCATGGTGAAATTTCGGTTGCCATTTGCGAGTTCGCACAATGGCGCCACGATTTCTTACCGATGCGGTAACCATGCCGAACCGTGTGAATACCCGATAACAGGCTCAGCTCTCGGACCCCTAAAATTTTAGACAAATTCTATTTTCTCCCATTTGAAGAAAATTCGCATCGTATTCGCGGCGAATTAGCCCAAAAACGTCGCTTCATCGCCAACGTCAGCTTCAAGCCTGTCTGGTACGGTTTAGTTCAAAGGCGGTCGGAAAGCCGTCAGGGATAGTGGGTAGGGTCATGTTCTTTCTTTTGCGAATGGCGTTTTGGCTGGGCGTCGTCTGTGTGCTGCTGCCGGGCAGCGGCACCAAGCCGACCTCCGCGGATGCGCAGGTCGATGCCATGCAGGCCGCGTCCTTGGCCGGCGCAGCCGTCTCGGACATGCGTGGTTTCTGCGGTCGACAGCCCGACGCTTGCGAGGTTGGCGGCAAGGTCGCGGTCGCGCTTGGCCATAAAGCCGAGGCTGGCGCCCGCACCATCTACGAATTCATCTCCGCCAAGCTCAATGAGAAGACCGCGCCAGCCGATAAGACCGCCAAGCTGATCCCGGCTTCGACGGCCAGCCAAAGCGCGGCGAATGGAACGCTTACCTCGAGCGATATGGCGCCGGCATGGCATGCGCCGGTTCCGCTGCCAGCGCGCCGCGAGGCGCGGGTGGGCCGGCCTTCGGTTTAAAGCGCTGAATTATTGGATTTTCCGGCCCTCTCTGGGCGCACTGCGCGCATTTTTTTGGCTATCGGCGCGCGCAGGCCTATATACCTGACGCCATGGCATCGAAAACGACCGCGATCGACGAAATCGTCGATAATTTCACGCTTCTCGACCAGTGGGATGACCGCTATCGTTACGTCATCGAACTCGGCCGCACTTTGGCGCCGCTTGCCAAGAGCGCGCACACCGAAGCCAACAAGGTGCAAGGTTGCGCCAGTCAGGTTTGGCTGCTCACGCTTGTGACGCCGGACGGCAAAGACGGTCCGCTTCTCACATTCGAAGGCGACAGCGACGCGCACATCGTACGCGGGCTGGTGGCGATCTTATTTGCGCTCTATTCCGGCAAGACCGCCGCCGAGATCCTGGCCACCGACGCGCTCGCTTTGTTCGACCGTATCGGCCTCCGTGAAAATCTCACGCCACAGCGCTCAAACGGCTTGCGCTCCATGGTCGAGCGCATCCGGACCGAAGCCAATTCGGCGCTGACGGCGGCTTGAAGACTAGGTACCGTCCACCATGAATACCGCGTCAGCGGCGAGCCAGGTGCGGATCGGGGCACTCGTTCTTCCGCGCGCTGCGCCGCCATAGCCGTAGTGGCGGGCAAGCCGCTCGAGAGCGAGTTGCAGCACAATTTTGGCCGAGCGCGCCGGCCATACGCGTTCGCGCTCGACGTCCTCAAGACCTTTGAGAAAACGGCAAATGTCGATCAGCAGCCCGGAGAATTCCGGACCGACGCCATCGAGGGCGGCACGCACGGATTGACGCGCGGCAATCATGGTTTCCGTGAATTCGCGTGCTCGATTGCTGCCGCGGCGGTCGGACGATATCGGGCTCGCCCAGTTCGAGGTCGTACGCGGCATTAAATTGGCCCGGGTGAAATCGGCACGCAGCCGCTCGCCGGCTAGCAATTGGTGCGGCTCGATCATTGTGCGGCCGTCACGGCTACGCCGGCGCGCAAGCCACGCCAGCGGGCTTTAGGACAAATCGACAGTAACGCTGGCTTGGCCGAGTTCGGTCGCGACTTGGGGTTGCGCCAAATTGAGGTGCTGGACGCGGAAGGAATCGATCGCCGGCTGTGCAGGTTCTTCCGGGCGGCTGGCGGATTTACGGAGTTTTGAATTTAAGGCCATCGACACAATCTCCTTGATAGGATTTTGTGGCCAATTACGTAGTTGACACCACACATTTAACGTAAGTATTTGATAATCCATCATTTTCCACTTTGATCCCCTTATTTATAGAAAAAGGCCTGATATTGTCGTTGTAGGCTTGATCTGGCCTACCATCGAGAGTACGAGGGTGCATAACCAAATAGCATCCAGATTCGGTATTTCGATGAACGGCGCCGACAAAATTGGGAAGCGGACGAAGCAGGAGGTGCGGCAGGAGCGCCTCCGCGTCTTGCGCGAAATGGCGGCTCTTCTTGAAGAGGAAGAGCGTGAGACCACTAGCGTGCCTCGCGACGGAAGGCTGGCTAGTGCGACCACGATTGAGCCCGATCTGAGCTACGCTCAGAAACCGCTCGCAGTGAGCATCCCCGAATACCTTGCTACTTGCAAGGAGCCTCAGACTACGAAGCAGATCGCTACGGCATTACGAAAGGCTGGCCGGGATTTTGAGACGGCAAATCCTGTTCATGCTGTGCGAACGATGCTGCGGCGAGCGATGGGGTCCAATCCAGACATTTTTCACGTTGGATGGGCGAAATGGTATTTGAAATCCAAATGTACAAAAAAGCAGTTGGAAAAACACGCGGCTAACAACGTCAATCTTGGTACTGGCGGCCGCAGCAAAAGAGAGCACGCAAAGCGAACGGCAGATGGCATTAAAAAACGGCGCAGCGCAGGAGCTTCATGGGGACCGCGCGAAAAAGGGACGCCTGAATTAATCGAGAATGCGAAAGAGATGCTCCGCAACGGAGTCACCCTTGGTGTGGTTTGCAGAACCTTGAAAGTCTCAACTGCTACGCTTTACAAACACGGTATTCATCAGCGCGAGTTGAAGAAAGAAGGAAAGCGGCAGCAGGAATTGGCCTTAGTTGAACAGACGGAGGCCGACAATGTTGTCCGCTTCGCCAAGAGCTAAAACGAATAAAGCGCCCGTCGTTTTCACGGCGGGCGCTTCAAATTCAGTCCGTCGAAGGGTGAGGTTTTGCCGACTGTCCCCTGCGACTTGCGACCCAGCACTGAGGCTCCGTAAAGCCGGGGCTGGGAGGTGGTACATGCAACAATAGCTGCATGAGGCACGGGCGCTGTTGGCCAAGGCAAGGTCAGCAGCGCCAACGCCCAACAAATATATACTAAGTCATTGAGCCGATTGCAAAGGTTGAGTCGGTTCAATGGTTTATGGAGGTGATATGGGCCAAAAGCGGACGGACGATCGATTCTCCGAAAGGGAAGCCGCGCGCCGCCTCCAATCTATTTTACGCGGCGCGTTTACTGGCTCCCCCACGCCGCTAAAGGATATTCCAAAAAAGAACGGCGAATCTCGTAACAGCGGCTACAAACAGAAAAAGAAAAAACCCCGCTAATAGTTTACTTTTATCATCGCCGTCCAAAATGATAGTCATAGATTATTTTCTTAGTGACGCCGGCTTGTTTTGCCATTGATGAAATCAGATCCGGTGAAAATGGTGCCTTCGGACAATCTACCGTCACTTTAAATAAGACACCGCCTACAGTTTTTACCCAATGTTCGTGAGACGTGCCGGACTTAGCGGCGCGCAAAGCAAACCCCATCGTTTTCAGAATCGCTTTAAATTGAGGGCACGTAAGCGGAGGATGGTGCCCGCTCATAGAGCGGCGTTATGCCGTGCAGGCTTTGGGTTCCAAAGGCATCGGCTCTTTATAAAAAATCCGTTCCTTGGAATGATCCAAAAAGCTTGCAACATAAGAGAAGCAACTGAGGGCATAATAATTTAGATAGACGCGCCAAGTAGCCCGTCGATTCAATAATTCATAGGCATGTTCACGATCCTCGCCCGTAAGCGCATCCGTAACATACGAGAGGATCATAGACTCAAGCTTGTGTTTGACCTCAGGAAGGGTGTCAGCTTGCACGGCTAAGCCAAGTTCAAGCGTAAACGCCTGCCACTGGTTATTTTTGCGCTCGGCAAAAACACGAATGACAAGGTTCATAGGAGATACTTCTGAGATTGGCTTGTTCCTGATTTTTGGCAGAGCGTTCATCGCACATCACCTGTGTGGACCGTCGCTACCGGTAACAAACATTTAATAGTTCATTAATGGCTTGTCTATGGCCTACCGAATGCGCGTGAATCATAAGCCATTGAAATCGTTAAGACTTTTATAAAGTTTGAATTATTTTTATCGTTTCAACGGCTGTACAGCGTTGTACGCACACAGTTCATTCAACGCTCGATCAGCGTTTTTTCCGTCGCCAGCGCAAAAATCGCTTCGCCCGATATTCAAAAAACTTCTTAGTGAGGTTGCCGGTACGTCAGTCTTTTGCCGTCGCCGCCGCGAACAGCAAGGACCGCACGTTCTCCATCGGTAATGGTGCGAGTGTTATACCGGAACTCAAATTCTGCCAGATAGCGGTGCAGATTCTTTTCAGCACAGTGCTGATAATTACCGCGCATCCCGCGCTTGAAAATGCCAAAGAAGCCTTCCGCCGAATTGGTGTTCACGTCGCCGCGCGCATATTCCTTGCGGCTATGAACGACCGTTTCGTGCGAGGCAAAATGCTGGTCCGCGCCGAAATAGAGGCGGCTTTCATCGGTATGCAGGCGGCTTTCCTTGGCCACGTTTTCCATAACGATACGGCTAACCGTCACCTTGTCGGCGGTCGGCACATGAAACGTGCGAACGCTGCCGCCGCGCTCGACTAGGGCGATGATCGCCCGCTTGCCGCCGGGGCCATGCTTGCCACTTTTGGTAAAGGGACGGCCTCGGCGCTGCGGAGAGACGCGGCGCTTACCTTCCGGCACTTCGCCGTAATAGGTCTCGTCGGCTTCCACGATCTTGCCGGGGCCACCCATCGGGGGGAGGGCTAAGCCACCACGGCGCATGGCTTCCATAACGCGATGGTGCAAAAACCAAGCGGTGTTGTATTCGCAACCCAAAGTTCGCTCTAGCTGGGTGGCAGTGAAGCCCTTTTTAGACGAGGCGTAGAGGTGGAATGCCATGGCCCAAGACGTTAGGGGCGCATGGGAGCGTTCCATCACGGTTTTGGTCTGGACCGTAAAATCCTTGCGGCACTCAGGCTCGCCACAGCGATAGCGCCCAGTCTTTTTGGTCGCATAGTGCTTCAAACTGCCACAATTCGGGCAGATAGGACCATCCGGCCAGCGGGCGGCTTCAAACCACTGCCGGGCCGCGTCCTCATCGTGAAAGTGCTTCTGAGCGAGTTTGTTCTTGGCCATCGGGTAACTCCTATGGCCAGAATACTACCCCAAGCGGCTTGTGGTGTAAACTACGTAATTGGGATTTTGTGCCTACCATGGGGAATGCCGGGCTGCAAGGGAAATTAGGAATATATCCAAAATTCGGTGGCGCTACTTCACGCGGCGGCGGCGCTGCTGGCCCAGCCCCATTTGCTTGGCCAGTTGCGAGCGGGCGGCCGCATAATTGGGCGCGACCATCGGGTAATCGGCGCCGAGGCCCCATTTTTCACGATATTGTTCCGGGGTCATGTTGTACTGCGTGCGCAAGTGCCGTTTGAGCGACTTGAATTTCTTGCCGTCCTCGAGGCACACCACATATTCGGGCGTAATCGATTTTTTCACCGAAATGGCCGGTTTTAGCGGCTCGGCCGGGGCATCACCGGATTTCCCAGAAACCCGGGCAAGCGCCATATGCACTTGGCTGATGAGCGCAGGAATTTCGGTGGCCGGGACTGTGTTGTTGCTGACATAGGCGGAAACGATCTCCGCCGTCAGTTCAATGAAATTTCCGTTGGCCGGGATGTCGTTCATCGAAACCGCCCTGCTAAATCTATATTCAAACTCTACTATCGCACCTCAGCCGCCGCAAGAAAAAGATCGCTTGAAAACCAATTAGACTTCGCTTTTTGTTCCGATGTTATTGAATAAACGGGAGTATCGCCGGCACGAAAACGCCGCCCGCGGTATGCGCGAACGGCGTTATTCTTGCCAAGTTCTTGACAGTTTTCGTTACGGGTTCTTTTCGAGATGGCTGCGCAACTCGTTGATCGAAGCAAAGCGCAGCGTCCCTTGCGGCAATTCGGCTTCTATCGAACCGTCGACGTAAAGCGTGTAACCCATGCCGTCGACAACGCCGGATTTCAGTATAGCGACTGCGCGCGGCTCGCTTGCCGGACGCGGTTTAGGCGCTTCCGGCTCGATGCGTTTGGCGGGCGCGGCGGCAGCCTCGCGCGGTGGCATCTCGAACCTTGGCTCATAAGGCTTCGCATCGGCTTCGACCGCCCTCTTGTCCTGGGCTTTTGACGGCGCCGGCTCTGAAGGCCACATGGCATC
>Ga0182030_10017386_pt1 | contig 13887 bp, 12 predicted proteins | sample 812S3MmetaG_FD_121299 | JGI IMG/M metagenome (GOLD analysis project Ga0182030, IMG submission 121299) | Permafrost microbial communities from Stordalen Mire, Sweden - 812S3M metaG (Illumina Assembly) | ecosystem: Environmental > Terrestrial > Soil > Wetlands > Permafrost | place: Sweden...
CGACATTACCGAGCGTAAACGGGCGGAAAATGCACTGCGGGCGAGCGAGCTGAAGTACCGGACCGCCCTCAGGCACATTCCGCAAAGGGTCATTTACAAGGATCGGGAATCGGTCTACGTCTCCTGCAACGACCTCTGTGCTCAGGATCTCGGAATCGCCGCGGACGATATCGCCGGCAAGACCGACTTTGATTTTTTCCCGCCCGAGTTGGCCGAGAAGTATCGTGCGGACGATCGCCGCATCATGGAGCTGGGCCGGACTGCGGAACTCGAGGAAGACTACGTTACCAACGGAAAACCCTGCACCGTCTTCACCGTGAAAACCCCCGTGATCAGCGAGCAGGGGGAGGTGATTGGAGTTCTTGGGGTGTTTACCGACATCACGGAGCGTAAGCGCGTGGAGGAGTCCCTCCGCGAGAGTGAACGCCAGCTCCGGCTGGCCCAGAAGTTGGAATCCATCGGACAGCTTGCGGCCGGCATCGCGCACGAAATCAACACCCCGGTCCAGTACATCGGCGACAATGCCCAGTTTCTGTCGGGCGCATTTCAGGATTTGTTCCGCGTGATGGAACTGCACCCTTGCACCGGGGCGGATGCCGTGGCCGCCGATGTGGACGTCGAATACCTCCGCGGCGAGATTCCCAATGCTATCGCGCAAATGCAGGAAGGTGTGGACCGCGTGGCCGGAATCGTCCGCGCCATGAAGCGGTTTTCACACCCGGGCTCGGCGGAGAAGGCCCCGATAGACATCAATCAGGCAATTGAAAGCACCATTCTGGTATCGCGCAACGAATGGAAGTATGTAGCCGACATGAGCACCGACTTCGATCCAGGCTTGCCCCAGGTTCCGTGCATTGCAGGAGAGTTCAACCAGGTGATTCTGAATCTGATCGTGAATGCCGCGCACGCCATCGGCGATGTTGTGAAAAGCTCCGGCGGCAAGGGCGCTATCCTGGTCGGCACGCGGAGGGACGGCGATTTTGCCGAGATCCGGGTGAGCGACACCGGCGGCGGCATCCCTGAGGCCATCCGGTCGAAAGTGTTCGATCCTTTCTTCACCACGAAAGCGGTCGGCAAGGGCACCGGCCAGGGTCTGGCCATCGCCCACTCCGTCATCGTGCAAAAACATCGGGGGACCATCAGGTTCGAATCGGAGAACGGCAAAGGCGCCACCTTTGTCATCCAGCTTCCGTTGGAGCAGAGAAGCGAGGAGAAGCCTTGAATCGAATTCTCTTTGTAGACGACGAACCGAACGTCCTGGAGGGGCTGAAGCGCATGCTGTCCTCCCTCCGCAACGAATGGGACATGAAATTCGTGACCAGCGGGGCCGAGGCTTTGCGGCGCCTTTCCGAATCGCCATTCGACGTGCTGGTGACCGACGTGCGCATGGTGGGGATGAGCGGGGTCGAACTGCTGCGGGAAGTCCTCGAGCGCTACCCGCAAATGATTCGCCTGGTCCTTTCGGGAACGGCCGACCTCGATCTGACGCTACAGTGCGTGTCGTTGTCGCATCAATACCTGCTGAAACCGTGCGACGCTCAGACCCTGCGCGCCACCGTGCAGCGCGCCCTCTGCCTGCGGGTATTGCTGCACAATCCGGTCTTGCGGGGCCTGGTATCGCAAATGCAGTCCTTGCCCAGCATTCCAGCCCTGTACGGCGAGCTGGTCCGGGTGCTGCGCTCAGGCGACGCCTCCCCCCAAGCGGTGGGCCGGATTATGGCACAGGACATGGGGATGACCACCAAGGTTTTGCAGTTGGTCAACTCGGCGTTTTTCGGGATCAGCAGGAAAATCGTTTGCCCCGTCGACGCGGTGGTCTACCTGGGAATCGACACGGTGCGGGCGCTGGTCTTCACGGCATCGGCGTTCTCCCAGTTTCGGTTGCGCGACCAGTGCCGGTTCTCGATTGAGGAGTTGCAGGGACACTGCCTCGCGGTGGGCGCGCTGGCCCGCAGGATCGCCATGTCGATGGGGCCGAATCCCGCAGCCGTCGACCAGGCGTTCGTAGGCGGCCTGCTGCACGATATCGGCAAGTTGGTATTGGTCTCCAACTATCCCGAGCAATACCAGGATGCCCTGCGGCGCGCCCGCGAGGACCAGGTCCAAATCAGCGAGGCGGAGTACGCCCTGTTCGGCACCAGTCATGCCGAAATAGGGGCCTACCTGCTATGGCTGTGGGGTCTTCCGGATCCCATCACGGAAATCCTGGCTTTGCATCACCACCCCTCTCGCGATGCGGAGGCGCAGCCCGCGGTGGTAGCGGTTCACTTTGCCAACGCGCTGGTCAACCACGAACCCGAGCAAGACATGGACCTGGCGTGCCTTTCAACCAGGGGACTGGAGGGAGCACTGCCCCGCTGGCGGCACATGCACGAAGAAATGGCGGAGAAATCGGTGTGTTGACGCGCATTCTTTGTGTGGACGACGAACCCAACATTTTGCAGGCGATGGAGCGGCAGTTCCGCAAACAGTTTGAGATCCATACCGCGGTCGGCCCGGTGCTCGGTCTGCAGGCAATTACCGGCGAGGGTCCCTTCGCCGTGGTGGTTTCCGACCTGCGGATGCCGGAAATGGATGGCATTGAATTTCTGACCCGCGTGCGCGCTGTTTCCCCCGATACCGTGCGCGTGATCCTCACCGGACAAGCCGATATGGACGCGGCCATAGCCGCGGTAAACCAGGGAAACATCTTCCAGTTTCTGACCAAGCCCTGCCCGGTAGACACCCTGGCCCGAACGCTGCATGCGGCTCAGGAACAACATCGGTTGATTACCGCCGAACGGGAGTTGCTGGAACAGACACTCCGCAGCAGCATCGCAGTCCTGAGTGAAATCCTGGCCCTGGTGAACCCTCCTGCGTTTGGCCGGGCGCAGCGCATCCGCCGGTACGTAGTCCATATGGCGGCCAAGATGGACCTTCCGGACCGCTGGCAGTTCGAACTCGCCGCTATGCTCTCGCAAATCGGCTCCGTCACCGTGCCGCCGGAGGTGCTGGATAAGTACTACCGGATGGAGCCCCTGACAGGGAAAGAAGCTCAGATCCTGGCGGCACAGAGCCGGGTAGGCTCCGATTTGTTGGCGCGAATTCCCAGGCTGGAGGTCGTGGCGCGCATGGTGGCCCGCCAGGAAGCCGGGTGGTATCCCGGGGCAGGCAAGCCCGACGCTGCGTCGGTCGGCGGGCATCTGCTGAAAGTGGCGCGCGATTTCGACGAACAAATGACGCGCGGCGCCGAGTCCGGCGTGACCCTCGCCGCCATGCAGCGGAACCCGGAATACAATCCGGAATTCGTGACAGCTTTGCAGGAAGTGCACGTCGAGGAGTCGCAAAGGGCCGTGCGATTGGTGAGCCTGAGACAGCTTCGCACGCGCATGGTCATGCAGGACGACGTTCGGGGCCGCAATGGACTTCTGCTATTGGCGAAGGGCCAGGAAGTTACCGATTCGGCAATCGCACGGCTGAAGGGCTTTGCGCAAACCATCGGCATTGTCGAACCGCTCCGGGTGCTTGGCCACTGGGGCGATCAAACCCCGGTTTCAGACGAACAGCGCCTCCTTGCGCACGCCATGGATGCGGTGGCATTTCGTTAGATTGTCCGCCCCGACGCGGAAACACTTCAGACGCGTGAAATTCCACGTCTTCGGGCGCAGCCGCATTGTATGCGGCTCCCAGCTTGTCGATCTCCCGGCTAAACCAGTCTACCTGTGCTTCAAAAACACAGACACCCCCAAGCACAAGGTACTCTTCTGCCGCGTTGCCGGGCGAACCCGCATCGTCAAGATACAGAAGGCACATAAAAAAGGCGGCCGAGCGGGCTTTCGCCCAGCGGACCGCGTTGGCAGCCCGCTCAACCGCAATTGAACTCTAACACCAACGCCGCGGCGCCGGCCCGAATCGTGGGAGGGCGAAGATCAGGGGGCTGTTTCCGGTACAGTGAAGTTTCGATGAACCTCGCGGACTTCGATTTCCACCTGCCCGAAGAACTGATTGCCCAGGAAGCCCTGGCCGACCGCGCCGCCTCGCGCATGCTGGTGGTCTATCGCCAGGAGGGCCGCTGGGAAGACCGCCAGTTTCGCGAATTCCCCGAGTTTCTGCGCCCCGGCGATTGCCTGGTGCTCAACGATTCGCGCGTCTTCCCGGCGCGCCTGTTCGGTCATCGCGCCGGGGTCTACGCGCTGCCCATCGGCCGGCGCAATCCCAAACGGCGCGAGCATCTGAGCGGGGAAGTGGAAGTCTTTCTGCTGCGCCCGGTAAGCCCGGACGGGCGCGATTGGGAAGCGCTGGTGCGTCCCGGGCGTAAACTGCCGGTGGGCGAACGCATCCGCTTCAGCCCCGAACTGGAAGCCGGGATCGTGGCGCGCGGGGAATTCGGCGAACGCACCCTGCGCTTTCCCGGCACGGGCGACTTGTTCGCGGAGTTCGAGAAGATCGGCCATGTCCCGCTGCCGCCCTACATCAAACGGCCCGATACCGCCGCCGACCGCGAGCGCTACCAGACGGTCTTCGCCCGCGAGCGCGGATCGGTCGCCGCCCCCACCGCGGGGCTGCATTTCACGCCGGAGATTCTGCAAGCTTGCCGCCGGCACGGAGCGGATGTGGCCACCGTGACCCTGCACGTGGGCCTGGGGACGTTCCAGCCGCTGCACACCGAGCGCGTGGAAGACGGCCGCCTGCACGCCGAGCGCTACGCCATCGGCGAGGAGAGCGCCGCCCGTCTGCGCGCGGCGTCGCGCCTGGTGGCCGTGGGCACCACCAGCGTGCGCACCATCGAAACCGCCTGGCGGCGCGGGGACCTGCGCGGGGAAACCGGCATTTTCATCTACCCCGGCCAGTCTTTTCAGGCCACCGGCGCGATGCTCACCAATTTTCATCTGCCGCGCACCAGCCTGCTGCTTCTGGTGTGCGCCTTCGCCGGCACAGAACTGACGCTGGCGGCGTACCGCCATGCAGTCGAGGAGGGTTATCGCTTCTATTCCTACGGCGATGCGATGTTGATCGTGTAGCGTCCGAATCCCCGATGGCGCGGGGCCGGGCATCCGCGGCGATGGTTTGCGGCGGCAGCGGACAACATGGTCCCAATTACGATAAACTGAGGATGTTCTAGGCGGAGACATTTGAACCGGTTCGTTCTTTCAGCCATTTCGGCAGTTGTGTTATTGGTCCGTGCCGCGCCGGCACAGCAAGGGCAACTTGACGCCAGCCCGACGCTTTTCACGGTGATGGCCGCGCTCAACGCGTCCGGCTACGATACTGACCTCGATTCGCCCTTCAACAGCCCCTTGCGCAAAGCCGTGCGCGCCGAATTGGCCAAACGCGATATCCCGTCGCTCGCGGCCATTAAGGAATTCGTGGCCCAGCACCATCAGGCCCGCGACACCGACGAACTGGGCCAGTACATTTCCTTCGCCCTGACCGCCGGCCCGCCCCCGGATTTCGCCATCCATATGCGCGACGTCGATATCCCGCCGGACGTGAAGCCGTTGCGGGACCTTTCCGAGTTGCTCGCGGCCTTCTACAAGCAAGCCGATATCGCGGATTTGTGGACGCGCGCCCAGCCGGGAATCGATCAACTCATCGAACCGTACCACCAGGGCGTGATCGATGCGGTCCTCCAGGTCAACGCCTATCTGCGGCAACAGACGTCGGGATTCCGGGGGCGGCACTTCCAGATTTTCCTGGAACCGCTGGCGGCGCCCGGCCAGATGCACACGCGCAGCTACGGCAACGAATATACGGTAGTGATCACGCCGTGGCCCCAGCCGCGCATCAATGAGGTGCGGCACGCTTATCTGTACTACCTGCTGGATCCCCTGGCCACACGCAACGAGGAGGTCCTCAACCGCAAGAAGCCCCTGTCCGACCTCGCTCTGCGCGCGCAATTGCTGGGCGACGCCTACAAGCAGGATTTCCTGTTGTTGACTACCGGGTCGCTGGTGCGCGCCGTGGAGGCTCGCATGGATCACAAGCCGGACCAGGTCCAACAGGCCTTGCGCGAAGGCTACATTCTGTCCCCCTATTTTTACGAGGCGCTGGCGGCTTACGAAAAGCAGGAACAGTCGATGATGCTGTACTACACCACCATGGTGCAGAACATCGATCTGTATAAAGAGGACAAGCGCCTGTCCACGGTGAACTTCGCCAAGCAGGCTCCGGCGCCTCCGGTACAGACGGTCACCGTGGAGGAGGCGCGCACGGTGACGCCGCCGGTTTATGAGACTCTCGCCAAGGCCGAGGACCTGCTGAAGAAACAGGATCTGGACCAAGCCGAAAAGTTGTTCCAGGAGGCCGCCAACCAGACCTCCGATAAGCGCGCGCAGGCGGCCGGATATTACGGACTGGCGAGGATCTCGCTCGTCCAGGGCGAGGCGGAAGACGCCGAGACCCTGTTGCAACATACCCTGGAGTTGGAGCCCGAAGGACAGATCAAGGCCTGGGCGTTGGTCTACCTGGGAAAACTCCGGCTGGAAGTGATGGACAAGGAGCACGCGGCCCAGGATTTTCAGACCGCTCTCCATGTCGATGGCGCCACCGACGCCGCGCTGAAGGAAGCGCGGCAGGGGCTCGAGAAGAGTTTAAAACAAGGAAACTGAAGGAGTCTTGGAATGAAACGAATGATACTCGCCGGTGTCGTGGCATTGACCGCCGGTCTTGCGGGCCTGCTGGCCCAAACTGCCGCGGCGCCTGCCGCTGCCACCGGACCTATGCCCAAATCACCAGACGAACTGAAGGCGGTGCAGGCAATCGGCAACGCCCCCACTCCGGACGAAGCCATCAAGGCCTCCGAAGACCTGTTGACCAATTACAAGGACACCGAATTCAAGGAATATGCCTACACCATGGAAGCGCGCGCCTATCAGCAAAAGCGCGACCGGGTGAACGCCGAGGTGTATGGCGAACGCGCCCTGCAGATCGATCCCAAGGCCTTCATGATGGAATTGCTGGTGGGGGAGATCATCGCGCCCAACATCAAAGACCACGACCTCGACCGGGACCAGGAGATCGCCAAGGCCAACCATCTTTTCACCGACGCCATCGCGAACATCCAAACGGCCACCAAGCCCAGTCCGCAAATTTCCGACAAGGACTGGGACGATGCCAAGAAATTCGCCACCGCGCAGGCCCACAACGACCTGGGAATTCTGGACCAAGTCCAGAAGAAATGGGATGACGCCGTCAAAGAATACCAGATGGCCCTGGATGGCGATCCGGAACAGGATGCTTACGCCACGCGCCTCGCCAACGCTTACGTGGGCGCCGGCAAGAACGACCAGGCCATCGCCATTTGCGACAAGCTTCTGGCCAAGCCCGATCTCAATCCGACCATCAAGCAGGTGCTCACCAGCATCAAGACCCAGGCGACCAAGAAATAGGGCTTTCGGCTCATGCGCGCGGAGTTGGCATCCTTGGAGGCGAGGCTGAACTACCGGTTCGCCGGCCCAGTTCTCCTGCGCCGCGCGCTGACTCACAGTTCCGCCGCCCATGAAGCCCACACGGGACCCTGCACACCCGACCAGGACAACGAACAATTGGAGTTCCTGGGCGATTCGGTTCTGGGCTTCCTCACCTCGGAAGCTTTAGTCCGGCGTCATCCGGAGTGCCGCGAAGGGGATCTCTCGCAGTTCAAAGCCAGCCTGGTAAGCGCCGCTCACTTGTATGGCGTGGCCTGCCGGTTGGACCTGGGACGCTACCTGGAACTGGGCCGCAGCGAAGAGATGAGCGGCGGCCGCGGCAAGAAAACCCTGCTGGTGGATGCGCTCGAAGCCCTGATTGCCGCCATCTATCTGGATGGCGGCATCGAAGCGGTGCGGGCGTTTGTGACCGCTCACGTGCTCGACGCCCCGTGCGCGGCCGACCCCGGCCTGGATCCCGAAGTGCAGGCGTCGATCAGCAATTTCAAGAGCGCCTTGCAGGAACTGGCGCAGTCCCGCAAATTGCCGCAACCGCGCTACGCCATCGTGCGGGAGCGCGGCCCGGAGCATTCCAAGACCTTCACCGTAGAGGCCCGGGTGGGCAAGGAATGGATGGCGCAGGCCGAGGGCGCCACCAAGAAACTGGCGGCGCAACGCGCGGCCCAGCAGGTCTACCAGCGCCTGCTCGATCAGCCCGCCGAGACACGTCTCCCATAGTGCGCGTCATCCCCTGGTTCACGGGTGCTTAAGCGTTTTCGGGATTTGTAGCGGAAACGCTCCCTAACTGTCGCGGCTCGGTAACGGTCGCGTTGCTTTCGCAAGGCTTGCAGAGCCGTCAGCGTGAGCGAGCGCGGAACGTACCCGAAACCGTTTACGCACCCCTGGTTCACCCCCTTGGTTGCATTACGGAGCCGTATTGCGCTACAACTAAGCTCATCTCAAACTTGGGTTTACCAGCGGAGACGGTGATCTCCGCGTTCAAGAACCGGAAGGTCCTGGTGACCGGCGGGCTGGGTTTCATTGGCAGCAACCTGGCTCTGCGGTTGGTGCGCGCGGGCGCACGCGTGGCGATTGTGGACTCGGAAGTTGCCGGCTGCGGGGCGAACCGGCACAATATCGCCGCCGCCGCGGCCGATCTGCAGGTGATCGTGGCCGATGTGGGAGACGCCGCGTCGTTCGCCCGGGAAATCCGCGGCTGCTCGGCCATTTTCAACCTCGCCGGAGAGGTCAGCCACATCCACAGCATGCGCGATCCGGGCCGCGACGCCGCGCTCAACGCCATGTCGCAGTTGCGTTTCCTCGAAGAGTGCGCGCGCCAGGAGCCGGGCGTCCGGGTGGTCTACGCCGGCACGCGCCAGATCTACGGAACTCCCCAATATCTACCGGTGGACGAACGGCACCCTATCCAGCCGGTGGATTTCAACGGCGTCCACAAATACGCCGCCACGGCCTACCACCTTCTCTGGAGCGGCTTGGGGCGGATCGACGCCCGGGTGCTCTGTCTGACCAACATTTATGGGCCGCGGCTGGCAATACGGCTCTCGGACCAGGGTTTCCTGGGGAATTTCCTGCGCCGCGGTCTGCTGGAGCAAACCATCGAAATTTTCGGCGACGGCCGTCAGTTGCGCGATCCCGTCTACGTGGATGATGCCGTGGACGCCTTTCTGCTGGCCGCCGCCGCGGACCATCCCCCGTCGCGTTTGTGGAACGTGGGCGGCCACCAGGCGCTGTCCGTGGCGGAGATCGCCGCGGTCATCGGCACGGCGGCCGGGGCGCTCCCGCCGGTTTGCCGGCCCTTCCCCGAAGCGCACAAAGGCATCGATATCGGCAGCTACTGCAGCGATTCCACGCGGATCCGCGAAGAACTGGGCTGGCATCCCCAGGTGGCATGCGCAGAAGGCGTTCGCCGCTCGCTGGAATATTTCCAGCGCGAATTCCCACATTACCTTTCCGCCGCCGACGCCGATTGCCGGCGAATCCTGGAAGAAGCTGCTGTGCTTCGCCGCCTGGCAGTATGATCCGTGACCGATTGCCGGCGGGCCGGCCCACCCAAGGCCGCGAGGACGCGCCGAACCGCTGTTGGGAGCGCGTCTGCAACCGGGCGATGTAATCCGCATGACTCACGGGACCAGTCTCATGAACCCGGCGGAATTCGCCAATATCGCCAATTGCGAGCGCGATTTCTGGTGGTACCGGGGCATGCGCAAGATCCTCTTCCGGCTGCTCGACCGGCATCTGGCGGGACGCCGGATGGGGCGGGCTCTCGAAGCCGGGTGCGGCACCGGATACCTTTCCTGGCTGTTCCAGAAAGAACGGCATTGCCCCGTGGTGCCCATGGATATCAGCCCCGACGGCCTGCGCTACGCGCGCGCAATGGGCGTCGAGCGGCCGGTTCAGGGCGACGCCACGTGTCTCCCCTTTGCCGGCGGCGCGTTCGACCTGGTGCTCTCCATCGATGTGCTGGCGCACCTGCCGCGCGGCATGGAGCCCGCCGCGGCGCGCGAGATGGCGCGCGTGCTGGCGCCCGGCGGCCTGATCGTGGTGCGCACGGCCGCGCTCGACATCCTGCGCAGCCGCCATTCCGAATTCGCTCACGAGCGCCAGCGCTTCACCCGCCGCCGTCTCCGGGAGCTGTTTGAGACCGCGGGGTTCCGGGTGGTGCGCTCGACCTATGCCAACTCGCTGCTGATGCCGGTGGCGCTGGCGAAATTTCGCGTGTGGGAGCCGCTGCAACGCCGCCCGGCCTCCACCGGGTTGGAGCACGTGGCGCCCTGGCTCGACCGGCTGCTCTACGCGCCGCTGGCGGTGGAGGCGGCCTGGATCGGCGGCGGAGGCAGTTTTCCAGCCGGCCAATCGCTGCTGCTGATTGGCGAGAAAATGGAATGACCGTGGAACCGCGCAAGTTCGCGTCGCTGAGCGTCTTTTTTCCCGCCTACAACGATGCTCCGTCGCTGCCGGGCCTGATCCATAAGACCTTGGCGGTGCTCGACCGACACGTGGACGACTACGAGGTGATCGTGGTGAACGACGGCAGCCAGGACAACACCGGCGAGGTGCTGGAGGATCTGCGCCGCGAATTCGCGCCGCGCATGCGAGTGGTGACCCACCCGCAGAATCGCGGCTACGGCGGCGCGCTGCGCACCGGATTTGAGTCGGCTACGAAGGAGTTTGTGTTCTACACCGATGGCGACAGCCAGTACGACGTGGAGGAACTGCCGCGCCTGCTGGAGCTGGCCGGACCCGCCACGGGGCTGGTCAACGGCTACAAGCTGGAACGGCACGACCCGGCCCACCGGATCTGGATCGGGACCATTTACAACCTCTGCGCGCGGCTGATGTTCCGCATCCGCATCCGCGATATCGATTGCGACTATCGCCTGATTCGCCGCTCGGTACTGGAGCGCATCCACCTGACGTCCACCAGCGGCACGATTTGCGTGGAACTGGTGCGCAAGCTGGAACTGAGCGGCTGCGAGGTGAAGGAGATCGGGGTGCACCATTATCCGCGGCTCTACGGGAGTTCGCAGTTTTTCCGCTTGCGCTCGCTGGCCACCACGTTCTACCAGTTGCTGCGGTTGTGGATCCGGCTGGTGATTCTCACATGAGCGTCCCGATGGTGGATTTGCGGCCGCTGCTGGCGGCTACCGAGCCTGCCTGGCGGGCCAACCTGGAGCGCCTCTTCGCGCGCATGCAATTCGTGCTGGGGGAGCAGGTGGCGGCCTTCGAGCAGGAACTGGCGGCGGCCTGGGGCGCCGGTTTCGCGGTCGCCGTGGGGTCGGGCACCACCGCGCTGGAGCTCTCTTTGCGCGCCGTGGGGCTGGGCGAAAGCGGGGCGGAGGTGCTGCTGCCGGCGCTGACTTCGCCGTTTAGCGCGCAAGCCGTCCTGGCTGCCGGCTGCCGGCCGCGATTCGCCGACGTGGATGCCGATACCCTGCTGCTGGACGCCGAGGACGCGGCGGCCCGCATCCGCAAACGCACTGCCGCGCTGTTGCCAGTACATCTCTACGGGCAGGCCGCTCCGCTAGCCGAACTGTCGAAGATGGCGCGGCGCCGCGGTCTGCTGCTGTTGCAGGATGCCTGCCAGGCGCATGGCGCCCAGGCCGGCGGGCGTCCGCTCACGCGCTATTCGCCGGCCGTGGCGTACAGTTTCTATCCCACCAAGAACCTGCCGTGCCTGGGAGACGGCGGCGCGGTCCTCACCGGCTCGCGCCCGGTGGCCGTGCGGTTGCGCCTTCTGCGCGATGGCGGCCGGCGTGACGGCCAGGTGAGCCGCATCCGCGCGGTGAATTCGCGGCTGGATGAAATGCAGGCCTGCTACCTGCGCGCGTTCCTGCCCAAGCTGGTGGAGTGGAATGCCGATCGCGTGCGCCTCGCGGCGCTTTACGACGAGGCTCTCGCCGGCTGCCCCGGGGTGCGCCCGGCAGTCCGCGGCGCGGGGTCGGTTTGCCACCTTTATGTGGTGCGCGCGGCGCTTCGCGACCGGCTGCGGCAGCACCTGGCAAAGCACGGCATCCTGACCGGCGTGCATTATCCTGTCCCGCTGCATTTGCAGCCGGCATTTGCGGAGTCCGGCATGAAGCGCGGCGATTTGCCGGTGGCCGAACGGGCCTGCCGCGAAATCGTGTCGCTGCCGCTGTGGCCCTACATGCCCGATTCCGCGGTGTGCGAAGTGGCGGCGCGGGTGCGGGAGTTTTACGGGGAGCGATAAACCTGGCGCGCTGCGGGCATCTGGCGCGACATCGGCCGCACGGGAATTTTCCCGCGAGGTTGTCATGAGTGTTTGTCGATCTGACCGCGGGTATCAACGGTGAGGATGTAGATCACTTTGGCATCGCGGTCCACGGTGAACAGAATGCGCCAGCCGCCAACGCGGGACTTTCGGATTCCGGGCCTGTCGGTGACGGGAGCAGACAGGCGCGGATCGAAGGGGTCAACGGCAAGTTGTACAAAGCGAGCCCGGACACGCTGTTCCGTTGGCCGGTCAAGGCGATCAAGAATCTTCTCGGCTTCGTGAGCGACGATTCGAAAACTCACAGGCCGCGTTCGCGCTGGTATTCAGCGAGAGGCTTCACGCGACCTGCAGCAAGATCTGCGAGACCACGATCCAGCGAGGCGAGCGCTTCCGGATCGAGCGGCGGTCCGTCTTCATCGGCGGCGTCGCGGAGATCCTGGAGCCACACGTGCGCGAGCGTCGCTTGCTCTTCGGGCAACTCATCCACGAGTTGGTGGAGCGCTTCGCGTGTCGTCATACTCATCCCTTTTCATGATAACTTCGGCGCATCGTGGGCCGACCCCGCTACGGCGGGCTTCTGTCAGCTCAATAGAAATCGTGCGAGGCCGCGGCGGCGCCTTGCGGCAATGCCTGGACGCGCGCGGCTTTCACGGAGACGACTCCATCGAGATTCTGCAGCACGCCATCGATCAGCAGGAAGCGTTCGCCGAGCACGGTGAGTTTGCAGCGGTCGAAGGTGGGCGGCGTGAGGATGGCGTTCATGATGCCGGTCTCGTCTTCCATGCTGAGGAAGACGAACCCTTTGGCGGTGCCGGGACGCTGGCGCACGATTACCGATCCGGCGATGCGCACGATACGGCCGTTGGGGACGCGGGCCAGGTCTGCGGCGCGGGTCACGCGCAGCTTATCCATCTCGGCGCGGCGGTAAGCCATGGGGTGTTTGCCTATGGTCAGGCCGGTGCCCTGGTAATCGGCGAAGAGGCGTTCGCCGGTGTTCATGGGGGCGAGCGGCGAAGGCTGGCCGATTTCTTCGAGCGGGGCCAACAGCGGACCCACTGGGAGGATGGCGCGCTGGGTCTGCCAGAGGGCGTCGCGGCGATGGGCCATATCGAGCGAGTTCAGGGCGCCGATTTCCGCCAGGCGGTTGAGCTCGTCTTTGCGCAGGTGGCGCACGCGCAGGGCGAGATCGTCCACACTGCTGAAAGGCCGTTCGGCGCGGGCGCGCTGAATGGCTTGGGCGGCTTCTTCGCGCAGCCCGCGGGCGTAACGGAGACCGAGGCGGAGGACGGGGACCGCTCCCTCACGGTCGCGGCTCAGTATGCAGAGCCATTCGGACTGAACGATATCGACCGGCAAGACGCGCAGGCCGTGGCGCTGGGCATCCTTAATCAAGATGGCCGGGGAATAGAAGCCCATGGGCTGGTTGTTGAGCATGGCGCAGGTGAAGGCGGCCAGGTAGTGGCACTTCAACCAGGCGCTGGCATAGGCCAGCAGGGCGAAACTGGCGGCGTGCGATTCGGGGAAACCGTAGAGCGCAAAGGAAGTGATGGAGCGGACGATATCGTCCTGCGGCTTACCGGCGATGCCGTTGCGTGTCATGCCGGCGCGCAGTTTCACTTCGATATCGGCCATACGCTTTTCGGAGCGCTTGAAGCCCATGGCGCGGCGCAACTCCTCGGCTTCGCCGCCCGTGAAGCCGGCGGCGATCATGGCCATGCGCAGCAATTGCTCCTGAAATAACGGCACGCC
>Ga0182030_10017388_pt1 | contig 13886 bp, 11 predicted proteins | sample 812S3MmetaG_FD_121299 | JGI IMG/M metagenome (GOLD analysis project Ga0182030, IMG submission 121299) | Permafrost microbial communities from Stordalen Mire, Sweden - 812S3M metaG (Illumina Assembly) | ecosystem: Environmental > Terrestrial > Soil > Wetlands > Permafrost | place: Sweden...
CTGTATCCGGAGCGCCATGCGATTGCTGCCCGCTTCGGCCTCACCGACCCCATCGACGCGGGACGCGAGAATGTGGTCGAGCGCGTTCTGGCTGCTACGGACGGGCGCGGCGCCGATGCGGTGATTCTGGCCGTGGGCGGCAATGCGCTGATCAAGACGGCCATGGACGCGGTGCGGCCCGGCGGCCGGGTGATGCTGTTTGCGCAGACCCAGCATGGCGAGGCCGCAATCGACCCCGGCGCGGTCTGCATGGACGAGAAGACGCTGGTGGGTTCATACTCATCCTCGTTTGAAATTCTGGACGAGGTAACCGCGCTGGCGTTTGGCGGCTACCGCAACGGATTCGATTTGACGCAACTGATCTCGCATCGGTTTTCGCTGGAGCAAGCGGTGGAAGCGATCGAGATCGCATCGCACCCCAAGGCGGACTCGATGAAGATCATGATCGAGCCGGTACTCGGGGGCGGAGCAGAGTAGGAGGATCCGATGGCGAGCACGGTGAAAGACGCGATCCTCCGCGGCCGCAAAACGGTCGAAACGGTCGTCGAAGGGGGCCGCAAGAGGGTTGAAGACGTCGTCGAGGGCGGCCTGAACACCGTCGAGACGGTCGTCGAAGCAGGCCTGAACACCGTGGAGACGGTGGTTGGCAAAGGCCGCCGCGGGGTCGAATCTGCCGTGAGCCTGGGCCGCAAGACCGTGGAACACGCGTTTCTCCACGGGCGCGGCACCATGCAGGCAGCCGTCCTCCATGGCCGCGAAGATGTCCGCATCGAGCAAGTTCCCATTCCCAAAGTCGAAACCGGCGAGCTGGTCGTCCGTGTGGGTGCCGCGCTCACCTGCGGAACGGACCTGAAGGTCTTCCGCCGCGGCTATCACGCGCGCATGATTGTGCCTCCCGCGCTGTTCGGCCACGAGCTTGCCGGCACCGTGGTCGAGGCCGGCGAGGGCGTCACCGAGTTTGCCCCCGGCGACCGCGTGGTGGCGCTCAACTCCGCGCCCTGCGGCAAATGCTATTTCTGCGAGCGCGGACAGGAAAACCTCTGCGACGACCTGCTCTTCAACAACGGAGCCTACGCCGAGTTCATCCGCATTCCAGAGCGCATCGTGACCAAGAACACGATCCTGGTGCCGGAAAATGTGCCGCTGGAGCACGCGGCGCTCACGGAGCCGCTGGCCTGCGCCGTACACGGATTCGAAGATTCCCGTCCCCGCAGGGGCGATGTCATCGCCGTCATCGGCGGCGGCCCGCTCGGTCTCATGATTCTGCACGTCGCCGCATTGGCGGGATACGAGACTATCGCCCTGGTGAAACACGAAGGCCAGGTTGAGGCGGCGCGGCAACTCGGCGCTACCCACGTGGTGCAAAGCTCGTCGATTCGCAAAGCCATCCAGGAGACGCGTGCCCTCACGCCCAAGGACCGCGGCGTCGACATCGCCATCGAGGCCGTTGGGGTGCCCGAGGCGTGGCAGGAGGCGGTGGAACTGGTGCGCAAGGGCGGCACGGTGAACTTCTTCGGCGGCTGCGCCAAGAACACCCACGTCACGCTCGACACCAACCGCATTCACTATAGCGATATCACACTGCGCGCCACGTTTCATCACACGCCGGCCATCTGCCGCAAGGCGCTCGCCCTGATTGCAGGCGGCCGCTTCCAGGCTGAGGCATTCATCACCGGGCACGCACACCTGTACGAACTCAACCGCGTCTTTGAGAAGCTGATGCACCGCAGCAGCGAGATCAAGACCGCCATTGTTCCCTGAGGCAAGCAATGAACGTGGCAACGGACCAGACCAGTATCGAATCGGCCGCTCCGCTTGAAGAAGCGGTAGAACCGGCCCCACCGAGCCCAGCCCCTCTGAGCAAGGAAGAACTGCTGGCGCGCGGATGGGCTGCGCTGCCGGAGAGCTATCGCATCCCCGCCGTTGCGCCCACGCTCGATGAGGCGCGCGCCTGGTGCCAGCATCTGGCTGAGACGCACTACGAAAATTTTCATGTAGCCACATGGTTTCTGCCGCAAGCACTGCGCCCGCATTTCCACGCCATCTACGCCTACTGCCGCGTCTCCGACGACCTGGGCGACGAGGTCGACTCGCCCGACGTGGCGCTGGCTCTCTTGGACCAGTGGGGTGAGCAATTGGACGCGTGCTACGCAGGCCAGGCGCGGCACCCGGTGTTTGTGGCGCTGGCCGAGACCATTCGCGCGTGCTCCATTCCCAAGCAGCCGTTCGCTGATCTGCTGACAGCGTTCCGCCAGGACCAGACCGTCACCCGCTACGCGACCATGGAAGACGTGCTCGGCTACTGCCGGTACTCGGCCAACCCGGTGGGCCGGCTGGTGCTCTATGCCTGCGGCGAGGCGGACCAGGATCAAGAGGAGAAGTTCAAGCTCTCCGATGCGACCTGCTCGGCCTTGCAACTGGCCAACTTCTGGCAGGATGTGCGCGAGGACTGGGCGCGCGGACGCGTGTATCTGCCGCAGAAGGACATGGCGTTTTTTCACGTCAGCGACGCCAACATTGCCGAAGGCATTGCCTCGCCGGAGTTTCGCGCGCTGATGCATTGCGAGGTGAACTACGCGCGCGAGCTCTTCGAGCAGGGCCTGCCGCTGATCGGCATGGTCAATCGCGATCTGGCGCTCGACCTTGACCTGTTCAGCCGCGGTGGTCTGGAGATTCTGCGCGCCATCGAGCAGCGCGACTACGATGTGCTGAGCGCGCGGCCGGCCATCTCCAAAGCCACCAAGGCCAGCCTTGCGCTGCGCGCCGTATCGGCCAAGCTGTTGCCGTTCTTGAAGCTGGGCACACGCAGCCGGCGCGCGCAGACGGCGGATGCAGAGCAGACGGATTGAGCCAGGAATTTGAAGTGAGCGAACCCTCAGCCGGTCACACGTTGAACAGAGCCGCAGTGGATGCGGCCTATGCGCAGTGCCGTGCCGTTGCCCGGCGCGAGGCCAAGAATTTTTATTACGCGTTTGTCGCTCTGCCCAGGCCGAAGCGCAATGCCATCTGCGCCATCTATGCCTTCATGCGCCAGGCCGACGATCTGGCCGACGATGAGAGTGTCTCGATTGAAGCCCGGGGCGCCCATCTCGATGCGTGGATGGCCGCGTGGCGGGAGGCGAGTGCGGGCGGTACAACCAGCGACCCGGTTTTCATTGCTGTGCGTGACACCACCGAGCGGTATGCGATTCCGCTTACGCTGCTCGATGAGTTAGTGGCCGGCGTGACCATGGATCTGGATGCGAACAACACTGGCGCGCCGGATACCTACGCGACCTTCGACGACTTGTATCGCTACTGCTACCTGGTTGCATCGGTCGTGGGCTTGGTGTGCATCCGCATCTTTGGCTACACCGATCCGCGCGCGGAGAAGCTGGCCGAGGAGACGGGCATTGCGTTTCAGCTGACCAATATTCTGCGCGACGTGGCTGAAGACGCGGAGCGCAATCGTGTCTACCTGCCGCTGGAGGAATTGCAGGCGTATGGAGTGGCGTTGGATTCGCTTTTGCAGCGCACTTCACACACAGCCCCAACAGCCAATGAGCGCGCTCTGCTCAAAGCAATTGGTGCGCGCGCGGAGCGGTACTATGCATCCGCAGATGCGCTGATGCCGCTGATCGACAAAGAGAGCCGGCCGGCGCTCGGTGTGCTCGTTGCGATTTATCACGCCCTGCTCAAGCGTATCGAGCGCACGGACTACGATGTGTTTTCGCGTCGCGCAAGCGTGCCCACGATCGAGAAGCTCATGATTCTGGCCATTGGAATGGCGAAGATGGGCTGGGTGAGGATCGCTGGTTGAGCGCACACGCACAGGCTGCAGCGAAGACAGTCACCGTGATCGGCGGCGGCGTGGCCGGCATGAGCGCGGCCTGCGCGCTGGCCGAGGCCGGCTTTGCCGTTCGCCTGGTGGAACGGCGCGGCTATCTCGGAGGGCGAGCCAGCTCCTATCTGCATCCGGGCGTGGGCGAGATCATCGATAACTGCCAGCACGCGTTGATTGGCGCCTACACCAATCTGATCGGCTTCTATCGCCGCATCGGCGTGGAAGGCAAGATTCACTGGACCCGGGCGATGACCATGATCGAGCCCGGAGGACGGCGCTCGACTCTGGGGCCGCTGCCGCTGCCTGCGCCGCTGCACGGGCTGCCGCGCCTGCTGGCCGCGCATGCGTTCACGGTGGCCGACAAGCTGGCGCTGGCGCGCGCCTTTGCCGCCATGCTGCGGCCGGTTCCGCAGAACTCCACGGAAAATTTGGCGGAGTGGCTCATGCGCCACGGGCAGACGCGCGGGGCGATGGAGCGGTTCTGGCGGCTGGTGCTGGCCAGCGCGCTCAACTCCGACCTCGATCAGATCGGCGTGCCCTACGCGCAGATGGTCATCCGCGGCCTGTTCATGAATTCAGCTGAGGCCGGCTCGATGGGCATGAGCACCGTGCCACTGAGCGAGCTTTATGCACCCGTGATGCCGTATCTCGAAGCCCGCGCCGGAAGCGTGCTGTTGAACACGAGCGTCGAGGGCGCGGAGTGGGACGAGGAGCTGTCGCAGTGGGTGATTCGAACGCGCGCGGGCCAAGTGCGTTCGGGCCAGCTTCGCGCGGACGAGATGCGGTCGGATTTTGTGGTGGTGGCGCTGCCGTTTGAGGGCATGGCCAAACTGCTGCCCGCGCTGCCGCCGGCTGAGGGTGCGGACGCGCTCTCGGCCCAGATCGAGCGCCATGAGCATTGGCCCATCTGCAGTGTGCATCTGTGGTTCGACCGCGAGATTACAGACCTCGATCACGCCGTGCTGCTGGACCGCGAGATCCACTGGATGTATAACCAGTCGCGCTTGCAGGGGCGCGGCGGGAATTACATTGAGCTGGTGGTGAGCGCCACGCGCGCGTTTGCTGCGCTGCCGCGCGAAGCCGCGATTGCGCAGGCGCTGCGCGAGCTCGCGGAGTTTTTCCCACTCGTGAAGGAAGCGAAGCTCGAGAAGGTTGCGCTTATCAAAGAGGTGCGAGCCACGTTTGGCGTGCCTCCGGGGATTGATGCATCGCGACCCGGCGCGGTTTCACCGTGGCCGAGTCTTTTTCTCGCCGGCGACTGGGTGCAAACCGGATGGCCTTCGACGATGGAGAGCGGCGCGCGCTCTGGGCACCTGGCGGCAGAGGCGGTGTCCGCTGCAGCAGGAGAGCCGGGAATCATTCTGGACGCAGATTTGAAGGCGACGGGGTTGATGCGGTTTTTCCGCTGATGTCCGAAGAACGGAGGGGTTCGTGCTCTCCCATCCTTGACGCAGGAATCCGCCGCGGCGGACGGCAAGGATGGCGCACCCAGCGCTTCTGATCTCTGACGCCTGAACTCTGTTCTTCAGTGTGCCAGTAGATATACGCCAATGCAGACCAGGACGGCCGCGGTCCAGCGGCGGCGATCGACGTTTTCCTTGAGGAAAAATTTGCCGGCGATGGCGTTGGTGACCAGCGTGAGCGACGCCGACGCGGGCGCGACCAGGCTCAGATTCAGATGGTTGAGCGCGAAGAGAAGAGCGAAAAACGCCAGCGCCAGAAAAGTGACGCCGGCGAAGAACAGCGGGCAAGTGACTACGGCGCGGATGGCGCCCTTGAGGCCGGAGTGGGCGCGGATTAAGTCCAGGTCACCGATGGACTTCATGGCGGCGGCGGTGAGCACTTCGCCGATGGTGGAGCAGACGACGACGCAGGCGATCATGGCAACAGCGGACCAGAGGCTGGTGTTGGTCATCGTGGCTCAACCTCCAGCGCTTCTTCTGTGCGGCTTGCTTCCTGGAGCGATTCATCGCTGACTGCAAGTGCGTGGCTGCTCGCTTCGAGTCGTGGCGCGGTGGGCCGCTCTGTGAGCGAAGGGCCCTGCGCGACGAAGCCGACCCCGAGGGTGATGAGCGCGATGCCGGCCCAGCGCTCGAGCGAGATCGCCTCATGCAGCCAGAAGCGCGCGAACAGAGCCACGATGACGTTGCCGAATGCAGTGGCAGGGAGGACGAACGTGAGGTCGGCCCAGGAGAGCGCAGTGAGATAGCTGGCGAAAAATCCGATCAGCAGTGCGATGCCGAGCGCGATCCAAGGCGTGAAGACGGCGGCGATGAGTGTGACGGGATGCGCGAGCGAGATGGGCGCGAGCTTGGTCATGCCACGCGAGAGGCAAGTGTCGCCGAGCGGGGCGCAGAGCGCGACCAAACCCAGGATCATGTATTGGCGCGGCGATAGGTGGCGATCTTGCATTGGTGTTTGGATGTTTCCTGGCGGGGATCAGATTCTGGCTGCGTTCGGTCCTTTGAAAGATTCTCTCAGGGGCCACAGCCCAAATCCATTTTTACAGCATGTGCGGCACGACTGAAGTCGTGCCCTGTTACAAAGCTCATTCGCCTTCGGAGTACAAGCTGCGGGCTGAAGAAACGCGCAGTCTTCACGGGAAACTCAGCGCAAACACATCTCCCCAAGAGAAAGAGGGCGGACGCTGATGCGCCGCCCTCGGTGAAACGCTGCAAACAGTGCTCGTCATGCACCGGCTTTTGCCGGCGTGGAGGGGCCGGTCTGCTTGGCGCGGGTGGCTTTGACTGCCTTGTTGCGTTGCGAGCGCAGCTTCATGAAGGCCTTGGCCTCCACGTAGAGGCGCGGCAGATCGCGATTCATCATCGCTTTCCACACCACGCGGAACGCAGCCTTGGGGCGGAAGTAGTATTCGTCGTAGAAGCGGTGCACCATCTCCATCACATAGTCGACGGGCAGGCCGGGATACTCGATGTGCGCCATCTGGTGGCCGCCGCCGTCTTCCATGCGCTCATTGGTGATGTAGCCGTTGGCCTTGGCAAAGTCGTAGAACTCGGTCCCCGGGTAGGCGTGGGCAATGGAAACCTGAATCGTTTCGCAGTCCAGCGACTTGGCAAAGTTGATGGTGTTGCGGATCGATTCCTTGGTCTCGCCGGGCAGGCCGAGGATGAAGTCGGCGTGAATGGTGAGGCCAAGCGAATGGCAATCCTTGGCGAACTGCCGTGCGCGCTCCACGGTTGCGCCCTTCTTGATGTTCTTGAGGATCTGCGGGTCGCCGGACTCGAAGCCCACGATGAGCAGCCGGCAGCCGGATTCCTTCATGGCCTTCAGCGTCTCGTACTCGGTGGTGACGCGCGAAGTGCAGCTCCAGGTCAGGCCGAGCGGCTTGAGCTTGGAACAGAGCTCGATGGTGCGCGCCTTCTGGATGTTGAACGTGTCGTCGTCGAAGAAGAACTCCTTCACCTCGGGGAAGTTCTCCTTGGCCCACTTCAGCTCGGCGGCCACGTCGTCCGTCGACCGCTTGCGCCACGCGTGTCCGCTGAGCGTCTGCGGCCACAGGCAGAAGGTGCACTGCGCCGGGCAGCCGCGCGTGGAGTAGAGCGCGATGTAAGGGTGCAGCAGGAACGGAACGTTGTATCGGGTCACGTCCATGTCGCGCTTGTAGATCTTGGTGGCCCAGGGCATCGCGTCCAGGTCTTCGATCTGCGGCCGGTCGGGATTGTGAAAGACCTTGCCTTCGACCTTGTAGCTGATGCCGAGGATCTCGCTGAGCGGCTTGCCCTGGGCAAATTCAACAACCGAGTAGTCGAACTCGCGGCGGCAGATAAAGTCGAGCGCGGAACACTCGTTGAGGGCGCGGTCCGGATCGGTGGTCACCGGCGGGCCGACGAAGGCGATCTTGATGGCCGGGTTGGCCGCCTTGATGGCTTCGGCCAGGCGTTGATCGCCCTCCCAGCCCATGGTCGAGGTAAACAGCACAAGGAACTCGTAGTCCTTGCAAATCTTGATGGTTTCGTCGGCCGAGACATGGTGCGGCGACGCGTCCAGCACGCGCGAACCTTCAAGCAAGCCGGCTGGGTAAGTCAGCCAGACGGGGTACCAGTACGACTCAATCTCGCGCGTGGCGGGCCAGCGCGAACTCGCGCCACCGTCAAAGTTCTCGAACGAGGGCGGATTCAGCAAAAGTGTTTTCAGGGGCATAGGCATCCCTTCAATTCTACCATTCCGGCGGATTCAAGAGGTGAATCCAGACCAATTTGGTCTATTTTGTGTGCAACTCGTGCAACCAGTCTTCCATGTGGCCCAGGGCGCGCAGCAGGCCGAGCCGGGCTTTGGCCAGATCGAGCCCGGCGTCAAGCGCGTCCTGATACTTTTGACGTTCGTCGATGCGCGCCAGTTGCTCTGATTTTGGGCTGGCCTGGGGTTGCGCGTTGGGCCCGGCGGGGGAGCCGTTGCCGCCATCGATCTCGGCCATCACAGTCTTGAGCTGCGCGTCGGCGATCTGCTGCTTCAGGCTTGCCACCTCGGCCAGTGCATCGAGCTCGCGCAGGCTGCCGGTGAGCGTAGCGATCTGGACGTCATTCTGGCGCTGGGCCTGTTCGGCTTCCACGGTGGCACGCAGAGCTTCAGCGGCGGTGACCTTGGCCTTGGCGCGGAGGGCAAAGTCAAAAAAAGGAATGCTGATCTGGAGGCCGAAGCTGACGTTGTTGGGGGTGAAGTTGTTGTAATAGGTGCTGTAGGCGTTCAGCTCGTTCGAGTCGTAGTTGTAGACTGCGCCAAAACCGATCTGCGGCCTGCGCCAGGCCAGGTCGTCTCCCTTGGCCTGGAACTGCTTGGAGCGGACCAGAGAACCGGCAGCGGCGATTCCGGGCAGAATGTGCGGAGCTTCGTCCGCGGTGACGGCGGGAATCTCCGGGATGCTGGCGTGGTCGGGAAGTATGGAGCCGACGGGCAGGCCGGTAAGAACGGCAAGCTGCTTGGCCAGTGTGGCGGCGCGGGTTTCAAGATGGAGCCTCTGCAGCTTGAGATTGGCGGCGGTCAGCCGGGCTTGAAGCAGATCGAGGTTCGAATCGACGCCGGCTTCGGCGCGCTGCTGCTCGATGCGCACCAGGTCGGCGGTGAAATTCTCCTGTTGCTCGGCGGCGGCGAGTTCCCGGCTCACAGTGTCCAGTTCGATGTAGGTGGTGGAGGCGTCGAGAGCTACCTGTTCGCGTGCGTCCTTGAGGCTCAGATTGGCGGCTTCAATTCCGGCGCGAGCAGCTTTCATGTACTGGCGCTGCGAGTAGCTGAAGACCAGCGACTGCATGCTGGCGCTTCCCACCGAAGGCTGACCGGTGGGGAAGCCGTGCGAGTAGCCGACATTGGAACCGATGACGAAGTTGGGAATATACGCGTCCTGGGTCTGGGCCAGCGAGGCCTGCGCCTTGAGCAGATCGGCCTGTGCCAGCTTGACGGGGCTGGAGTTCTGCTGCGCGAGATCGACCACCGTCGCCAGTGACACCTGGGCGCGCAGCGGCGCGGGAACCATGGCGAGAGCACAGGCGAAAAACAGGGTTGGCCAGGCCGGGCGCGGGTTGTGAGTGAATTTTACGTTCATCTTTTTGTTCACAGCCTTGGAATCCTGGGTGGATTGCTTGCTCTCGATTCCACATTCCCTCAGGGGCTAAAGCCCAGCCTTTGTTTTGTGGCGTTTGCGGCACGACTGAAGTCGCACCCTGACACTTCTTGCCCCTTTCGATGAGTTTTTCCGCAGCCTGTAAAGCTCGGGTCGTTTTGCTGCTTTATGTACGGGCTGAAGCCCGTACCCTTCAAGTCCTCGGGTTGTGATTGAGTCGCTGGAACATGGGTCTGGTCAATACCTTGCTTGTTGAGGCGTTGCGTCGGGCGGCCGGAAATCCTGTGTGGGTTTGTATTCGTGCGCCAGGGCGAGTGCGGCGGCGCGCTCCCTGGCGGCCGACGCAGGGTCGCCCAGTTGCTGTTTGAGCCGCGCCAGGCGGAGATGCGCGATAAATGCCGGCGCCTCCTCGGTTTTCGACGGACTCTTCAAGTATTCATCGAGCATTGTGGCGGCCAGGGTTGGGTCGCGGTTGGCGTCGATCAGCAGCCCGGCGGCGTCGTAAAGGGCAACCACCCCGCGGCGGTCGTGCGCGACCGTGGTCAGCACGCTGTGCATGGCCGATTCCATTTCCGCGTAGCGCTGGCGGCGGAGGTAAAAGCCGGCCAGGGCATTCCAGCCGAAGGCCGGGTGCGGCCCGGCGGCGATCTCCTGCTTATACTCGCTCTCGGCCGCGGCGAAGTTCTTCTGCTGCTCGGCGATTTTGCCGCGGAGTTCGTGGGCGCTCGCTGGGTCCACCTTGTCCAGCTGCGCGGCGATCTGCTGGGCCTTGTCCACGCCGCCGCCGACGACGCCGGGAGCTTGGCGATAAAACTCGCCGAGGGAGGTCAGAGCCTCAACATTGCGCGGATCCAGGCGGACGGCTTCTTCGAACTCGGCGCGGGTGCGCTTGGCCAGGCCAAAGGCGGTCAGGAACGAGGCGCGGGCGGCGCGCTCGCCCAGCGCCCGGCCCAGCCAGAGGTGATCGTTGGAGTTTTGCGGGTCAAGCCGTACGGCCTGCTCGCATGCCGTGGCAGCGGCGTCAAACTGCTCCAGCGTGAAGCGTACGCGGCAGATCAGGTTGTGCGCCTGGGCGGCGTCCGGACCGGAAGCGGGCGGGGATTGGAGCAGCGCGAGCGCCTTGTCGGCCTCGCCGGCGCTCAGGGCCGCAGCGGCTGCGGCGAGCGGAGCCGGTTGCGCGGGCTGCGCGAACAGGACAGAGGAGATGGCCGCCGCCAGCAATGCAGCGGTCAGGCAAGCAATCCCAATCGGGTATTGTCTCACTGCACAACCTGGACGGGAACGCCCGCTTGCAGAGGGAGTCCGCTGGTTGACCCGGTGGCCACCTCATCGCCCTCCTGCAAGCCGGAGAGGACAGGCGTGAGGGTGATGCTGGAGGTTCCAACCACCACCGGAACCTTGACCAGCTCGTCCTTCACAATCTTGAAGACAAAGGGCTTGCCGTCTTCAACGTGAAGCGCTTCGTGGGGTACGGTCAAGACGTTGGGCTGGCTGGAGGTGGTCACGGTGACCGTGACATTGGTGTCCGGCAGCAAGCCGCCGTCGCCGCCATCGATGTCGATCAGCGCTTCGCCGACAGTGCGGGTGGAGTACTGGACTACGGTGGACGGAGTGCGGATGACATGGCCAAGCCACACATGCCCAGGCCTGGGATCGCCGTCCCACTTGATCTGCACGCTCTGCCCGACGGCCAGGATGCCGATCTCCGGCTCGTCAAAGTAAGCGCGGATGCGCAGGTTGTGCAGGTCGGCAAGCTGCAGCAGTTCGGCGCCTTCCTCGACAAAGTCGGAGCGGTTCACCTTGAGGCTGTAGACGGTTCCGGCGGCAGGGGCGCGCGGGGCAGTTTTGGCCAGCACATCGCGCGCCGCGGCCAGGCCGGCCTCGGCATCGGCCAGCGCGGCCTGGGCACGGGCAATGTCAGTGGGCGCGTAACGGTTGTGGGTGCCTTGCTCGGCAGCGTTGAGGCTGGCTTCGGCCGTATCCAGCCGCTCCTGCGCGGCGGCCACTTCGCTGGCCGAGGCCGCGCCGCTGGCTTTGAGCTGGGTGAGGGCGTTCAGGCTGCGCCGCGCCTGGTCGCGGTCGATGCGGGCGCGGTCCAGGTCGGCGGCGGCGGCGTTGCGCTCCTGGAGGCTGCCATTATGGGTCGTTGCGTCGAGGGCCGCCTGAGCGGTTTTGACGCCGCTCTGGGCGCTGGCCACGCGGGCCTGGGCCTGCACGTCGTCCAGCTCCAGCAGCAACTTGCCGGCAGGCACCTGGTCGCCCTGCTGCACGTAAAGCGCCTTCACGGTGGAGGAGACGGGGCTGTAGATCGGGAAATTCATCACCGGCTCCACGCGGCCGTTGGTGCTGATGTTGTTCACCAGCTGCTGGCGGCTCACGCGCACTGCGCGCACCTGCAGGCGGTCCCGCGTGAGCGAACGCGTCACGAAGAAGACGAGTACGGTAAGGACAGCCGCGCCCAGCCAAAGCCAGAGCCGACTCGATTGCTTTTTCTCTTCAGCCATTCGATCTAACCATGGTCAGTATATAGGACTCAAAAACGGCTCCGAGGAATCACAAAAAAAGCAGGCTGCGTGGGGCAAACGCTTCACGGGCGGGCAGATGTGGCCCTGGAATCGGGCGGCCTTTACAATGGAGCCATGGCTCTTGAACCACGGTACACCGACTTGCACGCCAAGGCCGGCCTGGACTTTGCCTTTCCCGCCATCGAGACGTGGGAAAACCAGTTTCCCGGCTATGAGATTCTGATCGACGACCCGGAGCTGACCTCAGTCTGCCCCAAGACCGGCCTGCCCGACTTTGGCGTGCTGACCATCCGCTACATGCCGCGCGAACGCTGCCTGGAACTCAAGTCGCTCAAGGAGTATCTTTTCTGCTACCGCAACCTGGGCATCTTCCAGGAAAACATTGTGAACCAGGTGCTGGCGGATGTGGTGAAGGCCTGCGATCCGGTGTGGGCGGAGATCAAGGGCGTCTTCCGTCCCCGCGGCGGCATTGGGACAACAGTGATAGCGCGCTGGCCGCGGCCCGAAAAGTAGACCCCGCGCGCTCTCACAGCGCAAAACCTTGGGTGGGAGAGCACAGAAGCCTAAGCGGACAGTAAATAGTTAGACCGAAAATGCTCTAGCTCTCGCTTGATCGAAGTCCGGGTTTCCCAGGTTTCCATTCGGAATCTGGGAATGAGCTTTCTTGAAATCCCATCGGCCACCGGACGCAGCGTGTAAACTCGCTCCATCGCACTCCCGTCCCGCCGAGGCCAAGTGTCAACCCCAACCCTGACCACGCGCACCCGCTTCACCCCGGCCGCCGTCACGCTCACGCTGCTCATCGGCCTCAACCTGCTCAATTACGTTGACCGCTACATCCTCCCCGGCGAGGTCACGCTCGTGCAGCGGGAGTTTCACTCCACCGATCAGCAGATGGGCCTGCTGACGACCGCAATGTTTGTCGTCTACATGCTGGCGGCGCCGTTGACTGGCTGGCTGGGCGACCACTTCCGCCGCAAGCCGCTGATCATTGCCGGGGCGCTGCTGTGGAGCGTGGCCACGCTGGGCACAGCCTGGGTGCACGACTACCGGACCCTCTTCATCCGCCATGCGATCGTGGGCGTGGGCGAGGCGACCTTCGGGATTTTTGCCCCCGCCGTGCTGGCTGACTTCTACCCCGAGCGTGATCGCAACCGGATCTTGTCCATCTTCTATCTCGCCATTCCCGTGGGCGCGGCGCTGGGCTACCTGGCCGGCGGAGAGATCGGTTCAGCACGAGGTTGGCGCGCGCCGTTTTTTGTCTGCGCCATTCCCGGCCTGGTGATTGCCGCGCTCTACGGCTGGCTGGGCCGGGAGCCGGAGCGCGGCGCAAGCGACCACGTGCCGCAGACGGCTGGCCGGGCAACGGTGCTGGGCCTGTTCACCAACCCGGCATTCTTGACGGCCACATTCGGGCTGGCTATGCTCACCTTCGCCATGGGCGGAATTTCCAACTGGATGCCGACCTTTCTGCACCGGTTTTCAGGTCTTTCAGTAGCCAACGCCGGGCTGGCCGTGGGCGGCATCACGGTGGTCGACGGGATCGCCGGCACGCTGGTGGGCGGCTGGATTGCCCAGCGCTGGCTGCGCACCAACGACCGCGCGCTTTATTTGCTCTCCTTCTGGAGCGTGGCGCTCACGCTGCCCTGCGGTGTGGTGGTCTTCTTCGGTCCCGGCTCGTGGGCGCTGCCGGCGCTGCTGGTGACCGAGTTCTTTCTCTTCCTCAACACGGGCCCCTTGAACGCGGCCATTGTGAACTCGGTCTCGGCGCCGGTGCGGGCCACGGCGATCTCGCTGAACCTGTTTTGCATTCACGCCTTCGGCGATACCTTTTCGCCGACCATCATCGGCGCCATTTCAGACCGGTCGAGTCTTCGCATTGGCCTGGGCGCGACCTTGATTTTTCTGGTCATCTCCGCCGTGATCCTGAGGTTTGGAGCGCGCTTTGCCCCGCGGCTGGACA
>Ga0182030_10017389_pt1 | contig 13886 bp, 11 predicted proteins | sample 812S3MmetaG_FD_121299 | JGI IMG/M metagenome (GOLD analysis project Ga0182030, IMG submission 121299) | Permafrost microbial communities from Stordalen Mire, Sweden - 812S3M metaG (Illumina Assembly) | ecosystem: Environmental > Terrestrial > Soil > Wetlands > Permafrost | place: Sweden...
GTGCTGGTCACCCTCAACCATGACGGGGCCATCGACCCCGGCAAGGTACTGGGCCACATGGAGTACGCCCACCCGGTTCTCGATCCGGCTGCGGCGCGGGCCAAGGCTCACCGCAGTGAGATCAACGGCACCCGGCGCACCTGGTTCGTCGGCGCTTACTGGGGCTATGGCTTTCACGAGGACGGTGTGCGTAGTGCGGTGGAGACGTGCCGGGCCATGGGGGTGGTGTGGTGAGCGCCTCAGGTCTCGCCACCCCCCTGGGCACGTATCGAACGACGAATCCGGTCGACAGGGTGGAAGTGGATCAGGCATCAGCCGCCCGGCCCACCTGGCCCGACCGGGACACGAATGGCCTCCGCAGCGCGGTGTACGAGGGTGTGCTCCTCCACAGGCGCTTCGGTCCCGGACCGACACACTCGTTCCGCTACCGGGTAGCCATGCCCTTGCTCGACCTGGCCGAGGTCGATGAGGTGATGGACCTCCACCCGGCCTGGTCAGCCCGCCGGCCCGCCCCGGTCCGGTTCCGGCGCCAGGATTTCCTGGGTGACCCGGCCACACCCCTCGACCAGGCGGTGCGCAGCCTGGTCGCCGAACGGACCGGGAGGCGTCCCGCGGGCCCCGTCGCCCTTCTGGCCAACGTGCGCAGCTGGGGCTGGTTGTTCAACCCCATCAGCCTCTACTTCTGCGCCGACATGGCAGACCTTCGGGGCGGACCGGGACGGGTCGGCTCGCTGGTGGCCGAGGTGGAGAACACGCCATGGCACGAGCGCCACGCCTACGTCGTCGGGCCCCCGGGGAGGCACCGATTCGCCAAGGAGCTCCATGTGTCGCCGTTCCTCCCTCCGCGCCTCGACTACGAGCTCCGCTACACCACCCCGGGGCCGCAACTCACCGTCGGCCTCGACGTGCTCCAGGGCGACCGGAGGCTCTTGGCGGCCACCCTCTTCCTACGTCGTCGTTCCCTCGATCGGGCGGCACTCGGCCGCTTGCTGTGGAACTATCCGGCCATGACCCACCGCCTCTCCGCCGGCATCTATGCCCAAGCCGCCCGCCTCCGGCTGAAGGGCGCTCCGTTCTTCAGCCATCCGACCGGGCCAGGCGCACCGGTGGTCAACGGAACCACCGGCTCCTGCCCATCCGAGCCGGTCGACACCCGGACCGAGCGATGACCCGGGCCCATGGTCTCGTGAACAGTGGCACTTCGCCGGACGGCAAGGTCGTGGACCTCCGTGTGGGGGACCGCTCCCGTGCGAACCGTGCAGGGAGGGCCGGGGTTACCGCCGAGGTGCACCTCCATCCCGCCTTGAGCCACGTCGCCCCGCCCGACCGTTGCCGGAGCACCAGACTGCCGCGCTGGATCGTGCTGGCAGCTGGGCAGAACGCCGGCGACGCGGCCATCGATGTCACCGAGGGAGCCGATATGTTCCGCGTGGGCCGGGGTGAGCCCATGGCCCGGGTGACGGTGCACGACCGCCGCGCCTACGGCGCTCTGCTGCGGTCGGCCTCAGTCGGCCTGGGTCGTTCGTATGTGGCCGGATGGTGGGATACCGACGACCTGACCGGGCTGGTTCGTGCCCTGGCCCGCGGCACCCGCCCGTTACGCGAGCGCTTGGATCGGCTGGGAAGGGCATGGAGCGCCCTCTTGGATGTCCCGGCCCGCTTGGGTGCCCCGGGTCGGGACGAGGACAAGCGGAACATCGCTGACCACTACGACCTCTCCAACGACTTCTTCGCACTGATGCTGGACGAGACCATGACCTATTCGTGCGCCGTGTTCGACCGGCCCGGAGCCACACTCGCCGACGCTCAGGAAACCAAGATGGACCGGCTCTGCGCCAAGCTGGAGCTGGCGCCCACCGACCACCTGGTCGAGGTGGGCTCGGGCTGGGGTGGCCTGGCCGTCCACGCCGCCGTCCGCTTCGGCTGCCGGGTGACCACCACCACCATCTCCGAAGCCCAACGTTCCTACGTGGAGAGGCGGGTGGCCGACGCCGGGCTGTCCGACCGCGTCACCGTGCTCGGGCTGGATTGGCGGGATCTCACCGGCCGGTACGACAAGCTGGTCTCGGTGGAGATGATCGAGGCGGTGGACTGGCGATGGCACGACCGGTTTCTGGCCAAGTGCTCCGCTCTGCTCACCGATGGCGGGCTGGCCGCCATTCAGGCCATCGTCATCGACGACCGCAGCTTCGAACGGGCCAAGCGCCACCACGACTTCGTGCGCCGGATGGTCTTCCCCGGCGGCTGCCTCCCCTCGGTGGCCTCGCTCACCACCAGCCTGGCCCGGGCAACCGACCTGCGCATCGTCGACCTCGAGGACGTCGGCAGCCACTACGCGGAGACGCTGCGGCGTTGGGCGGACAACCTGGCCGTGCACGCCGACGCGGTGACGGCCCTCGGGGTCAGCCAGGAGTTCCGCCGTCTCTGGGACCTGTACCTGGCCTACTGCGAGGCATCGTTCCTCGAACGCCACATCAGCGACGTTCAACTGGTTCTGGCCAAGCCCGGCCGGGGCGGACGATTGGCGACGCGATCCGCATGAGGACCCAACAGCGGGCGAACCACGCACCCAGGTGGAGTCGACCCGATGGGACACCACGACCGCGGCTCGGTCTCGGCTGACCGGCACGGTAACCGAACCGCAGGTCCGACCGGAGCGCGGAAATCAACGGTTGGCGGCGAGTCCCTCGATGACCCGGACCAGGTCATCGCCCCGGCGCCCGGTGAAGCCGTCGGCCCCGAGGCGACCTGCATGGTCGGCGTCGGTGATGGCGGCTCCCCCGAGCAACACGGTGGTGCCGGGTAGGGCCTCGTGCAGATGGGCGACCACGCGGCGGGCCGAGGTGGTCGAGGCCCGGGTGGTGCAGGCCATGGCGACGGCCAGCAGATCGGGCACGCCAGTCAGGGCTTGGGTCAGTGCGTCGGCCGGGGTGTCGGCACCCAGCTCGATCACGTTGAAACCGGCCCACCGCAACAGGTCCGTCGCCATGGCCACCGGGGCCGAGTGCTGCTCGGCCGGTGGCGTGGTGATGACCACGCTGCCGCGCTTGGGACCGCGGCGCACGAATCTGGCGCCGATGCGCGAAATGAGCCGACCTGCCACCGCACTGGCCCGGTGCTCATCGGCCACGGTGAGCTCGCCGGCGTGCCAGCGGTCCCCGATGGATTCGAGAGCCGGTGCCACCAGCTGCAGGAGGACCTGGGAAGGGGAATGGTCGGAGGCCAGAGCGGCCTCGAGCACGCCCCAGGCGCCAGGTTCGTCGCCGGCCAGGAGCCGCGCCTCGAGCTGTTTGGCAACCGGGGCTCGGGCCGCCGGTTTCCGGGCGCGGTGGCTAGCCGGTTTCATCCGGGCCAGGTCATCGGGGTCGACCCGCCAACCGCCACCGACGCGGGTTGCCGGGAGTTTGCCCGTACGGACGTAGCGATAGATGGTCATGTAATGCACGCCCAACTTGTCCGCAGCCTCCAGCAGGGTCAATGGTGCTTTTTGCATCTCTGCTCTCTCGACTCCGGTTAGCTGTCCGGCAAAATTTAGCAGTAAATACAACCACGAGAGCGAAGTGGCACTTCGGCCACGAGGCTCAAGCAGATCGAGCCATCGGCCTCGTCAGTAGCGGGACTACCTGAGTCCGGACCATCGCCGCGGCTACGGTCAGTGAGGTGATCCGATTCGCCGACTGCGAGTTGAACCTGGACCGCATCGTCCTTCGACGGGGTGGCGAGGAGATCCGGGTAGAGCCTCAGGTCTTCGATGTGTTGGTCTACCTCGTCAAGCACCGCGGCGCGGTGGTGCGCAAGGAGGAACTCCTCGACGCCGTCTGGGGTGACCGATTCGTGAGTGAGTCAGCGCTGACGACGCGGATCAAGGCGGTCCGCCAGGCCGTCGGTGACGACGGCAGCCAACAGTTGATCATCCGGACGGTGCACGGCAAAGGCTACGAATTCGTGGCGACCGTGGAGGAGATCGAGGAGGGCCGGGCCGGGGTCGAATTGTCCCCTGTCGCCACGGGAGGGTCGATCGGGGTCCGCGTGCAGCCGTTGATCGGCCGCGAGACGTTGCTGGATCAGCTCGGCGAAATGATCGCCGATCACCGGCTGGTCACGTTGATCGGGCCCGGGGGCGTAGGGAAGACGTCGCTGGCGATGGAGCTGGCCCGCACGGTGGGTGGTCAGTTCGAAGACGGCGTCCACGTCGTGGAGTTTGTGGGGGTCGTCGATCAGGACGCCACGGCCGCAGCCCTGGCCACGGCCGTCGACGTCAACCTGCGGAAGTCGAGTTCCATCGACGACGCCATCGTCGATCTACTGCGCTGCAGGCACACCCTGCTGGTGCTCGACAATTGCGAACACCTCATCGAGCCGGTGGCCGAGCTGGTGGGGCGAATTCTGCGTGAGGCACCCACCATTTCGATCGTCGTCACCAGCCGGGAACCGCTGGCCGTCGCCGGTGAGCGGCTCTGGACGGTCGACCCGCTGTCGACGGGGCCCGAGGACCTGGTCGCATCCGATGTGGTGCTCGGTGAGCTGGCCGAAATTCCTGCCGTCGCCCTCTTCGTCGCTCGGGCCAAGGCCGCAGACCCCTCCTTCGTCCTCGACGAAGCCATTGCGCCGCTGGTTGCCGAGATCTGCCGTCGCCTCGACGGAATCCCGCTGGCGATTGAGCTGGCGGCAGCACGGGCGCGCTCCATCGGCGTTGCCGAAGTTGCCCGCCGCCTCGACCAGCGCTTCGGGGTGCTCAAGGCCATGCGGAGGGGAAGCGATCCTCGCCACCGAACGATGCACGACGCCATCAGCTGGTCGTATGACATGCTCGAACCTGACGAGCGGTCCCTGTTCACCGCGCTGTCGGTGCTGGCCGGATCGTTCGATCTTCGCTCGGCAGAAGCCATGGCGCCAGGGGGCGACACCCTCGACGTGCTGACCCGGCTGACGGAACGGTCCATGCTGGCTGTGCGTCCACAAGCCGGCGGTTCGACCCGGTACGAACTGCTCGAGACGCTGAGGGAGTATGGGCGCACCCGCTTGAGCGACGCCCGGGCCGCCGACCTGTTCGCCGCGCATGCCAGGCATTTTGCGGCCGAGGCCGAGGCGGTAGGGGCCGAGCTGTGCGGTCCCGGTGAGGGTGAGGCCATCACCAGAGCTGGATCCTCGTTCGCCGACCTTCGGGCCGCACAGCGATTTGCACTCGAGCTGGGTGCCTTCGATATCACGTTCGGCCTCATCGGCTCGATCCGTGAGTTCGCCATGCGGGCGATGCGCTACGAAGTCTTCACCTGGGCCGACGCCGCCTGCCAAGCACCGGGCGCGCTCGATCACCCGCTGGCCCCCCTGCTGACCGGGATTCGTGCGTACGGCGCCTGGGTTCGCGGCGAGTTCGATCTCGCCGTTCAGCTGGCGGAGGAGACCCGCCGCCTCGAAGAGCGGCTGTCGGTCTTTCCCAGTGGCCTGGCGGAGCGAACCTTTGCCAACGTGCTGTACCTGGTCGGCGACTCGATGAGGGGCCACGCTGAGGCCCTCCGCCAGATCGAGCTGGCCGAGGAGTCCGGGAACCGGTCGCGGCTGGTCCACGCCTGCTACCTGGGGGCAGTCGGACACAGCTCGCACGGCACCTATGACGAGGCCGAAGCCCTCATTGAACGGGCTCACGACGCGGCAGTGCTGACCGCGTCGCCGACGGACCTGGCGTCAGTGGCGGTAGCCCGCGGGTTTGCCAGCAGAACCGAGGACGAGGCCCTGGAGGCGTTCACCGCCAGCGCACGTATTGCCCGCGCCGTTGGGAACCGCTGGATGCACGGGTTCGCTTTCACGGAGGCCAGCGGACTCCTCGTCTCTCGGGGTGAGCTCGAGGCCGGGTGCGCGGGTCTCGCCGACATGGTCGGAGTCTGGGACCGCGCTGGGGACTGGTCACAGCAGTGGCATACCTTGTCGCGCTGTGCGATCGCCCTGGATCGGATCGGCCAGCACGAGCTCGCCATCGAGTTGCTCGGAGCCATCGAGAGCCATGCCATGCTCGGCGTAGCGCCGATGTCGAGCACCTTGCATGACCTGGCCTTTGCTACCAGGGATCGGCTGGTGGAGTCCCTGGGGGCGGAGCGGGCCGGCGAGCTACTGGCAGCCGGCGCCACCTGTCCGGTCGAAGACATCGTGTTGCGGACCCGACGTGCGCTCCTCGGGGCGAGCTGACCCAGGCGTCAGCGTGACGTCCGGTTGCGCTCCCGCCCTACGGACTCCAGGTACCCGACCAGGTGCTGACCGAGTTCGGCCGCGTCGAGGCCCAACCCGGCGAGCAGATTCGAACGACGACGCCTGAGGAAGGGGAGCCCCAGCAGGTAGAGGCCGGGCAGACTGGCGACACCGCCGTCGTGGTCGACACGGCCGCGCCGGCCGAGGGCGTGGGGATCCAGCCAGCGATACGTAGGGCGGAAGCCCGTGGCCCAGACCACAGCCCCGAAGCCGGTCAGATCGAGCTCGGTCGGCACCTCGGTGAGGACGGTCGGGCTCGGCTCGACCGCAGGGCCGACGAGATCGGCCATCTCGTGTTCGTCAATCCACTGGTCGATTCGGCGGAGGAGCCTGGCTTCCTTGAGATCGGCGTTGGCAACGAGGCTCCCCAGGCCACCCGAGCACAACGCGGTCGTGCCGCGGATGGCCATGAGCCGACCGACGAGTCGGACGCCGAGGCCCTGAAGGGAAGGGAGGTCGACCTCTCGCCCGTCGTCACTTCCGACCACCTGCACCGATGCGTGCCGGCGGGCACGCTGGAGGTCCTCCACCTCGTCCCATCGCTCGTCCAGTTGGCCGATCCTGTCCAGCCACCGGTAGATGTCGCATCCGCGGTACGAACGTGGCAACCGTATGTGCTCCCCGACCGCGATGGTGACGTCACGGCCGGCCCGTCGCAGCTCGTCGGCGATCTGCACCCCTGACGCTGACGCTCCCACCACCAACACCCGGCCCCGGTCGTCGATCTGTGCCGCCCGCCGGTAGGACAGGGAGGTGAGTTGTTGGACCGCCTGTGGGAGTTCGGAGGCGAAAGCCGGCACGCGGGGCTCACTCGACCCGCCCGTCGCCGCCACGACCGCGTCGCAGCGCCAGGTCCCCCCGGTCGTGTGGACCTTGAAACCGTCGCCCGTCCGACACGCCGCCTGCACCTCGATTCCGAGGTGCAGCGGCGGGCCGAAGGAAGATCGGTATGCCTCCAGTGCCGCCACAGTCTCCGCCGCGGTCATGTACCCGTCAGGGTGGTCGCCGTCGTAGGGGGTGCCGGGCAGCGCGGTCATCCAGTTCGGGGTCAGTAGGCGCAGCGAGTCCCAGCGTTCCGTTCGCCAGGAGTTGGCCACCTCTCCCCGTTCGAGCAGCACATGGTCGATACCGGCCCCGGTGAGGTGATGGCTCATGGCGAGACCACCGGGGCCGGCTCCGACGACGACGACTGATGTACGCACTTCGGACTGTCTGTCGCGGCTGGCGTGCTTCAGGCCACCGTGACCTGAACGGTCGTCGGATTGGTGACGGTGTCGAAGACCGCGGAACGCTTCTGGGACTGCGCCACGATGGCTTCGATGTCAGCCGGACTGGCGTCCGCGTCGATGTCGAACCGGACGTCGATGCGGTCGAAGCCGTTGCGGATGTCGGCATCGATACCCAGGATGCCCTGGAGGTCCATCTCCCCCTGCACGGTGGCGGTCACCGAGCGCAGTTGGACGCCCCGGTTGGTGGCCACGGTGGCCACGCCAGCGGTGAGGCACGAGGCCAGGGCCCCGAGGACGATTTCGGGAGGGGTCGCACCGTTGTCCTCCGATGCGAACACTTCGGGGTGGTCCGCCTCGATGGTGTAGGCCTGCCGGTGGGAGTGCTGGTCGCCGAGGCCGGAGAAGTCGGTGATGGTCGAGCGGCTGTGGGTGCCGCTCACCCACTCGCAGCGGGCACGCCACTGGAAGTGCGCGGCCTCGGGCGCATCGGTCAGCGCCTGCCGGGCACCCCGGAGCGCCTCGATGTTGACGCCATTGTCGACGGTGGGGGCTTCGGTCTGAGTCATGGTGGGTCCTTTCGGTCCGTGTGCGACGGCAGGATGTCGCCGCTGACTCCACTATCCGGGATGGCCGTCCGCCGGTCATGAAGACGGGGTGGTTATCCCCTGACGGTCGCCACCAGGAGATCTCCACATGAACTTCAGGACTTGCTCGGATCGACGGCGCAGGATGGATCCATGACGTCCCACTACCAAGACACTGCGGCTGTGACACCACCTCACCGGTGGCAGGAGGCGGGAGAGGCGTGGGGGAGCAGGGCCATCGACTGGTCGTGCCTCTATGAGCACTACTCGCTCGACGTGCTCGTAGCGCTGCTCCCCAGGCTCGGGGTCGGTCCGGGCACCTCGCTCCTCGACGTGGCCTGCGGCTCCGGGCTTGTCGTCCGGGTCGCAGCCGGCATGGGGGCCGACGTCGCCGGTATCGACGCAGCCGACGAGCTGGTGGCGGTGGCGTGCGACCGTACGCCGACCGCGGACCTGCGAGTCGGGTCCATGTTCGAACTTCCCTGGACCGACGGTCAGTTCGATGCGGTCCTGTCGGTGAACGGCATCTGGGGCGGCTGCGGTGTGGCACTCGATGAGGCCCATCGGGTGCTGCGCCCCGGCGGGCTGGTTGCCATCAGCTTCTGGGGGCAGGGGCCACCCCTGGATATCCGTGAGGTGTTCAAGGTATTTGCGTTGCACGCTCCCGAGCAGCACCGGGACTCGATGCGACGCCTCAACGACATCGCCGTTCCCGGCGTTGCCGAGGAGATGTTGGAGAGGAGTGGCTTCTCCGTGCTGGAGCGCGGTGGCCGGGTCTCGACGATGGAATGGCCGGACGCCGACACCGCCTGGCGGGCGATATCCAGCGTGGGACAGGCGGTTCCTGCCCTGCGCTCGAACGATTCGACGATCCTGCGCCACGCCGTCCTCATGGCGCTGGAGCCGTGCAGGGATCGGCGTGGGGCATACCGCACCCGCAGCGACCACCAGTTCGTGGTGGCCAGGCGGCGGCCGTAGCGATGTTCAGCCGGTAGGATCCCATCGGGTCAGGTACCGCCAAGGCGGGGCGGAAGATGACGGATCACCACCATCCGCTCAGGCCGCTCGGTAGAAAGGGAGTCGGTAGTGATGCCGCATTGGATCCAGAGCGGCGGAAGGCGTCGAGGGGCGCGCCCTGTGGATCTTCCTTGAGAGGATCGGGGCCGGCCCGACATGGCAGTCCACGGATCTGGGTGGTCGGGAGCCTGGCGGCGGTAGTGCTCTCGGCCTGTGCCGCCACCGGGCTGGCCGCCGATACCCACGACAGCAAGGCGGCGACACCCAAGGTCGGCACGGCTACCCACACGACGTCTCACGCCAGCGCGGCGCCCCAGGCCACGCCGACGACGGCCCCGACCCGACCTACGGCGGCCACCTGGTCGCTCGTCACCGAGCCCGACCAGGGGATGGGGCCCATCTACTCACTGATGTCGAGTCCCCATCACACCCTGGACATGACCATGTACGAACTCTCCGATCCCAAGGCGGTTGCCATGCTGGAAGCCGATGCCCGCCGGGGTGTCATGGTTCGGGTCCTGCTCGACAGCGAGTACCAGAAGTCCTACAACCAGCCTGCCTTCAACGCGCTCAGCTCCAACGGGGTCCAGGTCCGCTGGGCTCCCTCCGGAACGATCTTCCATCAGAAGACCATCACTGTGGACGGCCGAACCTCGGCCATCATGACCCTCAACCTGACGGCCGCCTACTACCCGACGTCCCGGGACTTCGCCGTGCTCACGTCCGATGCCCAGGATGTGGCCGCCATCGAACAGGTCTTCAACGTGGACTGGAGCGGGTCGGGACCGCCGGCCGCGGGCCCGACCGGCCTCGACCTGGTCTGGTCCCCAGGGGCTGAAGGCGCCATCGTGTCGCTCATCGACTCCGCCCGGAGCTCCTTGTTGGTCGAGAACGAGGAAATGGACGACCCCGCCGTAACCAGCGCTCTGGAGGCCTCTGCGCAACGAGGAGTCAACGTGAAGGTGGTCATGACCAACTCGTCGTCGTGGGCCGCCGTGTTCGGCCAGTTGGTCGATGCCGGGGTGAAGGTGAGCACCTACCCGGGAAACGCCTCGCTCTACATCCACGCCAAGGCCGTTGTGGTGGATGGCGCCTCGGTGTTCCTCGGCAGCCAGAACTTTTCGGTGTCGAGCCTCGACTACAACCGGGAGCTCGGCCTCGTCACCGACGATCCCGCGCTGGTTGGAGCCGTCTCCCAGACCATCAGCGCGGACTTTGCCGGGGCAGCCCCGTTTCAGGTCCCGGCAACTACGCCCGGTGCCGGCCAGCCGGCCACGGGTGGAGGACCGTCGTGCAGCGCCACCGCGTCACCGGCCGACGACGGGTACCCCGAGGACTACGACGTCATGGTCACCTCCAATCAGCCCGACCAGAAAGCAACGGCGTCGGACGCCAACGACACCTGGAGCGAGTTCACCAACGGGTCAGGGTCGGCGACGATCCGTCTGTACCACACGAGTGCAGGCGAGCCGATCACCGTGACGGTCGGCGGGGCTCAATGCTCGACCAGCGGATAGGGGCGACGTTCCAGATCGCCTGATCAACGGACGACTACCCCTTCTCTGCCGGTTCTGCTCGTTGCACCTTGACTCCGGTGAACTCGGGCTCCTGACGCCACCGCTCGAGATAGCCGACGTACTCCAGAAGGCTTCCCGAGTAGGTGAGGTTCCGGGCAGCCCGGGCATCGATACCCTGCTGCTCGCTGTTGTAGAAGCTGGGCGTGCAGCTCTGGAAGTAGCGGGCGCCACCTATGCCGACGCTGTGGAGCACAGCGAGCCATTCGTCCTCCGCGGCCTCCTCGGGCTCGATAACGGTGATGTTCTGTTCGACGCAGGCCTCCACGATGGAGGCCACGTGCTTGGCCGATTCCGAGAGCAGGTGCGAAAAGTTCGTGCCGAACCCGCCCTGGACCAGGCTGATCAGGAGCAGGTTCGGAAATCCACTGGCCAGCACCCCGTGCAATGTGTGGGCGCCCTCGGCCCACCGCTCCGAGAGCCTGACCCCGTCGTGACCTTTGGGGTCGAAGCCCAGCCGCTGGTGGAGATCGGTCGTGACCTCGAATCCGGAGGCGTAGATGAGCAGATCCACCGGGTATTCCACACCGTTCACCACCGGGCCGCGAGCGGTGAGGCCGTCCACGCCTCGCCCTTCGGTGTCCACAAGATGGACGTTGGGCAGGTTGAACGCCGGGAGGTACTCGTCGTGGAAGCAGACCCGCTTGCAGTGCTTGCCCCAGTAGGGCTTGAGTTTCTCCGCCGTCTCGGGATCCTGGACGATCCCGTCGATCCGGCGGCGGATGGCTTCCATGGTCTCGAAGTCGGATCGTTCGAGGGCCTCGGCCTCTTCCTTGGAAGCCGCGGCCCCCCGGGTATCGACCCACATGACCTCGGTCCACCCGTCCCGCACCAGATCCACCTCGGGTTGGGCGCCGGTCACCGCCTGGGTGAAGTTGACGATCCTCTCCTTCTGCCAGCCGGGTCGGAGGCTCTGGAACCACTCGACGTCGGTGGGCCGCTGGTTGCGGACGCCCACCGCCCCTGGCGTCCGCTGGAACACGTAAAGCTCCTTGGCCACCCGGGCGATCTGGGGCACGACCTGGACGGCGGTGGCGCCGGTGCCGATGATGCCGACACGCTTGTCAGCCAAATGGTCCATCGGCTCGGTGGGGCTCCCGCCGGTGTAGCTGTAGTCCCAACGGCTGGTATGGAAGGCCTTGCCCTCGAAGTCCTCGATCCCAGGGATCCCCGGCAACTTGGCTTTATGGAGGATTCCCCCGGCCAGCACCACAAAGCGGGTCGACAGCTGATCGCCTCGTGAGGTGGTGATCCGCCATCGCTGTGCTTCCTCATCCCACTCGGCACCGGTCACGTCGGTCTGGAAGAGGGCATGGGGATAGAGGTTGAAGGTGCGGCCCAGCAGCTTGGAGTACTCGTAGATCTCTGAGGCGCTGGCATACCTCTCCGTCGGCATGAATCCGGTCTCCTCGAGGAGGGGAAGGTACGTGTACGACTCCACGTCGCACATGCAGCCCGGGTAGCGATTCCAGTACCAGGTGCCGCCGAAGTCACCGCCCTTTTCGACGATTCGCAGGTCATTGATCCCGTGCTTGCCGAGGTGAATCGCCGTGAGCATCCCGGCGAAGCCGCCACCCACGATGACGACGGTCGTCTCCTCGACCACCGGTTCCCGGGTGAAACCGGGCTCCACGTACGGGTCCCGGTCGAGGTCCGCGAACTCGCCTTTCAGCTCACGCCACTGGGCCATGCCCTCGGGACGCAGGCGCTTCTGTTGCTCCAGTCGGTACCGTTCCCGCAGTTCGTCGATAGCGGGGCCCTCGTTGGTGTTGTCCTGCTCCATGACCTTGGTTCTTCCCCTCTGGATTGCAATGGCCGACCCGTTGGCTCAATTGAGGTACGACGATCCTGACACGCCCGGGCGTCGGCCCAACCACCAGATTACGAAGGAGGCGCAGCCCGCCGACCCGCCAGGCAGGTTGCGGACTGACTTGGACTAGCAGGCTCGAGAGGCAATTCCGAAACGGACCTGGCCGGGGCCACCGGCAGGTCCAGGACGGTCTTCGTTCCGGCCCCACGACAGCCCAGGCCCGGCGGTCCAATAAGCCGCATCCCTGGGCGCGGTCAGAACAACTCCGCCACCTCGGGGTCGATGTAACGGTGAATGTCCATGCCGGCCAGCCCAAGGTCGCCCAGACTGCTTCCAAAAGCCGCAAAATGCGGGGTGCCAAAGTGCTCGGTGAGCGCCTCCTGGGACTCCCACTCCTCAAAGATCCGGAACCGACCACGGACGTCTGGGTCAGCCCAGAGGCCGTAGGCGCGGCACCCAGGCTCCTTCAACGACTCGGTAGACACAGTGCGAGCGAGGTCCACCAGGCGATCGTGGGACGACGGCTCAACGGTCATGATTCCGGAGACAATGATCATGGCCCGACTCTATGGGGAGACGCCCCCCTGCGCGTGGCAAAGCCGCCCGTTGAGCATCTGTCGGCCCAACCCAGTTTGGAGCTGAGGGACATGGGGCTGCGATCGTGTGAGTTCGCCAACTCCCGTGCCCGGCTGGCGGGGAGCATCCCACGATCCGCATTGGTGGCGGCCGCCCTGGCCAGGCACAATAGGGGTAGGAGGTGGTCCGATCATGAAACGCAAACGGTTGATCGTTCTGGCGCTCGGAGCAGGTGCACTCGGGTTTGAATTGGCGCGTCGGTCAAAGGCCGCCAAGGAGCGCTCCCTGAGTGTGGCCGACACCAGTTCAGGAAGAGAGGGCCCGTTTGGGGTCGTGGAGGTCGACACCGAGGAAGTCGATGCCGACGACAATCTCGTGGTCGACGAGTTGCTCGTCGCCGTGGACAGCGATGGAACGATCGTGGCCACAGACGAGACCATCGCTGTCATCACGCCGGAAGGCAACACTGTCGTCGACGAAAAGCTGTCAGTGATGGGGGATGACGGAGAGCTCCACACCGTCGAAGAAGACATTTCTCTGATGGAGGACGAGTAGGGACTCCGCCGATTTCCATTGTGGCGAAAGGGGAGTACCCCTGTCGCCAAGGAGATGGGGTGATGTTCGGCTGCGGCAGCCGAGAATGTCAGCCGACGACTCAAGAGGTCTTCTTTCTACCTGGACGAATGCCATTCGCTCACGGCGTGTGGCAAGAAGATGGACGGATAGTGGCGAAGGGCCGCGGTCCGCTGGACGCCGCGAGTGCCGGACGTTAGGTTGAAGCCGCCCGGGTTGGTCACGGCGCCACCTGGGGTTCTCTTTCGGGTGAATTCGGACGACAGGTAAAGGCGGTTTA
>Ga0182030_10017390_pt1 | contig 13885 bp, 8 predicted proteins | sample 812S3MmetaG_FD_121299 | JGI IMG/M metagenome (GOLD analysis project Ga0182030, IMG submission 121299) | Permafrost microbial communities from Stordalen Mire, Sweden - 812S3M metaG (Illumina Assembly) | ecosystem: Environmental > Terrestrial > Soil > Wetlands > Permafrost | place: Sweden...
CTCAACGAGCTTTTGGGCATCGTTCTCTGCTAGCCGGCGCAGGACAACCTTGTCGTCCAGCTCGACAGACTGCTCGAACACGCGGGTCTTGAGGTAGTCGCGGACCATCGGCGCGAGCGTGGCGAAGGCACCAGAGAGCCGGTCGACTCCGGCGGCCTTGGCAACGCTGCGCGTGTAGTAGGTGATCACACCGGATGGGTCCTCTGCGTAGGGAACGAGGAACTCGTACTCCTCGATGATGCCCTTGTCGATCAGGTGCATACCGCGGTACTGCACGTACTCGTCTGGCTGCACGTCGGGTACCGCGAGTCGATGCCCCGGATCGGGCACGTCGCTTGGATTCAGCTGGCTCAGGGCACTGTCCGAGCGAGCCAAAGCACGCGTGAGCTGCGGGATGACGATGTCAAAGCGCCGCTTGGCCTCGTCGGCAAAGATCGTCAGTGCTCCGGGCTTGATCTTGTCGGCGTCCTCGCGCTCGACGACGAGGCCCCCGTCGAGCTCTGTGCTCCAGAGGTGACGGAAGGCTTCGTGCTCGATCACGACCACGCGCTCGTCGAACCCTGAGCCAGGCGGCGTCATGCGGCGCAACCCTCGCCCGAGGGCCTGCTCAGGAAGAATCTTGTTCGCGGCAGTAAGAGCCCTCAGCGTGACAATCACGCACACGTTTCGGACGTCCCAGCCCTCACGAAGCATGAGAACGCTGACAATGCATCGGATAGGGCTGTCGGGTCCGTCCACGTCCCGTGCTGCGCGCCGAGCCAGATCGAGGTCGTCCTTGGTGATCTCACCCGAGCGGGTGGTATGGATGACGAGCAGTCGGTCGCCGGAGAAGTCTGGAAGCTGGCGCAGATAGTCGCCTGCCTCGTCGGCAGCAAGCGTGTTCTCACACATCACAAAGAGGACCGGCCGCTTACCCGACGGTGAGAGCGTCTCCTGGAACGCCCTCCATCGGCCCACAGCGACATCGAGCCACTGGCGGTTGCGCTGAAAGGAAGTATCCCCCAGCTCAACCTCAGCGCCCTTGACCTCTCCGATAATCGGTGTCTTGACGATCCCGTCAGCGACGGCCTGAGCCAACGGATAGTCGACCACAACGTGCCGGAAGACACCGCCCTTCTCGTACTTCGGAGTGGCAGAGAAGTCGAGCTGCGAAACCACCCCGGCATTAGAATCGTCTGGCGATTGCTTTCGCAACTCGGCGTGCAACCTCTCTATCGTCTGATTCCAAGTGAGTTTCTCGTCGTGGACGTGATGCGCCTCGTCGTTTACGACCATCACTCGCTGGCGCTCTGAGATGGCATCGAATAGACGCTCGGCGGAGGACGCATCGACATCGCGGTTAACACGGGGCCCTACCATCGCCTCCACCGGATTGGGAGCCGTTTTGTTCTTGCCGCGCGCCGTGGACGGCTCGTACAACCGCTGGATATTCGTGAGATACAGCACTCCTCGGGCAGTGACCGGAGAGGGATCGTCTTGCAAGAGCACGGCAAGGTCGAAGTCATGCGACCACTCCGGCGGGACCAATGGATCGCGACGAAAAGTCGCTCCGTCGCCGAAGTCAGACTTCAAACGCTCGAACACGATCAGGTTCGGTGCGATCACGAGGAACGAGGTCGTCATCGGGGAGTCTGACTCGTATAGCGCGTGGAAGTAGGACCAGACGATGCAGAGGCTCATCGCCATCGTCTTGCCCGAGCCCGTCGCCATCTTCATCGCCAATCGCTGGCGCTTGGTTTCGCCGGGTTGGATTGTCATGCCGTGCTCGGCGTACTCAAGGAGGTCGGCCAACGCGCGAACCGGCTCGATCTCGGTCAAGTAGATGAACGTCTCAACGGCCTCGCGCTGGCAGAAATAGAAGCGAAATGGTTGGCCGTCGTCGGAGCGATGCTCATCAGCGAACCAGAAGCTCAGCAGTCTCCGAGAGGTGGCTGAGGCTCCCGGATACTCTTGTGCGCGCCATACGTCGACATGGGCTCGCACTCCGTTCACTGCGTAGGTGCCTTCGCTGGGCTTGCGCCGCTCGGGAAGGGCGTACGGATCACTCGCCGGAGCCGGGGGCTCCTCCGGGCTCATTTGATGCGAACCTCGGCCAGCTTGGTCGTGTCGTTGCCGAAGATGTCGATGATCTTCACGACGATCGCGTAGCTGCCGGGCTTCGGATACTCGTGCCAGTCGCTCTGGGTTGCGAGGGCGGGGTTCTCACGAGTCCGATATGCCTGCCATTGATTATGGAAGACCTCGTCGCTGAAGTCGAAGTCCACCGACCAATAGTCGATGAGATCAGACCACGACGCGATGCTCTCGCGGACCTTCTGTGGGATGAGGTCCTCGCTTGGGATCGCGAAGTCCTTGAGTACCACGCATGCCTCGTGGCCTTTGCGACGAACGTCGAGGTCGACAAACGCAAGCTCGAAGAAGCGCACCGCGTCAGCCTCAGAGACCTGACGCTCCATGACCTCCCGCGGAATCTGACGAGGCCGGAGATCCAGCCCGCGGCGGCGGGCGCGCTCGGAGATAGTGTCGTGGAGTCCCATCTCCCACTCCCAGCCGAGCAGGTCGCACGCCTCGATCCCGTTGTCGGCCATCTCATCAATGACTTCCTCGGTCTCATCGATCGTGACCGGAGCATCGGTGGCGCCGACGTGGACCATTCGGTTGGCCTTGCGGCCGTGGAGGTGCTCGAAGCCTTCGATGGGCTCAGCGTTGTAGAAAGCCAGGATGGTGTCCAGGTATGCGCGCAACGCGCCGTTTCCCGACTCGATCTGCCACCGCTGACGCTCATAGGCCCCGAGGTTCTTGATGTCGAAGGGACGGCAGTCGGTGATGTTCAGGAGCCGCTTACGAGTAGTGTGGATGGCGAAGCGCCCGAGATCACAGCCGATCCAATGCCGCCCAAGGCCCTCGGCGACTGCCAAGGTTGTGCCTGAGCCAACAAAGAAGTCGGCGACAATGTCACCCTCGTTGGAAGACGTACGGATCAGACGCTCAAGGAGTTGCTCAGGCTTCTGTGTCGGGTACCCGGTCCGCTCCCCGTTGGAGGCAAAGCCGCGGAGCATCGGCACATCCACCCATATGTCTTGCAAGGGGACGCCGGTGCTCTCGTCCAGGTATCGCTTTCGATAGGGGACCGTTCCAGGTCGATCCTGAACAACAAGTCCGTCGTCTATCAGTTGTGCCATACGCTCTTTTGAGTACCGCCAGTAACGAGTAACACCGAAGATCTCGTAGCGAGGGTTACCCTTTGCCTCGCCTCCAGGACCTGTGATGTCAGCCTTGTTGTAACGTCGACTTGTGCCCTCCTCGATGTGTCTGTACCAGCGATCTGCTGTCTCAGGAGGCAGCGGCAGATATTGAGTATTGAACGTATAATTGTCAGTCTTCGAATACTGAAGAATCACCTCATGTATACGCCCGAAGTGCTTCGCGCCTTGTCCCGCATCTGAGTGTGCGTCCGAGCGCTTCCACACCAACTCTCCGCGGAAGTTATGGTCGCCAAAGATCTCGTCGCAGATGATCTTTACGTAGTGGCTGACCGCAGGACCGATGTGTATATAGAGCGTTCCCTCCTCCGCAAGCAGCTCATGCATGAGTACAAATCGCTCGTAAAGCATCGCTAGATACGACTGTCGGCCGCGTCCCCACGTATCGCGATAGGCGTGCTCCTCGAGTACCGATGGTGCCTTCGTAAAATCTGAGTCGCCGATCTTCATTCGAAGGGAGAAGTCCGCACCGGTGTCGAAGGGCGGGTCGATGTAGATGAGCTTGACCTTGCCGGCATAGTCTGCGAGCAGGCTGCTCATCACCAGCTTGTTGTCGCCCCAGATGAGCAGGTTCCGCTCGGCAGTCTGTGGGTCGTCGCCGCCGAACAGTGCTCCCGTATCTCGCTCACGAGTGGCGCGGGACTCGTTGATCGTCTCGACGGTCTGGAACGGGAGATGGACGCGCTCTACGCGCTCGGGCTTCCCATCCCACTCGAGGCGCACGGTCATGAGGGCGCCTCGTTAGGGGGCGCCGGGAGGCAGCTGGGGGGCTGGAGGCGCATGAGGGACCATCTTTGCGGGCGACTCGGTCGTAAGGCGTCCGCGGCCGAGCGGCGCCACGTCCGTAGGCTCCAGGCTGCAGGGGCTACTGTGGGTCGCTGGCCGCCCGCTGCCGGCGGGTTGATCCAGGTCCGGGAGTGCGGAAGAACGGGGGTGGGCACGTGGGGAGCGAGCTAACGCGCTGACTCTTCCGTCTGGCATAGGACGTACGAATACACGGCTGCCTGTGCGTTCGCAGCTTCCCGCCGGACGGGGCCTAGTCACCCTCGTCCGGCGGGGCCAGTTTTGACGTCCGGGCTCTCTGATTGTCTATGCGAAGACGGTCAGCGGTTGACCCCGCAGTGCGATGTCCGTCAACGCGAACGCAAATCAAGCAGCTACAGCACCAGGAGGTGCTCACTATGTCTACCGCCGTGATGTGCCCCATGACCGCCAGTGACGCGCTGGCCCGCCTCGATGAGGTCCTCGACCTCAGCAGTATCCGTTCCAAGCTCTCCGACCCGGAGGAGGGTAAGGGCTATGGACAGTCGCGACTCGACCTCATGGAGGCCGAGTACCGCAAGTTCCTGGCTATGCACCTCGCGCATCCAGAGTCCGAAGTCGTCCCGTGCAAGATCGTCGATGAGATGTGGCATCAGCACATCCTCGACACGATCGCCTACCGCGAGGACTGCGAGACGATCTTCGGCGGCTTCCTCGACCACTTCCCCTACTTCGGGATGAGGGGCGAGGACGACGCTCAGGCTCTGGCTGACGCCTACGGCGACACGCTCGAAATGTACGAGCGGGACTTCGGGACACCGCCGGAGGGGACCTGGATCTCGGCAGACGCTGCGAAGTGCAGCCGCACCAACTGCAAGCCCACGAAGTGTAGGTAGGAGCGCGAACCCTCATCGTCTCCCGACTGTCGACGAGTTTCTGGTTGCAGATGGGAGACCTCGGGCAGGTCCGAGCGTTGTAGCGCCGGCCGAGTGTCCACGCCCGAGGTTTCCCGCTGCGGTTGCTGTCTGTGAGATGTCTGCGTGAACCCCGCGCGGCCTCGCCTTGACCACGGGCGGGTGCTCGCCGATCCTGGTCGGGGGCTCAGGGCTCGCAGGGGTGCGGCCCCTCGTTGTAGCGCTCGAGGTGAAGTTCGGCAACCACGCGCGGGGGAACGAGGCCGCAGCGCAGCCCCTCGTCTGAGATCGTGGCGAGCGCCGTCCACCGGGAACCCGAGCCGCGCAGGACCGTCGCAGTGTCCTGGCCGCCTGTCAGGTAAGCCAGCGCGAACGGTCCACGTGTGCTGACGTGCACCCATGCGAGTCTGTCGTGCAGGGTGCGCTCGGTTTCTCTGAAGTAGTGGTCGATAGCCGTGAACTCGGAGCGAGTCGCGGGCCGCCCGGCGAGCGGATGGCCGTGTCGCTCGCGGGGGCGTGGTGCCGGCGCCTGTGTGCCGACGTGGACGGTCAGCGACGTCGAGGCTTGCGGTTCCAACCCGGAGTCCTGCGTCGGGTCCGCCCACGCGCAGAAGATGTAGGTGCCGCGTCGCAGCGGTTCCACGTCGCTCGCCAGCGGCCACGGCCCGCCGGTTACGTCCTGGTCGATGAGGTGCTGGTCGTTTTCGACGCTCGAGTTGATCGGGCAGCCGTGCTTGGTCGCGGTCATGCCCTCAACGACCATGTGGCGCTGCACTTCGCTTGTGGCGGTGAGGTTCAGCACGAATGGCCGGCCGGGCTGCGGCGCCCTTGGGAGGCTGAGCTTCAGCGAGATCACCGGCGCGCGGACCTGCACCTGCAGGGATGTGGAAGTTGTGATCGGCCCGCCGTCGGTTTCGATCAGGCCGGCTGGTTCCTCGAGCCAGCCGCAGAGGATGTAGGGGCCGGGGGTGGGCGGCGTGAAGCCCGCCGAGCCGCTCCAGTCGCCGACGTTCCCTCCTTCGAGGAGGTGGCCGGGTGTGAGCGTGGTGCCCTGATCGGCGGCCGGCGTGGACGCGCACGGCACGCCTGGATTGTTCGCCGCCACGACGGCCAAGGCGGGCTCTTCGCTGACGGCGCTCCAGCTGACCTGCCCGCCGATTTCCTGCACCGGCGTGGCGGGCACGGTGAGTGTCATCGAGTCCGCCCAGCCAGCGGCGGGCACAGCGAGCGCGGCGAGCGCCGAGATCGCCAGGAGGGCGAGCCCGCGCCGGCCACGACGTTTGGGTGCTTGGTTGGTGTTCATCAATCCTCCGTTCGGTGACTTTCGGGCCGCGTGGAAAAGCGGCCCTATATGGAGGACTGCGAGCCGCGGCTCCTGCGCGACAGCTAATTTGCGCGTCGGGCGGTTCAGTGGCGCACGGCGACGTGGATGGTGGCGCTTTCGTGGCTTGTGAAGGGGTAGCTGCCGTTGCGCACAGCTATCGCGCGGAACGCCCACCTCGTGCCTGGTTCCAGAGTGAAGGCGTACTTGTAGGCCCACTTGCCACGCGAGTTGGTGTCCACGAGCTGTAGCTCGCGCCACCGGCCGCTGTAGCGGATCTGCACCTGGACTTCCTCTCCACCGGGAGGGATGTAGCCGCCGGTGAGCTGCCCGGAGAAGGTGAAGAATTGGCCGAGGCGAACGTGCCGGGGGGCGTGGATCGAGATGGTTGCGGGGACGTTCTCGTGAAAGTCGAGCGTCGCCGCCGGCACGACGTCGAGTGTGTGCGAATAGAACGCGACTCGCAGCAACCTGGATGGTCCGGCGGACGCCTTCAGCGACCACGACCCGTCGGCACTCGTGGTCGCCGTCGCCACCTGGGTCGCAGTGGCGGAGCCGACGATCTGCTGCAGGAGCTTGACCTGCGCGTCCTTGATCGGGGTGCCCGTCACGCTCGCCAGGCGGCCGGTGAGCGTGACGGTCGAGCGCTTCAGCGCTTTGTTGAAGGATTGCGCCTCGCCTGCGGTTGCGGTGAGGTTGGCGGCTTCGACGCACGGCGCCCCGTTACACGGGCCGCGTTCGGGCGCGGCTGCCACGGTGGGCGGCGGGCTCAGCGGCGCGGCCGGGCGGGCGGCGAATTGGATCGTCTTGTCGAAGACGATCGCGCGGTTGCCGGCGGCATCTTCGATGTCGACTTCGACCCGGTGCTGGCCTTCAGGGATGGAGCTTGTCGGCACTTCGGCCCGGACAGCAGTTTCCGCCGGGCAGGGCTGTGAGCCGTGGAAGAGCAGCGCGCCGTCGTAGGTGCCGTGCGGGGCGCAGAACCCGCCGTTGAGGTTCGGGGTCGCGGAGTACACCTGTGTCCCGTCGATCAGGACGCTGACCCTGTAGATGCCTGTCCCGTTCTTCTCGTGCGCGGTGAGCGTGAGGGCTGCGTTGCCGCTCACCTGGCCTTCGGTGAGCGACCCGGCGACGCTCGATGCTTCGGGAGTCGCTTCGTTTCGCACGAGCAGCGTGGAGCTTGTGATCTGAAGTTCCGCGTTGGTGGCCAAGGTTGAGCAGAAGCTGCTGCTGTGCGATTCGGTGCATTGGGCGGCGGCCATCAGCTCCGTGGCCCCGGCGGGAACGGACACTTCGAAGTTCCGCCAGCTCTTACATAGTTCCGCGGCGATGCAGAAGATGAGGTATTGCGGCGACGTTCCCGGCACCTCGATAAACGCCTGGCCTTCAGGGGACATGATGCCGCCGCGGATGACGCCAGCTTCGATCACCCCCGGAGGCCGCAGAAGAAACGCCGGTCCCGATCCTGGGCTGTCGTCCACCGAGCCTTGGTCGCGCAGCGTCAAGGCGCCGCCGGGTTCGCCGCACGTCGAGTACGCCCCTTCGGTGATCGGATAGGTGCCCTCCTGCACTGCCTGCCAGTCACCTTCAGCGGCGAATTCGCTTCCTTCGCGGCAGGAGGTGAATGCCATGTAGTGGGGCTTCGGCGACGGGGTTGGTTCAGCACCCAACGCGACACCAGGAAGCAGCAGAGCCGTGGTGGTCGCGATGAGCGCGATCAGCCGCCTGGCGGCTCGGGAACGGGTCGGGGTGCTGATCATGCTCGGAGTCCTTTCCAGTGCTGTGGTCGCATCGGTTCTCAGCGGCCGAGATAGTTGAGGCTGCCGCCTCCGGTCGGGGTCGGTGGCGTCGAGGACTGGCCTTCGCCCTGTGCCGATTCGCTGCTTGTAGATGTGCTCGCCGCTCTCGCCGTCGCCGCCGTGGTGGTGGTGGCGGCGGGTGAGCCGCCGATCGCGAGATATCCAAGGCCGCGGCTGGGTGGCCGCGAGCGTCGCGGCCGATCCGTGGTCCGCACGGTGCTGGGCGCCGGTTTCGGGGAGGCGGCCTGGGTAACTGTCGGCAGCGCTCCCGGCTCGGTGGCCGGCGCGATGCTGGTGGCGGCCGGCGCCCCGGTGCGCGCAAGCGGATGCGACACGCGGTGGCGAGGGGTGGTTGGGGTGGAGCCTTGGAGGGAGTGGATGGCGCTGACGCCGGCACCGGCGACGGCGAGCACGCCGACGCCGGCCGCGACCGCTACCTTCGCGCTGGCTCCGCCGCCGAGCATGAGCCCGGCGCGCTCGGCGCTCGCGCCGCCGCCAGGCACGCGGGTGCTATGCGCGAGGCTGAGCAGCCGCTCCAGCCACCCGTGGGCGTGTGGCAGCGCGACCGGCCCTGGTAGCAGGGCGGCGCTCGCGGCGCGCTTGTATTGAGCGCCGACCATTTCGCGGGCGAGCAGGACATGCTCGCGCCGGCACGCGCTGCAGGCGTCGAGGTGCGCCTGCGCGATCTTGGCGTCTTCCTCGAGCCCGGTGCCGTCGGCGAGCGCACGGAGCGCCCCGGCGCGGTACTCGCACATCCGTCCGGCGGCGAGGATCGCGGTGACGTGGTCGAGCTTGCGGTTCGCGCTGCGCGAGGCCGCGAGCACCGTCTTGATCGGCAGGCCCAGGGCCTTTGCGGCGCGCTTCACGCCGACGCCGTAGCCGCCCATGATCGCGAGCACCTGACGCTCCAGCGGATCCAGCTGGGAGATCAAATCCGCGGCGCGTAGGACACGATCGCGAGCTTCCACGAAGTCAAACGGCTCGTCCTCCCCGGCGAGCTCGCCTGCCAGCGGCTCGAACGCAACCCGGCGCTGTGACCCGACGCGCAGCTCGTGGCGGCCGGCCCTGCGCTCCGCCACGAGATACCCCACGGACGTCCAGAACGCGCCCTGCAGGTGTTCTTCGTTCTGGATCGGCTTGCGGGACATGACCACGACCGCGATCGCTTCGTCCACGACTTCATCGCGCACCTCGGCGCTCAAGAATCGGGCGTCCTTGCGCCGGTCGACCGCCGTGCGCAGCTCGGCGCGGCGGCCTTGTAGTGCGTGGGCGGCCTCGTCCGGGGAAAGCACTCCGCTGCGGCCGGGCGCCCTGACGATCCACCGCGTACTCGCGCGCGAGACCATTGGCAGCCCCATCGGCCGGGGCCTGGTGATCGTTTGGGCTGAACTCTCCATCAATAGGTTCATGCGAGCAGCGCCCTCCGGGAGACAACGAATTTCCCTCCGAGCAGCCTCCAGCGAACCCTCCGAAAACGGAGCAGCAGTGGGCTGATCGCCTTTTGCGCGCGCTGGCTTCATAGACGTCCCCTTACCTACCTAGTTCTTTTCGGCAAGTTGGACTTCCAGCCTGACCCACGGCTGGACGCGCACACCATCGCCCGCTCCAAACCCACGGCACACGCGGCCCGCCGCATGGGCTCGTCGGCGCTCCCGTAGTCAACGCGGCCGTCTGCGGAGGCCCTGCGGATAGGGTTTCGCGCGTGACTACGCGCCTGCAGGGACCAGGATCGCGGCCGGGGCTCTGGATGAGCCGCAAGCACTGGATGATCGTCCTCGGCACCGCGACGGTCGTGCTGACCGTGGTTGGTGTTCTGCTCGAACGGCCGATGGAGCACGCAGGCGCACCGGGAATCCTCGCGTTCGAGTTCGCCGCGACGAAGGCGCGGGTGAGTCAGCTACTCGCGGAATGGGGTCCGGCCGGCCGGCACGCCGCGCGCGTGTCGTTGATCGTGGACTACGCCTACATGGTCAGCTACGGCGGGTTCTTCACGCTCGCCGGGCTTGCCACCAGAGACCTCTCGGCCCGGCAAGGCTGGCGGCGCCTCGCCGCGGCTGGCCAGATCGTGCCGTTCTTCGCCGCCACGGCGGCCTGCTTCGACGCAATCGAAAACGTGTTCCTGCTGATCGCGCTCGCCGGCAACGGCGGCAATACAGCGCCTTTGCTCGCGACGGTCTGCTCCAGCATCAAGTGGATGCTGATTACGCTCGCCATCATCTACGCGATCTGCGGCGCGGTCGGCTGGTTCCGGCGTACCCCCCAGCCCGCATAACAGCCTCGATATGGTGAGCGAGACAACAGCGGTCCTGCTCGACCTCGACGGTGTGCTCGTTGATTCCCGCACCGCGATCAGCCGGTCCATCAGCCACGCCCTCGCCGAGCAGGACTTCCCGCAGCCGAACCTCGCGTCGCTGGAGCGGTTCATCGGTCCCCAGCTCACGCTCGCGTTCGCCGAGCTCACCGGGCAGCCCCCGGACTCGCCGGCTGTGCTGGCGTGTCTGGCGAGCTACAGAGCGAGATACCGCGACGCTTCGCTGCGGGAAACGACCGTGTTCGACGGCATCCCCGCCGTGATCGGAGTGCTGGGCGAGCGGCACCTGCTCGCCGTCGCCACGTCCAAGCCGCTCGCTTTCGCCGAGCCCCTGCTGACGGCGCTCGACCTTCGCGGCGCCCTCGATCATGTCGCCGCGCCCGACCTCGACGCGCACCACGAGGACAAGGCAGCCACGATCCGCTCCGCGCTTCGCGCGATCGGCACCGAGCGCGCGGTGATGATCGGCGACCGCTCGTTCGACATCGTCGGCGCGCACGCCTGTGGCATCCCCGCCGTCGGCGTGTCTTGGGGCATCGGCACCCGCGATGAGCTGGCCGGCGCGCACGCCGACCGGATCGTTGACGAGCCTGGCGAGCTGCCAGAAGCCATCGGCGACCTCCTCGCCTGAGCCACCGGGCCGCGCGCGCTGGTCAAAGTCCGCAGCGAGCGGTCGTGATGAAGCACGGCGTAGTGAACGAGGTCTACGGCGATCCCTCGTCCCAGCCACGCCGATCACGCAAACGGCCGTTGTCAGCGGCATTCCTGGCCGACTCGGGGTCCTGTCCTGGCCGGACGGGTCGTGCATCGAGGGGTTACGAATCCGGCGCAGACTTACCCTTGCCGGCCACTTGATTATTCGGGTGCCCTCGTCCGTAATGCCCGTGAAAGAACAAAATCGACATCCAAAGAAGACCAGGGCAGCGAGACGTGACGCGAAACCTGTACGCCGCCGTCGACAACTCGTGCTCGACCGAGCCGTACTCGACCTAGTGGCCGTTGTAGCGCTGGCGATCGGGCTTGTCCTATGCGCCACGCTCGGCGACAGCGCCGGGGTCGCCAGCACTGCCGGCGGGCTCGGCGTCGTGCTGACGCTGCGCACCAGCTCGGAAGGCAAAGCGCTTTAGCTGTGCGGTGCTTCTTCTACCTGCAAAGCTGCCTGGGATGACCGAGGCGACTATCCGAGTAACGAACACGCCAGCGGGCCGCCTCTCCGTGGTCCCGTCAGAGGTGCGCGGCGACACCGAGGCGCTGGCTCCGGCGCTGATCGTGCCGGTGTCGGTAGAACTCTTCGAGCGCGATGGCGCGAGAGTCATGCTCGATCGCCTGGAGGCGACTCTGTGGACGCATCCCGCGCAAGGCGCCCGCCGCCGCCTTGGCCTACCGGCCGTGGTCCACAACGGAACCGCCCGCACAGGGTTCCTGGTGTCAGAAGAAGGGCGCGGTAATCCACATCGAGTTGACCTTCGCTTCGACCTGCTCGACCACGGCCTCCGCGCGCTGGATGAGCACTTCCAGATCGCGCCGGGGCCGCACGCTGAGCTGACGATGCTCCTGGACGCGCGGCTGGGGATCGCACCGAACTTCCCCAACGACGTAAATGAGACGGGCACCCTCGGCCTCGTGCCGTTCGGGAAGTCTCTGACGGATGAACTCATCGTGCCGATCGCTCGGGAGCACTGGGCGCGGGAGATCGCACCGGCGCTCGGTCACGACCGACAGCGCCTCGTGGCGGTGCGGCTGCCCTCCGCCGACGGTCCACTCGGACCCGAGGCAGGCGTCTCCTACAACGAAGCAAGCCGCGCTTACGACTGCGCGGAATGGCGCGAGTGCATCCAAAAGTGCCGAGACGTCCGCACCTACGTCGAGCGAGCCGTCCGCCAGCACGACGGCGAGCACGTAGCTGCCGCGGTAGCCCGGCGTCTAGGCACCGACGGAGAAGACCCTCGGATCGAGTTCCTCGACTCGATCTGGACGGCGCTCGTCAATCTCACGAGCGGCGCGCATCACATCGACAGCCGCGACCGGCTCGAAGCAGCGACCGCTCACGCTGCGCTACTCGTCACGGCGACGATGGTCCAGCACGTCGCCGAGCTAATCGGCCCTTCATAGATCCGATGCTCGCAGTCGGATCAGGCACGCCGAGGCGCTGTCGTTCTGCCGGGTGCTCGACTCCGCCCGCGTGACCGTTCGGCCGCTGCCGCTCGCGTTCAACAACGCGCGCAACAAGACCCCGGAGGTGCTATTCGCTGCCGGCGCATCGACTCGTGCGGGATGCCGCGCCGCACCGGGCGGGAGGCCGTCAGTCGCAGGGCATGGCCCCCTACGTGGCTCTCGTGCCGAGGCTTTTTGACGCTGCTGCGCAGGCTCACGTCGCGTTGACCTCCTCGTCGGGTTGTGCCGACGAGGAGGGCTGCTCGGCCGCGGCGGAACCAAGAGTCGCGGCCCTGCTCTCTTGCGCGGCGACGATCGCCGATGCCAATGCACAATCGAGTTCGACCGCGACGTTAAGCAGGTCTCGGCAGGAGTCGACGAGAAGCTTGGTCGCCACAATCGAGAATCCCCAGTAGTCGTCGACTTGGCGTCCAGAAACTGTCCAGGAGCGGACGATGGCATCCAAGATACGTGTCCACTTCACGACGTCGGTGGCAGTCGGCTGGTCAGCGAGGATCGGCACAGGTGAGCACAATGCTCGGTGGCTCATCGAGAGCAGTATGAGGGACCTCTGGTCAACCTTCACGCCGGATACGTCGGCATCGGGGTCGAGTGCCGCGCGACGGAGGTTGGGCTCTTCCAGGAGGAGCTTGATGAGCAATGCGCAGTGAAATTGCAGCACGGACAGTACCGACCAATCGCCGCCACTGGCGATTGCGGTACGCACATGTTGGTAGTAGCGCTGGACGTCACCCCGCAATTTGATTGGATCCCACTCGTCCTCCTGAGCGAACCGGAACGTCCGTTGTGCAGCATCGTCAAGCGCTGGGAGATACCACGCGGTATAGAATTGGTTCGTCGGATGGTGGAAAAGCACCACAAGGGTTGGGAGCACCTTCGACTTCCAGTACTTCAACGTCGTCGCATCGATAGAGACCGTTAGGAGCCCCGACTTATTGGGCCTCGCACTCGTGCTCTTGAGCTGCACGAGGAACTCGACATCCGCGCTGGTCCGTCCAGGTGAATTTGGGATCTCGATGCGGTAGTCGATGCCAAAGTCGACCTCCTGCGGCGTCGGAATCGCCTTCCAATCGACGCGCGCGCACTCCTCCAGAAACCGAGCCTCGGAGATGCGCGCAGAACGACCAGGCGAGTGGGCTGCTGCTGCGGTCGTCGTTACGCTCTCCTCGTTGAAGCGAAAGGCCGGCGCGGGATCGGGCTGTGTGATCTCAAGCGAGGTATTCTGGCTCAGCGAGCGTGCCACCACGAGGACCTGGCTGAACTTCGCGTTCAGCGTGTGCTGCGTTTCCGGGCGCTCATCCTCCGGGATCATGTCCATGCGAAGACGTTTGATGACGCCA
>Ga0182030_10017391_pt1 | contig 13884 bp, 10 predicted proteins | sample 812S3MmetaG_FD_121299 | JGI IMG/M metagenome (GOLD analysis project Ga0182030, IMG submission 121299) | Permafrost microbial communities from Stordalen Mire, Sweden - 812S3M metaG (Illumina Assembly) | ecosystem: Environmental > Terrestrial > Soil > Wetlands > Permafrost | place: Sweden...
CGGTAGGCCAAGTTACCGTCGCGAGTCCACACGCCGGCGCCAAGTCCGTACAGGGAATCGTTGGCAATTTCAAGAGCTTCGGCTTCGTCCTTAAAGGTTGTCACCGCCAGCACCGGCCCGAAAATCTCCTCTTGAAAGACGCGCATCTTGTTGTGCCCCTTCAACACGGTGGGCTGGAAGTAATAGCCGCCCTCGAGCTCGCCTCCCACGTGAGTGGGCTCGCCACCAATGAGGACCTCCGCGCCCTCCTGCTTGCCAATTTCCACGTAGGACTCGATCTTTTGCAACTGTTGAGTGGAGACTTGTGGTCCGATCATCGTCGTCGTGTCCAAGGGGTTGCCTTGGGTGATCTTCGCGATGCGAGCCAGACAACGTTCGATGAACTTGTCGTAAATCGACTCTTGGATGAGCGCCCTCGAGGGCAGGTGCAGACTTCGCCCTTGTTGAAGGCGTACAACACCAGTCCCTCCACGGCCTTGTCCAAGAACTCGTCGTCGGCGTTCATCACGTCGGCGAAGAAGATGTTGGGCGACTTGCCACCGAGTTCGACCGTCGAGGGAATGAGGTTCTCGGCGGCGTACTGCATGATGAGCCGACCGGTCGTCGTCTCGCCCGTGAAACCGATCTTGGCGATGCGAGGACTTGTGGCGAGGGCCTTACCAATCTCGGCCCCGGGACCGGTGACGATGTTGATAACGCCTGGCGGCACCATTCCCTCCAGCAACTCGGCGAACTTCAAAATCGACCATGGTGTCGGCGACGCCGGCTTCAGGACGGTGCAGTTACCGGCTGCAAGGGCCGGGGCGATCTTCCACGCCGCCATGAGTAGCGGAAAGTTGAAGGGGATAATCTGGCCAACGACACCGAGCGGCTCATGGAAGTGAAAGGCCACAGTGTCCTTGTCGATCTCAGTCGTGCGGCCTTCGAGCGAACGCGTAGCGCCCGCGAAGTAGCGGAAGTGATCCACGGCGAGGGGCAGATCGGCCGCGAGCGTCTCGCGAACCGGCTTGCCGTTTTCCCAACTCTCGGCAATTGCCAGCATCGTGAGATTGGCCTCGAGCACGTCGGCGATCTTGTTCAGCACCTTCGCGCGGTCAGCGAGCGACGTCTCCGCCCAGGCTTGACGGGCGCAGTGCGCCGCGTCGAGAGCCAACTCGACGTCCTCCTTCGTCGAACGCGCAACCTCGCAAAACACCTTGCCATCCACGGGTGACACATCGTTCATGTACTCGCCCTTGACGGGTGGAACCCACTTACCACCGATGAAGTTCTCGTATCGCGGCTTCAATGAGACAAAACTCCCTTCGAGTCCGGGGGCAATAAACACCTTCACGTTGTCCGCTGCGTTTGCCTTCGTGACCGACTCATTCACCAATAGATTCGTCATGGCCAACTCCATTCTCGTGCGTGGCGAGCGCCACTCGCCCCGAGTATGACGTCTGCTCCAACGTCGTACCAGGGTCTAAAGGCCCTTATTTCGCTTGTGGATTTCTCGCCATCGACGAGGCAAATGTCGCCACGAAGTGACCAATTTGCAAGGGGTGCGAGATTGATGACAGGTCGGCCCGTGCGACATGCTCCAACTGGACTCAGCTGAAGCCTCGCGAATGACCCACACCGGAGAAAAGTCCGACTCGCGAAAACACGGTGATTTGAACTGGCTACGGGAAAGACCACCTGGAGAAAATGGGCACTTGAGCGTAACAGGCGCCAAGTTGCCGCCCCACGAGTGACTTCGTAGAGGGCGACGCGTTAGCGAGCGGCTGACCTGAGACGCATTGTCGCTCCAAATCTCACCATCGCTTCAACGCGCTGGACGGCTGACCACAATGACGTCCGAGGTAAGACGCGATCGCTCGACTCTCAACGCCAAGGCATTCATTCTCCCTTCATCTGGTCGTCAATCGAGTCCTCGTTATGATGAGGCTTAGCGTGCCGAACATCATTGAAGTCAGCAACATTACAAAAAGATTTGGTGGTTTCGTAGCGGTAAATGACGTCAGTTTCGTGCTGCGCAAGGGCGAGATCTTTGGCCTCCTGGGCGAGAACGGAGCAGGCAAGACCACCACGATCGAAATCCTCGAGGGATTTCAAAAGGCCGACGAGGGGACCGCTCTGGTGCTCGGAATCAACCCGCGATCAGGCCGAAGAGCGTGGCGAGATCGTGTGGGATTCGTACTCCAAGACTCACAGTTCGATCCCATTCACACCGTGAACGAAACGGTCAAGCTCTTCGCAAGTTTCTTCTCTCATCCTCGAGGTGTCGCCGAGACTCTCGAACTCGTCGGATTGACGGATAAGGCCGACGAGCGATTTGGCCGTCTCTCCGGGGGTCAGAAGCGACGTGTTGACGTGGCCATCGGAATTATTGGACGACCGGACCTGCTCTTTCTCGACGAGCCCACGACTGGATTCGATCCCGTGGCTCGTCACGAGTTCTGGACGGTAATCGAGGGCCTGCGCAACGACGGCACGTCAATACTTCTGACAACCCACTACATGGAAGAGGCCCAGCGACTTTGCGATCGACTGGCCATCATGGCCAAGGGGCAGATCATGGCGCAGGGAACATCGTCTTCCCTAATAAGCGCTCTGGGCGTGACCACGATTCGCTTCGAGCAGCCTGCCGGGGTTGACCTTTCGACACTTTGTGTCATTGCCCGAGAGGACTTCTTTCTCCGCGACAACATCGTGTCAGCCTCAGTGGGCAGTGACGTGCAGGAGATCCTGCTCCGACTGCTGACGTGGTCGAGGTCCACCGGAATCGCTCTCTCGGGTCTCGAAGTGATCAGACCCACATTGAACGACGTTTTCCTGGGCGCGACCGATGGTGACGAATGAGATTCATTCGACTGTCCCTCACGCACACCCTCTACCACTTGCGGGCATTTCTACGCAGCACGCGCACCGTGGTCCTCGGCCTCGTGATGCCGGTTGGCCTACTGGTCGTTCTGAACTGGGTCTTCGCGAACCAAGGAGAGATGACCGGCATCGCTGGAGGACAAATCAGCGCAATAGCGTTCTACGCCGGAAGCCTGACCGCGTGTGGACTCATGCTCGGAACCTTCACCGGTGTCATGGTCACTTCGGTGAGCGCGCGCGAGGCAGGGTGGCTCAAGCGATTCCGCGGCTCACCAATGCCTCCGGGGTCCTATCTCGCGGGCCAGGTGCTCTTCAACATCATGGTCTCGCTGCTCCTCACAGCGGTCATGATCGCGGTCGCGTCGCTCGCGTACGGACTGCCTCTTCGATTGGTTCCAGTCCTGGCAGTGCTCTGCTATGCGCTGCTCGGAGTCATTTGCTTCACAGCCGTCGCGCTCGCACTCACCAAGGTCATCACGACGCCCGAGATGGCTTCCTCCTTGGGGCCATTCACCACAATCATTTTGAGTTTCATGAGCGGCGTCTTCTTTCCACCCAATCTGATGCCGCACTGGCTCGTCGCCTTCTCGAACTACTTGCCGCTCGAGCCGCTCGCCCAATCCATGCAGTCGGCCCTCGCGCTGCAGAGAGGAACCGGATTCGAATTGCGGACCTTCGTCGTCTTGGGAATCTGGATTGTGGCCGGCTTCGCCGTCGCCCGGCGAACGTTCACGTGGCAACCACTGAGGCGCTAGTCAACTCAACTGAAGTCACCAGGAACTCGTCGTTCGAACAAGGATCGCAGATCCCGGACCGATGACTCTTGGCCAAGGGTGGGACGGCTACTGTTCGTGTGTATCGCGGCTAACTGACGATTGATTCGTTGGTCGTCACGTCGATGAAAGTGAGTACTGCATGAGGTACTTCGAAGATCATCCTGCCCTCGCGCGCGACGTCTTGGAAATGCTGCCCAACGGAGTCGCCGTACTTGACGATGAGGGAGTCATTGGACATCTGAATCAGCGCCTGGCAGATGTGACGGGCTATTCGGTGCAAGACCTCGTTGGTCAAGACATCCAAAAGATCGCGCCAAATTTCCATCTAAAGTCTCAGCTCTTCACTTGTCGCGGCGACGCGGAAAAAATGGAGAAGCTTCACGCATGGTTCGACCAAGATCTCGAGTTACTTTGTCGCGACGGCACGCTGATATGCATTGATTCGGCCTGTTCGCGTCTTGAGCGTGACGGTCAGTACTGGACCGTCGTTGCGATTATTGAGAATCCCGCAAGTAGTGCAGCGAAAGACGAGCGCCTCGCGGCCGAGAGTCAAACCCTGGCGGTCGAAGAAGCCGTCGCCGCCGCCACTGCGCAGAGCGAACAGCGCTTTCGGCTGGCCTTCGAGGGCAACATGGCGCCAATGGTCTTCAGTAGTAGTGAGGGTTTATTTCTGGAGGTCAATGACTCTTTTTGTCAGATGAGCGGACGTAACAGAGACGAACTAATCGGGCGGGACTCGAAGCACTTCACGTACCCCGAGGACATCGGCATCTCCGAAGAAGTTAACCGGCACATAATGTCCGGCGAGACCGACCAGGTTCGCTACACCAAGCGCTTCCTGCACAAGAACGGACGAATTGTCATTGCGGAAGTGTCAATATGCTCCGCGCGCGACGAGAGTGGCAATACCCTCTACTTCGTATCCTCCGTCCGCGACGTTACTGAAGAGCGGGCACTGGCCAGCCAGCTCTCCTACCAGGCACTCCACGATCCGCTCACGGGTCTCGCCAACCGAGCGCTGTTCGATGATCGCCTCGTGCAGGCGCAGTCGAGGCTAGTTCGCAAAGACGAAATGGGCGCCGTGTTGCTTCTGGACCTCGACGACTTTAAAGGCGTCAACGACGTGTACGGTCACTTGATTGGCGACCAGCTGCTCGTCTCGATTGCTCACCGTTTCGAAAAAGTTACCCGCGCGTCGGACACGATTTGCCGCTTTGGTGGCGACGAGTTTCTGTATCTGGCCGAGGGGCTCACCTCGCCCGGCGAAGCCGAAAAGATAGCCGAACGGCTCCTCGGTGCGCTTGCCGAACCCTTCACCTTCGAAGACCTACACATCGAGCAGCGCGCCAGCGTCGGGATCGTGGTGTGGGACGGAGCGAGCACCACTACGAACAGCGTCGAACTCGTCCAAAACGCTGACGCCTCGATGTACGAGGCCAAGCGCCGCGGGCACGGCCAACTGGTCGTCTTCACTCCCGAGATTCGCCAGGAGACACTCAGCAGGTTCGCGCTCATTCACGAACTGCGCCACGCGGTCGCCTCGGGCGAACTCCAGATGCACTACCAGCCCATCATCGACCTTTCCACGTCCGACGTCGTTGGCTTCGAGGCACTGATGCGTTGGGAGCACCCCATACAGGGATGGGTGCCGCCCGACGTCTTCATTCCGCTCGCCGAACAGAGCGACCTGATCTTGCTGCTCGGCGCGTTCGCCATTCACGAATCGGTGACGGCCGCCGCCGCCTGGGAGCCACAGGCTGGTCGATCCGCGCCGCCGTACGTCACGGTTAATCTCTCAGCGCACCAGTTCCACGACCGCGACCTCGTACCCATGATCGAGCGCGAACTCCAGTTGAGCGGACTTGACCCCGAGCGACTGATCCTTGAGGTCACCGAGAGCGTGGCACTGCTCGACATCGCCGAGACGATGAACGTCATGGAACACCTCAATCGCTTGAAGATCGGAATTGCGCTGGATGATTTCGGCACCGGATACTCCTCTCTGTCGTATCTCGCCGCCCTAAGCCCAAAAATCATCAAGATCGACCAATCATTTGTTCGTCCGAAGCACGACATGGAACGCAGTGACACGTTGCTCGAAGCCATAGTGACGCTCGGCAACAAACTGGAGATGATTGTCCTGGCCGAAGGGATAGAAACGAACGGGCAGCTCGAGCGTCTCAGCAACCTGCACTGCGATCTCGGTCAGGGGTTCTTTTGGTCACCCGCAGTACCGCACGGTGACGTGGTGAGCATGCTGGGCGACGGGGCCAATACTCGCGACGAAGAAGCGAGTTACTAGCAAGAAACCAGACCTCATCGGTCTGCCTTCTTGCTTTGCCTCGATGTCCGAGGCAACCGATTCGCGCCGGAAAAGTTGGAGACCAACTTCCCAGAGCCCGAACTTTCGGATACCAACAGCCGTTGCACGTCCGCCTCCGGTCTCTGATCAACCTGGTCGTCCCGGTCTTTCATGGCGCGGGTGGTCGCGTGACTTCGGCGCCGAACCCACAATGGACTTAAGTCCTACGCTCGCTGGGGAAAAACAGGCTTAACTCATGTAAGGGCTGACAGCCCAGCTTGGATTGAGAGGGGGCCGTATGACGACGTACGCGAGTGCCTGGGAACAAAGCATCAGTGATCCGAAGGAGTTCTGGGGGCAGGCCGCCCAGGCCATCAACTGGTACCGGGAGCCCTCGGTCGTGCTCGACAACCTCATGGGACCCCTCTACCAGTGGTTCCCCGACGGCCAGCTCAACACGTGCTACAACGCACTCGACCGCCACGTCGAGAACGGCCGAGGAGATCAGCTCGCCCTCATCTACGACAGCCCCGTCACCGATACCAAGACGACCTACACGTATCAACAGCTGCTCGACGAGGTGTCGCTCTTCGCCGGAGTGCTCCGTGAACTTGGCGTCGAGAAGGGCGACCGTGTGGTCATCTACCTGCCGATGATCCCCCAAGCGGTCATCGCAATGCTCGCCTGCGCGCGGATCGGTGCCGTGCACTCGGTGGTCTTCGGCGGCTTCGCCGCCCACGAACTCGCCATGCGCATCGACGACGCGCAACCCAAGGTTGTCGTCTCGGCATCGTGCGGCATCGAGGTGAACCGCGTGATCGAGTACAAGACCCTGCTCGACGCCGCGCTCGACGAGGCTACGAATCAGCCAGAGAAATGCATCATCTTCCAGCGACCGCAGGCGCTCGCCAGCATGGTCGAAGGTCGCGACGTCGACTGGGCCGAAGCGATGTCGCGGGCGACTCCGGCCGGATGTGTGCCGGTCGCGGCGACGGACCCGCTCTACATTCTCTACACGTCAGGAACGACCGGACGGCCAAAGGGAGTCGTGCGCGACAACGGCGGCCACGCCGTCGCGCTCGCGTGGAGCATGCCCAACATCTACGACACGCACCCTGGCGAGGTCTTCTGGGCGGCGTCTGATGTCGGCTGGGTCGTCGGACACTCCTACATCGTTTACGCGCCCTTGCTCGCAGGCTGCACGACATTGCTCTGCGAGGGCAAGCCGGTCGGGACCCCCGATGCCGGGGCCTACTGGCGCGTGATCTCCGAGTACGGCGTGACGACGCTCTTCACCGCCCCCACAGGTTTCCGAGCGATCAAACGCGAGGACCCGAACGGAGAACTGCTCGCCAACTACGACCTGTCCTGCCTGCGCTACCTGTTCCTCGCCGGCGAGCGATTGGACCCCGAGACGTACAGCTGGGCGAGCGACCACCTCGGCGTGCCCGTCATCGACCACTGGTGGCAGACCGAGACAGGCTGGCCCATCGCGGCGAACCTCATGGGCCTCGAACCCCTGAAGGTGAAACCAGGTTCGCCGACGGTTCCGGTACCGGGCTTCGACGTCAAGATATTCGACGAGGATGGCAAACAGTTGCCGGCCGGCACGGAGGGCTTGATCATGATTCGCACGCCACTGCCCCCGGGCTGCACGGTGAAGGTCTGGGGCGACGACGACAAGTTCTTCGAGACGTACCTGAGCCACACTCCTGGGTATTACTTCACCGGCGACGGTGGACATTTCGACGAGGACGGCTACCTCTTCGTCATGGGCCGGGTCGACGACGTGATCAACGTCGCCGGTCACCGGATGTCGACGGGCGAAATAGAGGAGATCCTTGCCTCCCACCCCGACGTTGCCGAGTGCGCGGTGATCGGGGTCGCCGACGAGTTGAAGGGGCAAGTACCCCGCGGCCTCGTCGTGCTGAAGCACGGCGTGGATCGCGATCACGACGTCATTACGGCCGAGCTCGTGCAAAGGGTGCGTGATCAACTGGGGGCGGTCGCCAACCTGCACCAGGTTGACATCATCGGCGCGCTTCCCAAGACGCGTTCAGGCAAGGTGCTGAGAAAGTCGATGCGTTTCATCGCCGACGGCGTGGACGCCCAGGTTCCCTCAACCATCGAGAATCCGGCCACCCTCGACGCGCTGCGATCGATCCTCAGGACTCCCTAGCGTCCTGGTGCAAGTTGGTCCGAGGGTTGGGGGCGAGTCGAGCCCGGACAGGCTGGACCAGTGAAGCGCCGAACTCGGGGAACAATGTGGAACCGACCGTCTCATTGACGTTGACAGTTCGCCGTCGTCGTCGAGAACCCAACCGCAGGCTCACGAGGGGGCGCACCCTGACTGACGTCGGCGTCTCCAGGCAAGGCCAACAACTAGTGTTCGGCTAGCAATTGAATCGATGAGTTCGTGAGGCTGACGTGAGGGCAATGGTGTTCACACGCCTCGGTGTTGTTGAGGTGAAGGATGTTCCAGAGGCCGTCACCCGCAGTGGTGAGGTCGTGGTCGAAGTCGATCGCGCTGGCATCTGCGGGAGCGAACTGCACGGCATTCAGACACCGGGATTTCGAGTGCCGCCGCTCATCATGGGCCACGAGTTCGTCTCATACGAACGACGGTCGGCGTGTGGCCGTCAATCCGCTGGCTGCGTGCGGCACGTGCGACCTTTGCGAAGCCGGCAAGACAAATCTTTGTCGGACCCGTTCGCTCTTGGGCATCCACGTAGCGGGCGGCTTCGCCGAGCGGGTCTCGGTCCCCCTTTCCTCCGTCCACGACCTGCCCGATGAACTTGAGTGGGATCGCGCGGCATTGATCGAACCGGTCGCGAACGCGGTGCACGCGTGGGTGCTGGCAGGCTCCCCCCAGGGCAGGCGAGTGGGCGTCATCGGCTGTGGGCCGATCGGCCTCGCGTGCCTGGAGATCGCCCGTTACCGCGGCGCGGCATTGGTTGCGTGCGCCGAACGGTCCGGCGAACGGCGTGACGTCGCCCTGACGATCGGCGCCGACGAGGTTGCAGAGGCTCTCGACGGCGAGTTCGACGTCATTTTCGACGCCGTAGGAACGTTGGACACCCGTCGCGCTTCGCTCGAGCACCTCATACCTGGCGGCACAACGGTGTGGCTCGGTCTCGCGACATCCGATCCGGGCTTCGACGCCGCCCACGCCGTACGCACGGAGAAGAACGTACGTGGATCGTTTGCCTACACCGATGAACAGTTCGCCGACGCGGTCGCCATCGCTCCGCGACTGAACCTCTCGTGGTCGACCACCTATCCGCTGAACCAAGGCGCCGAAGTCTTCAATGCACTGATGGCGGGACAGGCCACGCCGATCAAAGCCCTCCTTCGTCCCTGACGTTCCTGAACGGCAGCGACGGCTGAGGCCCAGACACCGGGAGAGCCTGCCCCGAAGCGCCGCCTAGTGTGACCCCATGGAAATCGAATGCGCGGATTGCGGCTGCCTCGTTGACCGTGGGGTTCGAACGAGCACGTGTGCCGACCCGGAATGTTGTTGCCGCGACTTGCCGGTGCGCCACATCCACAGTGAAGAAGATCGCCAATAAGGAGCGAAAAACGAAACCGAGAATCGGCAAGCGTCACAACCAAAAGAATCGCAACGTCCGACTAGATGCCTACTGAAGTCAGCCGCGCGAGCCCGAGAGTCGCGACGTCAACGCCTGATTGGTACCGCCGGCACTCGTGACACGCGATGGAAGCACCCTTCGCGAACTAGTGCCGATTCGCGGGACGTTACTCCTTCTCCTGAGCGCCCAACTCCTTCTTGAGATTCTCCAACGTGGGTTCGGGCATGGGGTGGCGAATCACGCTAGCGGGGTGGTGCTCTTCGAAGGCTCTCTCCATTTGGTCAGCGTCACCGCTCACACCGATGAGCAGCAACGCCGAAGTGCCCGGGGTCAATTCAGCCTTGACCTGGTCTACGAGCGTCAAGTCAATTCCCGATCTCTTCATCGCTTCGCCAATGAGAGCACCGCCGCCCATGCCGCCGAGCCATCCGCCGAGGAACCACGCCGGTGGGAACCACCAAAAGAGGAGGAGCCCAATCAGACTGCCGTAGAAAGCGCCTTGAAGAGCGGAACCGTGCGGCGTGTGGAGCGCCACCAAACCGCCCTTGTGTTTCTCAATGACCGCAATATCATCCATCCATGCGTAGTGCAGCTCCTCGAGCGCCCGCACCGCCGACAACGCGCCCTGTGCTCCATAGGGACTATCAAATTTCAGCATCACCAATTCAGCCATAAGTGCTCTCTTCTGCCTCTACCACGACCACCTCGTGGCCGTTGAAAACCATCCCCCTTCGAACTGTAACCTCCGAACACGTCACTCGGCTCCGGCGGGCTTGCGGACCGAGGCGGGCCGCCACCGCGTGGAGAGCTCGTCGGATGTGACGCCACCTGGCTCAGGCGCTATCGTGACTCCCCTTCACGCCGCACTTCACCTTGATCACGCGAAACGTTGCTCGTCGCACCGGGTCATCCGACTCGACGTGCCAACCCGATGTCCGAGACCGCACGCGAGAGACGGAGAGTTCGAGGAGGACGCCGAAGTGAAGAGGCCGAACCGATGCACCGCTTGCCGACTCGCCCTCTCGAAGGGTGCAGACGTCACTCACGTAGAATTGTGGGGCACAGCGTCATTCACCGATCGGAAGGGATGATATGGAGACCAGCGGCTTCGTAGCCCACCAGGCCGGAGCGATCCTGGTACCGTATCCCTTCCCCCGCGGGGCTCCAGGCGGCAACGACGTGGCCATCGACATCGTGTTCAGCGGCATGTGCCATTCCGACGTCCATCAGATCAATGAAGACTGGGGTCCGCCGCTCTTTCCCGTGATGCCCGGACACGAGATCGTCGGCGTGGCGACTGCGGTCGGATCGTCAACATCGAAGCTCAACGAGGGCGTCCGCGACGACATAGACGCGTCCATCGATTCGTGTCAGACGTGCCGGTACTGCTCGAGCGGTGAGAGACGGTACTGCGTCACGGGCGACACTCCCACCAATAACGCACTCGAGCGCGACGGCACCACGGTGATTCGCATCCACACCGACCCGCTCGTCGCAGCACCGGATTCGCGGTCATGTTGGGACGTTCCCTTGGCCGGGGTTTCAACTCGCGAATCCACCCGCGAGGCACTCTTCAGCTACGGCACCAAGTCGAAACGACAGCGAGCCTGCCTTCGACCCACGTCCCTTGCGCAGGGCGGAATCGATCACCCGTCATGAGTGATGTTCGCGAAGACCGGCGCCGCGCCCTGACGCGACCTCATCACGCTCCCACCGCGTAACGACACGATGGCCGAGCTCAGCACGCCTCCACCTCCGCGTCCCGTCGCCCAGGTCACGTTCAAGGGGGTGGCCTTCGCCAACGTGACGACGATGCTGGTGCTCATAGGAGCAACCGCGTCGCTCTACGGTCCACTGCTGACCACTATCGCCGGAAGGTTTCACGTCTCGCTGGCCCAAGCGGGCGTAGTACTGAGCGTGCACTTCGTCGGGGCCCTCGTCGGCGTACCGTTCAGTTGGTTCGCGACCAAACGCTTGAGGGGCAGCGTCGTCGTGGCCGGAGCGCTGGCCTGTCTCGCACTCGGCGCACTCGGCGTGGCGCTCGCCGCGTGGTGGGGACTTTTCCTGACCAGCGTCTTCGTCGTTGGCTTTGGATTCGGAGGGCTGGACTTCACCCTCAATACCTTGCTCGCGCGAACGGCGCTTCAGGGAAGGGCGCATCGACTCAGCCTCGCCAACGCCGGCTTCGGCGTGGGCTCCGTCATTGGACCGCTCATGGTCATCCTCGTGCATCCCCACAACTTTCCCGTCCTCTTCGCGGGCGTGGCCGTGATCGCAGTCGTGCTCTCCACCCTGAACCGCGGCATCATTGCGCCACCCCAGACGCCAGAGGCCCGTCAGCACGAACTCGATTCCCTGCACGCGCAGCGCCGGCCGATTCTCGTCACCTTCATCGTTGCGTACGTGCTCTACGTCGCGACCGAATCGAGCGCCTCGGGATGGATCGCCTCGCAGCTCCATGGCGAGGGCTACGCCACCTCTATCGGCAGCCTCGTGACCGGTGGCTTCTGGCTAGGGCTCGCAGTTGCGCGAACGATGGGCGGACCGCTCTATAAGCGCTTCTCCGACGTCTCGCTCGTGCTCAGCGGCCTCAGCGTCGCAACCGTGCTCTGCCTCGTCGCTTACTCCGGACTCGCCGCGCCCTACGCGTACCCACTCCTGGGTCTCGCGCTCGCTTCGGTGTACCCGATGGGGCTCATCTGGTACACGGTGCTCTGTCCCCACGACAACGATGGGCTCGCGCTCATCATCTTCTGCATGATGGTCGGCGGCATCATTGGCCCCGGGCTCGAGAGCGTGATGGTGTCACTGGCGGGCGTACGCGTCGTGCCCCTCGTCATCGCATCGTTCGCGGCGCTGGACCTGGTGGTCTTCGCGAGCGCCAGGCGCTTTGCGCCGTTGGTCAAAACGCTGCCTTAGGACGTACCCTGGTAAGCGATCGTCGAGATCAACTATCTCGACACTGCAACGAGGGCCGCGAGCACGTCAACACTGGGAATTGGAATCAACGGGCGTGCGTCGTTGACGCACGAAGTAGCGCCTGGGCTACATGTCGAGTCCACCGTTGACCGGAATCACCGCCCCCGTGATGTAGCCGGCACGGTGGTCGAGCAGTCCCATGACGGCGAAGGCGACCTCCTCGGGCTCGCCTAGGCGCCCGACGGGAACGCGCTCCACGATCTGCGCAAGGATCTTTTCGGGTACCGACGCCATCATGTCGGTGCTGATGAATCCCGGCGCCACGCAGTTCACGGTGATGCCCTTGCCAGCCAGCTCCAGTGCGAGGGTCTTGGACAGCCCGAACATGCCGGACTTCGCGGTCGCGTAGTTGGCCTGACCGACATTGCCGGTCTGGCCGATGATCGAACTGATGTTGACGATCCGGCCCTCCTTGCGCTCGATCATGTGCTCGATGACGGCCTTGACCATGTAGAAACAGCCCGATATGTTGATGCGCATCACCTGATGCCACTCGTCGACCGTCATCCGTCGCACGGTGCGGTCCACGTTGATGCCGGCGTTGTTCACGAGATAGTCGATCCGCCCGTACGCTTCGATGACGTCGTTGGCATAACTGGCGCAGGCGTTGGCATCGCCGATGTCCACCTGGTGAATGCTTACCGAGCCTCCGCCAGCCTTGGCCATGTCGCGCGTCGTATCGGCTGATTCCACATTGGATAAGTAGCCCGCCGCGACGTGCACGCCGCTTTCCGCGAGCGCCAACGTGATGGCGCGCCCGATCCCTCGCGTACCCCCGGTCACCATCGCTACCTTCTGATCCAGCATGGCTATCACCCCCGGGACCCACCATAGCGATGGCCCGTTCGTCGCGTATTGTGAGAATGTTCACGTTCGCGTGCGAGGTCTGGCGAGTGACTGCGTTCTTGTCAGTGACAGCGACCGACGAACGAGGATGGTTCTAGGCGACCTCGGAGAGGGCCTTGGCGATGATCGTGGTCTCGTCGTCGAGCGACAGTGGTTCATGCAATCGAGTGGCGTCAACCTCGTCGATCGACGAGATCGAGGATCGAATTGCCTCGGCGCTGTTCTCCTTCAGCACGACGCCCGAGGTTTCGGCGACGAAGATTCGCGCGATCCTCCCTCCCGCCACCGAGTAGATGTGGCCGTTGACCGAGCACTCCTCGCTCGTCAGGTAGGCGACGAGCGGCGAGACCGACTCGGGCGAGACCTTGGAGGCGAGCTCACCGAGGATACCCTCGGTCATCCGGGTGAAGGCGATCGGCGCGATGGCGTTGACCATGATGTTGCGCTCGGCGCCTTCGATCGCGAGCACCCGGGTCAGTCCCGCGAGGCCGGCCTTGGCCGCGCCGTAGTTCGCCTGTCCGAAACTGCC
>Ga0182030_10017392_pt1 | contig 13884 bp, 7 predicted proteins | sample 812S3MmetaG_FD_121299 | JGI IMG/M metagenome (GOLD analysis project Ga0182030, IMG submission 121299) | Permafrost microbial communities from Stordalen Mire, Sweden - 812S3M metaG (Illumina Assembly) | ecosystem: Environmental > Terrestrial > Soil > Wetlands > Permafrost | place: Sweden...
AGCCGGCCGATCACGGACATCACGCAAGCGCCTAGGGGCAGGAGATCGAACTTCGTTTTACTGCACTCTTTGCGAGACCTGGCGTCCCGCCGCGGCGCGCAGAGTTCTTACGGGCCAGTTCACGCTTCATTGCGTCCTCACCGGTGATTCTTAATCTACTGATTTTGAATTGCTAACATGGGGCGCACTACGGGCTCCCAATCTGGCCTAAGTCGCAAAGCCGCCTCAAGTTCAGCCCGGGCCTCCCGACTTTGACTGTCCGTTTGCAGCAATGCAGTTCCGAGATTGAGGTGCGCCTGGGCGAAGTCGGGGTCGTCCCTCAGCGCGGCCTGAAACTGGGCAACCGCGTCGGGTAGACGACCGGGGATATTAGCTATGACAGCCCCTAGGTTGTTGTGAGCGTCGGGGTAATCGGGGTTGATCTGGAGCGCGGCTTCAAATTGGGCGATCGCGTCGGAAATGTGTCCAGGGATATTTGCGTAAGCAGCCCCCAAGTTGTTGTGGGCTTCGGGATACTTTGGGTTGATTTTAAGCGCGGCCTCGTAATGTGCAACCGCGTCGGGCAGGCGATCGGGGAAGTTTGCGAGGGCGAGACCCAAGTTGTTGTGGGCGTTGGCGAAATCGGGGGTGATTTTCAGCGCAGCCTCGTAGTGGACGATCGCGTCAGGTAAACGCCCTGGGACCTTTGAGAGGGCATTGCCAAGGTTGCCCTGCGCCCTCCAATTTTCCGGGAGCTTGGCGACCACGTCAGCCCAAATGGCCTGCTCGCTTGCGTAGTCGCGATTACGATATTCTGTCGCCAGTCCCAGTGCTGCCGCGAGGGCAATGCAAGCGGGCAATGCCGCGTGGCCCAGCCACCGGAAAACTTCCAGCACGATGAGGACTAAAATGGGAATCAATGGCAGATACATTCTGTAATCAGCCATGGTCTCTCCGGCGACTGGGACGACACTGGATGTGGGCGCCAGGATGACAAAGAAGCTTGCCCCCAAAAATCCAATGGGTGGCCGCTTGAACAGAGCCCACAAGGTTGCTGCCGCCAAACCAATGACAATTAGGCCAAAAGGCAGAATATGGAGCGAAACGGGTGCAAGACTGGTGCCGTAGTCGAAAATCAAAGGATGGGGCCAAATGCAGAGCCACAAATAGTGGGGGACCGCCTGCAGCTGAGTCAGCGCGTATCGCCACCATGCGATCGCGACGACACTGTCATGGGCTACTCCCCGGCCGTACGCGGATAGGACAAGATAGGCCAAAACCATCCACGTTGCAGCCATGGCGGCAAAAGGCCTCCAGTGGCGCCGAAGGGCCTCCCGGAAGCTGCCTGAGAGAAAAGTTCGGTCGTAAAGCAGCACGATCAGCGGTGCGGAAGCCATCACCTCCTTGGTCCCCATTCCGAGTAGGCAGGAGCCGACGGACAGGGAAAACCATAGAAATTGCTGCCGGCCCTCTGCGCGCGCTCCGCGGATGAAACAATATAAAGTCAATAGGTAGTACAGGGCCATGAGCGATTCCGCGCGTTGGACAATGTAGGTGACCGCCTCCGTCTGCAGAGGGTGCAGTGTCCAGATGAGGGCGACTGAGAAGGCTATCAGCAAAGGCGACGATCCGGCACGATTCACAATCGTCCGCCGAACAATTCCGAATAGCGTCAAACCGGCAAGGATGTGAATCGCCAGGTTAACCGCGTGATAACTCCACACCGCAGTCCCGCTGATGGCATAGTTCATTGCCAGGGACAGATTCAGGACGGGCCGACCGAATACCGCCGCCCTGCTCGGCGGCCAAAACGCACTGCCCAAGTGCCGAATGGTCAGGTTGTTTAAAATGGCCTCGTTGTCATCATATAGCAGGGGCACCGAATACACATTGCAATACGCAGCCAGCGCTCCCGCGATTATGCCACCCAGGGCAATTGGGATTCTCCAGGGCTTTCTGGGCTGATGTGGCTTGGGCGCAGCGCAATCAGAGTTGATATTCATCTTGAATCACAGGCTCCCTGAGGTGGTCCCAAAAAGTTTCGCTAAAGAATCTGTCAAGCTAGCCATCGCGGGTCGCTTAACCCAGTAAGGAATAAGCGATCCCCATGTCAAAGAAACGCCGTCAGCAAAGTCCCGATCTGAGAGTGCCCTCGTTGGTGGGAAGAGGCTTTCCTCCACACTGACAGATTAGAAAATGTGCCCAACAAACCGGACGTTACCTCCGGACGTTATGCATAGAAGGCGTTCAATCCTCCACGGTTGACCGCGCCGAAAAAAAATGGGCACCGCTCTTTTCGAGCGGTGCCCATGGGGAGACAATTAATACCTCTAAATTACCAGCCGTGCCTATAGGTCAAGAATGCCTGCTCCCGCGGATACGCGGTGTAGCCCCGTCCCTGAAGCGCGAGCGTGTTGTACTGGTTCGTTACGTTATCGCTACTGGCGTAAAGAGAGTCCCTTCCGTGGTTCCATCGGAATCCTCCGCCCACATCCATCGAATACTGATCCTTGGTCCAATAAATATAGGGAGGCGGAGCTTGCTCCAGCCAATACCCGCTATACCAAACGCCGCCGCCTGTCAGATAGAAACCATTGCCCTTCAGGTCTCCTAAATCAATTTTCACGTGGCCCGAGATTGAATTCGGCGGATCAATCCAATACGGTTGCTTGTTAAGGACCGGGAAGTTCTGGCCATGGGTAGATCCGTAATCCAGTATGATCGACACCCGTGGAGTGGGTTGGCCGAAAATCTCCAACTCGGTGCCATGAATGGCATTGCCCGTTACCGAACCTGCGACAATCTGGGTGTCACTACCGTCTGGATCCTTGATGATGATTGTATCAATCGCCGAGAACGACCCCAGGAGTATCGTATGGAACACGTCGGCGCTCACCGTCAGCTTTCCTCCGAGGAAGTTTGCCTTCGCGCCGCCTTCAACATCCGTCCCTAACGGCTGGAAGGAGATTACGGTCTGGAAGTTATTGTACTGCGCAATCGTCGATGGCTGTATGTCCCCTCTTATGGAAAGGCCATATGGGTGGGCAAATTGCGACGGATCGCGGTGCTGCGTATATAGCCCGTAAAAGCTGAGCCACGGCAACGGCTTTATCGTAAGCGCGAAGCGCGGTGCGCCCGGTTTCGTGTTCTGCCAGCCCGGATTCGAAATGCTGTTTCCAAGTATGGACATATACACGTCTTTGAAGTAGTCGACACGATAGCCACCCAGCATCGTGACCTTGCCATCGAGGAACGAAAGCTCCTGCTGGACATAGAAACCGTACTGAGTATCGTCCTCAGCGGAATTATCGTACCAAATGACAGGCGACTCCACAACTCCCTGCGGATTAACCCATGTGGAGCTCGGAGTGTACAACGGCGCCAAGTTTGGGTTGTAAAAGTTAATGGTGTGAAGAGTGCCGTCCGCATTGATGTCCGGCGGCCCAAATTGCTGGCTGTCGTCCCGCTGTTCGCGAATGTCGATACCGGCCAGCGACTTCGAGGTGATCGAGGCGAGCCCGGATCCCCACGTCCAACGGGCGTCGGCGTCGATGTTCCCATTGATGTCATTGGTGGTCCCCAGCACCGTCCAGCGATCCATGCCCGTCGTGTAGACGCCGGGGGACGGATTATAAATATTATCGATCTGCGTATATTTCTCATCGTGCCCGACATTCTCCGCCGTCAGGGTGGCCCTGATATTCACGTGATGATCGACGAGCGCCTTGTCACCGATAAGCGTGACCCTGGCCGGTGTGTAGCCGTCATAATTCCCCCACCCACCCGCCGTTTCGTCCACGTTGGGCCCGACTGCCCTCGGCAACAGCGGCAGGCCGTAGCAATAGGAGAGGGTGTCTATGCCGGTTATCGAGCGGACCCAATTTGATTGGTCCGATTGTTGGGGACCCTCATCGTTGGAGTACGACACGATTAGCTGCGCACTCGTCGTAGAGTTGAAATCGTCCCTCAACGACACCTGAGCTCCCGCATCTTTGTGGTACGAAATGTTCTTTATTACGCTCCAGCCGCTATCATACATTGCCACCACCCGGTACTCGAGGCCACTCAATTTACCGCTTCCCCGGCCCTCGAAGTCTACATTCGCCAAATAGTTGTTATAGTCGCCGAACCCGATTGTAACCTCGCCGTCGGTGCGTCCGGTAGGAGTCTTGGAGGAATAGTTGATGATGCCGCCCGGCTCTCCGAGGCCGAATGCCGCCGAACTCGGCCCTTTGACGACCTCCACGCGATCGAAAAATTGCATTGGAAGGGACTTGGGCGTGGTTCCCGCCTCAACTCCGTTGATGTAGGTTAGGCCGACTGCGATGCCTCGAATATAAAACGCATCTGAATTGTCGATCAGCATGTTGGGTATGAACTCAAAAATGCGTTGGTTATCCATGATGTTGAAGTCGTTTATGAACTGGCTCGTGACCACATTTACGACCTGCGGCACATCGATATAATTCTGCGCGACGCGCGATGCCGAACTCGTGGTGGAGGCGCCGTAGCCGGTAGCGCTGCTCTCCTGCACCTGGAATGGGCTCAGGACGACGGGCTCCTCCGAGGGAGTTGTCACATTTGGCAATTCAGGGGATGTGGTCGTCGTAGTGGTGGTGGTAGTGGCCGAGGCGGGCGCCTGCTGGGCGCGGGCGGGGACATTCGCAATCAGGGCCAGCACAAAGGCGCTGGCTATCGCGGCTGTCTTTAGTGAGGAGAACGGTTTCATGGGGTGACTTTGATGTTTGTTGCTGGTACGATTACGAAATGTTTTTGAATAGGGCACTTTGCAATTTTTGTTCAGGATTTCGATTCGATGTGCGCGCTGGTCTTTCCAAGAATGCTGGCTGAGTGATTAACGGATGCCCAGTATGCGGCGGGAAACCGCTACCGGCATAGCGATCGAAATGACTCTTGGGTTTAGGGTGTGAAGTTGAAACTCGATCCTGCGGAGGTAAAGCGCAGGCGACCATCCAAGGTGATGGCAACGATAGATTACCCAAAAACGGGGCCCGTTTGCTATGGCACTTGGTGCCGAATTGAGGGCACGGGGAAATCTCGATTCAGGGGTTGTCTCAAAATGTCAGGTTACGTCTGCGAAGTGCCGCTGACGGGGGAGATTCCTCAAGTCTGATCGCCGTCATACCCTCGAAGCCTTCGTTTCTCCTCATCGCGCGGATGATTCGGGCAGTGAAACCGCCCTGCCGGGGTTCTTCACCTTTTGTTGTAGACGAGCGATTGCCTGTGGAAGGCGCGACGCATTCCCTAGAGAAGGAATCAGGCGTGGAGCGGTTTCTGCCGTTTACTAGCTACCCATATGGATCCGTGAAGAACCCTTGCCGGGCGGCTTCCCTGAATAGACTCGACCAGGCAGGCGGAATGGGTTTGTAACCGCCAGGTGGCCGAAGTCATCGCCAAAAAGGGCTCCAGCTGCGTGCTGGCAGGCGTGGTGATCGTTCTTGCCGCGCTGGCGGCTTACCACAACAGCCTTTCCGGGCCCTTCGTTTACGACGCCGAGCCGGCGATCACGGAGAATCCGACGATTAGGCACCTCCTGCCCCTCGGGCCGGTATTGAGCACGCCTCCCGGAGGATCGCCGGTCAGCGGCCGGCCGGTCGTAAACCTCTCCCTGGCGCTGAACTATTCCTTGGGGGGGCTGAACGTAACGGGATACCATGCGGTGAACTTGGCGATCCATATGCTGGCGGGATTGACGCTCTTTGGCGTCGTGCGGCGGACGCTGTCCTCCGTGGCGAGGCGGTCAAACCTGCCCTTGGAATCGGCGGATTCGCGGGCATGGCTAATCGCCCTTGCGGCGGCCGCCCTTTGGACGGTGCATCCCCTACAGACCGAATCGGTGACCTACGTGGCGCAGAGATCGGAATCGCTGGTGGGGCTTTTCTATCTATTGACGCTCTACGGCTTCATTCGGGGAGCCGAGGCCGGTTCGCAACGAAGGGAGTGGGTGTGGTTTTCGCTATCGGTCGTGGCCTGCCTCTTGGGTATGGCCACGAAGGAGGTGATGGCGACAGCTCCGGTGATGCTGTTTCTCTATGACCGCACGTTTGTGGCCGGAAACTTTATCGGGGCATGGCGGAAACGCCGGAGGTTCTATCTGAGCCTCGCAAGTACGTGGCTGCTGCTCGCCTATCTGATTGTCCGCACCGGCGCCCGTGGTGGGACAGTGGGATTTGAAACGTCGGTTCCTTGGTGGGCTTACGCGATAACCCAGTGCAAGGCGATCGTGCTCTACCTTCGGCTTTCGGTCTGGCCGCATCCCCTTGTGCTCGATTACGGTTTGAAGTGGGGAGGCACTCCGGTCGTGCTGGCGTTCGATGCGCTGGTTGTCGGTGTGCTTGCAACGGCCACCGTGATCGGGATGCGGCAAAGGCCGGCTCTGGGGTTCCTGGGAGCGTGGTTCTTCGTGATCCTGGCCCCCAGTTCCAGCGTTGTGCCGGTGGCGACGGAGCTCATCGCCGAGCATCGGATGTACCTGCCTCTGGCGGCGGTCGTGGTTTTGGCTGTCCTGGGAGTGTACGAGGTGCTCGGGAAGAGGAGCGCGGCCGTCTTTGTTGTCTTGGGCTTGGGGCTGGCCTTGGTCACCGCACGGCGCAATGAATGCTACCGGAGCGAACTCGCCCTGTGGGGCGACACGGTCAAGAACGTGCCGGACAATCCCACCGCGCATGACTACATGGGACAGGCATTGGCGGATGCGAAAGATTTTTCGGCCGCCACCCTTGAATTTAAAGAGGCGTCGAGGCTAGATCCCCGGCTGCCCGGGCCACGCAACAATCTGGGGATTGTCATGCTGCGAACAGGCAGGGTGGCGGATGCCTTAGCCAATTATAGGGAGTTAGTGCGTATCTATCCCGATCTTCCCAATGCCCACGCCAACCTGGGACGCGCCCTGACCCGAGCTGGCCGCATACCGGATGCGATCGCCGAGTTTCGGGAGGCGCTGCGCCTGCAGCCCGATAAAGCCGCGTGGCACAATGAACTGGGCAAGATCCTTGCAAGGGACGGCAGCGCTTCCGAGGCTATGACCGAATTCGAGGCGGCTCTGCGGATCGATCCCACAGACGCCGATGCCCAAAACGATCTGGGCGGTGCGCTGTTGCAGTTGGACAGGGCGTCGGAATCGATCGGTCATCTTGAGATGGCCATTCGCCTGAACCCGGGTCTGGCGGATGCAAAGATGAATCTGGGCAGTGCCCTGGTGAAAATCGGGAGGGCCTCGGAGGCTATTGCCTATTATCGGGAGGCACTGCGGCTCCGGCCCGACTTTGCCGCTGCACACTCCAACTTGGGGGTGGCCCTGCGGATTTTGGGCCGTACGAACGAAGCCAAGGCCGAATTTGAAGAGGCCGATCGGCTCAGGAGCAGTCGTTGAGCGAACGTCCTGGAAACTGGACCATTGAAAACCCATCCAGACCGACACAGAGGGTGGATCGAAAACGTGGATCCGCTCACCTCCCCCCCCGGGGGAGGTCTTCCTGCATCAGCTTCCATCCCCGCGTTCCCGTCACTCGCAACCGCATCAGCCTCTTCATCTTCATACCCGGGTCAGGATCTTTAGGGGCCTGACTGCAACGTTTAGTTATAATCAGTGTTAATGTGATTGTCAAAAGAGTCATAACGGAATACATTTTGCGCAAATTCTCTTTTCTCTATGCCTACATATACCCCACGACTGCTGGCTGATTCGGAAAAATTAGAGCGGAGCCTCCGCGGAAATTTTCGGCGTGCGCTGATGTTTCTGGCGATGGGTGGATTCGTTCTCGCAACGATAATGCCGATGTCGGTACGCGCGCAGACCACGACCACCATCCCCGTAGGAGTCGGTCCCTATTCCGTCGTGGTGAACTCGGTGACGAACATGGTCTACGTCACCAATCAAACCAGCAACAGCCTGTCGGTGATAAACGGCGCCACCAATACTGTGGTCGCAACCATTCCTACGGGAAACCTACCCTACGGCCTCGCAGTCAATACGGTCACGAACACAATCTACGTCGGGAACTCACTCGGTTCCAGCGTGACGGTGATCAACGGCGCCACCAATACCGTGACCGCCACCGTGCCTACGGGAGTCAGTCCCAATTACATCGGTGTGAACACGGTGACGAACACGATCTACGTCGCGTGCCAGGGCTCCGACGTCGTGACGGTGATAAACGGCGCCACGAATGGCGTGGTCGCCACCCTGCCTACGGACCTCCTGCCCTCTGGCATCGCGGTGAATCCGGTGACGAACATGGTCTACGTCTGCAACGAAAACGCCGCCGACATGACGGTGATAAACGGCGCCACGAACAAAGTGGCCACCACCGTTTCTATTGGAGGAGACTATCCCATTTACGTTGCGGTGAACACGGTGACGAACACGGTTTACGTCGCAGTTTACAACAGCTCGTTCGTGGCGGTGGTCAACGGCGCCACGAATGCCGTGGTCACCAAGGTGCCTACGGGATCCGATCCCAATTTCGTCGGGGTGAACTCGGTCACGAACACGTGTTACGTCCCAAATTTCTCGGAATCCGTACCCAGCGGCACCGTGACGGTGTTTAACGGCGCCGACAATACCGTGATCACCACCCTGCCTGTGTCAGGAAACCCCGAAGTCGTCGGGGTCAATCCGGCGACGAACATGATCTACGTCCCAAATCACACCGCCGAAAGCGTGACGGTGATCGACGGCGCCACGAATACTGTGACCGCCACGGTGCCTGCGGGAAACGATCCCGTTATCCTCGCGGTGAACTCGGTCACGGACACGGTTTACGTCTCAAATTACAATAGCAACAACGTGACGGTGATTGCAGCGTCTAGCTCAACACCGACACCGACCCCGACACCGACCCCAACCCCAACATCGACGCCCTCGAACGCCCCTGTTTTCACTACGCAGCCGATTTCCGCGACCGTCACAGGAGGGACGGTCGCCCTGTACGCTGCGGCAAGCAACTCGCCGAGCTACCAGTGGTACCTCAATGGCGCGCCGATCTCCGGGGCGACCGACTCCATTCTGATGATCAGCAACGCGGCCTCAGCCGCGGGGACCTACAAGGTCACCGCGACAAACTCCCAGGGAAGCGTGACCAGCAACCCGGCGACAATCTCTCTGGCATCCACGACCAACATCGGGCGCCTGGTGAATATCTCGTGCCGGTCGCAGGTGGGCACGGGAGCCAACATCCTGATCGCCGGGCTTGTCGTCGGCGGGGCCGGGACTTCGGGCTCGGAGTCGGTCCTCATCCGCGCGTCGGGCCCCGCGCTCGCTGCCTACGGCGTCACGGGCTTTGTTCCCGACCCGGAGCTCCAGCTCTACTCGGGCTCCACCTCGCTCGGGAGCAACGAAGGCTGGGGCGGCAGTTCCTCCATCTCCAACGCGGCCTCGGCGGTCGGGGCGTTCACGTGGACGAATCCGTCGAGCCATGACGCGGCGCTCGTCGAAACGCTGCCGGAAGGGGCCTACACCGCCCAGATCTCAGGCCAGGGCGGAGACACCGGGATCGCGCTTGCGGAGGTCTACGATGACACGCCCGCGGGCACGTACACGCTTGCCACACCGCGCCTCGTCAACATCTCAGCGCGCGTGCAGGTGGGCACGGGGACCGACATCCTTATTGCGGGCTTTGTCATCGGCGGCTCGACATCAAGGACGGTCCTCATCCGCGCGTCGGGCCCCGCGCTCGCAGCCTACGGCGTCACGGGCTCTATTCCCGACCCGGAGCTCCAGCTCTACTCGGGCTCCACCTTGCTCGGAACCAGCGAAGGCTGGGGCGGAGAGACCGAGATAGTGAACGCGGCCGCGTCAGTGGGCGCATTTCCCTGGGGCAATGCCGCCAGCAAAGACTCGGCCATCCTCGTCACGCTCCCGCCGGGGGCCTATACCGCCCAGGTATCAGGGGCCAGCGGGGACACCGGCGTCGCTCTCGCTGAGGTTTACGAGGTGCCTTGATCCAGTTGCGCGCTATATCAGGCAAACGAAAATAGGGATGGGGACCCGCGGCGCCAATCGCTGTGGAAGGCGCGGTTTCTGGATCGTTTGACCCAAAACGGTCAATTTGTCCTTCAACTGCCGAATCAAGGATGAAAATAACCCCCTTCCGCTTGTTGGCCCGAAGCTTTCTCGTTCTAGCGTCCTGTTGTTTTGCAGCCATGCGGTTTGATTGCGCCGAGGCGAGCGGGCCCTCGGTAAGCGGACCGGCATCCGATTTACGCCTTCAATCGTTGGATGGGCAATGGCAGGTGGCCCAGGACACCTTTGACACGGGAATGGGCGCGATATGTGCGAGACTTGGGGGCTGTTGCCAAAATCCGGGGAGATCTAGGTGAACATGTGATACGACAGGCTTGATCTATGCTGTATCACCCTTAATATGATGGGTATACAAGATAATCAATCCGGGCTCTTTCAGATACAGCATAAATCTGAAAAGAAGGGTCCGGCCCGAATTCCGCTTCTCCCAGCGCTAGAAATACCTGCGTCAGCCTGCAGCCGCATTCCATGAAAATCACAAGGATTGAAACCATTTGGATCGAAATGTTGCCCGATGCGGAATGGAGGCGGGACAATCCCACCTCCCGCCAGGCTACGCCGCACAGTTTATGGGTGCGGATCTACAACGATGACGGCTTGGTCGGCCTTGGAGAGACCTACTTCCTGCCAAGCGCCGTATCCACCGTCATTCACGAATATTTTGCGCCTTTGCTGATAGGGCGCAATCCCATGGATATAGAGAACAATTGGAACAATATGTTCGCGCTCGTTAACTTCTGCGGTTTTGCGGGCGCGGAAATGCGCGCCTTATCCGCCATCGACGTGGCGCTTTGGGACCTGGTGGGCCAACATCTCAAGCAGCCTATATATAATCTCCTCGGAGGGCGCAGCCGGGATCGGATCGCAATTTACAATACATGCGTGAGTTCGGGAAAATATAAAGACTATCACGACACGACGGAGGGCCGGGCCGGCGAGGTGGCTAAGGACCTGTTGAAAGAGGGTATCCTGGCGATGAAGATATGGCCGTTTGACCAGTTTGGCCCGACGTTGGGCGGACCGGAAAGACTGCGCGAGGACGTGGTGGTCGGGGGCGGGAAGGTCGCGGCGGGTTTGCTTGGACATTCGATCACGAACGACGAGTTGAAGCGCGGCATTTCGGTGGTGGAGGATATTCGCAAGGCCGTGGGTGACAAAATGGGCATCGCGATCGAGGGACACGCGCACTGGGACCTGCCGACGGCCACGAGAATTGCGCGCGCGCTCGAACCCTATGATATCATGTGGCTTGAGGAAATCATGCCGCCGGACAACGTAGAAGCCTACGTCCGCCTCAAGGCCGCAACGACGGTGCCGATCTGCCAAAGCGAGCGTGTGTTCACACGATTTGGCTTCCGGCCGTGGATCGAGAAGAATGCGGCCGATATAATCATGCCCGACCTCTCATGGGGCGGCGGTCTCACAGAGGGGCGCAAGATCGCGAGCATGGCGGATACGTATTACCTGCCGGTAACCTGCCATGATACCATCGGACCGGTGGCGCTCTGGGCGGCGGTGCACCTGATGTTGCACATCCCAAACGCGCTGATAATGGAGACCGTCCGAGGCTATATCGATGGATGGTACAATGACGTGGTGACGGACCGTATCCCCGTGAAGGACGGGCATATTTCCCTTCCGACAACGCCGGGCCTGGGCACGCGGATGCGGGATGATTTCACATCGCAGCCTGGCGTTAAGGTTAAGATCACTACGGAGGATAATGTTCGGCGCTAAGGGATGGAAGATTGTGAGACAGGACAATTTCATGCGCGAGGGAATCTGGGCGAACGCAGGACTCACGGCGCGTTGATCGGGGTTCTGGCCAAAGGGCGTCTTTGGAATGGCAATTGACCCGGGGAGCTTATGAGACTCTCAAAAATGACGCAGAAGGGATACGGATTGAGGCGAACGGCCCGGCTCCAGAACGCCGGAATCCCCCTGGCGGGAGCGATGGCGGCGGCGAACTCATGGAAAAGGGCCTCGCTACCACGGCGCCCGCCGCGCTAGTGTCCCCCCATTGGCGCCTGCAATGACAAAACAAATCTCCCGTTGAAAACACTTGCCGCAATCCTGAAGAAAGTTGGGAAGCCAACGAAATCCTATAGAACCACCGACGGCACGCGTCTGCTAATATTGCCGCACGGCGGCCGAATGCTCGGCCTTTATTCAGGCCAAAGTGATGAGAATTTCTATTGGAACCACAACGATCTGGCGTCGGCCGAGACGGCGCGCGCATTCTACGCCGGTGACCAGTGGCAAAATTCCGGCGGCGACCGCACCTGGCTGGCGCCCGAAGCCGACCTTTTCTTCCCGCATTTCCCAAAGCTGGACACATATTTTCAACAGCGATCCCTTGATCCCGGCAACTACAGCGTGATAGAGGCGAATGGCCGCTTCAAACTGGTCAATCGTCTCAAAGTAACATTTTCGCGCGCCAAGAAGAGCATCGACCTAAAGATCACAAAATCGTTCGGCCCTGCACCGAACCCGATACGACACGAACGCGGAGTTGACATTAGTGGCGTGGAATATGCGGGTTATACACAATATACCTCGCTGGAACTGACCGGTGCGAGCAAATCAACAGGGGTGCAGGTCGGTCTGTGGAATTTGGTGCAAATGCCTCATGGCGGCGATCTCTTGATCCCCACTTACAACTACAGCAAGCCCCGCCATATTTTCAGCACAATAGGCGCCATACCAGCCGACGAGCTGATCACAAACGACCACTTCATTTGTTATCGAATGCGCCAAAAGGGCGAGCACAAGATCAGCGTTCGCGCCATTTCGGTGTGTGGCCGCGTCGGGTACGTATACAAGTCCGGCAGCAAGTGGTCGCTGATCGTCCGCAATTTTGTCGTAAATCCGTCGGGAGAATATGTCGACGTGCCGTGGATCGACCCGGAGTATTTTGGTTTCGCGGTGCAAGCCTGCAACGTCAACAGCGCTTTAGGCTCATTCAGCGAGCTTGAATATCATATTCCGGCCATCGGTCATCGCACCGGTCGCGTCCAATGCGATGACGAAGCCCAGGTCTGGGCGTTTCGAGGAGAGAAGCGGGCCATCGGGATGATTCAAAAGCTGCTGCTGGGACCGGGAAGGCGTTAAGCGCAGGCCCAAGGTTCAGCAGAAGTAATCGGCGCTGAAGCAAATTTCCGGGATTCAAGGGCACGAATTTCTCCGGCGGGATTGACGGCGCCAGCCGGGCATGCCGTGATCACCGCATCGCCGGGAGCAATGGCGCTGGCGAACCGCGGGATGCTGGGTGTTTCAAAGACCCTTCGCTCTATCGGCCAGGGCAAACGCGCCTTCGCCGGCCGTGCCGGGGACGGCTATGATGCCGGGGGTGCCCCCGCGATGCACGGTATCGTCCGCGACCAATGCCGCCGTGCCCGGCGCAAGGCCGGTGCGCGCGGGGCTGATCCCCGCTGTGGCCTGGTCAAGCGTGTCTACCCCTCAAGGGGGCATTCAAACCATGTCCTTATATTGCCGGACGGCACATCGTTCTGCCAGTTGCCCACGTCCCGAGCTTCAGCCGTATTCTCTGACGCACTGCCAAATCCTCCGTCGAAAAGAGTCTTGCAGCGGTCTCCAATTGTCTAGTCAACGGTTATGGCTGCTGGAGTCATTTTATATTGAACCTGAACTACTTTGCCACCTTGGTGATTGCGCGGTAAGTCATAACTACTGCGGAGGGCTTGCCCTCAAAGGAAACGCCGATCCCCTCTTGCGCGAGTTCCTGACCGGAGACGATGACAGGCTTATTTAGGTCGATGTTGCAGATTTCATACTGGCGGGCGGTGTCGATGCCGCTCAAGGGGAAGCTGCATTTTTCGACCGGGCAATCGGGTCTTCTA
>Ga0182030_10017394_pt1 | contig 13883 bp, 13 predicted proteins | sample 812S3MmetaG_FD_121299 | JGI IMG/M metagenome (GOLD analysis project Ga0182030, IMG submission 121299) | Permafrost microbial communities from Stordalen Mire, Sweden - 812S3M metaG (Illumina Assembly) | ecosystem: Environmental > Terrestrial > Soil > Wetlands > Permafrost | place: Sweden...
CACGCCCTCGGCATAGAGACGCCACGCCCCGCCTGGGAGGTCCTCGCGCATCCGCTCGGGTCGGTAGCCCACCGTGTCGAGATCGAAGATCACGGTGTCGGCGGCGTAGCCGTCGGCGATCCGGCCGCGGCCCCGAAGACCGTAGAGCCGGGCGGGGACGTCGCTCAGCTGCTCCACGGCCTCCTCGAGGGAGATCACACCGAACTCCCGGACGCCGTGGGCCAGCACCGCGGTGGAGTAGGTGGCGCCGCACATCATGTCGAGGTGTGCGCCCGCGTCCGAGCCGCCGATGACGGTTCGCGGGTCGCGCCAGACGTCGGCCCGGAGCTTCCACTCTTCCGCCCCCGTGGGAGTGACGACAGGCCGCAACCCGGTACGCAGATCGTCAGCGACGACAATGTCGCAGAGCACGTCGAAGGGCTCGGCACCGCGCTCGGCGGCGATGTCTCCGATACTCCGTCCTTCGATCGCCCTATTCACCTCGCTCGCCACCTCGACCACCTGCAGACGCGACCAGTCGGCCAAAAAGCGCAGCACGCCGGCGTCCGAGGCTGCGCCCTCCCTGAGGCGGCGGCGCACGTCCGGATCGGAGAGGGCCCGCATCCGCTCGGCGATGGGGAGCTTGATCACCGGGGCCCAGCCCGGCAGCCCATCGAGAGCGAAGCCCGAGAGGAACGAGAGGCGAACTCCCATGTTGTTGGGGAGCGTCAGGGCGATGACCCGGCCACCGTGGCTTGCCGCGTAGTCGGACGCGGCCAGTTGGTGCGTGTGGGAGCCGCCACTGATGGAGGTGCCGCCGAGGACGTTCCAGTTGATGGGCCGGTTCGCCCCGACGGACATCGCGGTCAGCAGTTCCGTCTCCTCCTGGGTGTAGCCGTTGAGGGAGCCGTCGAGAATGCCGGCCAACGTGGTGCCCTCGATCTCGGCCACGGCACTCGCCAGGGCCACCAACTCTTCGCGGCTCGCGCCACGCGAGGGGACCGGCTCGCCGTTGCCGTCGTTGTGGGTGGGCGCTCTCGAGGTGGAGAAACCGAGTGCTCCGGCACGGCACGCGTCGGTGACGAGGCGGGCCATCTTCTCGATCTGCTCGTCGGTTGCCGCCTCGTGGCACGCCTCACCCATCACCACCCGGCGGATGGCGGAGTGCCCGGTGAGAAAGCCGGCATTGATGCCGAGGTGGCCGTCGAAGCGCGCGACCCAGTCCGCATAGCTCTTCCAGTCCCAGGAGAGGCCGGCCTCGAGTGCCGCCAACGGCATGCCTTCGACTCGCGCCATCAACCGCATGAGGTAGTCGGCGTGGGCTTCGCCGGCGGGGGCGAGCGTGAAGCCGCAGTTGCCACCGATGGCAGTGGTGACCCCGTGCAGCGGGGAGGGGCTTGCCGCAGGATCCCACGACAGCTGAGCGTCGTAGTGGGTGTGGACGTCGATGAAGCCCGGCGCCACGACGAGGCCATCCGCGTCGATGACTCCTGCCGACCCGCTGACGTCGCCGAGCGGGATGAAACGGCCGTCATGTATGGCGACGTCTCGAATGCCCCCGGGAGCCCCCGTTCCGTCGACGACGTAACCGCCTGTGATCAGGGTGTCTGTCATTCGATCCCCCATAACTCTCTGGTATTCACCGCCGGCGGTGCCACGAGACCTGGCGCTCACACTATCGCCGCCGGTCTCTCGAAGTTCCTTCGCACCTCATCGTGTCGGGGGGGGATCACCCGAGGTGCTCAAGCCGGCGCGTCGCGCCGGCGCAGGGATAACGTCACTCTCCATGGCTCTCGCATCGTTCCTCGAGGAAAGTGCAGCGCAGCTTCGGGAGGAGGGTTGGGTGACCGTGCCCGGCGTCTTTGCCGGGGACCAGCTCGAGGCGTTGCGGGAAGGGCTGTCGATCGCGCTCGAGGCAGCCCACACCGAGGGCCAGATCCTGTTTCGGGAGGGGGTCGACGTGAACGACCGCAGTGTGCGGGTGCTCCACCTCCTCGATCAGCACCCTGCATTCGGTGAAATGGTTGAGCACCCGACGGTCAACGAATTGGTGTCGTCGGTGCTGGGTGAGCGGTACCAGCTCTCAAGCCTCTCGGCCAATATCTCGCTTCCAGGAGCAGAGTCGATGGGGATGCACAACGACCTCATGGCCGTCCTTCCCGACCCTTGGCTCGCCCCCTACGGTACGAATCTCTTCATCTGCCTCGATGACATGGATGAGGAGAACGGCGCCACTCGCTACCTGCCGGGGAGCCATCGGTTCGCCACGAGTGACATGGCGAGCGGCGAAGACCTCGTCCGGACCGTACCGATCCCGGCGACCGCCGGTTCCATTGTGGCCATGGACGGGCGACTGTGGCACACATCGGGCGCCAACCGGAGCGCGGACCGCCCCCGGCGCGTTCTCATCGCTTTCTACGTCGCTTCCTTCATCCGGACGCAATACAACTGGGCAGCGCTCCTTTCAGAACCGGCGAAGAAGGTGCTCACCCCGAGCCTTCGCCAGTTGCTCGGGCTCGATGAGGGCAACATGGGCGTGCGCCTGGGCTACGCCGCTTTCAGTGGCACCAGACAGGGCATCGACCCTCACACCCACTGACCGTGCGGATTCACCACACTGTGATCCGCGTCAGCGACATGGATCGCTCTCTGGCGTACTGGCGTGATGGCGTGGGCCTCGAGCTCTTGATGGGCGGGGAGTTCGAGGGCGATTGGCCGACCTTGTTCAACGTGCCGTCTCGGTCGCTCCGGTCGGTCTTCCTGGGCCATGCAGGGCAAGAGGGGGGGATTCTCGAGCTGGTCGACTTCGGGATGCCCGGCACGCGGGAGCCTGCAGGCGAGATGCCGCCCGAGGGTCTCATGCTGGTGGCGTTCCAGTGCGCCATCGATCCGGTCCTCGAGCGATTGCAGTCGATGGGCTGTGCGGGACCACTGCGCGAGGTCACCGTCCAAAGCCAGCGCGGAGCGGTCCGCATGGCGTTGCTCGAGGACCCCAACGGGGTCCGTTACGAGCTCACCGAGCTCATGACCCACTGATGCTGGTGATCCCTCCGGAGGCTATCTGGAATCCGTTCCCGCTCGTGACGGTGCAGGTCACCCCTTGCGGTGATGACAGGCAACGGAACGGACCGATGCCTGTCGCCGAACCGTAAGGAAGTGTCGGCGTGTTCTCACCCGGATTGCCCAGGCATTGTTCGCCCGCGCATTTCGTCAACGTGCCGCCCACGTTCATCGTGACCGACTGCGGGGGGGATATGGTCTGGCAGTAGACCTGTTGCAACGAGGTCGTGTCGTCGATCTCACAACTGATGTTCTTGGACGGCGAGAAGAACTCGCCGCCTGTCGGCGTCTGCAAGGGGACGGTCACCGTCGTGGTGGAGACTGTCGTCGCCGACGTTGTGGTGGATGCGGTCCCCTTGGTCGCGGTTGTCGAGGTGCTCCCGGTAGGGGAATTCGCTGAGGGGGACGAACTACAGGCTGCCAATAGCAGCGCCGCGGCGGCGCAGCCCCCCACCGCGACGAGGATGCGAGCCCGTCTCGTCGACCAGTGTGCCCATCCCTGCATGGAGATGCGCCCTCAGGAGATCTGACTCTGCGTTTGGGCGATGTCCTCATTCTCGCTGTCGGGACTCTCGGTGTCCGATGACGGTGCCTGCTGGTCCGGGCGGTAGGTGGCAGCCAGCAGTCCCGCGGCCGAGATCACACCGAGGGCGGCGGCCCCGAGGGCCAGACCCACACCGGAGCGGGACTTGCGGCCCAATAGCCGGTCAACAGACCAGCGCCCGTTACCCAGACCGGCCAGCGCGGTCGCCGCCGCGGCCACCACGGCGGTGTACTCCCAACCGCCCTTGAAGACGAAGAAGCCCTTCCCCTTGTGGTCGGTGGCGGCGGCGGTCGCCATCAAACCGACGACGGCAGCGCTCGGGAGTGGATTGGCCGCTCCGAGCGTAATCAGCGTCCCCGCGCCGATCTCCGTTGCGGCAGCCATGCGCGCATGGACGGCCGCCGGCCGGAGCCCGAGCGACTCGAACCAACGAGTGGTGCCCTCGAGACCGCCCTGGCCGAAGACCTTGTTCGTCCCGTGGGCGATCAGCATCGGCCCGATGGCTGCTCGTAGCGCGAGCGATGCGAAATCTCTTTCTCCGGCGCTCATGGGCGTCCCCTTGTCGTTGTCGTCTGCATGAACCGGAACGCTAATCGCCCACGCCGGCAGAGGCGTGCCGACCGATGAATCAGGGCGCACGTCGGCGGCACCAGCTAACTTCCGGGGCCACAAGGAGGATTCTCCCGTGTCCGATGACCCCACCCTTTGGTCGGCCACTCGACTTGCCGCCGCCATCAGATCCCGCGCCCTATCGAGCCGGGAGCTCCTCGATGCCCTTCTCGCCAACATCGACCGGCTCAATCCCCAGGTCAATGCGGTCATCACCACCGATGTGGCGCGGGCCCACGACCAAGCCAACAGGGCGGACCAGGCTGCAGCGCGCGGGGTTTGGCTGGGGCCACTGCACGGGCTGCCCTTCACGGTCAAAGACGCCATCGAAACCGGGGGCATGCGCTCGACCGGTGGTGCACCGGCGCTGGCCGGCCATGTGCCGGACGTGGATGCGCCTGCGGTGGCGCGCCTCTCGGCCGCCGGCGGTGTTTTGTTCGGCAAGACGAATTGCCCAACCTGGTCTGCCGATTTCCAGACTCACAACGTGCTGTTCGGCACGACGAACAACCCATGGGACCTGCGTCGCACCACGGGCGGGTCGTCCGGAGGCGCGGCTGCTGCTGTTGCGTGCGGGTTCACCAGCTTCGAATTGGGGACCGACATCGGCGGCTCCGTGCGGATCCCATCCAGTTTCTGCGGCGTCTTCGGCCATAAGCCCAGTTTTGGGGTGGTTTCCCAACGGGGTTACCTCGACCACGTCGGCGGCGGCACCATCGATGCGGACATCAACGTGTTCGGCCCTCTGGCACGGAGTGCGGAGGACCTTGAGCTCCTCTTCGACGTGCTGGCCGGGCCGAACGTCGAGGACGCTGTCGGCTGGCGGCTGGAACTGCCGGCGCCCCGCGCCGTCGGGTTGCCGGGTCTCCGCATCGGCGTGTGGATCGACGACCCCAAGGCTCGGGTGGACGCGGAGGTCGCTGATGTGCTCGCAGCGGCAGTGGACGCGTTCTCCGCGGCCGGCGCCTCCGTTTCCTCGGCGCGACCGCCCTTGGACATCGAACAGATGTTTCACCTTTTCCTCGGCCTCACGGGGGCCGCCGCGGCCATGTCGATCGACCCGGCCATCTCGGACCTTCCGGGGATCAGCCTCCGCCAATTGCTCGAATTGCGGATAGAGCGGGCCCGCGTGCGAGGCATCTGGTCCGAGTGGTTCTCGGACCATGACGTGCTCCTGTGCCCCGTGATGCCAATGGCGGCCATCGCGCACGACACGGCGAGACCGTTCATGGAGCGGACCACCCTCATCAACGGCGAGCCCCGGCCGCACATGGAGTGCACGGCGTGGACGGGCCTGGTGGGCGTGGCGTACCTTCCCGCAACCGTCATCCCCGTGGGCCGCACCCGGTCGGGGCTGCCGGTCGGCATGCAGATCGTCGGCCCCTTTCTCGAAGACCGGACCACGCTGCGGGCCGCCCGACTCCTCCACGCCGCCCTGGGCGGGTGGGAGGCCCCTCCCTTGGTACAGACCTGATGGGGGAGCCGCACCTGCGCCCAGGACACGGCGTCGCAGGAATGGCACTATTGGTGCCTCCGCACGGGAGGGACGACACCAGTGCTTCGGGCCAGGACCACTCTGGTCAACGAAACGTTGGGTCGTAACGAGGAGAAAGGTGATTGCGTGATGGATGTTCGAATCAATCACGTCGCGATGAGCATGCCCCTGGATGCATCGATCCGGGAGGACATCCATGGCTTCTACAACGAGGTATTCGGTTGGACGCCCTACACCCCGACCGGCGAAATGGGCAATCCGTTGGTCATGCTCATGGCGGATCCACGCGTCTTCGTCTACATCGTCGATCAGGAGGACGGCATGGTCGCACCTCCGCTCGACCACTTCGGGATCCAGGTCTTCGACGAGGACGTGCTTGACGAGATGCTCGCCAAGGCGAAGACCTACAAGGAGAAGGACGATCGTGTCCGAATTATCGACAAGAAGGTGGAGCGTCACACCGCGGACAAGGAAGCACGTTCTGACCTGGCTGAGGCGACGGGAACTGATCTGGTCAACTGTTACATCGGTTATCTCCTTCCGATGATGGTGGAGATCCAGTACTTCCGCTCGAACTAGTCGGTACCAACCATCGAGGGTCGGGGGACACCCGAGCCCCGTCCTCACCTTGACGCGTCACGAACAGATCGGAGAAATTCCCCATGGCCAATTCCGCGGAGCGGATCCAAGACGACAAGAGGGGTGGAGCTTTGGGACAAGCCGAGTCGAGTATGCACGTCGCGGTCTATCGAGGAGAAGGCAGGGTGCCGGTCGAGTCCTTTCCGACACCTCCGCTCGAGGATCCCCGCGACGTCCTAGTGGAGATCGCGTACTGCGGAATCTGTGGCACGGATCTGCATACGATCGTCGAGGGGTTGGGGATGTTCGGGTGGGGTGCTCCCGGATTCATCGGTGGGCATGAGTGGTCGGGGAAAGTGGTCGCAACGGGGGAGGGCGTGACCGCGTGGAGCGTGGGAGACCGGGTCACGGCCAACAGCGGCGAATGCGGCTCGTGCCCGGCCTGCCGGTCCGGCCGGCCGTCCATTTGCCGGGTGCGCAGGCCGGGTGACGGGCAGGGTGGCTGGTCCCAGTACATGCGGATACGTGAAGACTCCCTTGTGGCGCTGCCCGACGAGCTTGACTTGCGGGCTGCCGCACTGACGGAGCCATTCGCCGTCGCTCTCCACGGTGTGTCCCGGAGCACGGCCAAGCCGGGTGCTCGTGTTCTGGTCACGGGAGCCGGGCCGATCGGCACGTTGACCGTCGTTGCCCTCCACGCGCGGGGGATCGAGGATGTGACCGTGAGCGAACCGAACCCAGCGCGCCGGGCCATTGCCGAAAAGCTCGGCGCAAAGACGGTGTCGCCCGAAGAACTTGTGCAGACAGGAGGGGGAAGCGCGCTTCGATTTGACGCGGTCATTGAAACGTCCGGAAACCCGAAAGCGGTGACGGCCGGGTTCGACGCCCTTGTCCCGGGGGGTTTCCTCGTCCTGGTGGGTGTGATCTCGCTGCCCACGAACCTGAACGTCCTGCGCATACTCACCGACGAGATCACGGTGACGGGATCCGCCCTCTACGACGAAGGAGGAATTCGAGAGGCAGTGGAACTGCTCGCTGCTGGCCGGGTGCCCGTCGATATTCTGGTCGAGCCTGACAGCGTCTCCCTGGAGGGGGTGGCGGATGCCTGCGCCAAACTTGCGTCCGGTCACTTGGCCGGCAAGGTCATGGTGGCGCCCAACTGAGGGCACGGCGCCACGCCGAAGGCCGCCAGCGGGGGAGGCCTCAGTCCTTCTGCGCCAATCCGTAGAGCTCTGCGGCGTTCAAGCCCAAAATCCGCCGCTGGGCCTCGGCATCGAGGGGCGAGATGGTCTCGAAGAGCTCGGCGGTGGCGCCGGGGAATGTCGAGTCGGCATGGGGGTAGTCCGAGCCCCAGACGATCCGGGACACGCCGATGAACGGAGCCAACGCCGGCAACGTGGGCTCATCAACCTCGAAGCTCACCCAGCATTGGCGGGCGAAGTACTCGCTCGGGAGCAGCGACATCGGCGGCGCATAGCGATGGTACGACGGGACCTGGTGGTCGAGACGCTCGAGCCAGTACGGAGCCCACCCGCCTCCGGCCTCGAGGAACACGAAACGCAGCGCCGGGTGGCGTTCGAGAATGCCCAGACCGATGAGCTGCGCGCAGGCGAGCATTTGCTCGAGGGTGTGCGAACAGGCGTGGAGCACGAGGACATTGGTCGGTGTCCGATCCGATCCGAGCGGGGGAATGGCGTTTTGGAATCCTTCGTGGATCGCCACGGTCATCCCCAATGTCTCGGCCTCCTCCCAGAAGCGGTCGTTGCTCGGGTCGACGAGTGTGCGACCGAGGCAGGGGTTCGGTCGCACGAACGCCGAGACGAAGCCCAGTTCGTCGCGGGCCCGGCGGAGCTCCTTGACGGCGGCGTCAGGGTCTTGGAACGGCACCATCGCCGCGCCGTAGAGACGGTCGGGAGCGGCTGCGCAATAGCTTGCCAACCAGTCGTTGTAGGCGCGCGCTACCGCCGTTGCCGCATTCGGGTCCTGAATGCCCCAGAAGCCGAGTCCGATGGTCGGATAGAGCACGACCTCGTCGATGCCTTCGCTATCCATGTCGACCAGGCGTGCCACGGGGTCGAAGGCACCCGTACGCGCTTCTTCCATCGGCACGGGCCCGTGCGGCGCGCCGACGTCGGTTCCCGGTTGCCCCATTTGCCCGAGGCGGGCCACGAAGACCTCCTGCCCCCCGATGAGCACGTGGTCGAGACCGTCGGCATCCGTCACCGCAGTCGGCCGGTACTGCTCGGGGAGTGAGGCCCAGGCGGACCAGGGTTCAAGCACGTGGCCGTCGCCGTCGAGCACTCTCATGTCGTTATGCATCCCATGAACATATCCGTAAGTCACCGAGACGGGATGGCCCGGCCGCCCACGGGGAGGTGCCCAACGCACGATGTCCCGAACCCGGTCGAACGCCCCCTCTACCGACGCAGCACAGCCGCCAGCGCAGCGGGATCGAAGAGCACGCGCGAGTCAACGAGTTCTGCATCGAGCAGAGCGGCTGGAGTGCCTTGGGGGTCCTGTTCCTGGAATACCCGGTCGGCCTCGATCGCCCAGGGTTCGTAGCGACCTTCCTGCAGTCCCGTGGTGTAGGCCGCGTTCGAAAGCCCGACCCGGCGTCCGAGCGCCGTCAGGTCGGAGATGGTGAATCCGCCGGACTGCTCAGGCGGCTGTGCCGCGAACAGCTCGCGGCGCAGCTCATCGAACCGACCGGCTTCCGCTGCCAGCGCCAGCGCGTTGTCCGCCCGGACCGATTCGACTCCAAGGAAGCATCGCATGCGGTACTCGATCGCGATCGTTCCCCTCGTCGTCTCACCTCGCAAGAAGTCTCCGCTGAGCTCCTCGAATTGCCGGCAGTAGGGGCATTGAGGGTCTTCGAAGACAACCAGGCGCCGTGCGTCCGGGTCTCCGACGAGAACGCCACCATCTTCGGTGTGGTTGGCGGGTACGGGTGTCGCCGCATCGTGGTCCATGTCGTGTGTTCTAGCGCACGGGCTGAAACGCAGTGCGGCGTCGCCGGCACGGTCCGGACCGCTCGGCATCGTCAATCGGCCGGGATACCGGCTGCGGCTAAGTGCCTGGTCGAGCGGGGTACGGCCGTTCTCGACGGCGCCGGCTGGCAGCCGTGGGCTGCCTGGCGAATATCGTCGCCCAGGTGAGGGGTGACGGGGGCAGGTAACCCGTTCTCCTTCGCGCGGCACACAAGTGACGCGAGACCGGGGAGGACGGCTCATGGCGTTCAAAGGGTGGCCGATCGAGGCGGTCGAGTTCTACGAGAGGCTCGCAACCGATAACACGAAGACGTATTGGCAGGAGCACAAACCGGTCTACGAGCGGAGCGTCGTTGCACCGATGGAGGAGCTGTTGGCCGAGCTGACCGAGGACTTCGGGGCCGGCCGTGTCTTTCGCCCCTCTCGCGACGTCCGATTCAGCAAGGACAAGACACCGTACAAGCTGAACTGCGCCGCCCACCTGCCGGGTGGCTACATCTCGTTCTCGGCCGAGGGGCTCTTCGTCGGTAGTGGTCTCTACATGCCCCAACCCGACCAGCTCGAGCGATTCCGTACCGCCGTGGACGGCCGGAAATCCGGATCGGAACTGGAGGCGATCGTGGCCGTGCTCCGCGAGGACGGCTACGACGTCGGGGCCCAACAGGCGCTCAAGACCGCGCCGAGGGGCTATCCGAAGGACCACCCTCGTCTCGCGCTGCTGCAACAGAAGGGGATTGTCATGTCCAGATCCTGGCCGGTCGCAACCTGGCTCGGCACCAAGAAGTCCAAGGACCGCGTGGTCAGTTGCCTGACCGCCGCACGCCCCCTGAACCGCTGGCTCCAACGTTACGTCGGCTGAAGGTTCCAACGGCCCCTTCGTCGATCGCATTACGCTCGATCAATGCGGGCGCTCCGACTCACGACCTACCACGAGGAAGCCGAGCTGCTCGAGGTAGACGCCCTCGACCCTGCCCCGGGGCAGGTTGTCATCAAGGTGGGTGCTGCCGGCGCTTGCCACTCCGATCTGCACATGATGCACGGGTCGGCTGCCCCGGCACCGTGGCCGGTCCCTTTCACGTTGGGCCATGAAACCGCAGGCTGGGTGCACGCCGTCGGCGCAGGCGTGCAGTCTGTTGAGATCGGTCTGCCCGTCGCCGTCTACGGGGCCTGGGGCTGCGGCACGTGTGGACGCTGCCTTCTGGGAATGGACAGTCTCTGCGAAGACCCGTTGCATCGCGTGGGACGTGGCAGCGGCCTGGGGCTCGATGGCGGTATGGCCGAGTACATGCTCGTGCCTGATCGGCGCTACCTTATTCCGCTCCCCGAAGGCTTGACTCCGTATGAGGCCGCACCGTTGACGGATGCCGGGCTCACCCCTTTTCACGCCATCCGGCGTTCAGCGGCCAAGCTCGGGCCCACCTCCACCGCGCTCGTGATCGGCATCGGTGGGCTCGGTCATGCAGCAGTGCAGATCCTCAAGGCGACGACAGCCGCACGCGTTGTCGCGGTGGATACGAAAACGCAGGCTCTGGAGCTCGCCGTCTCGCTTGGGGCCGATGCCGTGGTCCTCGCGGGTGACGATGGTGTGCAAGAAGTGCGACGAGCGACCGGTGGCTATGGAGCTGACGTTGTCCTGGACTGCGTCGGGTCGACTGACACGTTGGCGCTTGCTGCGGCGTCCGCCCGCACTATGGGAGACATCACGCTCATCGGCGTCGCTGGAGGCACGCTGCCTTTCCGGTTCGGCCAGCCCGCCTATGAGGTATCGGTGCAGTCCGTTTACTGGGGAAGCCGCTCCGAGCTGGTCGAGGTGCTCGAGTTGGCCGCCCGGGGTCTTCTGGCGGTGCAGGCGACGGCCTTTCCGCTCGAGCGGGCTATCGACGCCTACCGTGCCCTGGCGGCGGGTGACGTTCTGGGCCGGGCCGTGGTTGTCCCCGAAGGGGCCTGACATCCTTGGTGAGTGGGAACGGTTGGGCCGCGGTCGGCTGAGCAGCGAAGGCTCGACACCCCTACACCAGGCTCAACGATGCGAGGTCGCGAAGAGCCGTACAGGAACGACGGGCCATGGCCAGGAACATTTCGTCAGCAGAACGAGTCCTTCCCGGGGAGGTCATGCCCCCGAGGACGGTGATCATGGGGCCCTGAAGTTGGCCGAATCGGTAGTCGTCGAAGCATTGTTCGGCGCTGTACCCCACCACGCCTCGCCGCAGGAGCTCGTCGTGGTACGCCTTGACCAGCTCCTCCTCCGCCCCGCGTCGTTCAGCGACGGGAAGGCTGGTTGCGATGAAGTACGAAAGGTCTCGGGCGGGCAGCGCGAGTGTGACAGTCTGCCAATCGACGGCGACGACGTCACTGCCCGCAGGCGGGAACATCAGGTTGTCCAGCCGATAGTCCCCGTGCACGACGCCGAACGGCGTCGGGCGACCTAATTGCCATTCGACCAGCACCTCTGCCACCTCGCGTAACGTCGTGATATCGCGTGCGTCCAGGCGTGATCCGAAACGTGAGACGAACTGTTCGGTCGCTTTCGATCCGAGACTCCCCAGGAATTCGGCGCGCTGGCGGGTGAGTGGGATGAGAAAGTCGACGGCGTGCAGTGACTCGTCGTTCCATCGGCAGGCATGCAGCGCAGCCAAATTGCGCACCGCGTGCCCCATGTGATCGACCGGACACCCGTCGACCTGGCGACCGGGCTGGCGCGGCGACAGATCCTCGAGGAGGAGCGTGAACAGCGTTCCATCATCGGAGATCGCGCCGTACCAAAACGATGGCGTTCGCACGTCGAGTGTGGCAGCCAGTCGCGTGTAGAAGCCAACTTCGTTGCGGTGCGCAGTCGCCACCGCACGGCGCGCCGTCTCGTCTCCCTCGGCGAACTTCGCCACCAAGGTCGGCGGGCACCCGTCCGCATCAACGTGCAATCGATAGGTCGAGGAAGTCTGTCCGGTACCGATCCGCTCAGACGAGAGGGAGCGGACCTCGGTGTCCAACGCGGCGGAGAGCCATTCGACGCTGAGATCCTCGGCACAACCGGCGATCGGATTCACGACCGGTGGCGTCCCGGATTGGCGGGCATTGCCGCTCGCGTGGCAGGACGCGCGGCTCGGTACGCCGGAAGGATGGGTGCCAGCTCGGAGGGAGTGGCACCGTGCAAGATCACGCTGTCCGCTCCGAGATCGAATTGCCGGAGGATTGCTGCGCTGCACTCTTCCGGCGTTCCGGTTGCGGCGGCCGCCATCCATTCGGCCGGGAGCAGCGTGGAGAGATACTCGAGGTCGCTTGTCGACGCCTTCGCGTCGAAGGCACCACGAAAATCCTGCACGAATGGGTCGGCGCGGAACTTCGCCAGCACTCCGGGATCCCATCCGTTTGCCGCCACCAGGACATCGCCATAGCCCCGGAGGTAGGAGGCGAGGCGTCCGACGGTCTTCTTGAGCCGCGCTGCCTCATCGATGTGGTCGCCGATCGTGGCGAGGACCGACCACACCCGGATACTGGACGGATCCCGCCCGGCACGTTCTGCCCCCCGGCGCACACAGGCCACCGAGTTCGTGAGAGCTTCGTCTCCGAAAAAGGTGTGCAACACGACGGCGTCCATGCATTCGCCGGCCAGCTCGAGGGTCTTCGCGCCCATGGCCACCATCAGTATGGGTATGTCCTCGTCGAATTCGGCGTCCTGGTGAAGATACGGGTATCTGCCTGCCGGCCCGTCATGGCCGAGGATCGTCTCTCCCTTCCAGAGGCGGCGCAGGATACCTGCCGTATCGCGGATCTGGGCGCTCGTAATGGGCTCCAACCCCATGCCGGCGAAAAGTGAAGGGAAGCCCCGTCCAAGGCCCAGGGCGAACCGCCCGCCGGTAAGCCGGTGCATGGTCGTGGCGAAGGTGGCCGTGACCAAGGGATGCCGTGTGTTGTGGTTCGTCGCTGCTGAGGCAATGCCGATCGTGTCACTGACCGCGCCGGCGGCTCCACACAACGTGGGTGCGTCCTTGAGGTTGAATCGCTCGGACACGAAGACCGACCCCAGGCCGAGTTGCTCTGCCAGTCGCACCTCGTTCACGAGATCACGCGGCGAGTCGGAGTGGCCGGCCAGCGTGTAGAACCCGAGCTCGGTCAACGGTTCCACCAGGAGTTAGGGTACCATTTCATCAATATCGACATCAGCATCATGTTTGCTCCGGATGACGCCCGCCGTGCGGATGTCACATCGGCAGGCGGACGGACGCGCTTGGGAGATATGAGCCATCGGGGGAACAACTGTGACCATCAGCGCAGGGGAGTCGATGAGCGGTCGGCTGGCGGGGAAGGTCGCGGTGATCACCGGCGGGGCGTCGGGCATCGGGTGGGAGACCGTCCAATTGTTCGTCGCAGAGGGCGCCAGGGTCGTCATCGGTGACAACAACGCGATGCTCCTTGACCGACGAAAACAGCAACTTACGCGTGACACGTGTGTGACCGCTGTCGTCGATGTCACGCAGGAGAGCGACGTCGAGGGACTTGTCAACACGGCGGTGGGCGCATTCGAGAGAATCGATGTCGCGGTCAATTGCGCCGGCATCGGTTTGCTTTGCCCCGTGGACGCGCACCCTGTCGACCACTGGCGAGCCGTGCTGGACGTGTGCCTCACCGGAAC
>Ga0182030_10017397_pt1 | contig 13882 bp, 10 predicted proteins | sample 812S3MmetaG_FD_121299 | JGI IMG/M metagenome (GOLD analysis project Ga0182030, IMG submission 121299) | Permafrost microbial communities from Stordalen Mire, Sweden - 812S3M metaG (Illumina Assembly) | ecosystem: Environmental > Terrestrial > Soil > Wetlands > Permafrost | place: Sweden...
CCAGCCCGGTTTGTGACGTAATGCTGTCGCTGTAAGTGTAAAACAAGGAGGCGGTTACACGTTTAAAAAGGGTTGTGCTTAAATCAACTCTGACGGTATAATACCGTTGTGAATTGTTCGCGGCAAAGCCGTTTACTGCTGCGACATAATTATACCAGTTATAGTTCCCGCCAATGTTCAGATAAAGCTTTTCCAGCAGGCGCTGACTTAAATTCGCGCCCAAGGTGCTGGTAACAGTAAATTGGTTTTCGAAATAGGAGTTGTTGACAGTCTCACTTCCATTGAGCGAAATTTGCGTATGCTTAAAAGGTAGGTATTGAATGGAGCCGCCAAAGATCGGATTAATCAGCGAGACGCCGCCACTATCGGTAAACTGAGTGAACTGGCCGCCGCCGCTGAGCTGAAAACTGGTCTTATCCGTGGCACGCCAGTTGACCCGGCCCTGGATCTGTTCAAAAACCGCGTCAGGAGTGCTGTCATAATAACCGGCACCTGCACCCACTCCGACCGTCAGTCTCGGCCAAAATTCATAGTTCAACCAGTCAAGGGTCGACCATTCGAGAGATGTTGGAAAATCGGTGGGATAAATCAGGTTTTGATCAATTCCCAAATCCAACGACAGCTTGCTATTGAGTGGACAGGAAGCCGTGAGAGCGGTGGTGTAGGTATCCTGGGAAGTCTGTGTTCCGGTCTGAACCTCCGGGAAGGACGTGTAGCTAAAGTTTTGCGAAAGGCCAAAGACCCAGGTTTCGTAGGTGGTGTACCCGGTCAGCGTGACCGACTGGCCAACGGTGTCCCTGAAATTCTTGTTCGAATAAAATGTAAAGTTCGGAGAATAATCCAAAGTCCAGTGGGGGCCGAGCATAAAAAGCATGCCCGGTGCCAAGGACTGAATGATGGTATCGTTCGCCTGGTTATTGCCGGACAAGATGCCGGTACCATAGGCGAACTGATAAGACACATGAGGCCGCAGCGTGACCGGTCCCCACTGTAGCAGGTGACCTTCATCCAGAAAGGTTGAAAGCGGATTTTCCGGTGGAAAAACTTGCCATTCGTCCGTGACCGCCTCCTGCGCCGCCGGCGGTGTCACCGATATGGGCGGCGGTGGTGCGACGACCTGTTGCGATCTTGCCGATTCAGACAGTGTAACAAAGCCGGCTATCGAAACCATCGCCAGGCGCCATGTCGGATTTTTTTCACCGAAAACAATAATCTGCCTTTTTAATTTCTTTGGTGAAGTTGTTTTGTCCATTATAATTAAAATCAATTTACAAACGCACTGAAATACATCACGACTCTGGCTCCGCCGCTATCATTAAAAACTCTCCTCAACTGAATATAGTCAATAAGGTTTATTCAGAACTATTTGGGTTTACATCCCTGTTAGTTTTTCTATCCCAACAAAGGAATTCTCCGATGTCGGAAATAAGGTGGACCAGCCCCAAGTTTTGGATAGACAATTGACGGCAGCAAGTAGTCCCGCTTTTCATGGTTGATTCCGCTCGACGGCCTCAAAACTTGGCCTTAACAAGGCCTCAATAGTTTCCTGCAATAGCAGCAATTGTGTCGGTTTCACGATCACTCTATCTAAACAATCTGAATTCGTTGGTAATTCGCCGGCAAACACGATCACCGGCGTCTTTGGCGCACGCAATTTGATGATATGGGCGAGTTCTTGGCCATTCATCCCGGGTAAAGAATTATTGGTGATGATCAGGTCGTGTAGGGTGGGATCAAACAAAGCCAGCGCCTCCTCACCAGTTCGCGCTGAATGAACCTCGAAATTGAAGTATGCCAGAAACCATTTGATGGCAATGCGCGATGCATCATCGTAATTGACGAGCATAATCACTTTTAAATGGGAAGAAGACAGGTTGTCCACGGTTTGTTCTTAAATATTGACAAAAATCATCAGTGAATCCAAGTCGGTTGCAATTTATACCAATCCTTCGGAAGAAAAGGTTCTGCCAGAAACATAACGCGCAAACCGCTGGTATATAATAATCTTCTCAATTAAATTTCTTGCGCATTTGCTTCGCTTGGGAAGCAACTTTTTAGCGAACTACTACTATTTTACTTACGTCCAATGAAATAAATTAAGCAATCTTCAGAGTAAAACCCACGAACTGGCTCCTTTCTTAATCGAATTTCAATCCCAACCCTTAAACCAAGTTAACGATTTCAGCATAGCCATACAACGCTATTATTTCAATGCACACTTGGGACATCCATAGTAAGATATCAGACATACAACTCTAACACTCCGGATCTGTGAGTTGCCTTCTCATAGTCTACTTTTTCAAAGTAAACCTTGCCTGCTGCTGATTCAGGACGGCTAAAACTTGAGGAATATTGCCGTCTACAGACAATCACGGCAATGCTTCTCACCTACCGTTCGGCGCCCAAGTATCGTGCCAAAACGGTCGTGTTTCAAAAACCACTATTTCCAGCCTATGTCTTTCTTCGACTAGAATCCATCCAGAAAGATTCCGTGCGACAAAACGAGCATGTCGCCAATCTGCTCGAAGTATTTGACCAAAAGACCTTTTGTCGCCAGTTGGATTAGATTCGGCTGACGTTGGAGACGGATTTGGGAAGTGCGGATGGCCCCCGGCTTCGGTGAAGGGATGGTAGTGCGGATCAAGTCCGGCCCGCTGCGAGGCGTCGAGGGCCCGGTTGAACATCGGCAGGGACAGACCACGGTGTTGTTGCGCTTGGACTTCATTGGCCAGGGGGCGGCCATAAAAATCGAAGCCCACCTGCTCGAACCCACATGATCAAGACCGGCCTGACTGGGGTAAAAAACAGCCTGCGAAGATTCAGCGTACGTGAACGCGTTTTCACAATTGAGTCTTCAACTGTCCTGAGATGACGGTAGCTTTAAACATTGATCCATCGCAGCGCAGATGGCCTGCGCCAAGTCGGAAACTAGCGGTGGTTTTACCACGGTGACATGATCCCCTTCCAGCCAGTGAATGCGGTTGGGTTGGTGAGTCCAGCGGTTCCATCCGCCATCCGGCAGGTAATCGGTCGGCGCGGTCCGGAATGGATGCGACCAAAAATTAAATTCATCGCGTTCGCGGAACACGTCCACAGATATGTCCCGTATTTGCAGCGGCCGGTATTTTTCTTCGAGTCCAATCATGTGAACCGATATGGGTGAAGATTTCCAATCCACTTCCTCCAAGGGAAATTGGCCGTCAGCCTGATTCAGCTTTGTTCCCCGGACCATTTTCCACCAGCGAATCAAACGCCACCGGCGATGTTTATGATCCGTGATAAAGTTCCAGAGCCAGCGTAAAAAATACTGAGCAATATCCGTCAGGCGGAAAATCAAATTCGTGGTTCTCATGGGCGCGGTGGTTCCGATCAAGGCCGTGTAACAGTTGATCCCCTCGGTACTTGCAAATTGTCGCGCCACTTCGAAAGCCAGCAGACCGGCCCAAGAATACCCCACCAGCGACGGAACGCCGTGCGGCTGGACTTTTCGGATAAGGCGTACAACTTCCTCCGCCGCTTCTTCAATGGATTGAGGCAGCCGGGACAAATCCTCGAGCGCGGGCGAACGGATACCGAAGACGGGTTGGTCGTCTCCAAGTGCTTTCACCAGATGAAAATAAGCCTCAATGTCGCCACTATGTCCGTAGAGGCAGAACACAGGCGGACGGGCTCCCTGTTTGCGAAGCACTAGCACTGGTTCAAATTCGTTTCGAAGCATGCGTACTCCGACCGCATCGCGCAGTCCAGTAAAGGTTAGGTCGACGAGAAACGCGGAAACATCAAGCCGCTGGCCTGTAATTTCCTCGACCCCGAGCACCAATTTGATGGCCAGCAACGAGTCGCCGCCCAGCTCGGCGAACGTCGCATCCTTGGGTGAATCGGCGGCTGCCGGCAGCAGTGAATCCCAGAGAGTCGAAAGCGCATCCTCCAAGCCACCGCCCATTGAAGATTTTTTGGCCGATGCCACGTTTTTCGGAAGCATGGACATCATTGCGGCGCGATCCGCCTTACCTTGCGGCGTCAGTGGAAGGCGTTCATGCATGACAAACTGCGAAGGCATCATGTATTCCGGCAACTGTGCTTCAAGATGTGAACGCAATATTTCTGAAATATCCTGGCCGGAAGTTTTGGGAACGACATGGGCTACAACGCTGGTGGGCATGCCGTCAATCATTTGAGGGACGCAGCAAACTTGCTGTACCGTGTCATGAGCAAAAAGCTGCGCCTCGATTTCTCCCAATTCCACACGGTGGCCGCGGATTTGAATCTGATCATCCTTGCGGCCAAGGAAATCCAGTTCGCCGTCGGTCAGCCAGCGCGCCCAATCACCTGTGCGATACATCCGTGCCTCCGGCTCGTCGGCAAATGGGTCAGGAATGAAACGCTCTCGTGTCAATTCGGGTCGGTTGAGATATCCGCGAGCTAGTTGCACCCCACCCAGATAAAGTTCGCCCGATTCGCCCACCGGCAACTGCCGCAGCTTTTCGTCGAGTACATATGCCTTGACGTTGTCCAGCGGACGGCCAATCGGTGGCGGCGTGCCACGGCCATCTTCCGGCGTCACCACCGAGAACGTTGCGAAGACCGTGCTTTCCGTCGGACCATAGCCGTTCATGATTGTGAACGGCAGTCCCGCCGGTGGACGAACGCGCAACCGGTCACCGCCCGTAATGAGATAACGCAGCTTCATCTGCTTGCCAAGGTCGCGTGAATAGTATTTCCACCAGTCCGGTCGGCACAAAACTTAAGGTGACTTCCTCCGTTTGCAGCCAGCGGATCAAGCCGTCCGGGTTTCCAAGAATTCCCTTGGGTGGCACCACGACAGTGCCACCAGCGCATAGCGTAGGCCAGATGTCGCTCACCGAAACATCAAATGAAATATACGCCAGCATGGAGGAACGGTCTTGCGGCGTGATTTTGAAATGATGGTGATAATGACGAACAAAATTCGTAAGGGAATGATGCTCAATTTGCACGCCCTTCGGCTGGCCCGTGGAACCCGAGGTGTAGAGGAGATAAGCTGTACGGTTTGGATTGCAGGAAGTGCCCGGATTTTTGTCCGCCGCCGCTTCGGAAGGCCGGATCATTTGGGTTAAATCAAATACTTTCCCTGACCAGTCCTGGAGACGATTCCTGCCAGCTTCATTCGACAGCACAAACCGGCTCTTGCTGTCGTTCAATAGAAATTCAAGTCGTTTGGCCGGCGTGTCCACATCCATCGGAAAGTACGTTCCCCCCGCCTTGAGAACACCCAGCACCCCGGCCAGAAATTCACATGAGGCAGGCTCCAGGATCACCACAGCTTCTTCCAAGTTAAGCGCCCGCCGGACCAATTCATTGGCCACCCGGTTGGAACACACATCCAATTCCCGGTAGGTCATCAGACGTGACCCGTCTCTTATCGCGATGGCCTCCGGCTGCGCTTGGGCGTGGGTTTTAAAATAATCCAGCACCGTACGTTCACTTAGCAATGGCGTACGGATTACATTCCGCTCCAGCGAAACCGGATCCTGACCAGTTTGTGATGCCGACATAGTCCTAATCCCGCCAGCACGGGAATGCGACAGTTTATGGCCGTGCGATTGATTGTCAGGAGTATTCATTACCGCTTTAAGATTCCTGCCACCAAAAAAAATGGGCTTTCTCAACGCCAGAATTATAGTTGATGGCTTCGATCAAACAGCAGATTTATTGCCAGTTTTAATTCGGGATTCCCATTTGACCTCTTACCCGCGAGCAGCGTGGAGCTTTTTTATGATTTTCTTCCTGCTCCACGGATTTGCAAGTTTATTTTCCAGTCTGCCATCGGTTTTTCTCTGGCACAAGAAGCGCTTCGTTGACATTTGTGCTTTTCGGGATAGGTGAAGAGCGTTACCATCTTGTTACCGCATTCGCTTCATGGCGGTGCTGTCGCTGAACCGTCATCACCATCAGATCAGCGTCCATTCAAATTTATTAAAAGCTGTTTTTGGTTTTGGGTTAAGGCGGGTCTCAGCACCAAGGTGGTGATGCAGGGTTCAGAGTCCGTGCCGTGTTTCCTGAGGGACAACAGCAGCACGGCGAGCTTGCGGGCCACCACGACGACGGCGCGCTTCTTCTCGCGGCACTGCCAGTACCGGTGAGCCGCTTACCGTTCGGCGCGCTCCCCTCATCCATGGTATGGCTCGCCTGCGCCTGTCAAGGTTGACGCAAGCTGCTATTCAATGGAATCCAACGGTCTTTTTTGATCATTTCGATAATGATTTCGCCCAAGACCGATTCCCCTTTATTGATCGCCAGACTACGGTGATCTTGAAGAAAATCAGAGAGCTTGAGCTTGGCCACGGTCAAAATGTGCGTTTCCAGTGAACGGCGAATTAACTTGCCATTGACCCTGACACGACCAAAATAATTGCCGCAGGGTTTATAACGGATGAGGTTAGGATAGGGTGTTTTAGCCCACTCCAAATCCGCCTTGCGCTTGGTTGGTGATGGCACGTTCGATTTCATAGTTGAAAAGAACACACCATATACAAGTTGAGTATACAAATACAAATAAAGCCAGCGCGAATAACAGCAAAATATGCTTTATTTACAATACAAAAAGCCAGTTTAGCTCAGTGGTAGAGCAACGGTTTTGTAAACCGTCGGTCGTCGGTTCAAATCCGACAACTGGCTCCATTTCATAACTGTGTGTGCAGTAATTGTTTGGGAGTCATTTGGTCCGCAACGGACACCAAAACCGACACCAACTTTTGAACTCCGTCAGGTTTCGGAATAATGGGTATTAATTCGCCCACTACTCGCTTTCGCGGCACCTGCCTCAATATTTCCGGTGCATGGAAACAGCCGCCAAAAATCTTTGTGATGGAAATGAGCCGCCGCAGGCCGCGCTTAAACTGGTGGACGATCGCCGCGAACACTTCGGGGAACTAAAGTTTGAATCATGATTTTACAAAACTGTTTCTACAGTTTGGGGGCTAATAAAAATGCGGTTCAGAATTTTTCCCCGGATGAAAAAAGCGCGCAGGCAAAATTAATTGTTACGCGTATGCTGACCGTAAATTTCGCAGGATCTCTCCGAGCTGGTTGAGACTTTGCCCGATGTGCTAAAGGTCATTACCGCGCCCACAATCGCTGCCGCGCCGCCGCCGAGCAGCAACCATAGGGTTTTTGCCTGTCGGCGCGCCAGTGAAAGCGCGTGACAACTCGAACTCACCGAGTCCGATGCATGAAACCATAGATGATCAATGTGATGCCTGCGACCAATCCACGATGAATCGAATATTCAGTTATCAGCTTGGCTTTCCTCGTAATGGTCATTGGGCCGAGTTATTCGATAGTGATGTATACGACAATTGGGTCAACCCTTTGGCTGCTGTAAATAATGGTGGTGTCTATGCTGCGAGGTGGTTTGTTCGTTCTCGCAGGCCGCCACGAGAGTGGTGGTGGAAATGAATGCGACGAGCCATGATTTATTTTTCATGTCCTTAGCCTGCCCCGGCAATCGCATGAACGCCTTGGGGTGTAACCTGACTTTATTTTTTGCCGCTGCCCGCCAGTTTCCAAGCTTGCCATCATCTGCTCCATCATCAAACTTGTTGAGGTGAAGCAGTACACTTATGACGCGCTGATCATCGGTTGCGGTCCCGGTGGCAGCAGCGCTGCCACATTTCTGGTGCGGTCAGGAAAACGCGTGCTGGTGCTGGAAAAGGAAATTTTTCCGCGCTTTCACATCGGCGAATCGCTTCTGCCCTGCAACATGACCATTTTCCGCGACATGGGCGTACTGCCCGCGTTGCAGGCGGCCGGTTTCCCCCGCAAATTCGGCGCACAATTCGAGCTGGGCAACGGTTCCATCGGCACGCGTTTCATTTTCCGGCAGGGTCGATTCAATCGCGAGCCGGAAGCCATCCAGGTCGAGCGCGCGACGTTCGATCACGTCCTGCTCAAGCACGCGCGCGAGTCGGGCGCGGATGTTCGCGAAGGCTGGATGGTCAGCAAATTTGCTTCGGACGCCGACGGCGTGAATGTCGAGGCGCGCGATCCTGACGGGAAAACCCATCATTTCCGCTCGGCCTATTTGATTGATGCCAGCGGCCGCGGCAACCTCACCGGCAATCAGGAAAATCTACGTGAGTTGCATCCGACCTGGAAAAAACTCGCCATCTTCGGCCATTTTAAAAATGTTGGGCGCGATCCCGGCGAGGCCAACACCGACACCGTCATCGTCCGCCTCGAAAACAAATGGTTCTGGATCATTCCACTTACCGCCGAAAAGACCAGCGTCGGCCTCGTCGTGGACAAGGATGAGTTCGCGAAATCCGGCGGCGCGCCCGAGGAAATTTTCCAGCATTGGATTGAATCCAGCCCGCCCGTGAAAGAGCGCATGAAAAATGCGCGACACCTGGGCAGTTTGCAGACGACCACCGATTTCAGCTATTACAACCGCAAATTTACCGGCGACCGCCTGCTGCGCGTGGGCGACGCCGCCGGCTTCATGGACCCGATTTTTTCCGCCGGAGTTTTTCTCGCCATGTGGTCGGGAAAGATCGCCGCCGAGGTCGTCCAAAAATCGCTCGCGCAGGGCAGACCAAGCCGCCGGCTGTTTGCCAGCTACGAAAAACGCGTCCGCAAGGGCCTGATGTTTTACTGGCACGTCGTGGAGAATTATTACACCACGCCGTTCATGGAATTATTTTTACAGCCGCGCAACCATCACGATCTGCCGTCTGCCGTCAACGCCGTGCTTGCGGGTGAACTCGAAGGCGGCTGGAAACTGCGCTGGCGGCTGAAATATTTTTTCCTGCTCGTCAAACTTCAGAAACGCTGGCCGCTGGTGCCGCACCTTTCATTCTTGCCGGGCCGCACCAAAGTGCCGGCAACTGGTAAAATTGCCGCAAAAATTTGAAACGGCTCATTGAAACTGGAAACTGAAAGCATTCGTGTGCGTTGCCGAATCTTTATTTTATCCACGCTGGCGCTCATTCTTGGTGCGGGCTGCCGCACCACCGGGCATTTGCCGCCCGCCGATTTTTCAACGCCCGGCTGGCACGTCCAACAAGGCCAGGCAGTCTGGAAGCTTTTGCTAAATCGCCCTGAAATTGCCGGCGATCTGCTGCTGGCGACCAACCTGAACGGAGATTTTTTCATTCAGTTTTCAAAAATGCCATTTTCGCTGGCGACCGCACAAATTTCCGGCGACCAATGGCAGGTTGAATTCGGCGCGGACAAATATTCCTGGCATGGACACGGCACGCCGCCAACTCGCTTCGCATGGTTTCAATTGCCGCGCGCGCTCCGCGATCCAAACGCGGGCGGCAATTGGCAGTTCATCCGCATTGAAACTAATTCGTGGCGGTTGGAGAATCCGCACACCGGCGAAACGTTGGAGGGCGGATTTTTCCCATGAACCTCCGTTGGAGTCCAAGCTTCAGGTTGTTCGGGGACACGCTCAAGCGTGAACTCCAACGCCGCCGCATCGGAACAGGAGCCATGCCATGAACCGCCATTGGTTCCGCTGGTGGTGGCTGTTGCTGCTTATTCCGATCATCGCGGGGCTCGCGCGGCTGCATTTTGACGTCGAGATGCTCGACCTGCTGCCGGCGCAGGTTCCCGCCGTTCAAGGGCTCAAGATTTACCAGGAACATTTCACGGACGCCCGCGAACTGATCATTACCGTCCGCGCGCCGGATCGTGAAACTGCCGAACATGCCGCCCGGGCCATTGCCGGAAATTTGCAGCATGCGACCAATCTCATCGCCACCGTCACCTGGCAGCCGCCGTGGTTGGAGCATCCCGAACAAACCGCCGAGTTGATCGCCTATCTTTGGCTGAATCAACCGCCGGAAACATTCGCGCGACTGGCCGGTCAACTGGCTGAAACAAATCTCGCTCATGTGCTCGCCACGACGCGCGATCAATTGTCCACGACGATGTCGCCCAATGAAATTGCGCAGTTAAGTTACGATCCTTTCGGTCTGACGCGTCTGCCCGAAAATAATGCCGGAGCCGTTTCCGGTTTCGGGTCGGGAGATGAATTGTTCGCCTCCGCCGACGGCACGTTCCGAATCATTTTCGTCAAGGCGCGCGACCCTTTGAATGGCTACCGCGAATGCACCGCCTGGTTCAACGCCGTAAAAAATGTCGTCAACGCTCCGCTATCGTTTGATGAGAAAAAACAAATCGGTTACACCGGCCGGCCGGCGTTCACGGCGGAAATTTCCGGCAGCATGCAGCACGACATGACGTTTTCGGTCGGCGGCACGGCCTGCATCATTGCAATTCTTTTTTGGTGCGCCCACCGGCGCATCAAGCCGATGCTCTGGCTGCTGGCGCTGCTGGCCTTGATATTGGCGGCGACGCTCGCGCTCGGCGGCCTGATTTTTGGCGCGGTCAACGTCATCAGCATGGGCTTCGCGGCGATCCTGCTCGGCCTCGCGGTGGATTACGCCGTGGTGCATTATCAGGAAGCCCTCGCGCAGCCGGAATTGTCGATCCCGGAAATCCGCCGCGCGATCGCGCCCAGCATTTTCTGGGCGGCCGTCACGACGATCTCCGCGTTTCTCGTTTTGAACTTCGGCGGACTGCCCGGCCTCGCCCAGCTGGGTTCGCTCGTCGGCATCGGCGTCGCCATTTCCGCCTGCGTGATGATTTTTGCCTTTCTCCCGCCGTTGTTTCCGCAACGGATGAAGCCGCAACAACGTAGTGCGGGTGTCCCGCCGGCAAAAGATGATTTACAAAACACTGGCGGGACGCCGGTGCTATTTTGTCAACTTCGCGCAAAAATCGTCCTGGCAATCACGGCCATGCTGATCCTGCTGTGCGCCGCAATTTTATTTTCCGGTCTGCCAAAAATGGATGAAACCGGCAACGCCTTCCGCCCGCGCGATAGCCACGCCAACGCAACGCTCGATGCCATCAAAAAAAATCTCAATCAAAAACGCGAGCCGCTCTGGCTGGTCATTTCCGGCCACGATGAAGGCGAGGTGGCGCAAAAACTCGACGCCGTTTTGCCGGTGCTAAACGCTTCAATTTCCAACCAAACTCTTTCCGGCTTTACACTGCCCAACGCGCTTTGGCCGCGACCGGTATTTCAAGCGGCCAATCGGGCGAACGCGAAGCAACTTGCCGCCGAATTTGATGTGCTCCGCGCCACTGCCCTGACCAACGGCTTTTCCGAAGACGCGCTCGGCGTGGCCAAACAGGTTTTGGACACGTGGCGGCGCGCTGCTGCAAGCCCGAATGTCTTCTGGCCGACGAATCCGCTCTGTTCATGGGTTTTTGAAAAGCTGGCGGCGCGCGAACCGCAAAACTTTTTCGCCGTCGGATTTCTTTATCCCGCGACGAACGCAACGGCGGCTTCATTCGCGCGGCTTGATTCGCAACTGCCGCGTGACGGCGTCTGGCTTTCCGGCTGGGAATTATTGGGCGGAACAGTTCTGGCTGCCGTCCAAAAAAATCTCTGGAAACTGCTGCTGCCCATGATCGGCCTCGTTTTATTTTCGCTCTGGCTGGCGTTCCGGCGGTGCGCGGAAGTCTTTTTCAGCATCGGTATTCTGCTGTTGAGCGGGCTTTGCCTGCTGGCGGTGATGAAAATTTTCGGCTGGTCGTGGAATCTTTTCAACCTCATGGCGCTGCCGCTGGTTCTCGGCACGGGGGTGGATTACAGCATCTTCATGCAGCTTGCCTTGCGGCGGCATGGTGGCGATCTGAAGCTCGCCCATCAATCAGTCGGACGCGCGCTGCTGTTGTGCGGCGGCACGGCGATCGCCGGCTTCGGTACGCTCGGCTTGTCGAGCAACACAGGCATGGCGAGCCTTGGCCGGGTTTGCGCCATCGGCATCGCGGGCAACATGCTGCTTTCAGTTTTTCTGCTGCCGGTCGCGTGGAAATTTTTCCTCGGAAATAAAAAATTGCCGGCAGCTGCCGAAAAGATTTCCAGGCCGTCCCAATTTTATGGCGCGCTCATCTGGCAGATTGGTTTGTCGCTCGGACGTTTCATTCCTGTGCCGGTTTTTGAGTTGTTTGCCCGGCTGTTCGCCATGATCTATTGGCGGCTGGCCGCGCACCGGCGCGAGATCGTGATTCAAAATCTGCTGCCGGTTTTGAACGGCGACCGTTTTGCAGCCACCCGCACGGGACGGGAATTGATCACGGAATTTTTTCTTAAAGTCACCGACCTGTGGCGATATGAAAGCGGCGTGCCGTTTGAGCGCTGGGTGGGTGAATGGAACGGCTGGGATCATTTTCTGGCCGCCCACGCGCGCGGCAAGGGTGTGCTGCTCGTCACGCCGCACCTAGGCAATTGGGAATTTGGCGGCGCATTTCTCGTCCAGCACGGCTACAAACTGCTTGTACTCACGCAGCCAGAACCGGATCAAAAACTGACCGAACTGCGTCAACGATCACGGGCGCAACGCGGAGTCGAAACGCTGGTGGTCGGCGAGGATGCCTTTGCCTTCATTGAAATCATCAAGCGCTTGCAGGCCGGAGCCACGGTAGCGTTGCTGGTGGATCGGCCGCCCGCGCCGACGGCGGTGAACGTGAACCTGTTTGGCCGGCCATTCTCCGCTTCCATCGCCGCCGCCGAACTCGCGCGCGCCTCCGGGTGCGCCATTGTTCCGGTTTATATCGTTCGCCAGCCCAAAGGCCATCTCGCGCACATTTTGCCGGAAATCAACTATGACCGCGCGGCGATCGGCAACCGCGCCGCCCGCATCCAGTTGACGCAGGAAATCCTGCGTGCGTTCGAGCCGGCCATCCGGCAGCATCTCGCGCAATGGTTTCACTTCGTCCCGGTCTGGCCGGAGGAAAAACTGAAATGAAAATGCTCCGGCAACTTTTCCTCGCGCTCGGAATTTTTTTGGCGCTGCAAAATATCCGCGCCGATGAAACCAATTCCGTGCTGAACGCGTGGTTCGCCGCGCAAAAAAACCTTCATACCTGGTCGGCGGATTTTATCCAGACCCGCGCATTGAAAACTTTGACGCAGCCGCTCGTCGCCAAAGGCTGCATCGCCTTTGCCATGCCGGATGAATTTCGCTGGGAACTCGGCCGGCCCGCGCAAACCATCGCGTTGCGGCACGGCGACGAAATGTTCGTGATTTATCCGCGATTGAAACGCGCGGAGCGGTATCCGCTCGGCACCGGCACGCCGACCGAATGGCGCGATACGATGTCGCTGTTACAGGCGGGCTTCCCGCGCGACCGGAAGGAATTCGATGCCCAATTTAAAATCCTCTCGCTCACGGAAACCAATGGTGCCTGGCGGATGTCGCTCCAGCCGAAAAGCACTTTTGCCCGGCGGATGATGCCGGAACTGCGCATCGGTCTCACGACGAATGATTTTTCGCTGGCCAGCACCGAGCTCGTTTTTGTGGACGGCTCGCGGATGAGGAATGATTTCACCAACGCGGTTTTGAATCCGGCGCTGGACGAAAATCTTTTTGAATGGACGCCCCCGCCGGACTTCAAAATAGTCGAGCCATTCAAACAATAGGACACGTCATATCGCATCCTGCAAAAAATGAATGACCTGGTCACAACTTTGAAGCTTTTGCCGCACGGCGCGGAGTTCCGGTTCATTGACCGGCTTACAAAATTAAATCCCGGTGAAAACGGTGAAGGCGAATACACCGTTCGTGGCGACGAACCGTTTTTACGCGGACATTTTCCAGGCGGACCGATTTTTCCCGGCGTGTTGCTGGTCGAGGCAGCGGCGCAACTTGCCGGCGTCATTGCACAAAGCGACCCGGAAATCCCGCCATTAAAGAATTTGAAACTGACCGCGCTGCGAAACGTAAAAATCCTCGGCACCGCCAGGCCCGGCGAAACCATCCAGTTCGAGGCACGCGTCACCGGTCGGCTCGGCTCGCTGGTTCAGGCGCAGGCCACCGCGAGC
>Ga0182030_10017398_pt1 | contig 13881 bp, 12 predicted proteins | sample 812S3MmetaG_FD_121299 | JGI IMG/M metagenome (GOLD analysis project Ga0182030, IMG submission 121299) | Permafrost microbial communities from Stordalen Mire, Sweden - 812S3M metaG (Illumina Assembly) | ecosystem: Environmental > Terrestrial > Soil > Wetlands > Permafrost | place: Sweden...
AGCAGGTGGAGTCCTTCTACGACGTCACGATCGACCTCGGGGCGCTGCCCCAAGAAGACGCGGTCTACGACCTGTTGTGTGAAGCCGACACCGTCGGCGTCTTCCAGGTGGAGTCGCGCGCGCAGATGGCGACGCTGCCGCGCATCCAGCCGCGCACGTTCTACGACATCGTGATCGAGGTGGCGATCATCCGCCCCGGTCCGATCCAGGGTAACGCCGTCAACCCCTACATCCGACGTCGTCGCGGTGACGAGCCGGTCACGTACCTGCACCCGCGCCTCGAGCCGATCCTTCGTCGCACGCTCGGCGTCCCGCTCTTCCAAGAGCAGCTGATGGAGATGGCCGTCGCGGTCGCCGGCTTCTCGCCGGCCGAGGCCGACGAACTGCGCCAGGCCATGGCCGCGAAGCGCTCGGAGTTGCGCATGATGAAACTGAAGAGTCGTTTCTACTCCGGCATGGCCGAGAACGGCATCACCGGTCCCGCGGCCGATCAACTCTTCGACGCGCTGGCCGCGTTCGCCAACTTTGGATTCCCCGAGTCGCACGCGGTCTCGTTCGCGCACCTCGTCTACTGCTCAGCCTGGTTGAAGGTCCACTACCCGGCGGCGTTCCTCGTATCGATGCTGAACGCCCAACCGCTCGGCTTCTGGTCCTCCCAGAGCCTGGTCGCCGACGCGCAGCGTCACGGCGTGCGCGTGCGACGACCGGACGTGAATCGTTCGGGCGTCGGGGCTTCGCTCGAGGGCGACCCCGATGATCCCGACGTGCGGCTCGGCCTGGGGGACCTGCGCACTATCGGCGAAGAGCTCGCGACGCGCGTCGTTGCGGGTGCGCCGTGGCGCGACTCTTCGGACCTGGTGCGCCGCGCCGGTCTTCAACAACACCACCTCGAAGTGTTCGCCGCCGCTGGCGCGCTGGATTCTTTTGGCGTGACTCGCCGCGCGCTCGCGTGGTCGGCGGGCGCGGCCGCTCAGGGCACGCTTGATCGACTGCCCGGCGTGGTGACCGGTCTCGAGGCGCCAGCCTTACCGGCGACGAGCGAGATGGAACGGGTGGCCGACGACATGTGGTCGATGGGCCTGACGCCCGAGGCGACGGCGATCGCGTTGGTGCGCGACTATCTCAACGAGCGCGGCGTCACGCGTGCCGACGCCCTGATTGGCGCCGAGGGTTCACGGGTCCTCGTCGCCGGCGTCGTCACGCACCGTCAGCATCCCGAGACCGCGAACGGCGCGGTCTTCATCAACCTGGAGGACGAGACGGGCCACGTCAACGTGATCTTCTCCAAGGGTGCCTGGGCCCGTTGGTCCCTCGTTGCGCGAAAGTCACCGGCGTTGATGATTCGCGGCACGCTGCAACGCGGCCAGGGGACCTTGGCCCTCACGGCCGAATCCGTCGAGACCTTGCGCCTGGGCGCCACGACACCCTCGCGGGACTGGCACTGACCACGAAACCTTGCCTACGACTCAACGAGCGGTTCGACCGTCATTTCACGATAGGACGGCGCGAGTTCTTCCCACTTGGCGATCCACGTAGCGGCCCGGTCGGAGCGTTCCTCGCCCTCGAGATAGGCACCCAGTCCCTCCAAGTGCGTGTGCCACCCCGCACCAAACGCGAAGAGCATGTCCAGAGGTAGACCGCTCACTTCAACGTTGAGATTCGTCTGGTCGCCATCGGGGATCAATTCCACGGCTACGACAACTTCAGGTCCGCCCTCTTCCGATTCGGTCAGACGGAATGCGCGCGGCGCACTACATGCATCGATCCGTCCCCGACCCTCCCATTCGCTGCCGTAGACGAACGCCGCGAATTCACCCCCCACATGAAGGTCTCCCTCGACCTTTCCGTACCAGTCGGCCAATCGGCGTGAATCAGAAATCGCTGACCACAGGTCTTGGACATCAGTCTCGTACTGGGCCCTTATTCGGATGACGCCGGTCGCACCGTCTGAATGCAACGACGCTTCAATGCCGTCTCGAAAGTCACTCGTCATTGCTGCTCCTTCGATTATCTGTTCTTCGAACACGCTCGATGAGCAGATACTAGGGTCAACCCGAATACCGATTCGGTGCCACGAATTGCCGCTCTGCACGACTCAACACCAGTCACTTTAGGATTTCGCATTGAGCATCATTTCAATCGATGTTCAACGTGACTGAGAGAGGGCAACGACAATGAACATTCCAGAATCGCACGAAGACCTCTTACAGACTTCCGTAGCGTCGTTGGCCACGATTGGTCCTGACGGACGACCACAACTCACGGAAGTGTGGTTCCTCTACGAGGACGGTTCCATCGCGCTTTCGCTCAATTCGAGTCGACAGAAGACCAAGAATCTCATGGCGCGACCTCAGTGTTCCCTGCTCATTCTTGATCTCGCCGTTCCCCAGCGTTACGTAGAGCTACGTGGCGACGCCGAAGTGACACCCGACGACGGCTCTTTCGCCGAGAAAGTCGGGAAGAAGTATTCAGTTGATTTGCGCGCGTACGACCACCCGGGTGACGAGCGCGTCGTGGTTCGCATCGTCCCGAAAAAAATCAACGCCGTGGACATGCGGGGCTGAGTCGCACGCCTCGGCCCGCGATACGCCAGTCCTAGGCTGAACGGCAATGGTTACCGTCGGTGTACTCGTCGCTGTCGTAGCGGTACTGGTCTTCGTTTTCTATTGGTCCGGTCGATACGGGGATACCAAGAGAAGTTCCGGCACGTCGCTGCACCGAGGTGCCAGCGCGCACACCACGCGAAACGGTCGGCCTAAAAGGGCGTACGCGACTCGCGACGAAGCCGTAGCGCACGCCCGTTCGTCGTCCAAGCGAGAAGCCGCGCCGATGACCGCGTACAAATGCGGTACGTGCGACAAGTGGCACATCGGCCATTAATTGTGGCGATTCGTCTCTCGGGGAGACGAAGACTGCTTTCAAATTAATTCATCGATAAGGCCACGATAAAAATGCCGATGCGGTCATAAGAAATGGTTACGAAGCGAAAATCAGTTGGCTATGTTCGCGATGTGGTCGAAAATTTTGACCGCCTTCGTCCCTGGTAGGTCACCTTGTTCTCCCTAAGTTACGCATGGAATGAGTTGCGACGTCGACTCGGTCGAACTGTGGTCACCGCGATCGGCCTCGCCGCCGGCGTCGGCCTGGTCATGGGGATCATCGGCGTATCGCAAGGACTGAGTGACGCCCAGAACAAGGCCCTGTCGCCACTCAACTCCGTGGGTACCGACATCATCGTGACCCGGACCGTAGCGCCGACGCTCTCGACGGCAACGACCACCACGACGACGCCCTCAAACGGGTTTGGCGGCGGAGGCGGCGGAGGCGGCGGAGGCGGCGGAGGCGGCGGAGGCGGAGGCGGGTTCTTCGCTGGACGGGGCGGGTCTACTCTGAATACCTCCGATGCTGCAGCGCTCGCATCGGCAAACTCTTCGGTGATCACCGATCTGGCCAAGCTCGGACCGGCGGGAACCAAATTCACACACGACTTCTTTGTTCCCGGAACATTGATCACGTTTCCTTCCCAGGCAGTGAACACCGTCGCGAACGTGAAGGGCGTGAAGAGTGCCGTCGGAGCCTTATCGCTTGACGCCCTTCACGAAACTGGCACAGTTCCCAAGATCACCGCGTCGATCAAGACCGGCGGGCAGACGATATCGGCCAACGTCAAGGCCCCGGTGCTCACAGCTGCCGAGCAGGCGGCCGAACGGACGTGCATTCAGGGACTCATTACCAAACAGTTGGGCTCCACCACCACGACCATTCCCGGCTCGGGCACTGGAGGAACCGGAGGCGGCGGCTTCGGCGGCGGGGGCGGCGGCGGTTTCCGATTCCGCGCCGGTTCGAGCACCGCGTTTGCCAAGTGCCTTTCGCCCGCGCAGAAGGCCTATGAGCAGAACGTCGTGGTTCCGGAACAAACGGTCAACCAAGTACTCAATCCACCGACGACCAATACCAGCACCTCGACGTACACCGTCGCCGGAGTGAACCCATCGGACACGACGTCGGGACTCGTTACCAAGGCACAGTTAGTGAAAGGTGCGTGGCTCTCGTCGACGCCCTCGGTCGCCAAATCCCAGGTTCTGGTGACGACGGCGTACGCGTCGCAGAAGGGTCTGAAGGTTGGTGACACGCTCACGATCAACAAGGTCAACTACGACATCGTCGGTTTGGTCAACCCCACGTTGACGGGCGACGTTTCCGACGTCTACTTCAGCATCTCCAACCTTCAGTCACTGTCGACCAACACGGGCCGAATCAATGAAGTGCTCGTGTCGGTCGCCAACGCGAAGGACGTGAACGCTGTCGCCACGGCCATCAAAAAGGCCCTTCCCGGAGCGACCGTCCTCACGTCGGCGTCACTCGCCGATCAAGTGACGGGGAGTCTCTCGAACGCTCGCAAGCTCGCCAACGACCTCGGCGGGGCGTTGGCGTTGGTGGTCCTGTTGGCCGCATTTCTCATTGCCGGTCTACTGACTCTTTCGAGCGTCTCCAAGCGAGTGCGAGAGATCGGCTCACTGCGGGCAATCGGCTGGTCGCGTGGTCGCGTGGTCCGCCAGATCATGGCCGAGACGTTGGGCATCGGCGTCGTCGGCGGGGTAATCGGTATCGCGGTCGGATCCGTGATCTGTCTCATCATCGGTGCGGTCGGTCCGGGGCTCAGCGTCACGAGCACGGGTCTCGCCGTGGGCGCTTCAAAGGTGAGTGGCCTCTTGGGCCAAACGACGTCGGCGACCGTGGCCCGGACCGTTCATCTCACCGCACCGATTCACCCTCTCACCATCGTCATCGCGTTCGCCGGAGCTCTTCTCGGCGGTCTCATTGCAGGTGCCGCGGGTGGTTGGCGCGCGGCACGACTCTCTCCGGCGTCGGCTCTGCGAGATCTCGGATGACATCCACTTCCATCGAAAGGTATGCAACATGACGCAAGTTCTGATTGACGACAATCCAAGGTCCTCTTCCGGGGAGCCTCTCTATTCATTGAAGGGAGTGACTCGCAGTTTCTCAAAAGGAGGCGTCACCGTGAACGCCTTGCGAGGTATTGACTTGGAGATCGCCCGTGGAGAGACGGTCTCGCTCGAGGGCCCGAGTGGCTCGGGGAAGACGACGCTCCTCCAGCTGCTTGGGGCACTCGATTCACCAACCTCGGGTCAAATTCGTTTCGCCGGACGATCTCTCGAAGATGAATCGGACCGTGTGCTCACCGATATTCGATCTCGAGAGATCGGCTTCGTGTTCCAGCAGTTCAACCTGATTCCGACATTGAGCGCTGAAGAGAACGTGGCTATCGCCATGGTGCCTCGCGAGTCCTCTCACGTGAAGCGCATCGCGCGCGCGAGTGAGTTGCTGGGCCAGGTCGGCCTCGCCCATCGACTCGGGCACCTGCCATCGCGACTGTCCGGCGGGGAGCAGCAGCGAGTGGCCATCGCTCGAGCACTGGCCAATTCGCCCGAAGTCATTATCGCGGACGAACCGACCGGCAACCTCGACTCCACAAACGCGGGCGAGTTCCTGGCCCTCCTCGACGACCTTCAGCAGCAGTTCGGCGTGACGATCATCATCGCGACGCACGACGAGGGCGTCGCCTCGCACACTGGTCGCCGAGTTCGCATCCGTGACGGGTCCATTTCTTCGGATACGACGAAGGCAGTGTGACGGCTACGCGATTCTTCGTAGAGTGATGGCCGTGACGCTGCCCCTGCGAGAAGGCATTCGAGCCGTGGTGCTGGACGCCGACGACCGAATTCTCCTGGTTCATTTTCAATTCACCGATTGGACGCTTTGGGCGACGCCGGGTGGCGGCGTCGAGATCGGCGAGACACCGGAACTCGCCATCAAGCGTGAATTGCGCGAAGAGGTTGGACTGGTCGACGTTGACCTCGGGCCCGTTATCTGGGAGCGCACTCATGAGTTTCCTTTGTCGGATGACTATTCGGGTCAACGCGAGAAGTTTTTCTTAGTCCGTACATCGACGAACGCCATCGAACCGTCGTTCACGAAGGAAGAACTCTTGGCGGAGGGCCTGACCGGATCTCGATGGTGGACAGTAAAAGAGATTCGAGAGGCCAGCGCTGAACGGTTCGCTCCTCGCCGATTGGCATCGTTGCTTGAGGAGTTGTTGACGAGCGGGCCACCTGACACGCTGGTCGATACCGGCGTCTAAACGTCCAGCAGTGACGAGATCAGACGAATGCGTATTCGGGACGGTGTCCTGATTCAATCTCCAGGCGAACGAGGAGTTGCGCGACCGGCAGGTCTTTGGCGTGCGTGATGCCGATGCAGCGAGAACGCGTCGGCAGGACTTCGAAGACGAATGAATCGTTTTCGAGTACGTGACCAACGAACGTCGATAGTTGCAGTTCGGGTTCGGCATCGAAATCATGTTGCGCGATCGATTCGTGCATGAGTGGAACGATCTCCGGCTGGAAACCCCAAAGATTCATCGACACCGTCGCGAGCGGTGAGAGCGAGACCGGTTCGAGTCCGTCGTCGGCGTCGTAGCCCTCGAGGGTCGAATGGACGTCTCGTCGCTCGACGATCGCGGTCAGATGTCCGTCTTCGACCATGCAGGTTCCTCGAGATACCGGGAGGTCACCGACGAGCGCGCGATCGAGTTCGAAGCCGACGAGACAGTTGTTCGGACTGACGGACAGTCGTTCGCCGAGCAGGAGAAAGGCTGCGCGACCGTAGAGGTCGTCGGCATTGGAGACGCCGAAGGGCTTGGAGAGATCCAAAATACCTTCGGCGGCGAGCACTGCATCGACGGTGCCGCGTTGATGAACCTGATCGGCGAAGCTGACCTTGTGATCCCTGGGCCAGCGCGCGGCGACGTGCTCTTGGATCTGCGGGCCCGTGTCGGCGTTGACGACGATGACGATGTCTTCAAAGCCCGAGGCCCACGCGTCGGACGCCAAGAGGTCGATAACGCCCTCGCCGTGCTTGCCAATGGGTGCTAACTGTTTCAACCCGCCGTAGCGCCGGGCGCGACCGGCGGCGAGGATGACCAGCGAAGGTCCGCTCAACGTGACCACCGAACGACCGCCGAGGCCCAGGTCATGCCGGCGCCGAAGCCCGTCATGAGGGAGTACTCACCGGCCTTCACCCGTCCGTTCTCCCGCGCGTCATAGAAGGCGAGCGGAATTGACGAACTCGAGGTGTTGCCGTAGCGGTCCAGTGTGACGACGGTCCGTTCCATCGGAATACCGAGGCGCTGCGTAGCGGCCTTGATGATCCGCACGTTCGCTTGGTGGGGGATGACCAGACTGATGTCATCGGGACTGACGTTGGCGATCTTCATGGCCTCTTCGGCCGAATCGACGACGACTCGCACGGCGCGTCGGAAGACTTCCTTACCGTCCATCCAGAAAAATCCGCCGTGTTCGCACGTGAGTAGATCGGCGGCCGACCCGTCGGCGCCCAAGACGAAGGACAGCACGTCGGAACCTTCAGCGTCGTACTCGAGCACCGCGGCACCCGCACCGTCACCGAGCAAGACGGCCATGTTGCGGTCGCTCCAGTCGACCCAGCGCGAGAGGTTCTCTGAGCCGATGACGAGGATTCGACGAGCACCGGTCTCGAGGAGACCCTGGGCGACACGAACGGCGTACATGAAGCCACTGCAGGCGGCGTTCACGTCCATCGCCGCGCAGTTCAGACCGAGTTCATTGGCGATCATCGGTGCCGACGCCGGACACAGTCGGTCGGGAGTCGTCGTGGCGAGCACCAAGAAGTCGATGTCGCCCACGAGCAGTCCGGCGTCCTCGATTGCGTGTCGTCCCGCGATGACGCCGAGTGAGACGGACGAGCCGCCAATCCGCCGTTCGCGGATACCGGTGCGCTCGGCGATCCACTCGTCGGAGGTGTCGAGCGTCAAGGAGAGCTCGTCATTCGTGACGACGCGGTCCGGCAGGGCGATGCCCCAACCCTTGAAACGAACGCCCATTGGTCAACTCCTTCGCGGCAATGCCTCCGGCAAGTCTAGGTCTCAGGCGCTCGGTGTCGGGGGTGCCTTCAGCACCTGCAGGGTGCAACGCGCAATGCAAATCATGCGGCCCGTATCGTCGGTGAGGTCGATCGCCCAAACATGCACGTTGCGTCCCTTGCGCACCGGTGTCGCGGTCGCGGTCAAGGTTCCACTGCTCATCGAACGCAGATGGGAACAATTGAGCTCGGTGCCCACCACGATCTGGTCCGGCCCGACGCTCACCGCTCCGCCGAGTGACGCGGCACCTTCGGCCATTAGGGCTGACACTCCGCCGTGCAGGATGCCGTACGGCTGATGAACCTTGGGTCCGACCTCGACTCGCATGACAACCTTCTCTGGCGTGAGGAGCACGACTTCGATGCCGAGTTCCTTGTTGACGTCGCCAGCTTCGTTCATTCGCTTCTTCCGGTCTTCATTCATTGGGACAGTGTAGAAGTCGGCCGATAGCCTTTAACCATGACTCGACGAGTGGACCTACGCAGTGACACGGTGACCCAACCGACCCAGGCGATGCGTGACGCCATGGCGGTCGCCGTGGTCGGCGACGACGGCTACAACGAAGACCCGACGATTCGCACTCTGGAGGACCGCTTCGCGGCACTCGTAGGAAAGGAAGCCGCGGTCTTCGTGCCTTCGGGTGTGATGGGTAATCAGATCGCGGTTCGGATTCTCACGAGTCCCGGCGATCTCGTCATCGCTGGACGAGGACAGCACGTGGTGAGTTTCGAAATGGGTGCGGCGGCTCGCAACTCCTCGATTCAATTCGCCACCGTCGATGACACAAACGGTGCGCTGGCGTTGCGTGACGTCCTCGACATCATTGACGCCGAGGATGACCATCAGCCGCACGTGGCGATGGTGTCGCTCGAGAACACGCACATGCCTTCGGGGGGAACGCCCTTAGACGTCGCCGACATCGAGACGCTCGCGCGAGCGATTGGGGAGCGACCTTTGCATCTCGACGGTGCTCGACTGTTCAACGCGGTCGTCGCCACGGGGACGACCGCGGCGCAGTACGCCGCACCAGCGACCACGGTGATGACGTGTCTTTCGAAGGGTCTCTGCGCGCCCGCCGGCTCGCTGCTGGCCGGACCCGCGGGCTTGATGGCGCGCGCCCGCATTGAGCGCAAGCGACTCGGCGGCGCGATGCGCCAAGCGGGATTCCTCGCGGCGGCCGGAATAGTCGCGCTCGATGAGATGGTCGATCGGTTGGCGGAGGATCACGCTCGTGCGCGCATTCTCGCCGGACTGTTCGCCACGACGTTTCCCGAGTCCGACTTCGACCCCTCGAGCTGTCGCACGAACATCGTGGCCTTCAATCATCCCCAAGCACGACAACTGGTCGAAGAGCTCGCGGTACTCGGCGTGGACGGCGGCACGGTTGGACCTCGTCGGGCTCGCTTCGTCACGCACGCCGGTGTCAGCGACGACGACGTCACCTTCGTCGCTGACGTACTGGCGCGATTCAAGCCCACATTGCACTGAATACTCATTCGTTGGTGCTTCGTTCACCCAGATGTCACTCATGTTCTCGGGAGAGTGCTGGCGCGCACGGCTATCCTTGGAGGACCGTAAAGGCATCACATGACTGAAATTCTCCACCTCTCCACGTTCCTGCACCGACCGATCTTTGATTCGGACGGCGGCCGGATTGGTCGCGTCCAAGACCTGGTCGCGCGTCTCGGCGACAACTCACATCCTCCGGTCGTGGGCGCGGTCATCCGCATCGAGGGCCGAGACCTCTTCGTGCCGATTCGAAAGATTGGCGGCCTTAGCGAAGGTCGTATGACCTTCGAGGGTAAGCGCGTCGATCTGCGTCGATTCGAGCGCCGTCCCGGTGAGCTCTTGCTCGCCGAAGACCTCCTGGCGCGACACCTGATCAACCTGGTTCGCGGTCGTCTCATCACCGCCAATGAAATCGAAATAGCCCAGATCGACGACAAGTGGGAGGTCGTCGGTGTCGACCCGGGTAAGCGACCGCTCCTGCGTCGAATTCTCGGCAAGAACGTCGGTCAGCGCGTCAAGCCCGAGGCCATCGTGGACTTCGCTTCCATCGAGCCGTTCGTCGCGCACGTGCCGACGGCGCGACTTCGCATCCCCTATCGCAAGCTCTCGAAACTCCACCCCGCACAAATCGCGGACTTGGTCGAACAAGCCAGTCACGAGGAGGGCGAGGAGATCATCGAGGCCGTGGGCGCCGACCGCGAACTCGAAGCCGACGTCTTCGAAGAACTCGACACGACCCACCAGCTCGAATTCCTCGAGGCCCGTAGCGACGCCGACGCCGCACGCCTCCTCGCGCGAATGGAACCCGACAACGCGGCTGACCTCATCAACGAGATCGACCAGGATCGTCGTCTCCCGATCCTCGAGCGCCTACCCGACGTCCACAAGAAGAAGGTCCGTCAACTGCTCTCCTACAGCGCGGATACCGCGGGCGGCCTCATGAACCCCGATTTCGTGTCGGTCCCGGCGACGGCCACCGTCGCCGAGGCACTCGAAGCTATTCGCACATCGCGGGTACCGGCCGAGGCCTTGCACGCGGTCTTCGTCATGGACGAGAATGGTCAGCCGATTGGCGCGGCCTCGATCGCGCCACTCGTGCGCGCGCCAGGTCACGAGCTCGCCCTGAGCGTCTCGCGCACTCACTTGGCCCACGTCCACCCACACTGGGACCTGCACCAGATGTCGCGCAAGATGAGTGACTTCAACTTGACGGTACTGCCGGTGCTCGACGAGGACCATTCGACGATGATCGGTGTTGTAACAGTGGATGACCTACTCGAGGAGTTGCTGCCGCACGGCTGGCGACGCGAGTTCGGCATGACGGCGGTCGAAGAGTGACGCGCCGTATCCCGCGGGGTCACGTTCAAAGGGGGCTCACTGAAACCCCCTAGTACAACCTTCATTCATTGCGTCCCGACACGATCGCACACGAACTCTTCGGTAGGCCACTAGCCCTCCTTCGAATCTCGTCGTGGGCGTGCCGAACCACTACGAGAACAGAAAGGAGGAAGCGTGAGCGAAGCCACGAAGGATCAAATCAAAGGTGCCTTCGGCACCGTCAAGGAGTACGAACCGGGAGCCCGTCGCGGGACTCGCGCACGCCTGCTCACGCTTCTGGCAATCATCGGACCGGGGCTCATCGTCATGGTGGGCGACAACGACGCCGGTGGTGTTTCGACGTACGCCCAGGCCGGCCAGAACTTCGGCTACACGCTTCTCTGGACGCTGCCTCTGTTGATTCCAGTCCTCATCGTGAACCAAGAGATGGTCGTTCGCCTCGGAGCGGTCACCGGTATTGGTCACGGCCGACTCATTCGAGAGCGCATCGGACGTCGCTGGGGGAATGTCTCGATCAGCTCGATCCTGTTGCTTAATTTCTTGATCATTGTCACTGAGTTCATCGGCATCTCGTTGTCGATGGAGTACTTCGGCGTCTCGGCGTTCGTGTCCGTGCCGATTGCCGTCGTGGCACTCTTCGGCGTCACCGCCACCGGTTCGTTCCAACGCTGGGAGCGATTCATGATGCTCTTCGTCGCGGTAAATCTGGTGATGATTCCGCTCGTGTTGCGCGCCCACGTCGCCACGCACGCCCTCTTTCACGACATGGCGGTGCCCGGCATTCGCGGGGGCACGTCCTCCGCGGCGGTTTTGCTCATCATCTCGATTATTGGCACCACCGTCGCTCCGTGGCAGCTGTACTTCCAGCAAAGCAACATCGTCGACAAGAAGATTTCGCCTCGCTGGATGAACTACGAGCGCATCGACACCATCATCGGTTCTTTCATCGTGGTGATCACCGCGGGATTATTGATGGGTATCACGGCGGCCGGACTGTCGCACCACGGCGGCACGAACGGTTACGTCAACGCGCTCAACGTCGCCCACAGCCTCACGAAGTTCGTGGGACATGGCACCGGTGACCTCTTCGCCGTCGTCTTGTTGAACGCTTCGATCATTGGCGCGGCTGCGGTCACGCTGGCGAGCAGTTACGCCGTGGGTGACCTCTCCAATCGTTTCAATCAAGGTTTGAACGTTCGACTGCGCGACGCCAAAGGCTTCTACAGCGTGTTCGGGGGCCTACTGGTCGTCGCCGGAATCGTGGTGCTGATTCCCCACGCACCACTGGGCCTGATCACGTTGGCGGTGCAGGCAATGTGTGGACTCATGTTGCCGAGTACGTCGATCTTCGTCTTATTGATGGCGAATGACCGCGAGGCACTCGGTCCGTGGGTCAACGCGCGTTGGTTGAACGCTCTGGCCGTGGTGATCATTGCGATCCTCATCGTCCTGTCGGTGACGATGATGGTGTCGACGCTGTTCACGTCGGTCAACGTGGTGGCGATGCTCGAATGGACCGGCACCATCGTGGGATTGGGCGTCGTCATTGGGCTCCCCATTGGGCTACACCGTCAGGGATCACGCCCTCGATACGACGTCGACCGCCTCGACTGGCGCATGCCGCGACTGGCCCTGTTGGAGCGACCGAAGCGCTCACGTGCGCGCCGCTGGCTCTTAATGGCCATCGGAACGTATTTGAGCGTGGCGGGAACGTTACTGCTCGTGCGAATCATCCAATTGGCGACCTCGTAGTCTTTCCAGATGACGTTCGCTCCCACGCTCGTGTGTGTCCACGCGCACCCCGATGACGAAGCGCTCTTCACGGCCGGCATCACGTCGCACTACTCCGACCTCGGGTACCGCGTCGTGCTGATCACGTGCACGAACGGTCAGCTCGGCATTGATGAGAACGCGCGACCGGGCTCGGATCCGCTCCACGACGTCGAGGTCACGCGGGCCATTCGAGCCGGAGAGTTGCAGCGCGCGGCCATCGTCGCCGGCTTCTCGCGGGTCGTCACGCTGGGCTACGACGACTCGGGCATGAAAGGCTGGGCGCAGAACGAATCGTCGAAGGCGTTCATGAACGCCGACGTGAACGCCGTGGCGCGCACGATCTCGTCGATCATGGATGAAGAGCACGCGTCAGTCGTCGTCACCTACGACGAAAACGGCTTCTACGGACACCCCGATCACATCATGTCCAACGTGGTGACGCGCGCCGCACTCGAACTGGCGACGAACCCTCAGCGTCTCTACTACCCGGTCGCGCCCAAGAGCGTCCTCGAGGCGTTCGTGAGCGGCGCCCGGGCCAAGGGCGTGTTCCTCCCCGCCTGGATCCTCGACGCCGGTCACACGGTGTCGGACGAAACCGTGTCGACGACGATGGACGTTCGCTCGTTCGCCAAGCGCAAGCACCAGGCGATCGCGACGCACGCTTCACAAGTGGACAACGCTGACCTTGTCACGATGGACGAAGAACTCTTTACGCTGCTCTTTGGTATCGAGTACTACCAACGCGCCTGGAGCCGTGATGTGACATCCGGCGATGAGACTGATCTCTTTGGAGGAATGTAAATGGAACAGCTGACCTTTCTCGCAGTACACGCCCATCCGGACGACGAGGCCAGTTCCTCGGGCGGTCTCTACCGGCTGCTCGCCGACCAGGGCGCGCGCACGGTGCTCGTCACGTGCACCAACGGCGAATGCGGCGACGCGCCCGACGGCGCCAAGCCCGACGCCAGTCACCATGACGGCGACGAAGTGGCCGCGATCCGGGCAGTCGAACTCGACAACGCCGTGAAGATTCTCGGTATCAGTCGACTGGTGCGACTCGGCTACCGCGACTCGGGCATGAAGGGTTGGCCACAGAATGACGATCCCGAGTCGTTCTGGGCAACGCCGGTCGAGGTGGCGGCGGCAAAATTGGCCGACGTCTTGATGGAAGAGCGACCGCAAGTCATCATGACGTACAACGAGCACGGCTTCTACGGACACCCCGATCACATCCAGGCGCACCGCATCACCTTGGCGGCCTTGAAGATGATCGATTACGA
>Ga0182030_10017399_pt1 | contig 13881 bp, 2 predicted proteins | sample 812S3MmetaG_FD_121299 | JGI IMG/M metagenome (GOLD analysis project Ga0182030, IMG submission 121299) | Permafrost microbial communities from Stordalen Mire, Sweden - 812S3M metaG (Illumina Assembly) | ecosystem: Environmental > Terrestrial > Soil > Wetlands > Permafrost | place: Sweden...
GAGATGGGCAGGCAGTATTCCAGCGGCTCGCCCCCCCCGATGTGGGGAGCGGCGACACTGGGCAGGAGCGGAGCCTCTTCCAGAACGACGTGCGCATTGGTGCCGCCGAGGCCAAACGAACTGACAGCGGCAAAGCGCGGCTGCTGTCCGCGCCGCCATGAATGGGGTTCCTGCGCGAGGAGGAGACGGCTCCCGGGTCGGAGGCGAATCTGCGGGTTGAGCCGGTTGAAATTGAGATTGCGAGGAATGGCCTGGTTTTCGAGGGCCAGCACCAGTTTGATCAGCCCAGCAATGCCGGCCGCCGCTTCAAGATGGCCGAGGTTGGTTTTGACCGCGCCCAGAACGCAACCGGGAACGCAGTCTAGCCGGCCATTCGAGGCGGGAACTCCGTAGACCGCATCCAGCGCTTCCACTTCGATGGGGTCGCCGAGGGAGGTGCCGGTGCCGTGGGTTTCGATGAATGAAACGTCGCCCGGCGTCACCTGAGCGTCGCGAAGAGCGGCGCGCATTACGGCTTCCTGCGCCGGGCCGTTGGGAGCGGTGAGAACGCTGGAGCGGCCATCGTGGTTGACCGCCGATCCTCGCACGACGGCGCGAATCGGGTCGCCATGAGCGATGGCGTCGGAGAGCCGTTTGAGGATCAACACGCCGCAGCCCTCACCGGGGACAAATCCATCCGCGGCGCTGTCGAAGGTCTTGGCGCGGCCATCGCTCGAGAGCATTCCCCACTCGGCAAAAATGCGCACTTCATCCGGCAGTAGCTTGAGACTCGCCCCGGCGACAAGGGCCATGTTGCACTCGTGGCGGCGCAGCGACTGGCAGGCCAGGTGGGTCGCCACCAGGGACGACGAGCAGGCCGTATCAATCGCGAGGCAAGGGCCATGCAGATTGAGCAGGAAGGAAAGGCGTCCGGCGGCTACGCTGTGCGCCGCGCCCACTCCGGTGTAGGCGCTCAGCTCCGCTTCTTCGCGCATCTGCATGCGGAAGTAGTCGGAGTTGTACACCGCGACAAAGACTCCGGTCTCGGTGTTGCTCAGAGAACTGGGCGGCATGCGGGCATCGAGCAGGGCTTCCCAGGTCACTTCCAGGAGAAGACGCTGCTGGGGGTCAATGGAGGCAGCCTCGCGGGGCGCGATGGAAAAGAACTCCGGGTCGAATTCATCGACTGTGTCGAGATAGCCGCCGAGCAGCAGATGAGGCGGCAGCGACGCGCGCGCGCCGGGCCAGCGCTCCTCGGGCATTTCGCGAATGCCGGACCGGCCCTGCTGGAGAAGTTGCCAATAAGCGTTAGGATGGTCAGCCCCGCCGGGGAAACGGCAACCCATGCCCACGATGGCGATGGGCTCGCTCATCATACTTTCGAGTGCTGCGCCGGCCTCGGCACGGGCCCGCTTGGCCGCCACGGTCTTGCGCGCGGCGCTCAGGGTCGGCGCGGCAGGCTGCAGCGACTTCCCCAATTGAGGCTTATGCTCAATCGCCACGAGCTACATCCCCTGATTCCGTCAACGGTTCCATCAAAGGTCCCATCAAGGCGCGCAAGGCCTCGTCTTCTGAGAGCGATTCCTGGGCCGCGGGGAGGGAACTGGTGGCCTGTTTCGTCTCCGCTGCATCGAGCCGTGACGACTTGCCGGTCCCGTTCCTGGGCTGGGACGTGGTACCGCCGCTGGCTTCTTCCAATCCTAGCCGCTTGGCAAGCTGAATGGACAGCAATGCGATGCTGGGATAGTTGAAGACAGCGGTGGCGGGCAGGGCCAGTCCCAAGTCCGCATTGACACGGCGAATCAACTCAAGGGCCATCAAAGAATCAATGCCTAACTGGCCAAAGGGCTGCGTGGAAGTGATGCGTTCGGGTGCGAGTTTCAAAACATGGCTGGTTTCAGTTCTCAGGAGGCCTTCGAGAATTGCGACAACTTCGGGAAACGAAGTGGCTGTTGCCAATTCGGCGAGATGAGGCTGGGCGGCATTGGCGGCAGAGGACGCCCGGGCGCCGAAATCGGCCTGCCCTGCCACTTCACGGAAAAGTGGAGGAGCCCCGTCGTGCGCGGCCATGAGTTTCTCCGCGTCAATGCGTACTGCTACCACCTGCACAGGATTGGCGCGCAAAGCTTCGCCGAGCAGCTTCACTGCCGCCTCGCGTCCGAAGCTGCCCAATCCTGCGATCTCGTAGGCGGTGATGGTCTGGCTGGTACCGGCTTCGCGAGCCAGGCCCATGCCGATCCAGCCCGCCCAGTTGATGGAGCAGGCGGGCAGTCCGAGACTGCGGCGATAGCCGGCGAAGGCATCCATGAAGCTGTTTGCCGCGGCGTAGCTGCCGTGTCCCGGCGCTGGGAAGACGCTTGCCAGCGAAGAGAACAGGACAAAGTAGTCGAGGGGCAGTCCGAGGGAAGCTTGATGCAGATGCCAGGTGCCGCGGATTTTGGGTGCGAAAACGGAGTCGAATCGGTCCGGGGTCATGTTCTCGATCAGGGCGTCGTCGATGACCGCGGCGGCGTGAAAAATACCCCGCAGCGGAGGATGATCTGCCGCGATGGTTCGCATCAGTTGTTCAACGGCGTCCAGGTCGAGAAGGTCGGTGCGATGATGTTCCGCGACCGCGCCCTTCTCCCGTACGCGGCGCAGAATCTCTTCTTCCGCCGGCCCGGTCGCGCGACGCGAAACCAGCACCAGATGACCGGCGCCTTGTTGGGCCATCCACTCCGCCACGGCAGCGCCGACGCCGCCCATGGCGCCGGTCAGCATGTACGTGCCATCGCTGCGGAAAAGAGGGGCAGCCTCGTCAATTTTCGCAGGCAGTACCTGCAGCGCGGGTACATTGTCAAAACCGAGCGCGAGCTTGCCGATGTGGCGTCCCTGGGCCATGAACTGGAAAGCTTCGATGGCCTCCGATGCAGGGAAGGTGCGAACCGGCAGCGCGGACCATTGGCCGGCGTCGATGGTCGACATGATTTCTCGCAGCATATCGGCAGCGGCTTGCGGCTTGTCCTCGATCCAGGCGGCGAGGTCGACCGCGAAGTAGGCGATGTTGCGGCGGAAGGCTTTCAGGCCGACACGCCGGTCGGCGTAGATGTCGCGTTTGCCGAGTTCGATGAAACGGCCGTAGGGGCCAAGGACAGCGAGGCTGGCGGAGATGAAATCGCCGGCCAATGAGTTGAGAACAATGTCGACCCCCCGGCCTTTGGTGATTTCCATGACGCCTTCGCCAAAGTCGAAGGTGCGGGACTGGAGGACGTGTTCGACGCCCCACGTACGCAGGAAGGCATGCTTTGCCGGCGAGCTGGCGGTGGCGATGACCCGCGCTCCTTGAGCCAGAGCGATGCGCGCGGCGGCGAGGCCGACGCCGCCGGCCCCTGCATGGATCAAGACCCATTCCCCGGCTGCGAGGCGGCCAAGGTGATTGAGCGCATAGTGAGCGGTAAGATAGGCGATGGGGAGCGATGCGGCGTCGGCAAGGCTTAGGCCACGCGGCACAAGCGTCACCAGGGAAGCCGGCACACAGGTGTGCGAGGCCAGGAGCCCTATCCGGGTCGGCGACGGTGTCAAAGCCACGACGGCGTCCCCGACTTTGAATTTTTCCACTCCAAGTCCGACAGCCACGATTCGCCCGCTGCACTCGCCGCCCATCTGGATAACGTCGTCGGGATCCAGCCCGGGATAGATGTCGAGCGCCTTGGTTACGTCGATGAAATTGAGACCGCCGAATGCGATCTCGATGGCTACTTCGCCGGCGGCAGGTGCGGTCTTAGCGACAGCGCGCAGTCGCAGTTGATCGATGGATCCGGGATGGTCGATCTCGACGCGGAAAGCTTCACCCGGCGCGAGATTCCGAGGAGTTTGATCGTCCGTCTTGCGCGGGCAGGGAGTGATGCGGGCGGCGTAGGCGAGCTTTCCCCGGAAAGCGATCCGATTTTCCGGCTGCGAGGCTTTGCGCGTTTGTTGAAGGACAAGCCGGACGACGGATTCGATCTCGGCCGGGTCCGGGCCCGATGGAGCGGAAGCGCTCAAATCGATCAGCGAGGGGCGCAACTCCGGATGCTCGCGAGAAAGCGTGCCACCAAAGCCCCACACGGGTGAGCCTGCCAGATTCGCAGCCGGGGCGGAGCCGGGCAGATTCTGGGTTCCGGCGGTGAGCAGCCAGACGCGCGGAGGGTCGGCCCAGCCGGCACGCGTGATGGCCTGCGCCAAGAGGGGCAGGAACTTCGTCCCGGCGGATTGTGCGCGCATGAGTTGCTCGAGCGCGTTGGCCTCAGAGGCCGGGGATGAGTTTTCGGGAAGCGTCCACAGATCGAAGACATGGCTGATGCGGCCAGCCTCGGCCGCCACCAGGGACAGGAGAGTATCAATCGCGGTGGGTTCGTCAAGCGGGATTTCATACTCATCCGCCCCGAGCAGGTCCAGGCGGCGCTCACCTGCTCCGAGGGGACGGAATGTCTCGCCCAGCCAGACCAGCGTCGATCGTCCGGCAAGGGACGCATGGCGATGGGCGAGCGAGGCGGCGTAGGATTCGATTCCGACCGGGGCCGGAGCATCGGCGAATATCAGCCAGTGGCTTCCGGCGGAGCTGCCCGGCGTGGGAGCGGGCAGGGGCGGTAGCTCTTTCCAGCCCATGGCGAAGAGGTCCGGAATCGCATCCGCGTCGCGGCCCTTGATTCGCTGCACCACCATGCCTTCCAAAATGGCCAGCGATTCACCGGACTCTGTTTTGAGCAACAGATCCATGGTCACGGTTGAGGCTCGCGCATCGGAGCTTACAAAGATGGCTTCGGTGATGAGGTGAGTGGGCGGGTGGCCGTCGATTTTCGAGGGCGCGCCTAGAACGTTCAATTTGTTCACATGCATGGGCAGGTAAACATCCTCGAGCGACGTACCTGCACCCTGGGGCCGCAGGTGAATCATCGCTTGAAAACAGCAATCGAGCAGCGCGGGATGGAACTGATAGCCCGGTTGCCGCAATTCGTTGGGAAGAGCGATGCGGGTGCGAACAGCAGGACCGATCGCGGTGTGTCCGGAAACAAAACTTTCCACCTGTTGAAAGCTGGGTCCGTACTGTAAGCCGCTTCGCATGGCCTGGCGGTAATGCTCTTCGGCAGTGCCGCTTCCAGAAGAAGACTCCCCTTCGAGAAAGGCCTGCCGGGAAGAATCCAGGGATGGGCGGAATTCGTCTAGGTGGAGAGTTCCGGTTGAATGCTGTGTCCAGCCTGCTTCGCCGCTGCCCTGCCGTCCCATGATCGAGAAGGTGAAACTCTCTGCCTTTCCGGGGATTCGGCGCAGGACCAGTTGAACGTCGGTAGGTTCCGACTCGGACAGGTAAAGCGCCTGATCAAAGGAAACATCCTCAACACGCGCGAATCTTTGGGGTGCAAGCAGGGCGCCTGCTTCCAGGGCGACTTCCAAATGCCCCGCAGCGGGAAAAACGATCGCGCCGCCGACCCGATGGTCATTCAGGTAAGGCAGAGCCGCCACGTCGGCGAGCACGGTAAATAGCGCGATGCCGGGTTCGTTGGCGGGATCGGTTCGGCTCAGCAGGAGCGGGCTGAGGCGGGCACCGGCGTGATCCCGGGTGGATTTGGCGGAACCTTCCGCGTCTTCCGGCCAGAAGCGCTCCCGCTCGAACGGATAGCCGGGAAGGCGCAGGTGATGACTGGCCGGCGTGTTTTGGCGGTGGTTGAGAGCGGTCCAGTCGACAGCGCCTCCATACACCCAGAAACGTCCCAGGGAGCTCAGGAAGGAGGGCATGGCGGGCTGCGCCCGGAGGAGCGAAGGCAAGGCGATCGCTTGATCAGCCGAGGTGGCTACGCGGCGCAGGGTCGCTTCCAGTGCCGGAATGAGCACGGGATGAGGGCTCAGTTCGATGAAAACGGAGTGGCCCTGGTCTGCCAGCGTCGTAGTCGATTCCGCGAGCCGGACGGGTTGGCGCAGGTTGCGAACCCAGTAATCGGCATCGAGGGTTTCACCCGGTGTGAACGCGGCTTGCACGGTGGAGAAGAAGGGCAGGCTTCCAGGCTGGGGTTGAAGCGTCGCCAGCTCCTCGGCCAATGCTGGAAGGATGGAGTCAACCTGCGCACTGTGCGAGGCGACATCCACCTTGATGCGGCGGCAGAAGACTTCCTTCAGTTCCAGCCATTCCAGCAGTTGGTCAATGGCTTCGGCGCTGCCGGCCACAACCGTCGTTCCCGGGCTGTTTTCCGCCGCGATGGATATCTGGCCGGCGAAGGGTTCGAGCCAGGGGCCGAGTTCAGAGGCTGGCAACTCAATGCTGGCCATGGCGCCGGAGCCGCTGAGGGTGCGCATCAGCCGACTGCGGCGACAGATCACAGCCGCTGCATCCTCGAGGGTCAGAATGCCGGCCAGGTGGGCCGCCGCAACTTCACCCATGCTGTGTCCGGTGATCGCCGCGGGGACCACTCCGGCCGAGCGCCATACCGCGGCAAGCGCAACGCTCATGGCGAACAGGGCGGGCTGCACAAAATCGATCTCGGTCAATGAGGCTGCGGCTTCAGGAGCTTCGAGGCGGTCAATCAGCGACCAGCCCGTTTCCCTGGAGATGGCCTGATCGCAGGCCAGGAAGCTTTCGCGAAAGACTGGACTCTGCTGGAACAATTCGCGGGCCATGCCATCCCACTGCGAACCCTGCCCGGGAGCGACGAAGACGACGCGGGGTAGCCCGGCAGAGGCTGTCCCTGCCTCGGGAGAAGCGCAGGGCCGCCCGGCAGCGAAGGCCGCAAACTGGGTCTGGAGATCCGCAACATCCGCTCCCAGCGCCACGAATCTATGAGCAAGTGGGGTTCGGCGCTCGCCCGCGGTCCAGGACAGCTCAGGCAGGTCTTTCTTGCTGATTTCCTGCCCTAGAAACCGCTCCCAATACCTGGCGTTTTCCTTGAGAGCATCGCTGGTATACGCGCTGATGGGGAGCAAATAACAGGAATCGCTGGAGTCCGATTCGGGGCCCGCATTGGGTGCGCATTCGTGCCGAGGATATTCCTGCAGCACAATGTGCGCATTGGTTCCAGTCAGGCCGAAGGAACTGGCTCCGGCAAAGCGAGGCTTGCCGTCCGTCGAAGCGGGGAGAGCCCGTATATGGGAAACGACCTCGACGGAACCTTGTTCCCAATCAATGTCCGGGTTGGGTGTTTCATGATGGAGGCTCGCGGGTAGAATGCCGTGATGCAGGACCAGCGCTGTTTTGACGACGCCTGCCACACCGGCGGCCGACTCGGTGTGGCCGATGTTGGATTTCATGGAGCCGAGTGGCACAACCCGCGTTGTCCCTCTCTCCGTCGTTCTGCTTTCAAGCAGAGCATCGCAGATGGCCCCGATTTCAACGGGATCACCCACATGGGTGCCAGTTCCGTGGACTTCGATGTAACTGAGGTCAGATCCGCCGATTCCCGCCTGCCGCCAGGCCGAGAGCAGCATGGCTCGCTGTCCGTCCCGGCTGGGAGTGACCATCAAGCCGCCGCTCTTGCCGTCGTTATTGACGGAGCTTCCACGGATGACGGCATAGATGGCATCGCCACAGGCCACGGCATCCGACAGCCGCTTGAGAACCACCATGCCCGCGCCTTCGCTGCGCACAAAGCCGTTGGCAGCCTGATCGCCGAATTTGCAATGACCATCCGGGGCGAGCATACCGGCGTTGGTGAACAGCCGCGTGTAGTCGCTCGACAAAATGATGTTCACGCCGCCAGCGAGGGCCATGTCGCATTCCTCCTGGCGCAGGCTCTGGCACGCCAGGTGAATGGCCACCATGGAAGACGAGCAGGCGGTATCGACTGAAACGCTTGGCCCTTCAAAACCATACGTGAACGAGATTCGGCCACATACCGTCGACCTGCCGCCGCCGGTGAGGAGATAAAAATCGGGACGATCCGCGTGGCGAAAGTTGTGGTTTTCGTAATCGGTGGTCCATAGGCCGGTGAAAACGCCGGTTCGCGATCCCTGGTAGCGCTCGCGAACCTGCCCCGCATCCTCCAGAGCCTCCCAGCTCACTTCCAGCAAAAGGCGTTGCTGAGGATCAATAAACGCAGCTTCCCGCGGGGAGATGCCAAAGAAGGAAGCGTCGAACCTGTCGACATTGGGCAGAAACCCGCCCAGATGGGTAGCGAAGGGCGACCCTTCAGCGGCCGTCCGGGAGTAGGCTTCGTCCAATTCGGGGAAGCGGCTCCCCGGATAGGGAGCGATCGCGTCTCGCCCTTCAACCAATAATCGCCATAGGTCATCGACGCTGGCTGCCTGCGGATAGCGGCAGCCCATTCCGATGATGGCGATTGGTTCTTTGCTCGTTGCCGACCCTTGCATCGTGGTTCCATTCATGATTTTTTGTTGTTTTAAATCGAGCATGTTCCCCAAGCTGAGAGATTCATTCATGTCAGGCCCAAGCCATCGCCCAGCGGCTTTTTCCGCAGGGGAAGAGGTGGTCTATTCGATATTGTGCACCCGTGAGATCGTTAGTGTAGCGCAGCGTTCGAGTTAGTGATCTCCCCCACTCGGGGGAGTGAAAAAGCGAAAAAGTTGGATGGTGCCACTTTGGGAACGCTCGCGGTGAGTCTCTTGTTAGCACAGGATGTTCCTCAACCAGCTTGGAGAACCAAGACGGGATGCGCTCTGTTGTCACCAATGATTGTCTTTGTCAGCGAATTTATATCGATTCTTGACTAAGCGGCGTTGATTGCCGCGATCCTCACATCGCGCAGCGCCTTCACGTCGCGCAGAGGCGGATTTCCAAAAAGACGGCGGCACTCGCGGTACGCATCGACCGCCCGAATGCTGAAGAGGGAATCGGGAGAAGATTATGCAAACAAGGAATCTGGGGAAAGGCAATGTGGAAGTATCCGCCATCGGATTTGGCTGCGTGGGGATGAGTTGGTCGTATGGTGCTTTGAAAGACAAGCAGGGGATGACGACTCTGCTCTACGCCGCCGTGGATCAGGGCGTCACCTTCATTTGATACCGCCGAGGTGTATGGTCCGATGCTGAACGAGAAACTGTTAGGCGAATAGGTTGTTTGGGAACGCAACGCGGGGCCGGCGAGGTTCACACGCGGGAAGCCGCTGGAAGCGGCTCGGCCTGAATCCCAGATGTCGGGTTCGATTGCGCTGCGCAGCGTGGCGATGAGGCGACAAGCAGACGGGAGCGGAGGAATGAGACGTTATGTGCATCCAGCTCCGGACTCAGTCAGGGCTTTGGAAAAGACAATTTTGAATCGCCGAAAGCTGCGCAAATGGCAGCGACGTGCGTGGTAACTTCAGAGCGGATTACCAAAGTGTTCGTTAAATTTTGTTGACGAAAGACAATTCACCCTGAATAACTGAGTGAGTATTCCAGATTATTTTAGCCCCTTCCGCGTGACCCCCCTCAGGCGCAAAGGACGACTCTGTCTCTGCATAAGCCACCGTTTTCGTGGCCACGCATTTGTGTGGTCTCCGCTGCTTACCTACACCAAGAACTAAATTCCTATTGGATCGAGCGAGGATTTTGAATGACCTTGATTGGCGAAAGAGTCAAATCACTGGCGCTGTTTGCGTGCACCGCCGTACTAATTGTGGGATTACCGACAGCGTGGGCAGCAGACAAGCTACCGGAGGCAGCGAAAATACCATCGGCCGCTGCACCGCGAACGCCGGCAACGACGCCGGGCCACATTCACACCACGGCTACGCCGACGATGCGGGTGATTACCAAGGTCGATAACAGGAAGCGCACGACTCTGTACGGACATGTGCCGACAGTTGTTCGACACGCTCAGGATCTAGGGCGGCTCGATCCGAGGACACCAGCGTCGCATCTGGTGATGGTGCTCAAGTCCAGCGATGAGCAAAAGAAAGAGTTGCGCCAGGTTCTGGATCAACAACAGGACAAGAACACGGCCAATTACCACCAGTGGATCACTCCCGAAGAGTTCGGCGATCATTTCGGCGTTCATGAAGCGGATATTGCCAAGGTGAGTGCGTGGCTCACATCGCAGGGTTTCAAAGTTGAGGATGTCAGCAAGAGCAAGCGCGTCCTGCATTTCAGTGGAACCACGGGGCAAATCGAATCTGCCTTTCAGACCGAGATGCACAGCTACCGTCTCGCCGGTGAAACGCATGCTTCGATCAGCCGTGACATCACCGTTCCCGAGGCGTTGCATCCCGTCATCGCCGGCGTCACGCTCCATAATTTTTTCCGCAAGAGCCGCATGGCCCCAGTCAAGCACTTGCGCGACGTTGAAAGCGAACAGAAGCGTTCTCCCCTGTACAGCTCCAGCACGACCGTCCATTACATCGGCCCGTGGGACTTCGCAACCATCTACAACACCTTCCCGCTGCTCAACGCGGGCATTACCGGAGCTGGTTCGAGCATTGCGATCGTAGGCAGATCGGACATTCTCCTCAGCGATGTGCAATCCTACCGTTCCATCTTCGACCTTCCCAACAACGATCCAATTTTCATTCACGCGGGCCAGGACAATGGTACTCAGCCTGGGGACGATGGCGAGTCTGATCTCGACGTTGAAATATCCGGTGGTATCGCACAGCAGGCGCAGGTTTACTTTGTGATCGGTACCCCCACCTTTCTCGTCGATGGCATTACAAACTCGATCGAGTACATTGTCGAAAACAACACAGCCGACATCATGAGCATCAGCTACGGCAGTTGCGAATCGGTAGAAGGCACAGGCGGAAACGAATTCAACAACCAGGCGTTCGAGCAGGCCGCGGCGCAGGGCATCAGCGTGTTTGTTGCCGCGGGCGATAATGGCCCGGCAGAGTGCGACGACCAGAACGATAGCTGGGAAAACCTGGGTTATTCAACGGGCGGCGAGGCATCCACTCCCTACAGCGTATCGGTTGGCGGCAGCCAGGGTTTCGAGGGCACGACAGCGACGCAGGAAGCCCCGTACTGGAATGGAACATCCGGGCAGGCTCCGTATTGGGGACTGTCGGCGCTGAGCTACATCCCCGAGGTCCCCTGGAATGAGTCCAAGGATGCAGATAAATCCGATGATTTATCCAGCGGCTTGAGTGGTCTTTGGTCGGGTAGCGGCGGTGTCAGCTCTTATTACCTGCAGCCCTCGTGGCAGCGTGGTTCCGGAGTCACCGGAGTCGACCCCACTCTGCCGGGTGGCGACTGGGTTACGTCCGTGAATCTGACCAACGCTGGAGGCAGTGGATACACCACGGCCCCCACGGTGACTTTCACAGGCGGTGGTTGCGTCACTGAGCCGGTCGCGACGACGACAATCAGCGGCGGTTCAGTCGCCTCGATTGTCTTCAACTACGGAGTTCAGGGCGGAACGCTGAAGGCCGGTCAAGGCTTCGGCTGCACCTCGGCTCCCACCATTGCATTCGGCGCCGCTCCGGCGGGGGGTACGACGGCGACGGGAACGGCAGTCATCGGGCAAATGTGGAACACTCTGCCGCTGATCTCGGGTGTGCCGCATCGCCTTACACCCGATCTCGTTTTGAATGCGGCTTCCGGACACGACGCCACCATCTTCTGCAGTGAAGGTGTCTGCGAAACCTCCGGTTCGGGTAGTGCCGTCAGCCTGGTCGATGCAGGGTTGGTTGGCGGTACCTCGGTCGCCGCTCCCAGCATGGCCGGCATTCAGGCACTTATCAATCAGGCCAACGGTGGACGCCAAGGCATGCCTGGCTACATCTACTACGCCTTGTCCGCAGCTCAGAATGAAACGGGCTGCAACTCCACTCTTGGCAACACCATCCTATCTGGTTGCGCATTCCAGGACATCTCTCAAGGCGACAACCTGATCTGCGGCGCTTCCACTTGCACGACGGCGACGCAGAAGATGGGTTGGCAAGCCGGAACCGGTTACGATCTAGCTTCCGGTCTGGGTTCGGTCAATGCGGCGAACCTCTCCAGCCAATGGAAGAATGTCGTCTTCAACAGCTCCAGCACGACGTTGAACCTCTCACAGACAACAGGCATCACGCAAGGAACTCCTGTGACCATCAGTGGCAGTGTTGCTGCTGGTTCAGGTGGGACAACTCCGACCGGTGATGTAGCCTTCATCGTCAGCCAGGGAGGTTTCGGTCAGGCTGTCAACGTCAACACTGGGGCCTACACTGGCCCCGGCGCTTTTGCCACACTCGATGGCAGCGGCAACTACACTGCCACGCTGAGCAACCTGCCGGGCGGCAGCTACACGGTGACCGCGCGCTATGCGGGCGATTCCAACTTCGCTTCCAGCTTGTCGACACCTGTACCTGTATCGGTTATCTCCGGGAACTCGACGATTACCATTTCGCCGGGCCTCGTCAACCAGACGGCCTGCACGCTCAACTCGCCCACGACGGCCTTCACCTATGGTTCTCTGGCTTATGTAACGGTGAACGTTGTCGGCTCTTCGACCCAGGGTGTGCCTACGGGTACACTGACCATCACAGTCGATGGTGCTACATGGGGAACGGTGCCGCTCGATCCAAACGGCAATGGTTACCTGGTTGCAGGCGCCGTTCCAACAAGCTCGTGCCTCTATGACTACACGTTCTCGCAAGGCCCGCTGTTGACTGGTGGAAGCCACGTGATCGGCGCCAGCTACTCCGGCGACAACACCTTCTCGGCAGCCATCGGAACCCCTGTTAACGTTACGGTATCCCCGCTCAGCGTAATTCCGACGCTTGCCGCGGGCAAAACATACATCGCTGCCGGCGACTCCGATCAACTAACCGCAACCTTCGCAGCCATCTCGGCACTGACCGGCACTACGTCCGGTATTGCTGGGCCGACCGGTACTGTTACATTCACCGACACCACCACTTCCGCTGTTCTCGGCTCCGCCAACGTGGTCGATCTGCAGTCCTTCAGCGGAAACACATACACCTACTCGGCAACAGCGCCTTTGACGACGACCGGGATTACAACCACCGGGGCTAACTCAATCACCGCGACTTATTCGGGCGACGCCAACTTCGCAAGCACTACTTCAACTGCGGCGACGGTGACGGTTGAAACTGGTACGGCAACGACCATAGCTGTTACCTCCAGCGCCAATCCAACCACCCTGAATGGCCGACCAACCTTCACGGCTACTTTGACTGGAGGACCCACGTCTGGGACGGTGACCTTCTATGACGGCGCAAGCGTTCTCGGCACCGGCACAGTTGGAACTGCTCACACGGCAACCTTCAGACCGGCCAGTGGAGCAGCCTTCTGGGGTGGCACGCATAACATCACGGCAGCCTACGGCGGCACTACGACTTACCTGGATAGCACCTCTCCAGTGTTCGTCGAAACGGTCACCACTGGTACGAATACCATCAACCTGCAAGTGAAACCCCTGGGTAAGGTCGGTCAGGCATTCACGTTCGCCGCGGTCCTGACGCCTAGTTCGACAACTGCCGCCTTCGCTCCTAACCAGAGCGTAGTCAACTTCTACGATGGCTCAACCTTGATCGGCTCTTCGCAGCCGATCACCGTCACATCCGCGCAGGGTGGCTACGGTCTGTGGACGGCAACGCTCACCGACAGTGCGCTCACCGCCGGAACTCACTCAATCACTGCATCGTATAGCGACATCAACTACAGCCTCGTAACCTCAGCTGTTCAAACGGTGAAGGTATACGGTTCGCCGGTTGGGAACCTGGAACAGGCTATCGACGCAACTACCGGCAGCACGACTGTTGCTTCGACAGACACGCTGTTTATCAGCGGCTGGGCAGCCGATCCCACCGATGGCTCTCCGCTGACCAAGGTGCTGGTGTATATCGATGGAGTTTCGATCGGTACTCCAACTCTGGGCGGCGCGCGTCCTGATGTGGTATCCGCCACTGGTAATTCCGCGTATGCCAACTCCGGATTCACGCTTGCTTATTCTGCCGGCTCCTTGTCGGTCGGAACTCACACGGTAACAGCTGTTGCCACGAATGGCGGCAGCGTTTCCAC
>Ga0182030_10017400_pt1 | contig 13880 bp, 14 predicted proteins | sample 812S3MmetaG_FD_121299 | JGI IMG/M metagenome (GOLD analysis project Ga0182030, IMG submission 121299) | Permafrost microbial communities from Stordalen Mire, Sweden - 812S3M metaG (Illumina Assembly) | ecosystem: Environmental > Terrestrial > Soil > Wetlands > Permafrost | place: Sweden...
GCCTGCGATCAGCAGCGGCAGCCCGCTCCGCTGGGCAACTTCGATGGCAAGATGAACGCCCTTGTCAGGGTGAATCCGCCCGAGGAAGATCAGGTCGCTGCCACGTTCCTGGAGTGGATATAGCGAGAGGTCGATCCCGTTATACACGGTAGCCAGATAATTGAGCCCCGGTGCGCGATCGGAGTCGCTGATGGAGACGAAATACCCGTCGCGATACTTCTCATAGACGGGCATGATTTGGGGAGAAGAGAACCCGTGAATGGTGGTGAGCACCGGAGTCTTCACCATCCGAGTGAAGCATAGCGCCATGAAGTCGTAATGGCTATGGATGAGGTCGAACTCCGCGGCGTGCTCGAATACTTCGGAGATATGAAGGTACTCGGCCACTTTGGGATCGACGGTGCGGTCCTCTTCGTACCCGCGGGCGATGACGGCATGAAGGCGAGCGCGCGTGATGGAATCGCCGGTAGCGAATAAGGTGACGTCCCAGCCGCGGGAGACCAGTCCTTCAGCAATGTTGCCGGCGACCGTTTCCCAGGCGCCGTATTGGCGGGGAGGCGTACGCCATGCGACCGGCGAGAGGATGGCGATTTTCTTGCGGGAATTAGTCATGCCGGTTTGTTGTGGGCCATGCCGGTTTGGTCGATGGAACCGGTCATGCCGGTTTTGTTGATGGAACCGGTCATGCCGGTTTGGTTGTCGGAACCGGTCATGCCGGTTTGGTTGATGGAACCGGTCATGCCGGTTCCATCGCGGCCAGCACTTCGTCGAGCGGGACGGTAGCGAAGCCGGTAGCGTGATCGGCCAAGCCATAAGGCATGATCAACTCGCCATTATGAATCAGGGCGCCGCAGGTATAGACGACATTGGGCACGTAACCTTCACGCTCGTTCTCGTTGGGTTTTAGCAGAGGCTCGCGTAGCCGGCCGGTGACCTTAGTGGGGTCGTCGCGGTCCAGCAGGAACGCGCCGATGCAATATTGGCGCATGGGACCCACGCCATGGCTGAGCACCAGCCATCCGGCATCGGTTTCAATCGGAGACCCGCAGTTTCCGAGTTGGACCAATTCCCAGGGATAGACGGGCTTGAGGATGACCTTGTGCTCATTCCAGAAGTGGACGTTGTCGGAAAACATTAGGTATATGTTTTCGTTGTCCTGGCGCGAAAGCATGACATACTGCCCGTTGACTTTTCGGGGGAAGAGGGCCATGCCTTTGTTCTGCGCGGCCGGTCCATTCAGTGTGATGAAGCGAAAGTTCAGGAAATCGCGGGTTTCCACCAGTTCAGGCACCACGACCCTGCCATCGTAGGCGGTAAAGGTCGCGTAGTAAATGTAAGTGCCGTCCTCATTTTGAAAATGGACAAACCGGGCGTCTTCGATGCCGTTGCGTTGCGACGGCGTGGCCGGAAACAAGATGCGCTGAGAGACCTCCAGGTCTTCCTGGAATTGGACCTCGTAGTTAGATCGGGCCAACATCCAGATCCCCTGTGCCTCATCCTGATCTTCCTGCACGATTCCGTCCGGCAGGCGGAACTGCTGGGTCTGCAGGCTGGCGCGAAGCTGTTCGAGGGTGAACGAGTCCGCAAGTTTAGACATGACGCGGCGCGTGAACTCGCGGGCCAATCCGATTTCGGCGAGTTTCCGGGCGAACAGCGGCTTCTCATAAACGGGGTTGGGGATTTGGTGGGGTTCGGTGAGGGAGCCAACGGGCGTGTAGACCTCGATCCGGTTATCGGCATGGATAACGCCGGTGCGGAACGTGATGGAAGAAACATGCCCTTCTCCGGTAGCGCGCAGGCTCAGAATGAAGCGCAAACAGCCGGGCGGCAAGCTCGTCTGATCGATGTGCGGCACGATGGAGGGGTTGAACAGCGCCGCCGATTCCAGCGAGTACTCGGCCAGGAAATACGCGCCGATCAACAACTTTCGCCTTTGTGAAATTTGCCCCTCGATGGAAAGCAGTTCGCGGATTTCGTCGAACCGTTCCAGGAACGATAAGCGAATTTCCTGGTGTCTTTCGGAGAAGTCGGCGGAGATCTCTTCCAGCAGGGTGCAAATTCGGTCTTCGGGAATTGCCATGATCCTGGCGAGAATCTCGCCCATCCGCTCGAAGTCTCCCGGCGTGAAGGGCCGCAAAAGAACGCGCGATTGGTCGGGGCAGAGAATGGTGGAGCTACGTTTGAGATGTATGGGCATGAGGGTGACTACTCGACGATGGCGATAGGTTCCTTGAAACTGGTCAGGGTGTTCTGCGCCAGCTGCCTTTCGGCCAGCGAGAGCAGGAAGGCCAGAGTGGATTCCGCGCCCTGGTTCCGGTTGGCGCGATCCACGTGCAGACCGTCGCGACAGCCTCCGGTGTTGGGAGAGTTCAGTTCGGTTCCGAGATCGATCCAACCCAGGAACCAATCGAAAGTGCGCTGGGCGTGTTCGTACCACCAGACATCGGACGTGGCCCGGTGGGCTTCCAGGCAAGCCGAAACGGTTGCCTGCGCTTCGATGGGCTGCCGATCGAAATTGGCGCGGCTTCCGCCGCGGCGATAAAATCCATTTCTGCCGATCGACCTGAAGTGGCGTTTCTCCGACATCTGCACTGTAGCCATGCCGCACTTGGGCGGCAGGTGGTCGCCGACAAATGCGATCTTACGTATCTTCGAGGTTTCTTTCATGTGGTCCTTTCGGCCACCAACCTGGCGGCGGGGTGGAAGCGGGGCATATCAGGATGCCTGAATCCGCCGATACTCCGGCTGCCACATAGCGTCCTGCACCTGCTGCACGATATCGTCGAGAGGGACCCTGGCCAGCCCTTCGCCGGCGGCTGCCTCGGCTACCGCCACCGCCACCGTTGCCGACGCGCTGCGCAGATCGTCAGTGTGCGGCAGCAATGACGCACCTGGCTGGCGGACTGTCACCAGGCTCGACACAGCGCTGGCCGCCGCCGCGAACATGCCGTCGCTGATCCTGCTGGCGCGCGCCACGATCGCGCCCAAACCAAGCCCCGGGTAAAGCAGTGCGTTGTTGACGTGCGCCACCACGTAGGTGACTCCACGGTAGGTCACCGGGGCGAACGGGCTTCCAGTAGCGATCAGAGCCCTTCCGCCGGTCCACGCGATCAAGTCGGTGGGATTCGCCTCCGCCCCTCCTGCCGGGGTGGAGAGCGCGAAGATAATCGGGCGCTCGGTGTGTGCCGCCATCTCCCTGACGATGGCTTCGCTGAAACTGCCGGCGACGGTCGACGCGCCGATCAGCATGGTCGGCTGTACGCGGCGGACCACTTCTTCCAGACCGATGCCGTTGCCATCACCGATGCCATTGACGCCGCGATGCCACCCTTTGGTCTCGCCTGCCGGACGCGCGTAGGCCGCCTGATGCTCACCCAATTGGCCGTCCAGATCCGCCGTAAGCAATCCCTGCCGGTCTACGCACCAGAAGCGTCGGGCCGCTTCCTCTTTGGAGAGTCCCTCGCGCACCATGGCGTCGCGCATCTGGTCGGCCACGCCGACCCCGGCCGTGCCGGCTCCGAAGATGACTACACGCTGATTGCGCAGGGGCGTTCCACACACCCGGACCGCGGAAATAGCCGCCGCCAGGGTGATCGCACCGGTACCCTGCATGTCTTCATTGAAGGTACAAACCTGGCCGCGGTATTTCTTGAGGATGCGGCGCGCATTAGCGGGCGCGATGTCCACCCACTGCAACAGAGCGTAGGGGAACAGCTTGCTCACGGTTTTGACATAAGCGTCGATGAAAGCCTCGTACCGCTCTCCGCGTGTCCGCGTGTGCCGGTTCCCAATATACGTGGGATCGTCCAGAAGGCTCTGCCGGTTGGTGCCGACATCCAGCATTACGGGAATCACGCGCGCGGGGTCCACTCCGCCGGCCGCGGTGTAGATGGCGAGTTTGCCGATGGAGACCTCGATGCCGCCCACTCCCCAATCGCCGATGCCTGAAATTCGTTCGGCATCGGTGGCCAGGATCAGATCGATATCGCCGGGCCCCACGCTCAGGTTGGCGAAGGCGTCTTCCATCGCGTCGGCGTGGTCGATGGAGAGATACACGCCGCGTGGAGGGCGGCACTCGTGGTGATACTGTTCGATGGCGCGGCCCACGGTCAGATCGTTGACGATGGGGATCATTTCGCGAAGGTGCTCGGAGAAGAGGCGATAGAACAGCACCTCATTGCGGTCGTGCAGGGCGGTCAGGTAGATGTTCTTGCTCAAAGGGTCCAGCAGCCGCTCGTACTGAATGTAGGCGTGCTTCACTTGCGATCCCAGAGTGCTGATATCGGGTGGCAGCAACCCGCCCAGGCCAAGCGCCACCCGCTCTTCCGCGGTGAAGGCCGTCCCCTTGTTCAACAGGGGCGAATTGAGCACCGCCATGCCGCGAGCCTTCGTCTGGTAGCAACCATTGCTTTGCGGCCGAGGCTTGGTAGCCGGCGCGAGTATCGGAATCACTCTCTGTCGCGTGGTGCTACCTCCCTTGAATTCCTATCTGCACGCTCATTCCTTCGGCCCATCGCACAACTACGAATATCGATTGGCCGGTTCACTGGCATTTCAAGCGCCAGCCCCAGAAGCTACTTGTCGTGGTCGTGGTCCCGGTTGTAGTCTCGGTTGTGGTCGTGACCCCTATCCCACCGATGATCGTGGGCCACCTGGCCGCGCTCGCCGTCCCAATAGCCATTGAAGAAGCGTTCCCCGTCGTGACGCGGTTCCACCCAATGCGCACCGGAATATGCGGGACGCGTCCAGTACCCCTCGTGCCACGTGTAGCGGTTGTTGACGGGATACCAGTAACCCTTTACCCACAAATAGTCGGCACCCGGGCTACGGGGTTGGATCCTCACGACACGGACCGGCGGCGGAGCACCAATCCTGATTCCAACGGAAAGCTGGGCAAGGGCCGCGCTCGATACCAGCAGCAATATCACCAGTAGTTTAGTTTTCATGACGTGAGGTAAGGGCACGTTGCCAGCCGAACTGCCTACCCTTCTGAATGCTGGCTTGGATTGGATTTCCTTTGACCGGATCCGGTCAGTTGACCGCGCACCGTCAGTTTCCCCTCCTGAGGCCAAGCGGTCATCGGCACGCTGCCCGGCGTTGTCACACGATGCGGCCGGATCGAAAACTGTGGACGGACCTCGGAGTGCACTTGTTCCGCGGCGTACGGAGAGAAGGTCCGCGGCGTCCGGAGAGAACGGTTTTATGCTAAGCAACGCAGTAAAGTGGGTTCTGATTCCAGTAGTGCTGATGGCGTCCCTGTTTTCGCGGTTGGCCGGAGGGTACGAACCCTTATTGAATGCCCTGGTGTGCATGGGCGCGATCGTTCTGGTACAACGCGCATGCTGGCTGCAGCGATATGTCTCGGGCGCCGGATTCATCGCGATAGCGGTCGTGTTCGGCCCATTCAGTCTGGCAGTGAAAATTTTTCTATTAATGGGCCTGACCTGCATCGCTGCGTGCTCGGCGGCGCTGGCGGGGTTCCGCACGCGGCCAGCGCCGGCCGTTTAGATCGCTCGGTGAACCGGCATCAGAAGCGGGTCATTGAACCCGGTACGTGCTCAAGCCGTTCCATAGTCCGAAGACTCTCAATAACCACACACAGACGACTATGACCACCACAACATTCAAAATAGATTTGATACTGGAAGCCATGGGAATGTAGCGGTTCACCAGGTAGAGTCCCACTCCGACGACGATCAGCATCACAACAATATTCAGCAAAGGCATTTTCTCGCGCTCCTCACGCCGAAGAAAAGCAATTGGCTGGCCACCCCCTGCCAACCCCCTGCCAACCCCCTGCCAACCCCCTGCCAACCCATCGATCGCCGGTCGTTCGACCAAATATGGTCAGTTTGGAACAGCGCCATTGCCCCACCGATGGTAAGCTCAGATCTGGCTGCCATTCTTGGCTTCCGACTGTTTGAGGAATTCGTTCGGCGCACCCGAACTCGTCCTGCAAATACGCCTGGGCTGCTCGGATCGACGGCGGGAAGGGCGGAAGGCCTGTGGTCGCGGAGAAGGCGGAGTCCGCAGCCGGTAAATGGCTGGCGGAGAACGGTCCGAAAGAGCTCGAGTCGCTCCTGCGCTCGGTGGTCTTTCAACCGTCCGCTCCCGTTCTGATCGCCGACGACGCCGGCAATTATCGCGACGCCAGCGCTGGCGCCGGCAAACTGCTGGGACTCCCCAGAGACGCAGTCATCGGACGGCAGATCGGCGAGTTCGCTCCGCCCTGCCTGAGACCCCAAGTGACGCAGCTTTGGCAAGCTTTCGTGCAACAGGGTGAACAGGAAGGCAAGCTCGAACTGCTGGCTCCCGATGGGACCCCGCGCGAAGTGGAATATGTAGCTAGGGGCAACGTGTTACCCGTACGCCACGCCCTGGCGCTGCGCGACAAGACGTTACCCGCGGAGGCCATTCCGGCATGGGTACAGGACTACGCGCTCTATCTGCTGGACGTGGAGGGCTGCATCGTCGCCTGGTATGCCGGGGCGGTGCGGATTTACGGACATCGGGTTGACGAAGCGATTCACCGCCACATCGCTTTCCTATACCCCGGCGAAGATACACTCCAGTCCAGACTGCAGGAAGAATGCAAGCGCGCGGCCGCCGAAGGTCATATTGGAACCGAGGGCTGGCAGGCGAAGAGAGATGGGTCGCGATTCTGGGCCAATACCATTACGGTAGCGCTCAAGGATGAGGAAGGAACCCTGCGCGGCTTCGCCCGAGTGGTCCGCGACTTTACCGAACGCCACGAGAGGGACGAGAAACTGCGGCACGATCGCGCCCGCGTGGGCCCCATCTCCATCCGGCCGGCAGTGGCGGGGATTGTGACGGGCGAGTTCGACCGCATCCCCGAGGCTAACGACGCGTTCCTCGATCTGATCGGCTACTCGCGCGAGGATCTGCTCGCGGGCAGGCTCAGCTGGCCCGATCTCACGCCGCCGGAATACGCGCCGTTGGACGAACTGGCGCATGAAGAAGGTCTGCGATTCGGAGCGTGCACTCCATTCGAGAAAGAGCTGATCCGCAAGGATGGCACGCGCGTGCCCGTATTGATCGCCACGGCTGTCTTGAAGCTCGCTCCGTTTCGCTGGATCGCCTTCGTGCAGGACCTTCGGCAGCGCGGCCGGATGGAAAATGTGGCGGATGAAGCGGTCGTACCTACGCAGGATTTCGAGGAGATCGTGGGCGCCAGTGCATCGCTCGAACGCGCCAAAAGGCTGGTGGAACTGGTGGCGCCGACCGAAGCGACGGTTTTGATCCTGGGAGAGACCGGCACCGGGAAGGAACTGGTGGCGCGCGCCGTCCATCGCATGAGTCCGCGCAAGCATCTGCCCTTTGTCACTCTGAACTGCGCGGCGATTCCCACAGGACTTCTGGAAAGCGAGCTGTTCGGCTACGAAAGAGGTGCGTTTACGGGCGCGCTTTCGCAAAAAATCGGGCGTTTCGAGTTGGCCCATCGCGGCACGCTATTTCTCGATGAAGTGGGCGACATCCCCTTGGACCTGCAGCCGAAATTGCTGCGGGCGCTACAGGAAAAATCGTTCGAGCGGTTGGGCGGCACCAAGACGATTCCGATTGACGTGCGGCTGGTGGCGGCGACCAATCGGAATCTCACGCAGATGATGGGCGACAAGCTCTTCCGCAGCGATCTTTACTATCGGCTGAAAGTCTTTCCCATTACCACGCCTCCGCTGCGCGACCGGCCCGAAGACATACCCGTGCTGGTCCGCCATTTCACCAGGAAATATGCCGAGAAGATGGGCCGGAAGATCGACAAGATTCCAACCGAGACCATGCGCGCGCTATCCGGATTCTCCTGGCCGGGCAACGTGCGCGAACTCGAGAATTTCATCGAACGGGCGGTGATCCTGTCGCAGGGAACAAGCCTGCGAGCGCCGCTCGAAGAAATCCGCGAGAATGCCTCCGAAACATCCGGCTCCGGGACGCTGGAACAGGTGGAGCGGGATCATATTCTGCGCGTGCTGCGGGAGAGCGGAGGAGTGGTGACACTGGCCGCCACGCGGTTGGGCTTGCATCGCACCACCCTGAACGCCATGATGCGCAAGCTCAATATCTCCCGCAAGGATTTTTAGGAGGTTGACACCGTGGGGCAGACTTCAGTCTGCGGCGGGCTTTAGCCTAATGCCACATACTTTTCCCGTTTCCGGGCGATTGCGCAAATAGTGGGGCGGACGCCCTCGTCCGCGGCCGACCCCCTGGTCGGCTCCTCAGTGGTCGCAGCCGACTGATTCTTCAAGCACCGGCGGGACGAGAGCGTCCCGCGCGGACCAGGGGGGTCCGCCCTACCAATTTACTCGTAATCCCGGCGGTGGGAAAAGTGCGGCATTGGGCTTTAGCCCGCCTTCCGCGAACCCTGCGAAACTTGCGGGAGAGAGCTGAAGCCTGCACCGCGACCTCGACCGCAGCCGGTCAGTTGACCGCCGGCGGTCAACCGTCCTACCGTCAGTTCGCCGCTCGAATGAACGGGCTCAACAAGGACGAGACTGGCTCTGCCCGTGCACAAGCAAACGAGGTGTGGCCCGCAGCCCTTGGAAGGTTCAGGCTTGTGAACAAGACCAAATTCGGCTATAGCCGCAGGAGATACGACCATGACGAGCATCAGACCGATCGCTCCAGGATTCCATGAAGGTGAACCAGTCGTGCTAGCCAGGGGCACATACCAAGGCACGACGGGAGTTTTTCTCCATTTGAGAGCAGACCCAAGCTGGGCGGATATCGAAGAGACCGGCGGCACCGTCTGCAGCCACCCGGTGGCCTGGCTCGACCATGCAGCGAGGACGGCCACAGTATGACTGGCGCCGTGGCCGCGGGAGACATTCTGATTGAAGGTGGAACATATCTCCCGAAGTCCCTTACAGCGCCGGGCGAGTCTTCTGTGCCCGGATGGTCTGAGGTTAAGAGCGACCGGCCGACCTTCGAAAAGGAAATCAAGGACGCCGGATGGACTCTCTTCTTCATGGCGGGGGAGATCGAAGCCACGGTGTTCGGATCCGATAAGCAGAGAACCTTGGGGACCGCGCTACGGCGCCTCACCGCGATGGTGAAATCTCAAAACTGCAACAGCATCGAGATTTCGGAAGTGGCGGAGAAGTCGTTTCTGAAGGTACCCTACCTGCGGGTATGCGCCCATGCGCGGCACCTGCAACAGAGCCTGATATTTTCCGGGCGGCAATAGGCAAGACTCCGCCCCTTTATTCAAATCTAATAGGAGACATACATCATGAATATTCGACCCCTGAACGACCGCATCGTAGTGAAAAGAATCGACGAGCAGGAAACCACGCGCAACGGCATCTTCATCCCGGATTCGGCTAAGGAAAAGCCCCAGCAAGGTGAAGTAATGGCCATCGGAAAGGGTAAGCGGCTGGAAGACGGGACCGTGGTCGCGCCTGACGTTCAGATTGGCGACCGAATTCTCTTCGGCAAATATTCCGGCAACGAGATCAAACTCGAAGGTGTCGAGTACATCATCATGCGCGAGGACGACATCCTCGGTGTCGTGGATGTGCAGGCGAAAGTGCTCTCGAAAGCCAGCTAATCGCAAATCGAAATCAAAAGGAAAACATCCATGCCAAAACAGATTACTTACAGCGATTCTTCCCGGCAGGCCATTCTGCGCGGTGTCAACCAGCTTGCCGACGCGGTCAAGGTAACGCTCGGCCCCAGAGGACGCAACGTCGTCCTGGAGAAAAAATTCGGCGGCCCAACGATCACCAAAGACGGTGTGACGGTGGCCAAGGAGATCGAGTTGAAGGATCCGGCCGAGAACATGGGCGCGCAAATGGTGCGCGAAGTGGCATCGAAAACCTCCGATGTCGCCGGCGACGGCACCACCACGGCGACCATTCTGGCGCAGGCCATTTATCGCGAGGGTGTCAAAGCGGTCACCGCCGGGGCGAATCCGATGGCGGTCAAGCGCGGCATCGATAAGTCCGTCGAACTGGCAGTCGAGGAGATCAAGAAATTCTCCACGCCCGTGACCGGCGATATGATCGCTCAGGTGGGCAGCATTTCGGCGAATAGCGACACCACCATCGGCAACATCATTGCGGAGGCCATGCAGAAGGTCGGCAAGGACGGCGTGATCACGGTCGAGGAATCCAAGACGATGACCACGGAGTTGCAAACCGTCGACGGCATGCAATTCGACCGGGGTTATCTGTCCCCTTACTTCGTGAGCGATGCCGAACGCATGGAGTGCGTCCTGGAGGAGCCCTACATCCTCATCCACGACAAGAAGATCTCCAACATGAAGGACCTGCTGCCTATTCTCGAGCAGGTTGCGCGCGCCGGCAAGCCCATGCTGATCATCGCCGAAGAAGTGGAGGGCGAGGCACTGGCTACGCTGGTGGTCAACAAACTACGCGGCTCTCTCAATGTGTGCGCCGTCAAGTCGCCCGGCTTCGGCGACCGCCGCAAGGCCATGCTGGAAGATATTTCCATCCTCACTGGCGGTAAGGCCATCATGGAAGAGCTTGGTACCAAGCTCGAAAGCATCACGCTGGCGGATCTGGGCCACGCGAAGCGCGTCACGGTGAGCAAAGATACCACCACCATCATCGACGGCGGCGGGGGCCAAAAGGAAATTGCGGGCCGCGTCAAACAGCTCCGGACCCAAGTGGAAGAAACTACGTCGGACTACGACCGCGAAAAGCTGCAGGAACGCCTTGCCAAGCTGGCTGGGGGCGTGGCGATCATCAAAGTCGGCGCCGCCACCGAAATCGAGATGAAAGAGAAAAAAGCGCGAGTCGAGGATGCGCTAAATGCTACACGCGCCGCCGTCGAGGAAGGAATCGTACCCGGTGGGGGCGTGGTGTTGCTGCGAGCGTCGCTCGCGTTGAATGGACTCCACCTGGAGGGCGATGAGCAATTCGGAGTCAACATCGTCCGCCGCGCGTGCGAGGAGCCGGTACGGCAGATCGTGGCCAACTGCGACGTCGAAGGCGCCGTGGTAGTCGAGCAGATCAAAAACAGCACCTCCCCCAACTATGGCTTCAACGCTTCCACGGAGCAGTTCGAAGACCTGGTGAAAGCCGGCGTGATCGACCCCACCAAAGTCACCCGAACCGCTCTGCAGAATGCCGCCTCCATTGCCTCTCTCATGCTCACCACTGAGGCTACAATCTGCGCGGTTACGGAAGAGCCAGGCGAATAAACGCCATGGACAAGCGGCTGATGAAGCGGCACAAACGCCAGGTTGCGCGGGCCCGGCAGCATGTCAAAGTGTCGGAGCCCGACCTGAGAACACCCGAACAGGTGACTGCGGCGCGCGAGGTAAGCCGTAGCGTGGGCAGCCGTCGCGACGCCTTGCGTGAACCCTACACCTCGCCGTCCATTCAGAATTCTGCGAGCCCGTCCGCCGACACTCCGGCGAGGACGGACTCGCAGTCATGAAACGCACAACCGTGGGACTGTTCTCCGCACAATGCCCCTACTGCAAGTCGATCGATTTTCGAGTGGTCGATACCCGAAACGCCATCGAGCGGGCCTTTCACTGGCTGGTCCAACCCTATCGGTGCGGTCTGTGCGGGCACCACTTCTTCTTGGGCCGGTGGCAAGTTCCAGTGAGCGCGGCATGACGTCCGCGCCACAGAGAGGGAGGGTCTATGCAAGTATTCGTTGCAGTCCTGAGTAATCTCATCGACCAGGTGGAGTTTGAGAAGTCCTGGCACACCGATTGCGCCGGCGATATGTTCCCGGATGCCAATTTCGACTTTGCGGGCCGAACGTTTTCGTTGAAACTTGAGCCTGGCCCGGACGGCCGCTGGCAGACCGAAAGCGTTCATCGGACTGTCAGCAATGCGGTCCGCCGCGTAGACCAAAGCTGCAATATTCGCTGGATGTGACTGAGGGGTCGCGGCTGGTTGCGGTCCTTCCTCCGCCGTTGGTGAGGACTTATGAGCACGTCCGAGTTAGACTGCCTGAATCGCTATATGCGAGTGATACTCTCGCAAAGCCAGAATCGTTTCATTCGTTGGGGGCGTTAAACATTGGCTGAGGTGTGATCTACAAACCAGATGAAACATCGCGTTCGGGAAACTGGGCGTGAGGTGGTGACCATCTGATTGCAGGCCTTGAGCTGAATTCGGAAGGCCGGTATTTGGCCGCCGATGAACGCGGATTAACGCCGATAAGCACAGTTCTTGGTTCCACCATCGGCGTTTATCTGCGTTCATCGGCGGCCCATTTTTCTCGTCCGCGGAGTTGCCATAGATCGGCTCGTCCGACGAAACGAGGTGTCTGCATTATTTGTTTCATCTATGACCCGCATCACGACCGGAACCCGTGCTTGAGAAGCCTGCGGAGTTTCGCCATCCTGATCTGCCAGATTTGCGAAGCTCGGGCTAGCTTAGCTAGCGGTCGCTGAAGTGGCGCCGCCCGGGTGCCAGGTCGATGAACAACGCAAGGCCGGCGGCCTTACGATTCCTGGCCCCTCCCCAAAAGGGGCCTGATCGCAATCGGCAATAACGACCGTAGTATCACAGCCGCACTGGGGCCGTCCGCGATGCCCGGCCCTTCTTCCGTCTAAGACCCGAACCTAACTTGCCCGCTTCTCATGCAGCAACATCTCCAGGGCATGTTCCATGGAGCCCGCGAGCGCGATGGCGCCGGAATTCACGAAGAAGATCTGGTCTACCTTATCGATGGTATTCAGGCGGTGAGCGATGATGACCTTAGTGGTCTGCGGGGGAAGCTTGGCCAGAATCTCTTCCAGAAGCTGCTCAGTGACAGTGTCGATGTTGGCCGTAGCTTCGTCCAGAATCAGCAGCTCAGGACTCCGTAGCGTGGCGCGCATGAAGGCGATCAGCTGCTTTTGGCCCAGGCTGATACTGCCGCCGCTGCTGGCGACTTTGGTCTCCAAACCTTCCGGGAATCGCGAGAGCAGGCCCGAGAGATTGGACTTCTCTAAAATGGCGGCCAGTTGCCCGGTGGAGCACTTGGCGTACTCTTCGTTGCCGTACACGATGTTCTCGCCAACCGTTCCGGTGAACAGGAAAGGCTCCTGCGGAATCACCCCGATCTTCCGCGCGCGCTCGGCGGGAGGAACCGACCGTAGGTCGCGGCCGTTGAGCAGAATCGATCCCGCGGTGGCGTCGTACAGACGGGACATGAGCGATGCCGTAGTAGTCTTCCCGCCTCCGGTCGGGCCGACCAGCGCGTATACCCGTCCTCGCTCCAGTTCGAGCGTGATGTCGCGCAGAACTTCCTTGCCGCCGGGATATTGGAAGTGAACTTTGCGGAATTGAAGAACGGCATCGGCTTTCGGCGGTTCCGCGGCCAATACCGGCATGTCCGACTCGAGCGCCAGCACTTCGGAGATACGATCGAGCGCCGCCAGCGCCAGCTGATAGGACGACCACACAGTTGCCAGTTGCCGCATCGGCCCATAGAAATTATTGACGTAGAGCAAGAATCCGATCAGGAGGCCGGCCGTGGTTTGCGCCGCTCCGATCAGAATAATGCCGTACGCCACCACCAACAGCATCGCCAGGTTGTGGGCAAAGCCGTACATGGGCATGAATATGTTGTTGGCGAAACCGGCCGATACCGAGGCGGTGTAGTTGGTATCGTTGGCGGCCTTGAATTTGCGCTGGAAATAATCCAGCCGGTTGAACGCCACAATCACTTTGAAGTTCTGCAGACTTTCCTGAACCTCGGCGCTTAACCCGCCCAGGGTCTGCATGCTCCGCATGTTCCGGCGTTGCACCCACGCGCCGGTGGCCTTGGTGACCGCGAACACGCCGATTGCAGGCAAAAGGGCCGCGATTCCCAGACGGAAGTTGAGCGAGAGAACAAACACCGCCACGCCCGCCATTAGAAACAGACTGCTGACAAACTGCATCAGGGCCTGGGCC
>Ga0182030_10017401_pt1 | contig 13880 bp, 12 predicted proteins | sample 812S3MmetaG_FD_121299 | JGI IMG/M metagenome (GOLD analysis project Ga0182030, IMG submission 121299) | Permafrost microbial communities from Stordalen Mire, Sweden - 812S3M metaG (Illumina Assembly) | ecosystem: Environmental > Terrestrial > Soil > Wetlands > Permafrost | place: Sweden...
AGGTCGCCGATGAATCCGAGAATGTCGAGGATGTCGCCGCCGTTGGCTTTGTAGATGTGGCCCTGCATCAACAAGCCGAGCACGAACAAGCTGCCGATGGAGGCGAGCAGCAGCAGGCCACGAATCCAGCGTTTTTGAATGATGTGGCCGGCGCCCGGGATCAGCCAGCCCACTGCAGGCGCGATAACAGACATCATGCTGGCGGGCTGCGCCGGTTCGGCCGTCCTGGTCTTGGCTGGGGTGGGATTTGCCATCAGATAATTACGATCTCGCGTTGAATGTTGCCGGTGACTTCCGCCGATTTGGGCCGGACCAGCATGTTGATCTCGCTGCGCACGCCGAACTCCGGCAAATAAATTCCGGGTTCGATGGAGAAGCAAGAGTTGGGAAGGATCTGGCGTTCGTCGTGGATTTCCAGGTCGTCCATGTTGGCCCCATTGGCATGGACGTCGGTGCCGATGGAATGTCCGGTGCGGTGAATAAAATAATCGCCGAAGCCTTTCTGCTTGATGTGGCCGCGGGTGGCGCGATCCACTTCCCACCCGGCGATGCGGCGCCCGGCGTCGATGGCTTCGGTTACGGTCTTGATGCCGGCGTCGCGTGCATCGCGAACAATCTCGAACACTTCGCGGATGCGGTCGGAAGGGGCCTTCCCGAGAAATCCCATCCAGGTAATGTCGTAGTACACCGCTCCCGGAATGTTCTTCTTTCCCCACACGTCGAGCAGCACCAGATCGCCTTCGCGAATGGGAACGGGGTGATCGGCGCGCGGTTCGTAGTGCGGGTTGCCGGCATTGGCGTTGACGGCCACGATCGGCGGATCGTCGGTAAGCAGGTTCTCGCGGCGAAATGCTTCCACGAACCACTGCTGGATTTCATGTTCCGTGGTTCCACCGCTGCGGACGCGCCGGCCGATTTCCTTAAAGGATGCAGACACAATCGAATCCACGCTGTCACGGGCAGCAAAGTGCGTTTTGATTTGGTCTTCGCTCCAGGTCGCTTCGAACTGTGCGATCAGGTCGGCGGCGCTAACCACGTTCTTGCCCAATCCGCGCAGTAACTCGATGGTGCCACCATCGACCAGAGAGATGGTGAAGACAATGTTGTTGGGCGAATACTGCATGGCGATGTCGCGGTAAGGTGCGAGCATCGACTTCAGGGTGTCGAATAGCTCCTGCCATCCAGAATATTGGCGCTTGCTTCCGGGGAGGGAATCGAGGTGGCCGGCTTCGATCTTGTGAACCAGTTTTACGGGTTCGCCCTGCGCCGGTATCAGGTAGAACCAGCGGCGCGTCACCATCAGACCCTCTGGCAAGCCGAGCACGCGATAGGCGATGGGATCGCGATGATGATGGTCGTAGAACAGCCACGCGTCGATGTTGCGTTCGCGCAGCGCAGATTGAATGGCAGCCAGGTCCATGGGCAAACCCCTATTGTAAACAATGGGAGGGATTTGGGCGAATCGGGATGCGGCGACTGGTGTCCCAAACTGTGAACGCTGTGGGCTGATTCCTTGCTAAACTACGCCACACGGCTACGGCAATGTACGCGATAACTGAAGCAGTTCCGAGCAAACGCGTGCGCATCGAATCGATCGATGTGGTGCGCGGCTTCATCATGATTCTCATGGCGCTCGATCATACGCGAGACTTCTTCGGTGTTCCCGGCGTAAGTCCAACCGACCCCGCTACCACAACGATTCCGTTATTCTTCACGCGCTGGATCACGCATTTCTGCGCGCCCGTGTTTTTTCTTCTGACCGGAACCGGCGCCTATCTTTCTCTGCGCAAGAAATCAAAACGCGAGTTGTCGCGATTTCTCTTTACTCGCGGGCTTTGGCTGATCTTTCTCGAGCTTGTGGTGGTGCGCTGTTTCGGCTGGCAGTTTAACTTTGACTATCACCTGGTCCTGCTCAACGTTTTATGGGCGCTGGGCTGGGCCATGATTACGCTCTCAGCGTTGGTTTACCTGCCTGCTTCTGTTGTGGCCGCATTTGGGGTAGTGATGATCGCAACCCATAATCTTTTCGATTCCGTCCAATCCTCCAACCCGATTTGGTCCATCCTGCACTCCCCCAATTTCATCGTGAATTATCCCGGGCGCATCGTCTTTGTCGCCTATGTGCTCGTTCCCTGGGTTGGAGTTACAGCTGCGGGCTACGGGCTGGGACAAATCTATCGCCGGCCATCAGGGCGCCGGAAGGTGTTTCTGCTGCCGCTGGGCATTGGCTTGACGGCAGCCTTCTTCATCTTGCGTAGCATCAACATCTACGGCGATCCGTCGCGCTGGAGCACGCAGAGATCCGCCGCTCTTACCGTGCTCTCATTCTTGAATACTGCAAAATATCCGCCGTCGCTGCTTTATCTTTTGATGACGCTGGGTCCGGCAATGCTTTTCCTGTGGGCGGTCGACTCCACAACACCGGGATGGCTGCGGCCTGCGCTCACCATTGGCAAGGTGCCGATGTTTTACTACCTTCTGCACATCCCTCTGATACACCTGATTGCAATCGGAGTGTGTTATGCGCGCTACCGGCAAGCACATTGGATGTTTGAGTCGCCGGGCCTCGGCGAGTTTCCCATTACCGCGCCGCCCGGATGGGGATACTCGTTGCCGATTGTCTATCTGGTTTGGGTTTGCGTCGTGCTCACGCTTTATCCGTTGTGCCGCTGGTTTGCAGGCTTCAAGCAGCGGCGCAGTGATGCCTGGCTCAGTTTCTTCTGAGTTGAAGAATTATCGCCGCCTGCCCTCGAAAGCCAGTATCCGCTTTTTTGCCGCGGGCGGCAGAGTTTCGCAGGCCGTTCGTAACACAAGGCGCCGTGCGCGACTGCGGATCTTCATTAGATACGGAACTGTTCGCTTGGCGTCAAACTTGGCGGTCTCGCGCAGCAGCCAGCCTAATCCCTTCTGCACCATGTCATCTTCGTCGGTGAGAAGCGATTCGGAAAGTTTCCTGATCTCCGGGAAGAACATTCTGGCTCGCGCACCGCGAATCAGCGCCACACAGGCGGCGCGGCGATGCCAGCGATTCGGCGACTTTGCCCAGCGGAGAACTGTTTTGGCACGTGCGGGTTTGGCCGCAACCATAGGAGCGATCAGGCAATGCACCAGCCCGTCATGGTCGGCCCAGTTGCTGATGCGGTCAAGCCAGGACTCGAACAGCTTGAGCTCGCTATCGTCAAACTCACCATCAAGTTTCTCCAATAAGAAGACGGCGGCAACCTTTTCTTCCAGCACTGAGCCGACGAACAACTGATCGGCAACCTTGATCAGAAAGTCGAGGCCGCGCGTTTTTCTCACTTCCCGCCGAAAGCGGACGGCTGCACGGCGCAAGTCCGCGGTATACCAGCCGTGTGATGAGACTTCATCTTTGAAGAACCACTGCACGCCGGCGGCGTGCTCGGCGGAGCCGCCAGTTTTCAGCGCACGGCGAATCTGAGCAGCGACTTCCGCGGGTGAGCCCGTGGAGGAGGCTGCCGACGGTTGGGTTGTTGAACGCTCCGGCATGATGTCGCACTCTATCCTGCAGCAGCAGTCGCCACTCTGAAATATTTGTCGTACACCCAGAGCAGTGCCGTTGTGACCACGCCTACGGCGGTTACCATCCACCAGACGCGTTCCGGTTGGTGCCTGACCTCTCCGAAGTGATGCATGAGCGTGCCGCCGAACCACCCGCCGATCAGCGATCCGATCCCGATCGGCAAGAATGCGAAGCCCATGTACGTGCCCTGCTGTCCCGGGGGCGCAAGCAGCGCGATGTATTCATAGTAGCGGGGCTGCTGAATGATTTCGCCCAACGCCAGAACAAACAGCGAGAAGATTGCGCCCCAGATTGTCGGCCGGAAAATAAGAATCACCCACGATACGGAGGTAATCAGTGTGCCTAGGATTACTGCTTGGAAGGCTGGTATCCTGCGCGTCAAAAAGTTCACCGCGAGTGTGAGACAGATTACGGTGAGCCCATCGGTGACGAGAATGATCTCGACGTCAGCATGCGGGTTGATGTAGCCGTGAATGTAGCCGGGCAGACTGATGTACTGCTGCCAGAACACGATCCAGTATCCCGTGAACAGCACGAGGAACCACATGAAGCGGCTGATGCCGGCGAGCACCAGCACGAGGAGCCCGGCCCATACCCACCAGGGCACGCTGAACTGGGGATAAATCCACAGGCCGACGCGCAGCAGTAAAGCGATCATCAGTACGGGCAAAACTAGCCGGTAGTTGCCGACTACGACGCAGAAATTACGCGCGACGGTGGCAATCGAAGGCGGAGGCGCGTCGCCGGGCTTGCGCGGCTCGCGGAAGAAGAAGAGGACCACGAAGAACATGGCGAACACGAACAGCGCCGAAACCCGGTAAACACTCTCAACGCCGAGGTGACGATGAGCCCAGGATGCGAACAGCGGCCCGGCAGCGCCGCCGATGTTGACCATAGTGTAGTAAATGGAATAGCCGATGGAGCGGACGTTTTCTTTGGAAGCGCGGGCCGTGGTCCCGACCACGCAGGGTTTTACCAGCGAGATGCCGAGTGCGGGAAGGATAAGGATGAAACCAACAAACAGACTGAGCGGCACGGCGTTACGCACCGGCGCCAGCCAGGACGCACCGATGGAGCCGATCAGAAAATAGGCGGCGGCGAGAATGAGATACGCCATCGAAAGCGCGCGGCGAAAGCCGAGGCGATCGGCGGCGGCGCCACCGAAGATGGCGAGAAACCATACCATGCCGCCGAAGATGCCGGTCAGGGTTCCGGTCTGCTCGGCGGAGAAGTTCAAGCGCTCCTGCAGGTATAGGGCAAGAGAAGCGAAGGCGCCATAATAAGAAAGGCGCTCGAAGATCTCGCTGATATTAGCGACCCAGAAGGGACGCTCGAAGCCGGTGCGGATCTCATGCAAGCGTTCGGAAAAACTCAAGAGTGGCTCCCCTGGTGAATGGAGTGGCGCGGGCGTCCCGTCGACAAGCTCAGGGTGGACCCTCGCTCACGTCTACAATCCAACGCGCTTCCTGACTTCTTCGGCTGAAAGTCCGATTACGCGAATGACTTTTTGGTGACTGCTCTGGCCGGAGGCAATGGTAACGGAAGAGCGCGGTACCTTCAAAAGTTTTGCAAAGAATTCGATGCAGGCCTGGTTGGCCTTCCCATCGATCGGCGGCGCGGTAAGGGAAACTTTGAGTACGTCGCCGAGTTCGCCAGTAATCGCATTTTTCTTGGCGCGGGGATGGACCTTGACTGCAAAGGTAACGCCGTTAGCCATTTGTCGTGTAAAGATCAATTGTTTAGCGACTCAATACCGCGATCCCGATGCATGCAAAAACGACTGCAATTCCTATGGCAATGTAGACGATGTAGTCGCGCAAACGATGGGTCGGTACTAGAGACTTGCGATACTCGGGGAACGCGCAATAAACCATGACCAGGATGTAGTGATCTTGTTTCCGCAACGCGTCAAGCGCATCTTTCCATGTCTGCTCCTGGCTGGATGATTCGTGCCGGTCACGATCAAGAGCTTTCTTAAGGAGACTGACAACTTTGGCTTCGTACTCATCGCTGTTGTAGTTGCGTTCGAACTCGGCGTTGACCTCGTAGATGTCGGGGAGGGAAGGGGACACCTCGGTGAAATAGAGCATCTTCTTCTCAACCTCGGAAAGGTTCACCTGCTCGACCTCAGCCTCGTCGATGACCCTTGAAATGAGAAACTGCTTCGCCGCTGTAGACTCCACGCGATTGTTCTCCTCTGGTCCTCTACAGTTAACCCCTTGCTCGTTCGCCAAAGATTGCGGTGCCCACGCGCACGCAAGTCGATCCCTCTTCAATCGCTATTTCGAAATCGTGCGACATGCCCATGGAAAGCTGATCCATAGCAACGGCGGGCGGCTTGCGGGAGGCAATCATGTCGCGTAATTCGCGCAGCTTGCGAAAGTAAGGTCGCGCGCCTTCGGGGTCGTCCGTGAACGGAGGCACCATCATCAGCCCGCGGAACACCAGCGCCTGCAGCCGAGGCGCTGCGACCAGCAATTCGTCGAGTGCGGGCGAGTCCGGCGCGACGCCACTCTTGGCGGGTTCACCGCCGATGTTGATTTCGATGAGCACATCCAGCCTCTTGCCGAGTGCGCGCGCCGCAGCGTCCAGCTTCTCCGCCAGCTTGAGCGAATCGACCGAATCCACGGCGCGAAACAGCTCCGCGGTGTTCGCGGCCTTGTTGGTTTGAAGATGTCCGATCATGTGCCATTCGGCGTCGCGCAAATCCCGAAGAGCGTCGAACTTGCCGGCAACTTCCTGAACGCGGTTTTCTCCGAATAATCTAACACCAGCGTTATAGGCTTCGCGGATGCGCTCCGGCGGCTGGGTCTTGCTGACAACCATCAGAGTGATGTCGTCGGGGCTTCGTCCAGCGCGGCGCACCGCAGCGGCGATGCGCTCTTTAATCGATGCAACGTTTGCAGCGACGGACATGAGAAGAGTAGATCACGAACGGATCTTCGCTGCTCGTAAGACGAAGACAACGCCCGCCATCGGCGAAGCCGAAGGAAATGCGCGCGTCAGCACGTCTACTCCACGGTTATTACATGATAGCCGTGGGCGGTGCCGGTTCTTCCGGAGTGCCGGCGTTGGCCAGCGGCACGCGCACCATCACGAAGATCAGCACAGCGAGCGCGGCCAGTGCCACCCAGAATGAAGGCGTCCAGTGGATCAGAGTTACATCCTTGCCCGACCCTACGAGCCCGGCGATGACCAGGCCGCAAAGCGCCTCGCCCGCGATCAGGCCGGAAGCGGTGAGCACGCCCGCGTTTTCCACGCGTGCCTTCTGTGCATCGTTGAGGCCGCGGCGGTCGCGAAGTTTGTCGGTGAGCCAGCGGATCACGCCACCCACAAAGATTGCAAACGTGGTCCCCAGCGGCAGATACATTCCGACCGCAAACAGCATCACGCTTTTCACTTCAATCAGGATCATGGCAATGCCCAGCAGGATTCCTACAATCACCAGCGGCCACGCCATGTCGCCGCCAACAATGCCTTTAGACAACATGGCCATCAATCCGGCCTGCGGGGCGGGCAGCGCCGCGCTGCCGAAGTGGTATGCCTTGTCGAGTATGGCCAAGGGAAAGAACAACACCAGTGATGCCACAACAACGCCCAACAAGTCTCCGATCTGCATCTTAGACGGCGTGCCGCCCAGGATGTGGCCGACCTTCAAGTCCTGTAGCATTTCGCCCGCGACGGCGGAGGACACGCAGACCACCGCCGCTACTCCCAGAACAGCCGCCACGCCTCCGGTTCCGGAGACGCCGAGTGCCACCATTAATAGCGCGGCAATCACCAGCGTGCACAGGGTCAACCCCGATACTGGATTGTTGGACGAGCCGATCATGCCAACCAGGTTTCCGGAAACGGCAGCGAAGAAGAAGCCTAGAACGATCATCACCAGCGCCGCTACCACGGAAGCGGTAATCACTTGCGAGTTCGATAGATTGCCTGCGCTGCCGATGAAATAGTAGTAGAGGGCAATCATGGCCAGGAATACGACGCCGATGCCGGCAAAAATCGCCTTGGCCGGAAGATCGCGCTCCGTGCGGTTCGTGGCTTCATGCACCGCAGCCGATTTCTTCAGATCCGAAACGGCGCGGGCCATACCGACACCCAACTGCTTGCGCATCTTGAACAGTGTGTAGGAAGCTCCTACCAGCATTCCGCCGACGGCGATGGGGCGCACGATCGAGTAGTAGATGGCCCCTGCCAGCAGCGGCCATGCGATGGTTTGTCCGGCGGGTTGTGTGGCCTGAATATACGGGCCAATGGTGAAGGTTAGGAGCGGAACCAGCAAACCCCAGGCCAGCACGCCTCCGGCAAAATTGAGCGCGGCCAGCCGCGGACCGATGATGTAGCCGACGCCGAGATAAGCAGGGCTGATGTCGGGCGCCGTTAGCAGGGTTGCGCCGCCAGTGATGGTCGTCGCCACATTCGGATTGGTACTGGTGCGCAGCAACAGTTTCTTGCCGAGCGCACTGATGGTGACCGGAAACGTATTGTTGGCCGAGAAAACATTGATTGCGCCCAGCAGGTACATGAATCCGCCAAAGCCCATGTTGGCAAACAGAATCTTGGCTGCCTTGGCGCCTTGCTGCCCGGCTTTGTGAATCTCCGAAGCGGCCACCGATTCGGGATAGGGGAGGTCGGCGTCTTCCACCATCACGCGCCGGAGCAAGGTTACAAAAAGAATTCCCAGCGTGCCGCCGATCATCATCAGGGCAACGGAGTTCCAATATTTTGCCCTTGTCAGCCCCGGCCACAATCCCGCCATGACAAAAGCCGGGATCGTGAACACTGCGCCGGCCGCCACCGACTCCCCAATCGAGCCCACGGTTCGTGCGATGTTTTCCTCGAGCAGCGTCCCTTTCATCAGCCGCAGCAGTGCCATGCCGATCACGGCCGCGGGATAGGTTGCGGCAATTGTCATTCCCGCCTTTAGCCCGAGATAGGCATTGGCGGCCCCGAGAATCGCCGTCATCACCAAGCCGATGAGCACGGCACGAAAAGTGAACTCCTTCATCTCCATGGTTTCGGGGACGTAAGGAACGTGTTTCTTGGGGACCGGTGGGGCGACCGTGCTCATGGGCGAAATCCTCGCAAAGGTGGGTTGAGACCCAATTTTCTAACTTATCGGCGAAACACAGGAACCGCGCACGTTAGCATGCGGGCGGGCTTTATTACAAGTGGGACGCGGGCCAGCAAGGGTGGAAGCCGCACCCGGACCTTGGAACCCTCCCTACCACGAAACGCTTCCTGCATCTAAGATAGAACGATGCGCCAAATGGGCCCACTGGAGCTGGCAGAGACCGAACCACCCCTCGCGGACCTCCGTCTGCTGATTGCACCCGAACCCCGGCATCGAGTCTTCCTGCAGAATCTTCGCGATCTGTTTCGCAGACGCGAGGATGCTCCTCTGCATTTGCAATCCGCTCCAGCGGCTTTCTGGCCGGATGTCTTCGTGGACCGCCAGCTTCCCTGGCGTCGCTTCTTGCAGTCCGGCGCGTATCATGCGATGGCGCTCGCCGTGATCTGGGCGGGATCGCGCTTCCTTGCGTTGCAGCCTCACGCCACCCCTCTGCCCACGTTCACGCATGCCGACGTGGTGTATTACACGCCCTCGGAATATCTACCGCCGCTCGACACTCGCCGCCCAACCACCGACCAGCCGCGCCAAGCCGACCCGGAATTCTCGGCCCAGCCCATCATTTCCGTGCCCCCGCAAGCCGATAATCGCTCGCAGACGATCGTCACCGCGCCCAACGTTCAGCTACAGCATGACGTTGCTTTGCCCAACACGGTAGCTTGGTCGGACACGCCGCGCTTGCCGATTGCGCCCGCCCCCACCGTGCTGGCATCTGAGATCACTCGCCTCGCGCCGCGCATGGATCGCTCCGTGATTGCGCCGCCCCCGGAGGTGGACAACACATCGCGCAAAGCCATGCGAACTCCGGAGGCTTCCGTCGTCGCTCCTCCGCCCGACTTGGATGCCGCCTCTCACCGGCACCTTGGCGAACTCAACATCGGACACAGCACCGTCATCGCGCCCGCCCCGCAGCTTTCTCTGGACGAACAGCGCACCGTGGCTCAAGGCCGCTCCGCTCCGCGCGGACATGCTGCGCAGGTCATCGCTCCTCCACCTTCTCTGGGAAGAACCTCTGGAGGTTCGCGTTCCGGGGGAGGCATGGTCGCCCTCAGCCTTCATCCCGCGGTGGGAGCGCCGCCAGTGGCTGTGGCCGGCAATCGCCGCGGCACTTTCTCCGCCACTCCGGAAGGACATCGCGGAGCGTCCGGCGCTCCCGGCAGTTCCACCGGCGCTTCCACGGCGACCGGAGTGGGATCCAACGGCAAGGGAGCCGGCAACTTGCCCGCCGGACTCTACGTCGGCAAGAACTCTAGCGCCAACTCCGTCAACCCAAATCTGATCGCCGGCATGCGTCCGCCGCGTGTATCGCGGACTCCGCAGCCCGAAGGCGACAGCAAGCTCTCGGAAGCCGAGCGCGCCGTGTTCGGCGACCGCAAGATCTACTCGATGAGCCTGAACATGCCCAATCTCAACTCCGCCGGAGGCAGTTGGATCATCCGCTTCGCCGCGCTCAAGTCGGAATCGAGCTCCGGTAGGCCTACTTCTGCCGACGCGGCTCCCGACGATCTGGCGTCGCCGGTGGCGACAAGTAAGGTTGATCCCGCTTACCCGCTGGAACTGATGAAGCAGAACGTGAGCGGTACCGTCATTCTCTATGCCGTCATCCTCGCCGATGGTACGGTAGGCCGGGTGCGTGTGCTGCGCAGCGTCGATGAGCGTCTCGATCGATTCGCCAGCCAAGCCATTGCCAAATGGCAATTCCAGCCCGCGACGAAAAACGGAAATCCGGTCGCTGTCGAAGCCACTTTCTGGATTCCCTTCCATCCCTCGCGCGTGGGATCGGGCTTCTGATCGGCCACCCGCCTCATTTCATCGCAGGGGTGCGTTCACCAGCGTCAACTTTTGCTCTTCCAGTTGCAACTTCAGAAACGTGAATCCATCGTTGCCGGAAAAGCACAGCGCTGAGAGGTTGTGTGACTCATCGGGAAGCGTGTAGTAGCCAAAGGTCCTTCCATCATCCGCGCGGACCACTAGGAATCTGGGAACGAAGGAATCGCCCTGAGGTTCGAGGACTGTAATGGCGATGAGACCCTCGGAAACCGTTAATCCCCGGGCGATCAAGGCCGGATCGGGCTTCCTATAGGGTATGCGACGAGCGATTTCTCCGGTTGCCGAAACAACCGTAATGACATTAGCGTCGAGCAGATAGACATTGCCGTCCTGACCCGCCGCAAGGCCTGCGTCCTGGATGGATTTGCTTTGCGCAGCCAGATCCAACTCCGGGAAGCCAGTGAGTTCTCTGCGGAGTTTCCCGCTCGCATCGAACACTGCTGCATAGTTCTTGGCTGCGTTACTTCCGGGCGCAACGCGAATATAGCCTTGCAGGAGCAAAGCCCCGTCGTCAAAGACCGCAAGCGATGCCGCCATCAACCGCTCCGGCACCTCGGGTTTAACTGTGTGCTGAACGCTGCCGTCGGGATTGAACTCGATTACGACGACACCCTGGTCGTTCTCATTCTGTAGCAAATCGTAAATCTCTCCCGGCGGCGTGACGAAGAAATCTCGAAATCCAGCCATCCCTAAGGCGTCAGGCTTCTCCGGCTTAGGCGGCGCGAAGGCGCCGCTGCGAGCTCCGTCGTGAGAAATCTCGAGAATCGATTCGGAGTGCCTTGCACCGGCGAGTCTGAAGTACATGTTACTGCTTGAATCGCACTTGGCTCCATCCATGTGGGCAAACGGGGGCACCAGCACTGGTTTCGGTGAGCCCGGCTGCAACACGCGCGGCGCGTCTTCGGCGAGCCGGCCCTGCTTACTCACCCGCTGAGCCGTGGCGGGCGCCCCGCTGCCGGATTGGGGCGCGCTCGCCACTTGCGACGAGACCCCGGCCAGCTGGCCTAAGCCCGACGAACAGGCAAGCAGCAACAAGGACGCAAGCGGCAAAGTTCGAAACATCCTATGCCCCCCCAGCTTCCGCCTTTGGCCACTCGTTTCTGGACTTGAGCTTTTCATCGAACCAGCGGTCGAAGGCCTCCGTAGAGCAGGCTGCCGAAGCTCTCTTCGGCCGCATAAACTGGACGACGTCAGGGTCTCCGAGGTTAAGTGCCCGCGTCGCCTTTCGCCTAACGGCGTCGCCTCCAGGATTGCACTCCGATGCGTCCTCAACATCACAGGACGGGTTTCCACCGCAAATTATTTTGTGGCCCCCGCTCTCGCATCCATATTGATTCTCCCCGTCGGGCCAACAATTCGCAATCGTCGTCACTTTTTCGGTGCAAGGACAGACGGTCGTACTGAGCAGAATCTTTCCACGGATGCACTCCTGACCATAAGCAGCACTCGCAAATAACATGACGCAAAGAGCTAAGTTACGCATCTGGATTTCCCCTCTTTGGGCGGGCGGTCTCTCTACTCCGACGGAGTCTAGCTTCAGAGCCTGTGCATGAAACATGGGCCGTGGCTCTGTTACGAAAACCGGACACAGACGAGGACGCTCGACGAGGGCAGGCGGGCTGCTCCTGACAACAAGTGTCCCAGACTATAGTCGCCCACGCCGTAACCCCACGAATTTCCACAAGCACACGTGACATCCAACCTTGCCTCCCAATTCAAATGAGCGAAGATGGCCGAGGCAGTGACGGTCGGCTACACAGCAAACCGTCACCCTCTAAGTCCTTTGTTTCACGGATGTTGATATCTAAGTTCTTTGACATCTAGATTTTGCGGGCCGAAACATGAGTCGATGATTCGAAAGATTAGGGGGGGAGGGGGGATACCCCGAATTTTCTGTCCCAGATCCCAAAGCGTGGCCGCTCCGGCAACCTCGCCGCAAACTTTATTTTCCTGAATCAACCGTCCAGGCGCGATCCGCACTCTTTCCAAATCTTTTCCCAATTCCAGAGTCCGGACGTCACCTGAATCGACAGCGGGAATCCGAGTTGGTGCGCGAGCATACAGACCTGCCCGCGATGGTGGGCTTCGTGAGCCAGCATGTAGCACAGCATCTCCGGGCCCACCGGCCAAGGCCGAGCCCAGCCGTCTCGGAGAAACTTCTCGACGCGGCCCTCACCGCCGAGCGCTTCCGCGAGCATCTCGGCGCAGCGAGCGGCGCTCTCGGCCAATCCCGCACGAGCCTGCTGTGGCGTGCAGTTCGCACGGTTGAGCTGTCGTGGAACTTTCAGATGCGGCGCTGTAAGCCTGACCCACTTGCAGCGGACGTTGTGCATGTGGGTGAAGATCGCCGCAATCGTGCGGGTCTTGCCCCCGGGTTTGCCTGTCGTTTTCGCTTTCCAGGCGGCAGGGTCAAGATGTTCGATAAGAATCTGGTTCATGCGATCATTGGCGGCAAAGATCTGCACTGCGGCTCGGCCGAGTTGATTTTGAACTTTGGGTTGACGGGTGGTCACGGCTGCCTGCTCCTTGACCTAAATAATACTTCCGCGCCGTCGGTTTCGCTTGATGCGTAATGAATGAAGAGAATTACTTCCGGATGACCGCGAGTTGGCCGCGCGAAAGCCCGCGTGAGAAAAAAAGACGCTGAGCCTCCGGTCGAGCCGAGACAGTCCCTAAGCCTTCGCAGCTTTCTTCTTTTCCAACGCAGCGTAGATTGCGGGATCGGTGCAGATTTCGTAGTAGGTCTGGTCAGTCCAGCCTTGAACCGAGAAATCCGCCGGATTGATGCGCGGAATCCTGCTTTCACGGACGACGATTTTGCGGAAGATGTCGCGGTCGACCGGAACGGTCGCGCTGGAGAGACGGTATTCTCCCTTGTCGGACGCCATGGAAGGCGGCAGCTTCACCGCGAGCGGCACCAGGGAAATCTCCTGCTCCAACTTGCGGAACGCCGCTTCGTTCATGCGAATGCCGCCGAGGTTGTAGCTGAGGATGGAATCCTCGGGATTTACCGATTGATTCGCCACTTGCTCTGCACTCGGGTCGGCGCCCGCGGCCTGGAACACATACACGTGGAACGGGCCGGCCTGCGATTCCATTACCTTGCGGGCGCGCTTATTGCAGGATGAAAGGCGGTCACTTTCGTTGAGAGCTTCGGAGATCATGATCTGGCGCTCGCCATCCATCAGATAGAGCGGCGCCGATTCCTGCAAGGTGATGCCCACGCCCAACTCGAGTTCCGGCATCGCCGAACGCTGCATCAGTTCGTTGTAGCCGCGTACGATTTCGATGATCTCGCGGGCCAGCACGCAGGCCCGGCTCACCGCCAGTCCAGGCTCGCCTTCGCGTTCGAGGATGGCGAGAATAATTGCATCG
>Ga0182030_10017402_pt1 | contig 13880 bp, 20 predicted proteins | sample 812S3MmetaG_FD_121299 | JGI IMG/M metagenome (GOLD analysis project Ga0182030, IMG submission 121299) | Permafrost microbial communities from Stordalen Mire, Sweden - 812S3M metaG (Illumina Assembly) | ecosystem: Environmental > Terrestrial > Soil > Wetlands > Permafrost | place: Sweden...
CGCGCTGCACGGCCGGCCGCGCGAGGAGCGTGTCGGCCCATCGCTGAATGTGCTTGTAGTCCTGAACGCTCAGAAATTCGGTGGCCCCGTAGAGCCATCCCTTCACCAGCCCGCCATACCACGGGAAGATCGCTATGTCGGCGATCGTGTAAGCGCCGCCTCCGATGTACTCGTTCTCGGCCAGACGTCGGTCAAGCACATCGAGCTGCCGCTTCACCTCCATGGCGAAGCGGTCGATTGCGTATTCGATCTTGGTCGGCGCGTAGGCATAGAAGTGGCCAAAGCCGCCGCCCAGATAAGGCGCGGCGCCCATTTGCCAGAAAAGCCAGTTCAGCGTCTCGGTGCGGGCCGCGATGTCCTTCGGAAGGAAAGCGTCGAATTTGTCGGCCAGATACAACAAAATCGATCCTGACTCGAACACACGGATCGGCTTCGGCCCGCTGCGGTCCAGCAGCGCCGGAATCTTGGAGTTCGGGTTGATCTCAACGAAGCCGTCGCCGAACTGATCGCCTTCTCCGATCTTGATCAGCCAGGCATCATATTCGGCGCCGCTATGACCAAGCGCCAACAACTCCTCCAGCATGATCGTGACTTTTACGCCGTTGGGCGTGGCAAGCGAGTAGAGCTGAAGCGGATGCTGGCCGACTGGCAGCTCCTTCGCGTGCGTGGGCCCGGCGATCGGCCGGTTGGTATTTGCGAAGGAGCCCCCGCTGGGCTTGGTCCAGGACCAGACCTTCGGCGGCGTATAGTCAGGTGATTCCGTCATGTCCGTCTCCGTAATCGATCAAGGTCGGCTCAGGCAGCCGGAGGATAGTTGGATGGGAAGAGCGCTCGACTGGTCTCTTCGTCGTTGACCCGCTTGAACGGATAGTCGTTGCCGACTTCGCGCGCCCGCGCGATTGCCGGTCTTGCCTCAACCGTCTCAAAGAGACGCTTGAGGTTCGGATACGGACCAAGCGGATCCTCGGCGCCCTTGCGTACGCGCGAGGCCCGGTCGAGCCAGCCCCAGGCGGACATATCGGCGATCGTATAGACGCCGCCGACAATAAACTTCCGCCCTTCGAGGTGGTCGTTGAGAACCTCGTAGTGGCGTTCGGCCTCGCGCCTATAGCGGTTCACCGCATAGTCGAGACCTTCTGGCGCAGCCAACTGGAAGTGAACGGCCTGGCCTGAGAACGGTCCGAGACCGGAGGCGAGGAACAGGAGCCAGGAAAGCAGCTCCGGCCGATCTTCCGGAGCGCCGAGAAACTTGCCGGTCTTTTCGGCGAGGTAGATCAGGATCGCCGTGGAGTCGAAGACGCGCACTTCCCGGCCGCCCGGGGCGTCAGTGTCGACGATGGCCGGAACCTTGCCGTTGGGATTAATGGCTCGAAAGGCGGGCGTGTGCTGTTCGCCTCTACTGGTGTCGATGGGGATCGTCTCATAGGGCAGCCCACTCTCTTCGAGAAAGAGGGCGACTTTCGCGGGATTGGGCGTGGGATGAAAATAGAATTTGATCATGTGCGGCTCCGAACTCAGATTGTGGGGGTCTGGTGCAGCTTGTCGAGCACCGGGAGAAGTTCCGATGGATCGGGGCATTGCGGGCCGACGATTTCGGGAACGGTCACGCCGGCTGAAACCAAGCCGGGTTACACTCCCGCATACCATTCATAGCCACGATCCGGCCAGAAACCGCCCTTGCCGCGACCCAACTGGTCGAGGCGATCGGTCATTTCGATGCGCATCACATATTTAGCGTGTTTATAGCCGAGTTGCCGCTCGACACGCAGGCGCAAAGGCGCGCCATGGCCGACCGAAAGCGCCTCATCATTGAGGCTGTGCGCCAGAATGGTTTGCGGATGAAAAGCGTCGATCAGGTCGATGCTCTCATAATATTGGCCGGTTCCATCGGCGGCGTGTTCGTAGAAATCGGCGCAATGAAACACCGCGAAACGCGCCGAAGGCTGCAAGCCCGAGCGTTTCAGGATCTCGGCGAGTGGCGCGCCCTGCCATTTGCCGATGGCGCTCCAGCCCTCGACGCAATCATGCCGGGTGATTTGGGCGCGCTGCGGCATGGCGCGCAGATCGGCCAGCGACAGATCGAGCGGCCGGACGACGAGGCCATCGACGCGCAGGCGCCAATCGGCGAAACCCTTTTCGTGCAAGGCGGCATATTCCGGGGCATCAGGCGCATGGGTGCCATTGACCTTGAAGTCGGGCGACAGGTCGGCGGGCGAAAACTCGCGCGCCATCGACCGGCCGCCGCCAAACAGGCGTTGGGCGCGATAGGTCAGGCCCTCGGCCGAATTTAGCAATTCTTCGAATTTCGGCGAATCGGAAAGCCGGTCGCAGCCGCCGAGCATCGTTACGCCAAGCCCGGCGACGCTGAGGCCGAGAAAGTTGCGGCGGCCCATAAGCCTGCGCTTGGGGAGCAAAATCTCGCTCATTTTTCGTCCTCCTCGGTGATGGCCAGCTTGCCGGTGATCATGGCGCGCACCCCGTTGATCGGCCCGGCGAGCACCACCATGGTCAGATGAACGATGACGAACAGCACGAGCAGGCTCGCGACGATGAAATGAATGGTTCTCGCCGATTGCCGGCCGCCGAACAATTCGACCAGCCAGGGCAGAATGGCGTCCATCCCCGGCGACATGGTCAGACCGGTCAGGATCATGAGCGGCAGCAGCAGGCCGATCACGCCGAGATAAGCGAATTTCTGCAACGGGTTATAATGGCGCGCCGCCTCGCCCTTGGGGAATTTCAGGCTCAAGTGATCGACAATGTCGGCCAATATTTCGCGTGGCCGCAATTGATGGCGCGTCGGCACGAGATCGCGGCGCAAACGGCCGTTGATCAGCCCGAAAACGTAATAGGCGGCGAGATTGGCGACGAAGAGCCAGGCGAAAAAGAAGTGCCAGCGCCGGCCGAGCGTCAGGCTGCGCCAGCCGGGGATCGTCGCCCAGCGCGGAAAGGCGCGTTCGGTGAAATCGCCAACGTCGTTGTGGATCAGGCCGAGTTTTCCGGTTGTGTCGAATGTCGCCGAACCCAGCCGCAAAAAGCCTTTTTGCGCGCCATCGGCCGAAGTCTCGGCGCCAATTTCAAAGGCTGGGCGGTCGGCGTCGGCGCCAGATTGGCCCCAGTAAAGCGCCGGATGAGCCAGGAAGATTTGCAGCCCGCTGCCCAGCAAAATGGTCAGGCAAAGCGCGTTGATCCAATGGGTCAGGCGGGTGGCGAGCGCGTGGCGCGGCACCAGTCTTCGCCCCGAAGGGACGGATGGCGCCACATCGGCGGTGGAAAGCAGGGTCATCTGGGCTGTCCCTTCTGGTTTTTGCCGGAAGGCCCGCTCCGGCGGCCGACGGAGCGGGCTAATTTGCGGCTTACTTGTCGCCCTTCATGGAATCGCCTTTCATGTGATCGGCCTTCATGGCGTCGCCCTTTGGGGCGTCGCCCTTCATCGCGTCGCCCTTCATCGCGTCGCCCTTCATGTGATCGGCCTTCATGGCGTCGCCTTTCGAGGTGTCCGACTTCATGCTGTCCTGAGCGGCGGCGGCACCGGCGAAAGCGAACATGGCGAGGAAAGCGACGGCGGCGATCTTGGAATTGGTGATCTTGGCGTTCATGGAAATGCTCCTGCAAGGTGTGAATGGGACCATCTGCACAAGGCTCTCAGCCCGCTAGAGGTTTCGAAGCTATCGAAAGGGATTTGCCTTTCACCGGTCTTACGAAGCGCTGGCGAATTTGTTTCTTGGCGGATGGAGGCTTTTTCGCTTTTCGATTTGGCAGCAACGGATTTGAAGGCCAATTTGCTGCTCGGCGAAGGCCGATGACGAAACTTACCTTCGACCGCTCCTCCCGGGCAGCCCTCGATATCGGGAGTTAACCTCCCAAAATGCGGAAGCCCTCAAGCGATAACTGAAGCTACAGCCGATTTAGCAACGTCAGGCGTTCGCCAAGATATCCGCAAGATAGGCGACGATCGCCCGCGCCGAGGGTTTGGCGGCGCGGCCGCTTGTGAACACGGCATGGACATCCACGGACCCCAGGTCCCATTCTGGCAAGACTTGCACGAGGGCGCCGCTTGCGAACTCGCGCCTGAAGGCCGACAATGTTGTCAAAACGATTCCCATGCCTTCGACTGCGGCTAAATATGCGCCTTGCAAGTCGTTGATTCTCAAACGTCCCTCAAGTCGCACTGAAACGGTGGTTCCCTCTTTGCGGAACGCCCAATCCATAACGCCCCGCGGACCGACAATAATCGCGTGTGCAGCTAGGTCGGCCGGAACATTCAGGGCTGGAGCGGTCCGTAGATAGCTCGGGGCTGCGACGAGCGCGCGCGGCCAGCTGACGAGTTTGCGGGCGGTCGCCGTCGAATCTGTGAGCGCTCCGAAGCGAAGCGCAACATCCACGCCCTCCTTCACCAAGTCTTGCCTTTGGTCATCGAGCAACAGGTCGACCCGCAACGCCGGATGTCGAGCAAGGAAGGGCTTCAGGTACGGGATCACGATGCGCGCCGCCAGGCTGGTGCCGATGCCGATGCGCAATGTGCCCCGTAGTTCGTCCGAATGACGGGCCGATTGCTCCGCTTCATCGAGATCGGCCAGGATCGGTTCGATCCGCGCAAGAAAATCGGCGCCGGCCTCGGTCACGGTGACCGCCCGCGTCGAACGGACGAGAAGCGACGCCCCGAGCTCACGCTCCAGTGTGGCGATCGTGCGCGACACCGTGGATTGGGGCACGCCGAGTTCCCGGCCAGCGACGGAAAAACTCCCGCGACGTGCGACCCGGATAAACATTCGAAGGGCGTCAAGGTGGTCACTCATAGCAGAAATGGATAACTCAAAGCCACACAGCCTGGCTAGTCTATTGAGGCGAAACAGTCGATTTTCCTGTCGTCGCACTCGTCGCGACTACCAGGGAGATAATCGATGACCCTTCAGGAAACCCTCGCCTCAATCGCGAAATCCGGCCTGCCGCTGCAAGGCAAGCTCGATGCGCTGAAATTCGAATTCGAAACCAACCTCGCCCCGCCGGCGGCAGTCGAAGCGCTGCATCGCTCCACCAATGAACTGATCGCGTCGGGCGCCCAGAACCGGGCGCTGAAAGCTGGCGACGTCGCGCCCGAGTTCACCCTTCCGGACCCTGACGGCAACTCCATATCGTCCAAGGCGTTGCTCGCCAAAGGTCCGCTCGTGCTCACTTTCTATCGCGGCGCCTGGTGTCCGTATTGCAACTTTGACCTGAGCGCGCTGGAAGAAGCCCGCTCGGAAATCGAGTTGCGCGGCGCAAGCTTGGCCGCGATCTCGCAACAGACGGCGCCAAACAGCCGCAAATCGCAGCGTCAAAATGGGCTCGGGTTCCCGATTCTCGGCGATCATAGCGGCGAAGTCGCCGCTCAGTTCGGCGTGCGCTGGACTTTGCCGGACTATCTGCGCGAGGTCCACAAAGTGCTCGGCGCCGACCTGACGAAGTTCAACGGGGAGGACAGTTGGACCCTGCCGATGCCCGCCCGTTATGTCATCGCGCAGGATGGTACGATCGCTTACGCCGAGGTGAACGCCGACTACACCCGTCGGCCCGAACCTTCGGCCATCTTCCCGGTTCTGGAGCAACTGAGCCGCCGGCAGGTCGCCTGATCCTTTACCAAATCATTGCAACACGGACGTAGACGGCGCCGACAACGCGCCGGCTACCCATCGAAGGTCACTTCGCGGAACTTCGAGCGCAGCAAACGGGAGACCGCCCATGACCACTGAAGCAGCCAAGCAGGACACAGTGGATGTCGCCGGTCACCGGATCGCCTACACACGTGCTGGACGTGGCCCGGCAGTCGTCCTGATTCACGGCATTCCGACCAACCGCTACCTCTGGCGCAACGTCGTTCCGCCACTCCGCGACGCAGGCCTTGAGGTCATCACACTCGACCTTCTCGGCTATGGCGCATCCGACAGGCCCGCGGATGCCGACCTCGGCATCAAGGCCCAGTCCGAGATGGTCGTGCAGGCGCTCCAGGCTCTCGGCTGGCCGGGCGGAACGCTTGTCGGCCACGACATCGGCGGCGGGGTCGCTCAGCTCATTGCCGTCGACCATCCGGGGATCGCCGATCCGCCTCGTTCTCATCGACTCTATTGTCTACGACTCGTTTCCGGAGCCCGGAATCGCGAGGCTGAAAGACCCGGCCTGGGACGGTATTCTCGGCGCACCCGACTTCGATCTAAAGAAAGGCCTGACCAAGGGCTTCACCCAGGGGATGGTCCATGCTGACCGGATCACAGCTGAGATGTTCGACGCCTACGAGCGGCCATTTCGCGGCGTGGAGGGGCGGCTCGCCTATCTCCGCGCAGCCCGCGCACTGCGGACCGAGGAACTTGCGTCCCGCATGGATGCCGTCGAAAAGCTCGCGCTGCCGACGCTCGTCGTCTGGATGCGGCGTCGGCGCTCGACAAGATTCACGACCGTCTATTGGCCGACCTCGAGGCTGAGCGAACCATCGCAAGCACAGTTTCGGCCCCAGAATCGACGCTGGTCGAAGAGAGCGCCGAAACGGCAGTCGAAATCGACGACACCAATTTTCAGCACTTGAACGAGCCCGCGGAGATTGCTGATTTCGCAACTCCTGCGAACGACTCTACGCCCATCGACGACGTGAAAGTCTATGCGCGAAAGGCGGCGATCGGTGTTGATGTGGTTTCCACGTACGTGGTCTCCGACCCTGCTGCCGTCGCCACCCCCGACCGGTTGCGCTTCTATGATCTCGACTATCGACCGACGCTTCGACTGATGGTCGATCATGTCGTCGAATTGGAAGCGCCTATTTATTTTGACGTCCTGGTCGATCGTATTTCGCGCGCGCATGGATTCCAGCGCGCGAGAGATTTGATCCGAGGAATCGTCAAATCCGCATTGGGCAATAAATACACGATCACGCCAGAAGACGACCGCGAAATTATCTGGCCTATCGGATCGGATCCAACCGATCTTCCGCCTTATCGTGGTTCTGCTCACCGAGAACTCGGCGACATTCCGCTTCCGGAGCTTGCTGCGCTTGCGGACGGATTGCGCGCCTCCGGCCTTGACGACGAAGAGGTGGTGCGCGCGATGCAGGAACATTTCGGCGTTGCCAGGCTGGCGCTGTCGACGCGTACCAGATTTGAGGCGGCGGCGAGATGGCGAGAAGGTTGAGAATGCGGGAACATTCTCGCTCCAACCTATCCTCAACGCTTCGCTATCCCCTTTGCGAAATCCACGCGTCCGCTCCCGCTTACGCGACGGTTTGATAGCCGCGCCGATGCTTCGCTTCGATCAAACGCTTGACGCAATCGAAAGCGTCGTCGGCGCTGTCGCAAAGCTCAAATCGGATTCGGCCCTGACAGCCGATACGACCCCAACGGCGAACGACCGCCCAGGTCCCAAATAGCGATGGCTCAAGCGACACTTCATAGAACCGCGCCATGTTGCGAGTTGGGTCGATCCTGCGCATGTGCGCGGCTCCCGAGAATCTGTGAGTAACGATGTGTGAGTCTGCTGGCGACATGTCGAAGAATCGCAAAGCGCCGACTCCGCGTCCAATTGGAAAATTGAATCAAAAGCGCGTCGATTGATTCAGGTGCTCGATCGGATCTCATTGTCCAGCACCCGCCTCTTGACGCTGGACCGCAATCGCTACAGCGCACGATACACTCTTGGATCGCAGGAAAAGCACGCATTGCCGCCATTATACAGCATTGACTTTCAAATATCCTGGCGCCATTTGAAATCAACAACAAGATTTTGAACGGAGACAGAGAATGTCCGATAACGAAAACACCGCGCTGGTCGCACAAGTCTTATCGTCTTACTTTTCCAACAACACCGTAGCTCCTGCCGATCTTCAATCTGTGATCGAGACTGTCAAAACAGCATTTGGCCTTTCGGCGACATCGGCCTCAGCTGCTGCGGTTGGCGAGCCAGAGAAACTGGAGCCGGCCGTCTCTGTGAAAAAGTCGATCACGCCTGACGCGTTGATATGTCTGTGCTGTGGCGAAAAATTCAAATCACTCAAGCGTCATCTTCAAACCGAACACAATATTTCGCCCGACGAATATCGGGCCCGGTTCAGCTTGAAAAACGATTACCCCCTCGTCGCGCCGAACTATTCCGCTGCACGATCCGCCTTGGCCAAAAGCGCCGGCTTCGGACGCAAACCCGTCGCGGCGACGCCCCCGAAGAAGGCCGCTGGAAAGAAACAGCCAGGAAGAAAAACCACGCCAAAAGAGGCGGCCGAGTGAGACGTATATGAACGGGGCGTGGATTTTCTGCTGCTGAAAAAAGGGCGCACGGCCAAAGCGATGACCTGCTGCTTGACGCGAGCCAGGCAGCGGGCGAAGCGCCAAGGAATGATCTCAAGCGGAGATCAATTCTTCCGCAGCAGAGGGTTCGCGCGCCACGTATCCGCGGCCCCAAACGGTCTCAATATAATTGCGGCCGGCGCTGGCGTTGGCGAGCTTCTTGCGCAATTTGCAGATGAAGACGTCGATAATCTTCAGTTCAGGCTCGTCCATGCCGCCATAGAGGTGGTTGAGGAACATTGCCTTAGTAAGCGTTGTGCCCTTGCGCAGCGCAAGAAGCTCCAGCATCTGGTATTCCTTCCCGGTCAGATGCACACGGTTTCCGGCGATTTCGACCATTTTCTGATCGAGATTGACGATGAGGTCGCCGATGGCGATGACCGATTGGGCGTGGCCTTGTGAGCGGCGGACGATCGCGTGGATACGGGCGACCAACTCGTCCTTGTGGAAGGGTTTTGTCAGATAGTCATCGGCGCCGAAGCCCAGGCCTTTGACCTTGTCCTCGATGCCGGCGAGGCCGGACAGGATCAGAATGGGCGTCTTGACCTTGGCGACGCGCAATGCGCGCAGCACCTCATAGCCCGACATGTCCGGCAGGTTGAGATCGAGCAGGATGATGTCATAGTCGTAGAGCTTGCCGAGATCGATGCCTTCTTCGCCAAGATCGGTCGTATAGACGTTGAAGTTCTCGGCCTTGAGCATCAACTCGATGCTCTGCGCGATCGAACGGTCGTCTTCTATCAAAAGCACGCGCATAAGACGACCTCACCATTAAAAATCGTGGCGACAGCGTCTCAGGGCAGTCGCGAGGAAAACCGATTTTCCCCTTGCTCCGACAAGCGGCAGCGCGATTTCAGTTGAAAAATAAATACCGCCCGAATGGTTAACGACCAGTGCATAGGATTTTGGACGCAGATTTTGGGCGCAGATTTTGAACCTGCCTTTGTTTCTAATCCTTGGATATTGCAAATTAAGACCTAGAGTTTATAACATATGGCATGACCGCCCAAACTCACAGAGAACGAGCCCTGGAAGTCGCACGGCGCCAAGGAATCGCGCGAGGCCGCGATTTTGACGCCGTTGGCGTGCCGCGCGTCTACTTGCAAAGACTACGCGATGAAGGCGTTCTCGAGCAGGTCGGCCGCGGCCTCTACAAGCTGGCGGGGGCGGACGTCTCGGGCAACACGAGCCTGGCGGAAGCCGCCCGCATCCTGCCGAAAGGGGTCATCGGCCTGCTCTCGGCACTGCAATTCCACAACCTCACGACCCAGACGCCCCACGCGATCTGGATGCTGCTCGGGCCGAAGGACTGGGCGGCCACGAATCCCTCGGTATCGCTGAAAATAATTCGCGCCAGTGGCGAGGCGCTGACCGCCGGCGTGGAGAGCCATCGGATCGATGGCGTGGCCGTGCCGATCACGTCGCCAGCGAAGACTGTCGCCGACTGCTTCAAGCATCGCAACAAGATCGGCCTCGATGTCGCGATCGAAGCGCTGAGAGACCTTTTCAAGACGAAAACGGGACGGACCGGTCTGAACGAGCTTTGGCGATACGCCGCCATTGATCGCGTCCAGACCGTGATGCGTCCCTATATCGAGGCCATGACTTCATGAAAGCGCCGAAAAACATGGGCGTCTCCATACGCGAGCGGCTGACTCAGCGCGCTCGCGAGCGTAGGGAGAATGCTCAGCTCCTGATGACGCGATACGCCATCGAGCGCGTGCTTTATCGCCTGAGCGTCTCGCCGCATCGGGATCGCTTCGTGTTGAAGGGCGCGATGCTGTTTAGCCTCTGGGCGCCCGTGCCGTATCGCGCGACGGGCGATCTCGATCTCCTCGGTTTTGGCGCAAACGGCCCCGACGCCATCACCGCTGTATTTGCCGAGATCCTCGCCACGCCCGTCGATGACGATGGCCTGATTTTCAGGCTGGAGACGTTGCGGGCTGCGGTGGCCCGTGAGGAAGATGAATATTCCGGCGTGCGCCTTGATTTCATCGCCGAACTCGCCGGCGCGCGCCTGCCCATGCATATCGACATCGGCTACGGCGACGCGATTACGCCTGGCCCGGTCGATATCGAATATCCGTCACTTATGGGTCAACCGGTCGCGAAGCTCAAAGCCTATCCGCCTCAGACCGTCGTGGCGGAAAAGTTCCAAGCCATGGTGGCGCTGGACATGCTCAATTCGCGCATGAAGGATTTCTTCGATCTCTGGGCCATCGCCGGCGCCTTCGCGTTTGACGGCCTCGTTCTGGCGCGGGCGATACAGACGACCTTTGAGTGCCGCGCGACACCGCTTCCGTCGGAAACGCCTTTGGCGCTGTCGGCCAGTTTCGCGGAAGCAAAGCAGGTCCAATGGGCCGCGTTCCTCCGACGGACTGAAATCGCCCTCGCGCCAGACCCTCTCCTGGAGGTTCAAGCGCGCATCGCCGAATTTGTCATGCCTGCCGCGACAGCCATCACCCGATCCAAGTCGTTCGAAGCGACCTGGACTGCCGGCGGACCTTGGACGAGGTTGGACGAAATTGTAATTTCCACCTGATAGATTCCGTCATGATTTTGAAGTCTTGGAGCGCGCGATGAGCGACGACATTCGTTTTGACGGCAAGAATATCTATGCAGCCGGCGTCGCGGGCGCGGCCATCTACGACATTCGGGGCAACCGTATCCACGAGGCCGGTATCGCCAGTCAGCCAAAGTACGAGATCCGCGGCAATCACATTCGCCTATACATGAGCGCATCGCAGCCGAAGTTCGAGATCAAGGGCGATAAGATCCACGAGTACCTGAGTGCAGGCTCGGCGATCTATGAAATTCGATAGCGCAGGCGCGTGTAACGTGCTCGCGCCCATTGCCGCCGATCTCGCGCCGGCCATCGTTGTGGTAGGCGGCGAGCGCGGCTCTTTTAAATGTGTGAGGCGCCGCCCTGCCGGCCTCAAAGGCTTCCTTGGGCGTTTCCTCCCTAGACTTGGGCCGTTGGCGTCAGAGCCGACGGTCTTTTTTCCAGTCTCGGGCTTACAAAATCCCCCAGGCGCGATGGCGCCGCCGCCCAGTCAGCTCGCGCAGCCCTAGTTCGGCGATGAGGTTCTGATTTCCGCGGTCGGGGCGCGGGCGTCCATCTGGGCGTCATGCAGAACGAGGTCTTCGAGATGCGCCAGCCCGCCCTTGACCGCAAAGGGGGCGTTGCCGCGTCTCCCCGCAGAAGGGGGTGCGCCGGCGACATTGGGGCCGGCCAGGGGGAAGGCTTTCCCCCCGCATCCCCTGGCGTGTTCAGGGTTTCAGGTGTGAATAGGCAGTTCACTGTGACCCCTCCGGCGCCCAAGGAATCAATAGCTTTGGAAGCCGATCGGCGTCGAAACACATCGCCGTTTTTTTTACGCCCAAGGCTTGAGTCGATCACCGACATGCCTCAATTTGCCACCTAAGGAGAGCAAAAATGTTTGGCTGGTGGCGGCGTCGAAAGGAATTGCATGCCCACGTCGACGCCGACGCCACGGCCATGATCGCGGAGTTCGGCGCCTCCGCCTACCACGTCGCACGGGACCGCGCCCTTGAGCAGCGTCTTCACAAGATCGTCGACGCCGAACGGACGCCAGAGCACTGGAACCTTGTGCGCTTCGAAATCCGGAAGAGGACAGGACGGCAGGACGCAGACACGGCGACGAGATATCTTGAGGACGGCGGATGAGCCACGTCATCCGATCTGAGGTCACGGTCGCGGAGCTGGCCGAACATGGCATCGACTCCGTCGATGCGTTTTGCGAGAAATGCGGGAATTCGTGGCGGGCGCCGATCCATATTCTGCCGCCGGCGACGACACTCGCCAGGGTCGCCGCGCTCATGGCCTGTCCGAACTGCGGCGGGCGCCATGTCGACGTCACTCCCGCGTCGCAGGAAGAACGCCCGACCGGTCACTGAATGTTTGGCGCGAGGGCGATATTCGTCGCTCGAGAGTATGACAGGCATGCCGAATTCAATTCGCGGCATTCAATTGCGGTGGCCGCGGGGGGCGCCGTTGCTCCAATGCGTCTTCGCCAGGAACTCGTCGAGTTTGACGATCAGCGCTTCCATATGGCGTTGAGCTTCCTTCGCGTGAACCGCACCGTGGATCTGGATTTCGAGCAGCGCGAATTCGGCTTCGACGCGCGCAATTTCGATCATCTCGCGCAATTCCTCGTCCATTTCGGCCGGCTCGTTCCAGACTTTGACCCCGCGTTGGGCCCGCGCCCCGTCGCGCGCACCCGCTGTTATTACAAAGCTGAAGGTTAATTTGACGTTAGGTTAAGGCCTTGGACGATCGTCGCGACTTCGTCAGGATTTGTTCGCGCCAGTATCGCACCGGCTCCTCGCCGCCAGGCCGGCGCAGTACTGCACGAACTGCAGTCCAAATGAGGCGAAACCGCCGCAAATCCTGCGAAGCCAGTTGCTGGGATGGCGCATCACGTGCCCTCTGTGCGGAAGCCTACTCCGGGATGCCGGCAAGCGCGAACTCCCCTCTCTTTTCCGGCCGTATCGCGTTGCGGCTCTTCGCGGCGAAAAGCTACTCGACGACGAAGCCGAACGCGGCATGGGAACCTGGACATCGCCAGCCAACATTACTCGGCTTCTCCTGATGCGACGCATTCCAAAACCTATGCCTCGCGAACAGGACCTTTGGCGGTTCCGCGTGCTCGGCGCAATCATGCCCGATCTCGACCATGTCGTTGCCGAGCAACAGAAGAGCCTGCCCACACCTGCAAAACCGATCTTGCCGCTAAACCTGCGACCAGCGCTGCTGGCGGGTGTGGCGATCGTCGAACGGGCCGGACCGGAAATGCTCCGAATGCTGCGTAGCCACATGATGGGTCAGAATAGGACACGATTCAGCGACACTGCCGAGGACATGATAGCCCGAGCTGGCAGGTCGAGAACCTCATCTCAAATGCAGTTAATTTGAGAATCTGAGTGCCAAGATTCTCACAATTAAATGCCAAACTTGAAGCAAACCGGCGCATTCTTGCATTTAAGTGCCAAACGTCAGTTCAGGACGTTCGAGCGTGATGTTGAAGAAGAACCGCAACGCGGCGATGGCGGCGTTGATGGTTGGCGCGCCGATCTGCTGCTTCGCCATATGCAGTTGAAAGAGCCGGACGTCCTCAGCCGTGGCGACGTCCGGCGAACGGCCGAGAAAGACCGCGAAGTTCCGCACGCGGCGGAGATAATCCTTCTGAACCTTCTCCTTGAAGCGGCGCGAGGTCATGTCCTCGATCATGCGCTGGCGCAACGGGCTGTTGGGCTTGTCGATCATCGCGAAAGCTCCTGTCTCGCATGGGGTTGAACCCAACGATTTTGAGACAGGTCAGGCTCCGCGTATCAGCTATTCCGCCCCCACAACCTCGCCGCTGCTACCGCGAAGCGGTTTAGTCCATTGACCCAATTCAGCCATCCAACCGCCGGAGGGGTCCTTGGGGGTTGGTTTATTAAATAATTAGGCTCAATTCGCATTACCTATGCACACTGCCTAACCGGCAGGATTCCTGCGGCTGCGGCGAGAACGGCGCGCGGGGTTGGCTGTCGCGGCAGCACGGCCAGATGATA
>Ga0182030_10017404_pt1 | contig 13880 bp, 11 predicted proteins | sample 812S3MmetaG_FD_121299 | JGI IMG/M metagenome (GOLD analysis project Ga0182030, IMG submission 121299) | Permafrost microbial communities from Stordalen Mire, Sweden - 812S3M metaG (Illumina Assembly) | ecosystem: Environmental > Terrestrial > Soil > Wetlands > Permafrost | place: Sweden...
CGAGCGCCCGGAGCCTACTTCCCGTAGGCGAGGACGATCGACGCCGGGATCGCGAAGGGATCGACCGAAAGACGCCGGCCTTCTAGTGAGCGGTCGGCCCATCCGCGAGCCGGGGTCGCGTGATGTGGTCGCTCCCTTGGCCCGCGAAGTAGGCTCTCAGCACGTCCCGTGCGAGCACGTTCGCCTTGGTGCGCCATATAGGGCCGTTGACGACTAGGGTGGCGATAGCCACTTGCGATACCCCCGCCGAAGGCTTCGCCGGCGCAAAGCCCGAGAACCACGTGAAGTAGCGGGTTCCCCCGGCGTCGGAGAGAGTGCCTGTCTTTCCGGCGACAGTGATTCCTGGAAGGAATGGCAATCCCTTGGCGTCGTGAAACGCTCGTCGGCTCGTTCCCTCGGTCACGGTGTGGGTCATCATCTCGGCCAGCGCGTCTGCGGTGTCGCGGTCGAGGACGCGGTGGGCAATGGCTTGCTCCGGTGCGCTCCAAGTGACGGAATTCGCGGGGCCGATGACGCTGTCGACGATGCGTGGACGAACGGCCTCGCCCCCGTGTGCGACGATGGCGCTCATCTCCGCAGCTTCGAGCGGAGAGAGAGTGCTATTCCAAAATCCAGCCGCTGTTCGTGCGAATTCGAGCGGTTCGACGGGAATATGCACCGCGCTCGTCTCCACAGGGACGTCGAAATCGAATGGCTTGCCGTACCCGAACCGATGGGCCATGTCGTCGACTTGTTTGGGCTGGAGGTATTGCGCCGCTAGCCGTGCGAAGACCGTATTGAGGCTTCGACCCATCGCCCCCGCGAGCGTTGCGCACCAGCGGTCTTTCGCCGGGTCGTCGACGAGGTCTGCCGACACGATGCGACGTGCGCCGCCGGAATAGCATTCGCGAGTCGCAGGCCCGAGATGGGCGTCTTCGATCAGGGCGGCAGCCGTGACGATCTTGAATAGGCTTGCGGACGGCGCACTCGCTTCGGCACACAGGTCCCTCTGCGGTCCGTCGTCGATGTGGCTCGCATAGGCCAACACCCGTCCGCTGTTCACTTCGAGAAGGACGACCGCGGCTTGCCGTGCGTGAGCGGTCTCCGTAAGTTCTGCCGCAGCCTTTTGCAGCTCGCGGTCGAGCGTGAGGTTCGCCTGGCCGCCGACCATCGGCGCGACCATCCCCTGCTCGGCCTCGTGCATGCGGGTGAGGTCGAGGCTGTCTAGATTCGGCGGCGGGGAGGGGGAGGGGCGGGTGACCGGCTCGGGCATCGGCACGGTACGCTCGGCGTGGGCGATCGATGGCGTTTCCGATATCGCCTTGTGCGAAGCACGTTCGACCAGCCATGCGCGGCGCAGCGCCAACGCGGCGGCGCAGAGGCAAACGATTCCGATCCATGTGGCGAGCAGACGGGCCCCGCGCATCGAGCACGGGTGTTGCACGATTGCATGTGAGAGGCCAACAATCGGGGTGAATTCGTTGGAGGATGCCGTTGGCCTCGAGCTCGCGTGCGAACGTCGACGAAGGCGGTCCCGCCCGCTGTGTCATTCGTCCGGCACGCGCTATCCCACTCGTCCATGTCGAACCCCAAGCTGATCTCCCCAAAAGAGGCAAACGACAAGCTCGGCCAAGGCGTCGCGTACGTGGACGTTCGGACGGTCGAGGAATTCGAAGAGGGTCATCCCCCAGGCGCGTTGAATGTTCCGCTGATGTTCGCGGGATCTCGGGGCATGGAGCAAAATGTGGACTTCTTGGCGACGATGGCGAGTCTCTTCGCGAAGGAGACGCCGATCGTGGTCGGATGCAAAGCAGGCGGGCGATCGCGGCGTGCGGCCCAGGAATTGGCAGACGCCGGGTTTGCATGCGTGTTCGATCAGGGCGCCGGGTGGGATGGAGTTCGGGACCCGTTCGGGCGAGTCCTTGAGCCGGGGTGGGTCCGTCAAGGGCTTCCGACCGAAGCGGGACAGCCGACCGGGCGGGCATGGCGCGACTTGAAGAAGAGGGCGATTGAGGGGTAGACGGCTATCCGTAGACCGAGCGCATTCGTCTCGTCTGGCTCTTTGGATGTTCTGCTAGGGGCAACGGACGGTTGCCCTAGTGAGATCGATCGCGGTCGTAGTCGTCGGCCGCTCGCTGGATGACCTCAAGGTCACGCGTGGCGCGCTCCGCTTCAGCTGCGAGCTCTGCAGTGAACAGCGTCAGACCCCAGATTCCGTTGTCGCGTCGCCGAAACGAATAGCGGGTGCTGCGAGCAGTTACGACAGTCGCTCGGTCTCCTCGGATCTCAGTTTGCGCGACTCCTGACAGGTCTTTCTCCAGCCGCGCGATCCAGCCGCGCTGCCTGGCGAGCGCCGCGAATGCATCTGGACCGTCGGGAGCGTCGGCTACACCCTGCCAACCCGCCAGAAGGCGATCCCGCTCCGCTGCGGGGTAGCTGGTCTTCACGCGCGAAGCGGCTTGCTTTCGGGCGTCTCGGATCGAGTAGGACGCCCACTGCGCTTCAGTTTCGAGGTAGGCGAAGGCGTCCTTCGGCTTGCCGCTGGACACCGCGAGGGCGATGCGAGCGTAAGCGCCCTCGGGAGTTGCATCGGGCGGAAACGGTCGGTGACTTATCAGCCATGATCCGGGCACGATGAGCAGAGCAATCGAGATCGCCACGATCGCATGCGGATAACGACGGACAACCGAAGATAGGACACGGGTCATGTGGAATGGAGCTCGAGTGATCGTAGTCGTGCCCGCGTGGGAGGAAGCGCCGCGCATCGGAAGAACGCTCCGTAGCATTCCCAGCTGGGTCGACGCGATCGTCGTCGTCGACGATGCGAGCACAGATGGCACAGCACACCAAGCTCGCGCCGCGCGGGACCCTCGCATCGAAGTGTTGTGCCACGACCGCAATCGAGGAGTGGGCGCCGCCATCGCGACGGGTTATCGCCGGGCGCTTGCCATGGCCGGTGGCGCGCGCGACGCCTTCGTCGTGATGGCGGGTGACGGCCAAATGGCGCCTGTTGATCTCCCTGCCCTGGTCGATCCGGTAGTCTGCGGACTGGCCGACTACACCAAGGGGGATCGTTTTCGTTCGCGATCGCTCCGGGCGGCCATGCCGACCGCACGGCGACTCGGAGGTCTCATCTTTTCGTGGGCCACTTCGCGAGCTGTCGGCAGGCGAGTGTCGGACAGTCAGTGTGGATATACGGCCATCGCGCGGGCCGCATGCGGGAAGCTCGACCTCGATGACCTTTGGCCACGGTACGGCTATCCGAACGATCTGCTGTCCCAGCTCGCGCTTCGAGATCTTCGGATCGCCGAGGTACCCGTGCGAGCGGTGTACGCCGACGAGGTGAGCCGACTGCGCATCGGGCATCTTCCGATTATCGCAGGCGTGATCGCGCGAGCATGGGTGAGGAGATTGCAGAGGCAGCGAAGCTGTCACTGATGAAGCCCGCTCCAGGGCACCAGTGTAGTCGTAGTGGCGAGATATTCGGCGACGCTTCAAGCGTATTCTGCGGGAGTTTTCGGCAGCAGAGATAGCGAAGACGCGAGCGCTGCGTCGTCGTACGGCTGGTCGGTGAGCTTGCCCGCGAAGTAATCGGTATACGACTGCATGTCGAAGTGACCATGGCCCGACAGATTGAAGACTATCGTCTGGCCCTTACCTTCGGACTTGCAGCGCAGGGCTTCGTCGATGGCTGCGCGTATGGCGTGGCTCGACTCGGGTGCCGGGACGATGCCCTCCGTCTTCGCGAAAAGAACGCCCGCTTCGAAACACGCGAGCTGATGATAGGAGCGCGCTTCGATGAGACCGAGAGCCATCGTGTGGCTGACGAGAGGCGACATGCCGTGATAGCGAAGACCACCCGCGTGGAACCCTGACGGGACAAACGATGATCCGAGCGTATACATCTTGGTAAGCGGCGTCAGGTGGGACGTGTCGCCGAAATCGTACGCGTACCGGCCGCGCGTCAGCGAGGGGCACGCCGCTGGTTCCACGGCGATGATGCGCGGTGATGGGCCCCCACGAAGCTTGGCTCCGAGGAAGGGAAAGGCGATGCCTGCAAAGTTGGATCCTCCGCCCGCGCAACCGATGACGATGTCTGGGTAGTCATTGGCAAGTTCGAACTGCTTCATCGATTCCAGGCCAATGACAGTCTGATGGAGCAGGACGTGATTGAGGACGGAGCCCAGCGCATATTTCGTGTCCTCGCGCTGAGCTGCAAGCTCGACGGCTTCGGAGATGGCGATCCCCAGGCTGCCCGGGCTGTCTGGGTTCTTCTCCAGAATGGCGCGTCCGGCGGCGGTCTCGTTCGACGGGCTGGCCACGCATCGGGCTCCATACGTCTCCATCAGGGCTCTGCGGTAAGGCTTCTGATGATACGAAACCTTGACCATGAACACCTGAACCTCGATTCCGAAGAGGGCTCCGGCGAAGGCGACGGAAGACCCCCACTGGCCCGCTCCAGTCTCTGTCGTGAGGCGCTTGATGCCTGCCTGCTTGTTGTAAAACGCCTGGGCTACGGCAGTATTGGGCTTGTGGCTGCCGGCCGCGCTGACGCTCTCGTTCTTGAAATATATTCTTGCGGGGGTATCGAGAGCCTTCTCGAGATTTCGGGCCCGGTGAAGGGGCGTCGGCCGCCACATACGGTAGACGTCGCGCACGGGCCCCGGGATTTCCACCTCGCGTTCGGTGGTCACCTCTTGAGCGATGAGCGACATCGGAAACAGCGGCGCGAGGTCGTCAGGGCCGACCGGCTTTCCTGTGCCCGGATGCAGGACAGGGGGCGGAGGAACGGGCAAATCCGCAACCAGATTGTACCAGGACCGGGGAATCATCTCTTCGGGGAGTTCGAACTTCAATGTGTCCTTCATGGCACGCTTCACTCTTTCCTTGTTATCCCCCGCGTTCGGGCTAACGAGCTGTTCCTCGGCGGACCACCACTTTGGCTCGTGGGCTTGAATCCTATGCTAGGAACGCCCATTAATGCTGGACATGACGGCGCTTCGCAACGCACTTTCTGATTGTCTCGACCGCACGGACTTTTCGTCCCTTGGTGTAAAGTACGAGGGCAAAGTCAGGGACAACTACTCGGCCCCAGATGGTCATCGGTTCATCGTGGCGACCGATCGAATTAGCGCTTTTGACCGAGTGTTGGGCACTGTACCGTTCAAGGGTCAGGTGCTCAATCGCCTGGCGGCGTGGTGGTTTGCTCGGACCGCGGACGTCGTGCCCAACCACGTCATCGGCCTCCCGGATCCCAACGTGCTCGAATGCATTGACTGCGTTCCGATCCTGGTCGAAATGGTCGTGCGAGCCTACGCCACCGGTACGACCTCGACGAGCCTCTGGACGCACTACCAGCGCGGGGCGCGAGTATTTTGCGGTCACGTGCTACCCGACAACCTTACCAAGCACCAGAAGCTTCCGTCACCCATTCTGACCCCGACGACCAAGGCGCCGAAGGGCCAGCACGACGTTTCAGGGTCGCGCGAAGACATCCTCGCGACGGGGCTCGTGAGGGAGAGGGACTTCGACGAGGCGGCGGAGTATGCGATGAAGCTGTTTGCCGCCGGGCAAACGATGTGTGCCTCGCGCGACCTCATTCTCGTCGACACCAAATACGAGTTTGGGCGGACGCCCGACGGCAAGCTCATTGTCATTGACGAGATTCACACGCCGGACTCGTCGAGGTTCTGGCAGCAGAGCTCGTACGCGTCGCGCGTCGCAGCTGGACTTGACCCCGAGCCGCTCGACAAGGACTTCGTCCGGCGCTGGTTCTTGGAGCGTGGCTACCACGGTGATGGCGATCCGCCGTTGATGACCGACGATGTTCGCATCGGCGCGGCGGAGCGCTATATCGCAGCCTACGAACGGATCACTGGTGAAGCATTCGTCCCGAACACCGAGTCGCCGCTCGAGCGGATATCGAAAGTCCGGCGTCTTTAGGCCGATCCCTTCGCGATGCCGACGTCGAGCGTCCTCGCCTACGGGCAGAAGGCTCCGGGCGTTCGCCGTTGGCCTCGCTCGGTTTCGGCCTAAATGCGCCGGACTTTTCGGGTTTTTCTGGTTCAGGCGTGGGAGACGTTTTCGCTTCTCTCCTCCTGGCTTCGGCTCGCGGACTTGGAAGATCCATGAGTGTGCTACCGTCGGAGGCACGGGGTGAGCCATTTCGACGGGCCTCGCCGTGGAACGCCATCCCCGTGGTGCAATCGAGTTCGACTACCCTGAATCCCGTCCTTACATGCACCCGATTCAGCTCACACGGAGATACCCATGAAAGCGAAAGCGACTCTGTCTCTCGGTCTACTTGCAGGTTCTCTATTCGTCTGCCTGGTTGGACAGGCGGAAGAACATTCAAGGGCACCAGCGAGGCCCGTGCCGCCGCAGTTTCTTGCGCATCCCGGTGGAGTCCATCCGCATGGCGCAATCGTGCGTCAACATTCGGTTCGAGTTCTCGCCCCGAGAGCCGTAGTGCATGGGCACGGCGGATGGACTCACTGGGAACACCCTGAGTTTGCGCGGCCGACATACTATTGGACTTGGGGAAGTGTGCACGCGGTGACGTGTATCGCTGAGGATTCCTACGGGGATCAGTATCCGGTCAGCGAGAGTGCGGGACCCGGTTTCGGGCTGCCCAACATGACAGATATCGAGGATGATGCGCTCGATCGCTGCTACTCCGAGTCAGGCCAAGACACGACGTGCTTTCTCGCGACCTGCACACACATCTAGAGGGCCGGTGTTAGAAGGCCGGTGTATTTCGGTCGAAACCGAGCGAGTCCGGCGGCGAGTCGCCCGGAGCCTACTTACCGTAGGCGAGGACGCTCGACGCCGGGATCGCGAAGGGATCGGCCGAAAGATACCGGCCTTCTAGCGAGATGGGGCTCGGATGGCGGATATAGTCGGGCGGAAATTCCGCCCGAACCACTTCCGTGCAGCATTCAAACCGAGTAAACGGGCGGCAGCTGGATCTCAATCCCCAGAAGGAGTCTCGATGCGATCGATTATCCTTGCAGCGTTGACTGTGACAACGTTTGGGCTGGTATCTTGTGGAGGAGAAGAGCCTGCTCCTCTCACTCCGCCGGCACCGCCTCCGGCCCCTTCCGCGCCCCCTGTCGTTTCGGCGACGCCGGTCCCGGTCGAATCGGCCGCGCCGGCTCCGCCGCCCAAGCCCGCGTTATCCGATGTCATCCCGCAGACATTGAAGGGTCTTGCGGATGCCTTCAACGCTCATGATGCTACCAAGTTCGCAAGCTATTACACGGATGACGCCATTGTCACCGCGTACGGCCGTCCGATGACCTCCGGACGCGAGGGTATATCTTCCGGTCTCCAGGCGTTATTTTTGACGTTTAGCGACGTCAAGACAGGCGTGCCTCGCATCTGGGTCAAGGGCAATGTCGCGATCGCAGAATCTGTATGGGCGGGGACGATGACCGGCGATTTCATGTCCATCAAGGCGTCCAAGAAGCCGGCCGGCGAACTGCAAGTGGTGGTGTATTCCTTCAACGATGATGGCCTCGTCAAAGAGGCTCGTCAGTACGCGGACGACGCCGGGCTTCTCGCTCAGCTCAAGGGCCTCAAGGGCGCTCCGCCCGTGCCCGTCGTGCCGAGCAGTCCTCCCGAGGTACACGTAGCAAAGGGCACTCCGGAAGAGGACAAACTTACCGATTGGGCAAAATCGATCGACGATACCGCGGCAAAAGATGATGCCGTGGCAGCGGCGGCGCTAGTAGCCGACGATGGCGATATTTGGACGAACGTCAGTGCGGCGCCCGCGTCCAAAGGCAAGAAGGACGTTGCGAAGGCCGAGGGAGCGTGGGTAAAGGCCATCCCAGATCAGAAGTGGGCACTTGCCAACGCCTGGGGCATAGATGGCTATGCGATCGTCGAACACGCGGTGTCTGGCACGCAGAAGACGGCTATCGGAACATTGCCCACATCGAACAAGGCAATTTCTGGGTGGCACTGGATTAGCGTGATGCAGCCCAACGCCGACAGCAAAATTGCGCACGCTTGGAGCTATGCGAATGCCTACGAAGCAGGCATGCAGACGGGGGCATTGAAACTCCCGATCCCGGTCCTTGCGAAGAAGGCGCCCGATTCTCCCGCTCCGAGTGCCAGCAGCGCGGGAAAAACGCCAACGAACGCTGGACCGAAGAAGTAGATGCCAACAAAGGGAAATATGAGCTCCGAAAGGAAGGCCTATTGCGGCCGATCCTGGAGGCTCACCGGTTTGGGCGGCGGCCGATCCACCGGTGAATCCTGTGTTCGGAGTGTTTCATGGTAATGGTCTCTGTGGGGGGGGGGACTCGGGACTCGGCACGTCGGCCCTCCTCCCAGATATTTCGAGGAATCAAGGGGATGGATGCTGGTGATTGCGCTTCGAGAATGCGTTTCGTCCGGAGATGCGAATCCGCCAAAGCATCATCATCCAACATCCGCAGAACGAGGCCGAGTTCGGCATGAGCAGATGCGGCTCCGGGCGCGGCGATGAGCGCTCGATCGAGGGATTCTCGAGCCGCCATCCATCTCCCCTGCCTTCGCGCCGCCACTGCGACCGCAACGTCGCCGACCCATGCCCCATGGAACATCGCAAAGCGCCGCGCACGGCTCGCGAGGGTGTCCAAATCCTCGGGAGATGCAGTGTGCACCGCTCGCATCACGGAGATGAGCTCCCTTTCCGCGAGCGGGTCTTGCATCGCCAATCCAATGAGTACAGCTTCGGCTGATGGTCCCGACTGGGGCAGAATCTGGACAAGCTCGACGACGAGAGCTGCCGCCGCCGACAGGTCTCCGAGAGCGCGCATGGCGTACGCGAGAACGAGCAGGGTCCATCCGTCGGTTCGAATCATGGCGAGGGATCGCTTGCACAATGTGGCGACGCGCACAGCGCGAGCCGTGCCCTCGGGTTCGGTTGCGAGGGCCAATTCCACCGCGTAGCGAAGCACGTCTCTGGATGCGCTGGGTGTCTGGAGAGCCGAGTCAACGAGGGTCTGAGCGCTCGACACGTCTCCTGTGCGCAGCGACGTGCGTGCGAGGCCCCCAAACGCCGAGGGCTGGACGGGATCGCGAACCAGCACGGAGGACCAGGTCCTCATCGCCCCAGCGATATCGCCCGTTTCGGCGAGGAGCTCCCCTCGACCGGCTAGGAGCACGGCATGATCGCTGTCAATTCCTAGCCCAACATCGATAGCGGCAAGAGCGCCTCGAACATTGCCTTGCGCTCGGAGGGCCTGAGCCAAAAGCGAGTAGAGTTCAGCCTTTCGAGGTGCGAGCTCGATCGCTTTCTGCAACTCGAGCTCGGCCTGTCGAGGGCGCCCCATTCGGAGATTGACCATCGCCAGCGCCTCGACGAGCTCAATCCTCGAAGGGGCATCTTCGGTCGCACGTTGCAGGGCACGATGGGTCGCCTCCACAATACTCGGAGTTGGCGCTCGTGACAGGACGTCGAGTGCGAGTGATGCCATGCGCTGGGAAGGAAATTCAGCTTGGGGAGCGTCGCTGATGGCGCGTCCCAAGTGGATGAGCGCCGCGAGGCGATCGTGTGGACCCCCGATGCCCGGATCGAACAGTGCGCTCTGTTCGGCTCTCAGCACGCTTTCAAGAGGCTCCCACCCGAGTTCACGGATCTTCCGCAGCGCGCCGATCTCTCCGCCTATCTCAGTCCAGAGCGCGTCGAGGGCACGCACAATCGAGGCTCCCGCACCCGGTTCGTCGAGAGGTTCATCTACCTGAGCACATGCGTTGCCGGTGTCGGAGTTGAAGGCCAACAATCGCAACGTCCCCTGGCCGGACACCGGCGGCTCGAGTTGCCCCGTGAGAACGATGCCCTCGGCTCGGGGGCCGTCCGAAGGGCGTGCGATTCCGCGCCAGACGCTCGGAGCGACAAATGCCTCGATAGCGCCTTCATTTCCAGGGCCGTCGCCTTCGCGAGACTTCAGCCTCGCTAGAGCCACCCCGGTGTCTCCGACGTGGACGTACGCGTGAACCAGCGCCGCAAGGCCCAGTCCGAGGCCGCGGCTTTCCGCAGGGACCGCGAACGGAATGACCACGGTCGCTGGCTGATTCATGTCTCGCGCGAACGCGACGGGCGCGTAGGCGTCATGCCTCGGTCACACACTTTCCTTCTTTGGTCCCCGGCTGTCACGCTTGGCGCGATAGGTCGTCTCGCCTCTTCCCTCCGACTTGCCTCGAATCGAGAGCGCATTGAGTCGTGCGCCGCTCACCGCACCGTCAGCCGCCTTATTTCGATCGCGGCTCGCCTCGATGAACTTCGCCTGGCACCGCACGATCGGCGCTCCCGGCTCGATCGGCATGCGCTCGTACTTGCCATCTTCTCGAAGTCGCCAGCTCTTCGCGTTGTCAGACAGCTGAAGCTGCATGATTTCGATGAGTTGCTTGCGGATTGCCGGATCATCGATGGGGATCATCGCTTCGACGCGACGATGGAAATTGCGAGGCATCCAATCGGCGCTCCCAATGTAAACCTCGTCGCTACCCCCATTGCGAAAGTGAAAAGCCCGCCCGTGCTCGAGGAAGCGGTCAATCAGCGCTCGGACCTCGACGGTTTCGCTCACTCCCGGCACCCCTGGGCGCAAACAGCAAATGCCCCGGACGAGCAGGGTAATCTGGACTCCCGCCTGGGAAGCCCGATAGAGCGCCTCGATGACATCTGCGTCGACAAGGCTGTTCATCTTCGCGATGATCTGCGCTGGTCGGCCGGCCCGCGCGTGCTCGGCTTCGCGCATGATCAGGGCGAGGACGGCTTCATGGAGGCCGAGGGGGGCGACGATCAGCTTATTCCATCGCGGCGGCGCGCTGTATCCCGTGAGCAGGTTGAACAGACTCGAGACATCTTCGCAGAGCTCGGGACGCGTCGTCAGCAGAGAGAAATCCGTGTAAAGCCGCGCGGTCGTCGGATTGTAATTTCCGGTGGACAGATGAACGTAGCGGCGAAGTTTGCCCTTCTCGCGGCGGACGATGAGAAGGCATTTCGCGTGCGTCTTGAGCCCGAGTAGACCATAAACCACGTGTGCGCCAGATTGCTCCAGCATGCGCGCCCACACGATATTCTTCTCTTCATCGAACCGGGCCTTGAGCTCCACGATCGCGGTGACCTGTTTGCCGCTCTCGGCTGCCCGCGCGAGAGCTTTGACGATCGGTGAGTCGCCGCCGGCGCGATAGAGCGTCTGCTTGATGGCGAGCACGTCGGGATCGTCGGCCGCACGCGCGATCAGATCGACGACGGTATCGAACGATTCGTACGGATGGTGCAGAAGTACATCGGTATCCCGCAGAACCGCAAAGATGTCGTCCGCATCTCTCAGGGCCGGAGCCGGGTGAGCGGCGAATGGCTCTTCGCGAAGTCCGCGCGCTTCGTATCGCGTGATGGACATCAAGTCGCCAAGGTTGAGCATCCCCTCGACGCGGTAGACGTCCCGCTCGAGGTCGAGCTTAAATGCCTTCACGAGCTTCTCGAGCGAACCGGCCGGTGGGTCTCCCGCGACCTCCAAGCGTACCGCGTTACCTCGTTCTCGGCGACGAAGCTCCTGCTGAATCGACTGGAGGAGATCTTCCGCCTCCTCTTCGTCGACCTCAATATCGAAATTGCGCGTGACACGAAATACGTACATTCGGTCGAGCTCTACGCCTGGAAATATCTTCGAGACGTGTCGAGCGACGAGATCTTCGAGCAGCACGTATGCACGAGCCGCGGGTTGCCCGTCTTTCGTGGTGACTCCCGTGACCGGCAACAGGCGTCGAAGCATCGACGGAACCTGAACCACTCCGAACGTGCGGTCCGTCGTTCCCTGACGCTTGAACGTCACCGCGAGGTTCAAACTCTTGTTTCTCACCTGCGGAAACGGGTGCCCGGGATCGATCGCGATGGGCGTGAGGATCGGAAAGACCTCGTTATCGAAGCGCTCGTCGAGCTCCTTAAGCGCCTGCGGCGGAAGGTCAACGGGCTTCACAAACAGAATGCCGGCGTCGGCAAGCCGGGGAAGGAGGCCGGAGAAGCTTTTCTCCTGAGCCGCGACGAGTTCGTGCACCCGCGTTGCGACGGCCGAGAGTTGCTCGCCGACGGTCATGCCGTCGGGCCCCATCTCGTCGACCTCGCCGGTTATCTGCTGCTTGAGTCCGGCGACGCGCACCATGAAGAATTCGTCGAGGTTGCTCGACACTATCGCGTGAAACTTCAGCCTCTCGAGGAGGGGCACGCTCTCGCCGTCCGCTTCGGACAGCACGCGAGCATTGAATTCGAGCCAGGAAAGCTCTCGATTGAGATAGAGCGCGCGGGATCCGAGATCCGGGCCTACGTCTATTTTCGGCGGCTGCGGGCTCGCCTGAGCCGGCAACGAAGGGCTTACCGATTGAACGGGAGCCGGGGCATCAGCGCGGGAGGTTGGGGTGAGCATCGCTGATCCTCATTGATGGCAGGACCTATAGCATCGGAAGACAGTCGCCGGGGCTGGAAGCGAAGCGAGCGTATGCGGCGGCCCCGTTGGGTCGGATTATATAAATAAATCAACTATTTGTGATCTTGCGCCGAACGTTTGGTCGCCTTGGGCAATGCGCGGCTTTCTCGTCCGGTCGAACGCGCCGGCCTTGGTGTCAGACGGCCACGTGTGGATTTGTCGCAGCAAACGTGCCCACAATTGGGGGTATCATGATCGAATCGGTACGTCGCATGGCTCCGTCCAATCAGCCGACTGTCGAGCCCAAAGCCCGCGGGTTTGCGGATGCGCTGGCCCTGGCGCGTGGGAAGCACGTGCTCATCGCTCTGCGTGGACATCCCGATCCCGATGGGATTGCGAGTGCGATCGCGCAAGCTCACATCGCCCAGAGGCTCGGCGTGGCGCACACGACGATCGGCTACTGTCATGAACTCAGCCATCGGGAGAATCGCGCACTCGTCAAATTGCTCGGGCTTGAGCTTCGCAAGCTTCGCAGCGTTGGAGAGGCCGGACAGGTCGACTTTCTCGCGCTCGTGGACGCCCACGAGGTGGATGCCGACCTCACGGATGCTGCCAATTTTGAAATACTCACGGTCGTCGATCACCATCGCGCCACGACGCCTCCAAAGGCCCATTTTGTGGACATGCGCCTCGACGTCGGTGCGACAGCGACAGTCTTCGTCGAGTATGTGCAGGAGCTTGCCCCTCTCGACGCTGACGTCGAAGAAGATCGGCGGATCGCGACGGCGCTGATGCACGGCCTTGCGACCGATACCGATGACTTCATGCTCGCGAGAGCCGGCGATTTTCGGGCGGCGAGCCAGATCGTGGAGGTCTGCGATCGCGACTTGCTCGAGGACCTGTCCCGTCGCCTTATCGCGCCTACCGCGATGGACGTCATCGCTCGTGCTCTTTCCGCTCTGGTTGTGCGCCGAAGTTTTGCGATGGCGGGGGTCGGGTTCGTGAGTGAGGCAGAGCGGGACACCATCGCCCAGGCGGCTGATTTCCTAGTGCGCCGGGAGGATATCGATACGTGCGTTGTATATGGCGTCGTTGGCGAGAAATATATTGAGGGCAGCCTTCGAACGCACTCGCCCAGTGTCGAGCCAGCGGTGTGGCTCGAACAGGCGTTCGGATTGGACGAGAAAGGCCGCGCGTATGGCGGCGGACGGCGCGACAAAGGCGGTTTCCGAATCCCGATCGGATTTCTTGGCCGTGTCACCGACAGGCAGCAGCTTTGGCAGCTGGTCGAACACGCGGTTCGGACTGCGCTTCTCCGCCAGTCGGGCGAAGAACCCACGCCTGGAGTCATGGTGCCTACTGCGGTTCCAACCGCCTAGAAGGCCGGTGCCTTTCGGCCGATCCCTTCGCGAGGCCGACGGCGAGCGTCCTCGCCTACGGGAAGTAGGCTCCGGGCGACTCGCCATCGGCCTCGCTCGGTTTCGA
>Ga0182030_10017405_pt1 | contig 13880 bp, 4 predicted proteins | sample 812S3MmetaG_FD_121299 | JGI IMG/M metagenome (GOLD analysis project Ga0182030, IMG submission 121299) | Permafrost microbial communities from Stordalen Mire, Sweden - 812S3M metaG (Illumina Assembly) | ecosystem: Environmental > Terrestrial > Soil > Wetlands > Permafrost | place: Sweden...
CAAACAAGCATGCCCAGCCCGCACTCCACGAATCCATCAAAGCCTCGCGCGTTTCGAGGGGATCGACGAACTCCAGATCGCGCCGCCGGTCTGGCTTCTCGCCGTCGCTGGTCAGAAAGTCAGTAAAGCGCGAGCGCATGTTGCCGCTCATGTGCTTGACGATGACGGCGATTGAATTCGACTCTTCATCGAGTGCGGCGAGAAGCTGCTCGTCGGTTAGCTGCGCCATGGCCCGCTCGGCCAGTCCCTTGTAGTAGCGGAACACAGCCAGCGAGTCTTTGAGATACGAGGTGGTGAATTCCAGGGCCATGCGCCTATTTTCGCACTGCCGCCAGGACACTGATTGGGATTGAACAGACGAACCTGATGCGCCAATAAATTGAAGCGATAAAAGTGTAGCCGGAAGCATTAGTCTGAGAGCATTCGTTTGAGTCTCTGAAAATCTCAAGCAGCATCCATGGAGACCTATGGCTTCCAGCCCAGCAATTTCGCGGCGCGGCTTTCTTGGCGCATCCGCGGCAGCTACGGTCGCGGCCGCACTGAGCGCAGCGCGCGCTGTATCGGCGGAGCCCATGCTCACGCCGGCGCCCATTGCCGCGCTGCCTTTGCTGACCGGGCAGGCGCGGCCGTTTACAAACGCAGAGCGGCTGGCTCGCATTGAGCGAGCGCAGCAGTTGATGGTCGCCGCAAAAATCGACGCGATTGTGCTGGCCAACTCGACGACGTCGTCGGTCTACTTCGCCAATCTGCGGCTCTGGGGTGGTGAGCGCCTGTGGGCTTTGGTGATGCCGGAGAAAGCGAAGCCGTTCCTGGTCTGCCCTGCGTTTGAAGAGGGTCGCGCGCGGGAGCTGCTGGAAGCAGGGCCCTTCGGCAAGGATGCGGATGTGCTGACCTGGCAGGAGGACGAGAGCCCGTTCGCCGCACTGAGCAAGGGCCTGGCCGATCGCGGCTTGAGCGCGGGCACGATTGGCCTGGATGAAAATATGGCATTCGTATTTTCCGAGGGCATTCGCGCGGCTAATCCGCATTTGAAGATTGTTTCGGCCTCGCCCATCACGGCCGGATGCCGGATGATCAAGGACGCGCATGAAGTCGAGTGCCTGCGCCTGGCCTGTCGGGCCACGCTGCTGGTGTATCGCGCAGTGGCGCAGTCGCTGCATCCGGGGATGACGACTTCCGATGTGCATGGGCTGGTTGCAGCGGCCTACAAGCGCGTGGGCTTTGAAGGCGAGGCCAGTCTCAACATCGACGAGTTCACTGCCGCGCCGCATGGCTCTCGGCAGCAGCAGACGCTGCGCGAGGGAAGCATCCTGATGCTGGACGACGGCTGCGAAGTGGAAGGCTATACGTCGGACATTACGCGCACTTTTGTGCTCGGCAAGGCAACGGACAAGATGAAGCGCGTCTTCGACCTGGTGCACAGCGCGCAGTCTGCGGCCTTGGCCGCGGCCCGGCCCGGCGTGCCCACAGCCGATGTGGATGCAGCTGCCCGCAAGGTGATTGTCGATGGCGGCTATGGCCCCGGCTTCAAATACTTCTCACACCGTGTGGGCCACGGCATCGGCATGGACATGCACGAGTGGCCATATCTCGTGAAGAACGACATGTATGGCTATGACCTTACGCCGCGTCTCAAGGCCGGCAACCTGTTCAGCGACGAGCCCGGAATTTATATCCGCGGCGAGTTCGGCATTCGCCTGGAAGACGACATGCTCATCACCGAATCCGGCGCGGAGTTGCTGACGTCGCAAAGCCCGTCGCTTGAAGACCCGTTTGGAAACATGGCATGAGCCGCGGACAAGCAAGCGAAGCGGCAAAGTCCGCGGACAAGCGCCGGGACGGCCTGATCCTGTTGCTGCTGGGCGCAGTAATCTTCCTGGGACTGGGCTTCGCGCTGGAGTACTCCGCATCCACACCGTCTGCGGACTTCCGCGCGCTCTACTTTCCGGCGCGCTGCCTGGCGCAAAACGCCGATCTTTACTCGGTTGCAGCCGTTGCGCCCATCTATGCGGCGGATGCGGCACACTTCCCCACCGACGACTGGAAGGCGCGCGAGATTGCCACGCGCAACGTGTATCCGCCGACAGCCTTCACGTTCATGATGCCGTTCGCGATGCTCAGCTGGGGACCGGCGCACCTGCTGTGGCTGGGCTTAACCGTGGCAAGCATCCTGTTTGTGTCGGCCCTAATGTGGTGGCAGTGTGCTGATCTCGCTCCGGTGCTGTCGGGCGCGCTGATCGCGCTGTTCCTGGTGAACAGCGAACTGCTGGTGATCTCAAGCAATGCGGCGGGCATCGTGGTGAGCCTGTGCGTGGTTGCCGTGTTGTGCTTCGTTCGCAATCGCTTCGCGCTGCTGGGGATTCTGTGCCTGGCGGTGAGCCTGACCATCAAGCCGCAGGAGACGGGCTTGGTGTGGCTTTACTTCCTGCTGGCCGGCGGCGTCTATCGCAGGCGCGCCCTGCAGACGCTCGCAGCGACGATCGCCATCAGTCTGCCGGCGCTGCTGTGGATTTGGCACGTGTCGCCGCACTGGCTGGATGAGTGGCGCGCCAACCTGGCCGCATTTTCAGCGCATGGAGCCATCAACGACCCCGGGCCGGCTTCGACGGGCGGGCACGGCCTGGCGATGGTGATCAGCCTGCAGGCGGTCATCAGCGTATTTCGCGACGACCCGCGCGTTTACAACCTGGGCAGCTACCTGGTGACCGCACCGCTGGTCGTGATCTGGGCGGTGATCACGCTGCGCACACGGGTTACTGCGGCTCGTACGTGGCTGGCGCTGGCGTCGATTGCAGCCATCTCCATGCTGCCGGTCTACCATCGCCAATACGATGCCAAGCTTCTGCTGCTCACCTTGCCTGCCTGCCTGTTGCTTTGGTCTCGGCGCGGCGTTGCCGGCTGGGTTGCGGTGCTGATGAATACCGCGGCCTTTGTGCTTACCGGCGATCTGACCTGGGCGCTGGTGCTGGGCTGGATCAATCATCTGCCGCAGCCCACGACGACGCGCGCCTACGAGATGTTTCTTGGGTTGCAGGTGTTTCCTGCGCCGCTGATTGTGCTGGCGCTGGGAGTCTTTTATCTGTGGGCGTACGCGCGTTCTGCTGCTGTTTCTGACTTCGCGGCTGAGCCGGCGGATTGAACAGCTTTACCTGAATTGGAAGGTGCAGAAAAGCCAATTATGCGATATCGATTCCAGCGGCACTGAATCTAGCTTGGTTGGCGCGAACATCCCCATCCCCTTCCGCTTCATCTTACGAAGCAGAAGGATAAAAAATGACCAAGCCAACGGGACGACCGAGTGTGGACCTGAGCGAGAGCTCGGTCCATGGAGACGCGCAAGCGGAGCTGGAGAGCGATGACGTCGCCACCCAGGAAAGACTGGATCGGCTGGAGACGCTCACGGGCAGCGCCGACGAAGATCCACCTGCGTTTGAAGGCGAGATGGCGCAGCAGTTCGATGAGCTGGAAGCCAGCACGGAAGAGGAGTTGGATGCGCTCCAGGTAAACCTCAATCAGGACGACGATCCTTACGGCGGCCAGGATGGCTCGGGCAGGGTGAGCGACGATGTGGCCGAAGAGCAGATTGCGGCATACACAGAGGTGGGTCCGATGGCGGAGGATCGCGGCGGCATAAGCGTTGTGCCGGGCCGCGAGGATACCAGCGAAGAACTGCGCCGCCACCATCCGCTTGCAGAGATCGATGGGTCCGACGCGGTTGTGGAAGGCAACATCGACGAGCCTCTGGACGAAGACGACACAGACCGCAGGGTCGAAGAAGGCACGGCAGCCTGAACAGGCCTCGTGGGCGACGGCGAGAAGCGAGCGTGGCCCGAGCATATCCTGAAAGGGAGCAGTGCAAACGTACTGAATCCGGGGAAGTAGTGCCGGGTTTAAAGAGCCGAGGAGTGCTGTAGATGAAGCAGAAGAAGCTGGGGACGAACGGGCCGGAAGTTCCGGCAATTTGCCTGGGTGGCAATGTCTTTGGTTGGACGGTGGATGAGGCGGAATCGTTTCGGCTGCTGGATGCGGCGTTCGATGCCGGCTTGACGTTCATCGACACGGCTGACGTTTATTCGCGGTGGGCGCCGGGCCACGCGGGCGGCGAGTCGGAGACGATCCTCGGCAAGTGGTTTGCGCGCTCCGGCAAGCGCGGCGGCGTGACGCTGGCGACCAAGGTCGGCATGGATATGGGCGACGGCAAGAAGGGGTTGAAGGCGAACTACATCCGCCAGGCTGTGGAGGACTCGCTGCGGCGGCTGCAGACGGACCACATCGACCTTTACCAGGCACACCAGGACGACAAGGAGACGCCGCTCGAGGAGACGCTGGGCGCCTTCACGGAGTTGGTGACGCAGGGCAAGGTGCGCTTTATCGGCGCGTCCAACTATTCCGGAGCCCGGCTGGCCGAGGCGTTGGAGACGGGCGAGAAAAACGGGCTGGCGCGCTACATCTCGTTGCAGCCCCATTACAACCTGGTGGAGCGGGAAGAGTTTGAGCGGGATTTGCTGCCGGTGGTGAAGCGATACGAGCTTGGCGTGATTCCGTATTTCTCGCTGGCTGCCGGCTTTTTGACCGGCAAGTATCGCAGCGCGCAGGATGCCGACAATGCCGCGCGCGGCAAGTCCGTAAAGAAGTATCTCACTGACTGGGGCTTCAGTGTGGTGGCGGCGCTGGACGAGGTGGCGAACGCGGATGGGTCGACGCCGGCGCGCGTGGCGCTGGCCTGGCTCATGGCTCAGCCCGGAGTAACGGCGCCCATTGCCAGCGCAACCAGCGAGAAGCATGTAGCCGACCTTGCAGAGGCGGCTAAGCTGAAGCTCGATGCCGGATCGATTGAAAAGCTGAACGCGGTGAGCGCGCCCAAGGCGGCTGCGGCTTCATCGCGAAGTTAGTGGCCGGCTTTGTTTTAGGGACGGCTTTTTTGCATGCACACGAGCAGCATTCCAGCGCCGATCTTGCCGCATTGATCGCCCACACCCTGCCGGCTCGGTTCGAAAAAATCCCACAAACCTTTCGCCACCGGCGGGCCACGGGCTGGCGTCCTGCTGCCAAATTGGCGCTCCCAAAACACGACAGTTTTTCGGCATGGTTACCTTTTCTAAACCGAAGCCTCTTCGGTAATTCATAAACTCTTGAATCGACTTTATTTCCTTTGCAAACGCAAATGCGGTTGTGCATAATGCGAACAAATCCTCGGGCTTTCACCCGAATCTTCCAATCGCTGCCGGTCAGCGGTAGACGGCATACCGCGCACGCGTTCTCCTGCCCAAAGGGGAGCGGCCTGCAGCTCCTCTTGAGGTGTTCCCCCCATGCGCAAATTATTGATTATACTTAGCTTGATCGCGTCCACTTGCCTCAAAATAGGAGCCGCACCCGGTGCCGTTCCCGCAGTCACAGGCGACAAGGCGCCCCAGCCGCTGGCGCGGTATTTCGAGGCCAACCGCGGTCAATGGCCGGCCGGGGAAGACTTCCGCGCGTTTGGCTATGGCTATGGCGTCACGCTGGGTAGGGACGGGGTAACCTTGCGTGTGGCCAATCCGGCCGACGCCAGGCTGGCGGCGCGGCGGGTCTCGCTGCGCTTTGAGGGGGCGGACCGCGGAGCGTCGATGGCGGGCCTGGACAAGCTGGCCGCTATGGGCGCCTGGTTTCAGGGTCCTGAAGCAAACTGGCACTCCAAGATTCCGCTCTTCGGACGGGTACGCGAGGGCCAGGTTTATCCCGGCGTGGACGCGACTTTCTACGGCCGAGACGGCCAGCTTGAGTACGATCTCGACCTGGCACCCGGAGCCAAAGCCAGCGCGCTAGTGCTGGACCTGGACGGAGCAGACGCTGCCAACATCGCCTCCAACGGCGATCTCTCCATTGAAGTGAGCGGGCAGCGCATCGTGCTGCACAAGCCGCTGGCCTGGCAGCCCGACGGGCAGAGCCGCAAGACGGTTGATGTCAGCTACAAGATGCTGCCCGCGCATGGGCGGATTGGGCAGCGCATCGGTCTCGATTTGAAGGGCTACGATGCTACCCGGCCCATGACCATCGATCCGGTGCTCACCTTCGCCACTTACCTGACCTCAGGCAGCAGTGCGCTGCCGGACTACTATGTGGCCGATATCGCGGTAGACAGCTCCAACAACATTTACGTTCTTTCGACCGATGCCAGCACCGCGTCGATGACGGTGCAGAAGGCCACGTCGGCCGGAGTCCTGGCGTACACGGCGACGTTTGCTGCGTCCGATCCCAGCGGCCTGCTCTATCCTGCCGCCCTGCGCGTCAACGCTTCCGGCCAGGCCTACATTGCGGCAAGCGCCAGCGCCGGCTACCCCACAACTTCATCGGCCTACCAGGCCAGTTACCCCAACGCAAGCAACGCCGGCAGTACCAACGGCGCACTCTCCGTCCTCTCCGCCAGCGGTGCGACCCTGACGTACAGCACCTACTTCGGCGGCATGGTTGGGAGCAGTTACGGTGCGGATCTGGTTTACGGGCTGGCCGTGGACGCATCGGGCAAGGCCTACCTGGCTGGCCAGGCCGGCGGCGGCAGCTTCCCCACAACCACGGGCGCTTACCAGACCACCTACACCAACGGCAATCCGGCCGGCTTTGTCGCCAAGTTCAACCCTTCGGCATCGGGCGCTGCTTCTCTGGTCTACTCGACGCTGCTGGGCGGCTCTTCTACGACCGTTTCCGCTGTGGCCGTTGACAGCGCCGGCGCGGCTTATGTGGCTGCGTCCAGCCAGGGCTGCGCGTATGTGCCCACCACTTCCGGAGCGTTCGCGTATTCCGGGATCGATACCACCGATTCCTGCGGCTACATCACGGCCGTCAACGCGGCTGGGTCGGCGCTTCTTTACTCGGCCTACATCGGGCCGGGCTCTCCGGAGTCGATCGCGGTGGATGGCAGCAAGAACGCCTACGCGGTTGGCTTCTACATCGCGGCAGAAGACTTTCCCACCACCAGCGGGGCCTATCAGTCGGCCTATCCCGACGGCTTTGCGCTGAAGCTGAATGCGACCGGCGCCATGGTGTATTCCACCTTCCTCAGCGGCCCCAGCGGCGCGTCGATGGGCAATATGGTCACGCCGCAGAGCGTGGCGTTGCTTCCCGGCTGCTCGTCTTCCTGCTCCGCGTATATCTCCGGCCAAACCACGGCCAACGACTTTCCGCTGGTGAATGGACTGAGCGGCGCGCCTCCGGCCTCCGACGGCAGCGCTGCCGAAGGCTTTCTGACGGTGCTCAACGGCGCCGGCACAGCCGCGCTGACCTCCGGCTATCTCAGCGGCTTCTACAGCCAAGAGAATACCGACTTGAACTCGTATTCTTTGACGCCGCACGTGGCTGTCGATGCGGCGGGCGACGCCTGGGTCGCGGGCGGACTTGCCACTTCGCCCACGCCTGACTTTCCTGTGACCACGGGCACGACTGCCGGGGCAACCGGGGCGTGGCTTGCAGAAGTGAGCATGACCAACGCCGGGGCGCTGTTCGCAACCCCTAACAGCATGAGCTTCGGTAACGTGATTCCGGTGAACGTCAGCTCGACCGTTTATAACTCGGCCAGCAACCTGAGCCCGGCGACCATTGTGCTGCGAAACATGGGCAGCGCCGGCATCACGTTCAGCTCGGTGGTAACCAGCCCGGCCTTGTTCAGCGAGACGGACAACTGCAACGGCGGCATTGCCGCGTCCAGCTATTGCACCATGACAGCGGTGTTTACGCCGCAGACCGATGCGCCGGTTACCGGCACGCTGACCATCGCCTCCAATGCCCAGAACGGCTCGCTGGTGATTCCGCTCAGCGGTCAGGGTGCGGATGCAGGCTTTGTGGCGGCGTCGCCCGCCACGCTGAGCTTTGGCAATGTAACGGTCAATGCCGTTTCTGCGCCGCAGACGGTAACGCTGAGCAATGCCGGCAATGAACCGGTGACCGGCCTCAACCTGCTCTACTTCAACAACTTCCAGCAGACCGCGTCCGGCTTCAGCGGGGTGACCAACTGCCCCGCCTCGCTACCTCCGGGCGAAAGCTGCTTGGCGCAGGTGACGTTTGCGCCCACCCTCGTCGACCTGGGACCGCAGTCCGTCACGCTCAACAACGACTACAACGTCTACGCGGAGAACTTCTACTCCGTGGCCATCACCGGCACCGGCGTTCTGCCTTCGAGCTACGGCACGCAGACGGTGGCGCTCTCGGCCACTTCGCTGAACTTCGGCACCGAAGCGGTAGGCACCCTGAGTTCGACGCAGATTGTCTACGCCACTGACACCGGCAGCGAGCCGCTCACGCTGCTTACGCCGACCATTACCATTACCGGCGGCGTGGGCGCCCCGGCAGATTTCCAGGTCAGCCAGAAGTGCGGAACCACGGTTGCGCCGCAGGCTTACGCGTGCATCTACATCACATTCACCCCTTCGGCAGTGGGTACGGAGACGGCGACGCTGACGGTGCCGATTGCCGGTTCGTCAACGCCGATCACCATCTCATTGGCAGGTATTGGCGCGGCCGCCACGCAGGTGCTGGAGATTGAGCCCGGCAACATGGTCTTCCCGGACCAGCCGGTGGGTACGCCCAGTTCTGCGATTTCGATCTACGCCTTCAACACCGGCACGGCGCCATTTACCGTCTCGCGCGTGACCGCCTCAGGCGACTTCTCCGTGCAGCAGACCAACTGCGCAGGCGACACGCTGGGCGGCGCCATCTCACCCGGCAACGCAGCGGCTTACTGCTCCGTATATGTGCTGTTCACGCCGTCGCAGGCGGGGGCGCGCACCGGCACGCTGTCGTTCTTTGACGCCGCCGGCGGAAGCCCGCAGAGTGTGCCGCTGGCCGGCAATGGCGTTACCGCGGCGGGCATCGTCACGGCCACACCGGCATCGCTACCTTTCGGAACGCTGGTCAAAGGAACCTCGAGCACCCAGCAGTTGGTCACGCTCACCAACTCCGGCAACATTCCGGTGAACTTTACGGCCGCAGCCAGCACGGGCGACTACGCCATCACCGAGAATGATTGCGGACCGCTGCCTTACTTGATCGCTCCGGGCGGATCGTGCCCGATCTACGTAACGTTCACGCCCATGGTCACGACCAGCCCGGATAACGGAACGCTGGTGCTGACCACCAGCGCCGGCTCGCAGACGGTGACGCTGACAGGCGGCGGCGAGACGGGCACGTTGGCCAGCGGAATCTCGCCCACGGCGATCAACTTTGGGTCCATGCAAGTTGGCCAGAATACAAGCAACATTCCGATCTACGTACGAAACTCGGGAACCGAAGCGCTGACCTTCAGCAATGCGGCCACGGTGACAGGCGACTACGTGCTTACCGATCAAACCTGCAACACGGCAGGGGCCGGAGTTCTAGCCCCGGGCCAGGACTGCTATCTCGTTGCCTCCTTCTCTCCGACGGCGTCCGGTACGCGGACAGGCACTGTTACTGTGAAGTCGAACGCCGGAACTTTGACAGCCAGCCTCACAGGCACGGGCGTAGCTGTCTCGGCGACGCCTTCTACCTTCAACCCGGCTGAGGTTTCGTTCGATCAGCAGGCGGTCAAATCCGTGTCTACCGTAATTCCAGTCACATTTACCTATGGCCCCACAACGCCCGGATTCGCCATAACCGGAGCGAGTATCACATCGGGAAGCGCCAACTTTTTACTAAGCATCACTGCGCCCTCTGTTAATTCCTGCACAGCCGCGGCTGCTTCGAGCACCTCCTGCGGGGTCAACGTGGTTTACGTGCCCTCCACTGCCGGCTATCAGACCGGGACACTGACTGTGACAACCAGTGCTGGCTCATTCTCGGCGTCGATTTCCGGCTACGCCCCGCCGGTCTCCGACACCGGCTATCTCTCGCCGAGCGCACTCAGCTTCGCGTCGCAGGTTGTAGGCACCACGTCCGGCGCCGCTGGCGCTTATCAAACCATTACTTTGAACAACACGGGCGCGGCTGCTTTTTCCGTCGGTACTACGGGCGGCACCAACTTCGGAAGCGGTTCGGACTTTAGTCTCTACTCAGGTCTCGACTATTGCTCGGGCAATACGCTGGCCCCAGCCGACGGCGCTAGCGGCGGCGGATCCTGCATTATCTATGTGCAGTTCTCGCCCACTGCGGCCGGCACGCGCACCGGCACGCTCAGCTTACCGGTCACATACTCTGACGGCACCACCGGCACTTTCACAGCCAGCCTTGCCGGCGTGGCCGTGGCGCAGAAGAACTCCGGCGTGCTAAACCCCAGCCTGGTCACCTTCCCTGATACCGCAGTGGGAACGACCAACGTTACCTACCAGCAGTACATTTACCTCACCAACTCCGGCAACCTGCCCTTCACAGTGGGCACGCTGAGCGGCACCGACACGGTGGTGGGCTCGAGCGCTACCGGCGACTTCAGCACCACCGCCGCTGGCGCGGTCGACGCGTGCAGCGGACAGACCGTCGCCCCCGCCGGCAGTTGCTATGTCATCGTGTCGTTCCTGCCGGGCAGCGTGGGAGCCAAGAGCGGCTCCATCGTGTTCCCGGTAACCTACGCCAACGCCACCTCACCCACCAACCTGACGGCGACGCTGACCGGTACCGGCATTGTCGCCAACGCAACCGTGGCGCTGAGCCCGGCCGGCATCCAGTTCGACTCGGTGACGGTGAACGCCGCTAACCCCAGCAACTACCAGAACGTGATGGTGACCAACACTGGCAACGTGCCCGTCACATTCACCAGGGCCGCGCTGAGCACTGGCTTCGGCTTTACCACCGACGGCTGCACCGGGCTCACCCTGACGCCCGGCTCCAGTTGCTTTGACTCCATCTACTTCAACCCGACCAGCGTGAAGACCTATACCGGAACGCTGAGCATTACGGACAGTGCCACGGGAAGCCCGCAGTCAGTGGCGCTGAGCGGCACCAGCATTGCCACCACCGCCAGCCTGCAGTTCTCGCAGACCACGGTTTCGTTCGGCAGCCAGCAGACCACCACCGCCAGCAGCCCCTATACGGTGTACCTGGTGAACCGCGGAACGAATACCGTGGACATCAGCACCATTGCCCTGGCCGGAACCAACCCCGGCGACTACTCTGAGACCGACAGTTGCACCGGCACCAGCCTTGCCCCCAACAGCAATTGCGTCATCTACGTCACCTTCACGCCGTCTACGACCGGTACCCGCACGGCAACGCTGACCGAGACCGATGACGGCGGCGGCACACCGCTGAGCGTGGCGCTCTCCGGGTCGGGAATCAACGCGACAACTTCTGTGGTTCTTTATCCGGCTGCGCTCGCCTTCAGCACCAAGGAGCCGGCAGGCGAAGGCGCGCCGCAGCAGTTCTTCTCGGTGACCAACATCGGCGTCAACAGTGTGACCATCTCGGCGGTCGCGTCCACCAACAGCGCGGCCTTCCCAATTGCGCACGACGGCTGCACGGGGAGCACACTTGCGACGAACCAGTCGTGCCTGGTCGTGGTTGAGTTTACGCCCAGCTCGGCGGCGGCGGATTCCGGCTTCATCCAGATCACTGACAACGCTTCCGGCTCTCCGCAGAAGCTGCCGGTGAGCGGCACCGGGATCGCCGGCCTCACCAGCGCCGTTACGCTCACGCCGACGCCAACCACCGGGGCGTTCGGCACACTGTTTACGCTGTCTGCCGCGGTAAAGGACCAGAACAGCAGCCCGGTCAACAACGGCCGCGTGACCTTCTATGACGGCACTACCGTGCTGGGAAGCGCGCAGGTAGTCACGACGACGTCGGGCGGCGGCGTGATTGGCACGGCCACGCTCAAGACCATCCTGGTGCCGCTGGGATCGAACAGCATCACGGTCAAGTATGTGGGCGCCGATCTCACCAGCACCTCGGCGGCATCTCTGGTCACGGTGACAGGCAAGTATCCAAGCACTACAACGCTCACATCTTCGGGCAGCACCGGCAACTATACGTTCACCGGGACTGTCTCCGGCGGCGGCCCACTCACGCCCACCGGCACAGTCACATTTACCGATGGCACCACTACGCTGGTGCCGGGAAGCGCGTCTCTGCTTTCCAGTACGCTGGCACAGACGTTCGTGGCGGCTGCGCCGGATACCATCTCCGCTGGTCCCCTGGTCCAAGCATTCGCAGACTTGAATGGCGACGGGATTCCCGACATGATTTCGGGCACGCCGACCGGGCTTTACACTCAGCTGGGCAAGGGCGACGGCACATTCCAAACCGCCAGGCAGATATCTTCGGCTGCGGTGTCCGTGGGACCCGGATTTCCAGTCAACCCAGGCGCGGCCATCGTGTCCGGTGACTTCAACGGCGACGGTAAGGCCGACATCGCATTCTTATCGTGCGTCAACGGGAACCCGTGCTCCGTCGGGGTCGAGTTGGGCAACGGCGACGGAACTTTCCAGCATGAGATTTTCCTCGATCAGGCCAACGGACTTATTGGCGGCATCGTCGCCGGCGATTTCAACGGCGACGGCGTTCTCGATATCGTGGCCGCCAACTACGGCGGCGGGACAGTGGACCTGATGCTCGGCAACGGCGATGGTACCTTCCAAGCGCCGCTTACGACAGCGATGCCGGGTGCAATCTCAGTGTCTGCTGCAGATCTGAATGGAGATGGCAAACTTGACTTAGTCGTTACCAACTGGGGCTATGGTACCGTTAGCGTGCTGCTCGGCAATGGCAACGGAACCTTCCAGGCCGCCGCATCGTATTCAACTCCGGTCTCGAACGATCCGAGCAATGTGACATTAGCCGACCTGCGTAACATCGGCAAGCAGGACATCGTGCTGATGGATTACACCTCCGGCATCAGCGTGCTGCTGGGCAATGGAAACGGCACGTTCCAAGCCGCCAATCCGGTGTTCAGCACCAGTTCGCCGGCTTATTTGGCCAGCCTCGCCGTCGCTGACTTCAACGGCGATGGAAAGCCGGATATCGTTGTTACCGATAACGGCAATTCTCAAGTCGATGTGTTGATGGGCAATGGAACCGGCACCTTCCAGGCGGCGCTTCCATACCCGGCCGGCAGTGGGCCTGGCGATGTGGCGACTGCGGATCTCAATCACGATGGCCGCCCGGACATCGCCGTTTCAAATTTCATGGCCGGTTCCACGACCATTCTTCTCAACCATGTAACGCAGACCGCAAAACTCACCGGCGCAGCCCTTCCCGGAACCGGAACGCATTCGGTCTCCGCTGGCTTCTCCGGTGACACCAACTTCAACGGCAGCACCTCCAACTCGCTGCAACTCACGGCAAGCCTGGTAACTCCCACCATGACGCTGACACCGCAACCCAGCGCCTCAGTGGCGTATGGCCAGTCCCTCAGCATCAAGGTCGTAGTGGCGGGTTCGCTATCGTGGGTTCCGGCGCCGACGGGCACGGTCGGCGTCTCCATCGACGGCGGCACGGTCACGCAGACCGGACTCACGTCGGGCGCGGTGACCATCCCCATAACCCAGTTGAGCGTAGGCGCGCACAGCATCGCCATCTCCTATGTGGGCGACAAGTATTATGCGGCATTGAGCGCGAAGACGCAGGCAATCACAATTACGAAGGCGACGCCGAACGTGACCTGCCCAACGCCGGCATCCATCACTTACGGCACGGCGCTGAGCTACACGCAGCTTGCCTGCACAACTTCCCCAACAGTTGCGGGCAGCTTCACTTATGCGCCGGTTTCGGGCACGGTGCTGACGGCTGGCGCGCACACCATCACTGCCACCTTCACGCCCACCGACACAACCGACTACAACGGCGGATCGGGCGGCTTCTCGCTCACTGTCAACCAGGCGAAGCCATCCGTGACCTGGGCCGCGCCGGCAGCCATCACCTACGGCACGGCGCTGAGCGCGACGCAGCTCGATGCCACCTCGCCGGTGGGAGGTGGCTTCACATACACCCCGCCACTGGGCGCA
>Ga0182030_10017407_pt1 | contig 13880 bp, 15 predicted proteins | sample 812S3MmetaG_FD_121299 | JGI IMG/M metagenome (GOLD analysis project Ga0182030, IMG submission 121299) | Permafrost microbial communities from Stordalen Mire, Sweden - 812S3M metaG (Illumina Assembly) | ecosystem: Environmental > Terrestrial > Soil > Wetlands > Permafrost | place: Sweden...
AAACGCCCTCTGCCGCGCGCTATCACCCCGTCCGGCTCAGAAAACAGACTCACGAATCAAAAACGATCCCCCAAAAACGCGCTTCGTGAAATATTGCGGCTAAACAGCAGGCTTGAAGTAGCTAAGCCCTATATTAATCGTGCTCCGAAAGGTTTCGAATACCTAGAATTACGGCTTCTATTCGCTGCCAATTCTGGCAATGGCCGGATATGTAGATGGGCCATGGTGTGAAACGCTTTCACACCGACCCCCAACAAGATAGCCAATGAACCCCAATACTGTAATCCTTACGGCCTGCGTCTCGACGGCGCTTTTTGCATCCGGATGTGCGAGTTACAATGTCGGTGCTGTTTCCGTGCGCGACATCAACGACTATGCGAATGTATCCAAAATGGCAGGGGTTAGTGTTGCGGCCGAATTGCTTTCCAATCCGGACAAGATCAAGGAGGGCTTTTACGTGAATCTGTCGGAAAAGGACTATTATCCAGTGCAAATTGTAGCTAAGAATGACACGGATGCGCGTCTGCTTCTAACAAAGGACAGCATCGAGGTTGTCGATGCCGCTGGAAACGTTGTCAGGCCGATCAACGTTCGAGTAATGAGCGACGAGTTCGAGCACAACAAGATGGCGTATGCACTCCTGGGTTTCGGGATTTTCAGCTATATGTCGGCTGACGATGCTAACAAGAAGATGGCGTCGGATTGGGCCAGCAAGGAGCTGGCAAGTGAAGTGATCCTGAATCCATCGAGAAGAAATGCGGGTTTTGTCTATTTAAAAATGCCCACTGGCGTGAAGCCGGATGGCATGACTCTAAACCTCAAAGTGGAGAATCTGGAGACAAAGACGGTCCAGAGTTTCAAGTTGCGACTCTGAACGTCGGAGCCTTTCGTTCCTCTTGCGGGACAGAAGTGACGACCGTTACGCTTCCCGTATCATTGCAACATAGACTGTGATTTCGGAAGTGGCCGTGAGATGTCTCCTCCAACATCCAACCAGAATATTCATGGTACAGCCATTGACGCCCGCCCCCTTCAACCTTCCCGTTTCTCCGAGAAGGGGAAGCCCGCCCGGGCCGTCCCGGGGTTGCGCGAATTCTTAGCAGAGGAGGGCAGGGGGGCTTTCAACCGCTGAAAGGCGTTTTCAACGACGCGCAATCGTTGTCAGTCGATGTCTGCAGGTCGCAACCGGCGAAAGCGGGATTCAACGGTTGGCGACGGCCCTCAACCATTGTCAATTCGATCGCCCGGTCGGCTGATTCGGTTGAGAAACCGCCCCTTCGGCGGTTGTTGGTGATTGCCGCCACAGCCAAAGCCAGCACCCTTGCGCCACCCTCAACCGCGGCGACCTTGCGCGAACCCATGTGTTGCAGCCGGGGATTGGCCTGCCTGACCTCCAACTTCTCCGCCATCAGCCATGCCCGTAAAGAAGACTGACATTGAATCGCAGCCCGAGCTCGAAGCGTTTCTAGCCAACCCGGCGCGGGATTGGTCCAAGGCCATTCTGCATGGGCTGGATCTTAGTCCCAAGCCGCTCGAACAGCGGCTGCTCAGGGAGACACCGAAAGGAGCCGTGCTGATCGGCTGCACCGCGCAGCCGAGGTTGGCTGCGTATTTTGGCAGACATGGCGCGCTGATCGTTCCGCCCCCTCCGGATTCAATCGGTTTCGCTCCGTTCCCCACGAAGCTCTACAATGCCGGCTCGCTCCTGGGTGGGTTTGATCCGAACAGCCCGGACGCAAGCTACCGCAAGACTTATGACTGGACGGCCTACCTCGTCTCGATGGACCCAAAGACGAAGCTGCCGCTGGCCGACCTTTCCGCGGATGCCGTCATGTTTGAGCGCCTCCACGACTATTCGATTGAATACGCGCTGCGTGAGTTTCTCCAGCCGGCATCCGGCGCGCCGCCAAAGGTCGTGGCAATAATGGGCGGGCATGAACGGCAAAGGGCCGAATTCGACGGCCCGGCCGACTCGCCCTACATGCAGATCGCGCTCCTCGCATGGCGCCTCGCCCAAAGCGGCTTCACAATTGCCACCGGCGGCGGCCCCGGCGCGATGGAAGCGGGTAACCTTGGCGCGTGGTTCGCCGGTCGCCCGGAGGAGGAACTCCGCGCCGCCGTGCGAATGCTGGCCGCCGTTCCGACGATTCAGCCGAGTCCCGGATCAGATCTTTGGAACAGCGGCGAATGGATGGCTCCCGCTTTCCGTGTTATGGAAGCCTTTCCCCTCAAGCCGACCTCGAAGGGCACCGAAAAGAGCCTGGGCGTACCCACCTGGTTCTATGGACACGAGCCGCCCAATCCTTTTGCCACGCACATCGCGAAATATTTCCAGAACAGCATCCGGGAGGACGGCCTCCTAAACCTGGCCAACCACGGCGTGATCTTTGCCGAGGGCAGTGGAGGCACAGTGCAGGAGATCTATCAGGACGCCTGCCTGAACTACTATGCGATCCCGGCCAGGCAGGCTCCCATGGTCCTGTTTGGGTCGGACTACTGGAACCCTCCGTCAGCCTCCCCCGGTCCCATAAAGGACAAGGGCAAGCCCGTCTATCCCCTTCTCCTCAAGCTCGCCCAGGAGAAGAAATTCGACCACCTGCTGACCCTCACCGACTCCATCGACGAGGTCGTTGCGGTCATTTTGAAACCGCGGACCTCCCTGCAGCCTGGCGGAAGCACGGCCTCTATTCGATAGAGCAGCGATCTCTGGGCACCGCCTGTGATTGTTACGGGTGAGAGAAGCATATCAGAATCGAGCATACTCAACTGATCGGATTCACCTTTTCGAGCCACCCTCAGAGTCGGTCCGGATGGTTGGTTGATGTTGATACGACTGACGCTGGTTGTCCATCCCTGGCGGAGGGAAGGCCCGGCTCGGCGGGCCTGACCGGAGCCAGGGATGGATGTAGACTCGCCGCGTAGCTCGCCGGGCTCTGGTAGCCCAGTTTGCTGTGCGGGCGCACGAGATTATATTTGTTCCGGAAGTCCTCAACGACGACGCGGGCCTCGGTGAGCGTCCAGAGTTGCTCGCGGTTGAGGCACTCGTCGCGGAAGCGGCTGTGGAAGGATTCCACAAAACCGTTTTCCCAGGGGCTGCCCGGCTCGATGTAGATGGTCTTTATGTTGTTCTTGGCCAGCCAGCGCTGGAGCTCCTTGGCGATAAACTCCGAGCCGTTGTCGGAGCGGATGTATTCGGGGGCACCGTGCAAGGCGATGGCGCTGCTGACCAGCTCAATGACGTCGCCCGACCTCAGTGCCCGGTTGGCCCGAAGCACGTGGCACTCCCGGGTGTGCTCGTCGAGGACCGTGAGCATCCGGATGGCGCCGCCCCTTACGGTTGCGTCGGCGATGAAGTCCCAGGTCCACACGTGGTTGCGGCGGGTCGCCTGGGTCGGCAACCCCGTCGATCTGCCTCGGCGAACGACTCGGCGCTTGGTCGGCGGCACCCGCAATCCCTCCTGCCGGCGCAGGCGCCGCACCTGGCGCAGGCCCACGCTCCAGCCCTCCTTCTTTAGCTCGACCACGATCCTGCGGTAGCCGTAGCGGGGGTTTTCCTGGCTCAAGGCGTGGATCCGCTTCACCAGTTCCTGCTGGCGGCTCGATCGCCGGCCCGCCTTATACCAGTAGCCCGACCTCGACATCCTCATTATCCGGCATCCCGCACGCCCGGAGCACACCCCGTCCCTGACGGCCGCTTCCACGACCAGCTTCTTGTGCCCCGGGCTCACAATTTTTTTTCGAGGGCGTACTCCAGGACCTTCTTGGCCAGCATGGCGTCGGCCAGCATCTTCTTGAGTTCCGTGTTCTCCCGCTCGAGCTCCTTCATCCGCTTTGCCTCGTTCACCTCCATGTGCCCGAACTGCCTCTTCCAGCGGTGGTACGTCACGTCCGAGATGTTCCTCTCCCGGCAGATGTCCACGATGCTCTTGCCCGCGTCCGCTTCCCTAAGAATGCGAACCTTCTCCTCCGTACTGTAGCGTTTTCCTTTCATGGTCTTGGTCCTCTCTATTTGGCCCAGACCAACTCTTCAAGTGGCTCGAATCGGCGAAATCACTGCAGCTAGATTCGTGTCAAATGGTGCCCAGACAGATGCAAACTATTGTCCTATAATGAGTTACGCACAATAATTATTATGTTAAGTAGCGAAAGGGGCCAAAACGCTCCCCACTCTGTCTGTCCGTTCCGAAAGTTTCGTTTTCTGTTGGCTAAGAATACCCAGGATTGCGGAATTTCGTTTCACGAACGAGCAGCCGCCCCCTTGGCGAAACACCGGGCCTTGATCGGGCCGGAGCCCGTCTGCGCCGCCTGCCGATGAAGCCTCAGGCTGCGCGGGCCTATTCGTGCATGGACGGTGGCAGTCGTGCCAGGAAGTCCTTCCGGGCCTGGCCCGCGGTCAGAAACTTGCCCACAAACAGCATGTGCCTTTCCTGCGGAAGCGTCTTGGGGTCAACCTCCTCGAGGAATCGCCCGACGGTGCTCATGACGATTCTTTGTGCCTCCGGATCGCCCGCATCGCAGACCACGGCAACGGGTGTCTGCGGGGGGTAAAAACGCCTCAGCTGTGCGAAGAGCAATGGATAGTCGAGCCCCATGGTGTAAAAGACCATGGTGCTGCCGGCAGCCATCAGCTTCTCGTTTTCATCCGTGCGCCCCTGCCAGTCGTGCATCGTCAGTATGACGGCGCTGGTGTCGTAGCCGTAGGGCGGGCTATGTTTCAGCGCGGCGCTGGCCGCCTGGAACGCCCCGACTCCGGGCACGATCTCCGTGGGCGTCCCGGGCGGCAACATCTCAAGGAACAGCGTCATGCCATACATCATCGGGTCGCCGCCCTGCAGGCTGGCCACAACCTTGCCGGCCGCCAAGGCCGTGCGGATCCTTTCCATGAACTGGCGGCGAGCTGTGTCGATCTTCTCGGCCTGGGCCCGCTGTTCCGGGTCTGGCAGGGCCTTGGGGTCGATGCCATAGAATCGCCGGAAATGGTGGGGCAATTCCCAGACCTGCTTGCCCTTGGCATAGGCGGCCCATTCGTGGTCGAACTCATCTTTTTCGCCTATGAGAACATCGGCCCGGGCGATGACGTTCTGCGCGCGGACCGTGATGAGATCGGGCGCCGCGCCCATGCCCACGATGTAGAACTTGCCTGCGGGTTGGGATTGGGCGGAAGCGATTCCGCAGGCGAAAAGACCGACTAGACAGACAATGCGGCTGGTGAGGGAGAGTTTTGGCATCACGATAGCCATGACGCTAGACCGGCTGATAAGAAACGAGATTCTCGGCGAACAGTCCTCAGAAGGTTCAACGTAAGCGGCAACCCGAGCACAGGGTAGCCGGTATTCCCTGCGATCTATACAGTGACGCGGATTGAACGATCCGCGAAACCCTCAGCGAGCGAGGAAGCGCTGCGGGGTGAAGTTTGCCGCCGTCTTGTTGGTGGCGGCGGCGAGACCGGGTAGCGCCCAGTTGAAATAAGCCCAGCGGTTGACTTTGAGGAGCTTGCAAGTGCCGATGATGGAATAGAGGACGGCGGGGTTAACCGCGCTCGCTGAGCGCGATTGCGAGGCCTCTGAGAAAGAGATCGTCGTCATCGACGAACCAACGTGAATACCTGGCAATCTAGGTTTTTTCGGATGGATGAAGTAGGCGGTGAACGGCGCCCAGAAGAGATACTGCGTCGAAAGGTTTCAGGAGAAAGGCATGAGTTACCTTTTTGGCTGCCGAGACGGCAGAGCCACCGGTTTCGCCGGCGGACAATCCGCTTATGGCGAGAAGGCGGATGTCTGGGCGAATCTGCGACAGAGTGCGGGCCAACTCAATGCCGCCGAGACGGGGCATGTCGACATCCGTAATGACGAGAGAGATTTCGTCTGCACGAGTGACAAACAAGACGATTGCCTCTACGCCGTCGACGCAGCTCACGACGTGATAGCCATGCTTCTCAAGAATAGCAGCGGTCATGCTGCGAATGGCGGCATCGTCGTCCACTAGGAGGATTAATTCACCGTGTCCGTCAGGTATGTCAAAAGGTGAGGCGCTACTTGGTCGGGGTTGCTCGCTTTCAACGGCAGGTAGAAACACGCGGAAAGTGCTGCCGCGACCAACCTCCGTGTGCAATTCGGTGAAGCCATGGTGGTTGGCTACTATGCCGCGAACCGTGGAAAGCCCCAGCCCCGTACCCTTGCCTATGTCCTTGGTCGTGAAGAACGGCATCCAAATTTGTTGCAATACGTCAGGAGGAATGCCTGTGCCTGTGTCGGTGACTTCGAGCACGAGCCAAGCGCCCTGCCGGGCGCCGGGAATCGCGCTGGCCTCCGCCGCATTGAGCCGGCGATTGGCCGCAGTGATGCGCAGCGTGCCGCCCTTTGGCATGGCGTCGCGGGCGTTCACGCAAAGATTGAGGAGCACCTGGTGAATTTGCGTGGCATTGCCCAGCACCGGCCAGAGGTCGCTGGGAATTGTATGTTGAAGTTCAATGGACTTGGGAAACGTTTCCTCAACGACACTGACGATGTCGCGGGCGATGTGCTTTACCTGTGTGGGCTGGACTTCGCCGGAGGCGTTATGTGCAAACCCAAGGATTTGCTTCACTAGCCCGGCGCCACGCACCGCACATGTCTTGAGCGTATCAAGGATCTTGAGGTCGCGTGGAGTCGACAAGCTCTCGCGTAGCAACGGCTCTGCAAACATCATCGGAGCGAGCACATTGTTGAGGTCATGAGCGATGCCCGCAGCGAGCATGCCGATGGACTCGAGCCGCTGCGCGTGTAGGAATTCTTCTTCGAGCAGTTTCCTCTCCGTAATATCGGCAAGGAAATTGAGACGAGCGCGGGGCTGGCCCACCTCATCTCGGACGAGCGTAATGCGAACATCAATGATAAGTTTACGGTTGTTGCGGCTATTCATCCGCATCTCGCCGTTCCAGAATCCATCGCGCTCAGTAGCCGCTCGCATTGCGGACACCTTTTCGCGATCTTCGATGCCCAGCAGTTTCTCGGGCAGTTGGCCCACCGCCTCGGCGGCGGTCCAGCCGAAGATTCCCTCGGCCCCGCGGTTCCAGAGTGAGACTTCATTGGCGAGATTCACGATCATCACGCCTTCGTGCGAATTGGACAGAATCTCATATTGCTCGCGGAGCTGGGCGTCGGCCAGCTTGCCCTTGGTGATGTCGCGCGAAATGCCGACAATCCCGATGGTACGACCCTGCGTGTCACGTAGGGGCATCTTGGTGGTCGAAACCCAAGTAACGTGACCGTCGGGCCACGTTTCCTTCTCCTCGACGCCAATCATCGGCTCGCCGGTCTCCATGATCCGCTGCTCATCGGCGTAAGCTTTGCTGGCGTGCTCATTGCTGAAGATGTCGAAGTCGGTCTTGCCGACCGCCTCAGCGGCATCGCGTAGCTTGAAGCTTCGGGCCATGGCTCCGTTGATGCGGATGAAGCGACTCTGCCGGTCCTTGAAATAGATGTGGTCGGGTATCGTGTTGGCCAAACTTGCGAACAGGGCCTCCTCCCGGTGCAGCGCCTCTTGTGCCAGCTTGCGCTCGGTAACGTCGCGGACGGTGGCTTGGAGCATCATCGTTTCCCCCTGCTCTATCCGAGTCAGGAGCACGTCGACGGGAAACTCCTCGCCACCGATCCGCCGGTGCGTCCACTCGAAGGAATGGGAGCCTTTGCGCACGGCCGTCTCAATCATCTCCTTTGATTTCTCGGCAGACATGCGCCCGTCCGGCTGCCGATTGGGAGACAGTTCCCATGGCCCGTAAGAAGTAAAATCCTCCTCGTTCTTCGCCCCTAACATTTTCACGGCAGCCGGATTTCCCGCAGTGAACCTCCAGGCAGGCGCCTCGAGAATCATAATGGCATCCTGGGAGCCTTGGAAAAGACGCCGGTATTTCTCCTCGCTCTCCTGGAGCGCCATTTCGGCCCGCTTGCGTGCGCTCCGCTCCACCACCTCGTGCAACTCGCGTTCCACAGCGGGAACCAAGCGCGCCAGCTTGTCTTTCATGACGTAGTCGTTGGCGCCCGCTTTCATAGCCGCCACGGCTAGTTCCTCGCCGATCGCGCCAGACACGATGATGAAGGGAAGGTCCTTGCCGCTCGCTTGGAGCGTTTCCAGCGCGGCGATCCCACTGAAGTACGGCATCTTGTAGTCGGAGATGACAACGTCCCACGGCTGGCGGCCTAGCGCGGAGCGCATCGCCTCGGTGGTTTCGACGCGCTCCCACGTCACGTCGTAGCCGCCGTTGCGCAGTTCGCACACTACCATCAGCGCGTCGTTTGCCGAATCCTCAACAATCAGAGCCCGCAGCGGCGTGCTCATAGAGTGCCCGACCCGGTTGGCGGCGGCTCATTAAGCAGCAGCCAATAGAGTCCGAGGTGGCGCACCGCCTCGGTAAACCGGTCGAAATCCACCGGCTTGAGGATGTAGCTGTTGGCTCCAAGGTCGTAGCTGGACACCAAATCCTGCTCCTCCTTCGAGTTGGTGAGCACGACGACCGGCTGGCGTCTGCCGTAGCGGTCGGCTCGCAATCGGCGCAGCACCTCAAGACCATCGACCCTCGGGAGTTTGAGGTCGAGGAGCACTACTGCGGGCCGGTCGCTCACATCGCGGCCGGTGTAAGCGCCAGTGCCAAAGAGATAGTCGAGCGCCTCCACTCCATCGCTGACCACCACGACTCTATTGGCGATGTTGTGCTCTTTGAGCGCGTACAACGTGAGCTTCACGTCGTCCGGGTTATCCTCCACGAGCAGAATGAATTTTTCATTCATGGTTTTTGGGATGTTTCGGGCAGCGTAAAATAGAACGTCGCCCCGTGATTGACCTCGCCCTCGGCCCACACCCGGCCGCGGTGGCGGCGAATGATACGCTGCACCGTAGCGAGGCCGATGCCAGTGCCGGGGAAATCTGCCGGCGAGTGCAACCGCTGGAACGCACCGAAGAGTTTGCCGGCATAGGCCATGTCAAAGCCCGCGCCGTTGTCGCGGACGAAAAAGGCGCAACCTTGATCGCCGTTGATGGCGCCGAACTCAATGCGCGCCTCCGCCTGCCGGCTGGTGAATTTCAACGCGTTGTTCAGCAGGTTATCCAGCACCACGCGGAGCAGCTGACGATCTCCAGTGGCCGCGAGTCCCGTCGTAATCACCCAGCGCACCGGCCGCGCCGGTTCGGCCCGGCGCAGTTCCAGCACGATTTCCCCGGCCAACGCGGTGAGATCCACCGCTTCTCGCCGCAGTTCCACCCGCGAGGCGCGGGACAATTTGAGCAGGTCATCAATCAACTGGCCCATGTGCTGGGCGGCCGCGCGCACGCGCCCCAAGTGTTCCTTGCCCTCATCGTCCAGCTTGGCTGAGTACTTCTCGAGCAGGATCCGGCTGAAACCGTCGATGCTGCGCAACGGCGCGCGCAGATCGTGCGAGACGGAGTAACTGAATGTCTCCAGCTCCTTGTTGGCGGTCTCCAATTCAGCGGTGCGGTCGCGCACCCGCTGCTCTAATTCGGCGTTGAGCTTGCGGAGATCCTCTTGCACCTGCTTGAGCTTGGTGATGTCGCGCTCGGTGGAGGCAATGCCAATTACTTTCCCGGCAGCGTCCACCAGTTTCGTTACCGTCAGCCACACGTCGAGTAGCCGCCCGTCTTTGGTCAACCGCTGGGTCTCAAACGATGCGACCTTTTCACCCGCAAACAGCCGGCGGTTAAAATCCCTTTGCTCTGCCGCTTTGTCGGGGGGAGCGAGTTGCCAGATTTTCATCTGAAGCGCCTCTTGCTCGCTGTAGCCAAACATCAGCTCGGCGCCGCGGTTCCAGGCGGTGATCCGTCCCTCGAAGTCCTGAATCGTGATCGCGTCGTTCGAGTCACGCACCACCATCACCATGCGGCTGGCCTCCTCCGCCTCCTTTTTACGCTTGGTGATGTCCCAGAAGACATCCAGCACGCGGGTATAGAAGTTCGTAAGCGTTTGTGGCTTCCGTTCCTTCTTCATTAGTGGCGCCTTATTTCTATGGCGCCTCAGTGGCGCCTCAGTGGCGCCTCAGTGGCGCCTCAGTGGCGCCTCAGTGGCGCCTCAGTGGCGCCTCAGTGGCGCCTCAGCTCTACCAATATATTCTTAATCCATCGTCACAAATAGTCAATCACCCATGGCTCTCAAACGCTGACAGCCGGACCGCAGGGCGCCTGAGAGCAACCGTTTAGGTCGCGCCGGTGGGTAATAGAAGAGCAGTTTGGTCGATGGCCGCGCAAAATCGTGACTGGTTCTCCTCCCTTTTTCCCAAATCGGACCGGCGGAACATTTGTTATTTCGGACAGCGCCACTGCACCCGATGAAGGATTGCGGAGCTCATTTGGCTACAGTCATCTTACATCTCCCATCTGCTCGGCGTGACCTCGATAGCGCTCGACCACGGGGCGACGGAGGACGAGGCGATAGGCGCCCTGCTGCATGACGCGGCCGAGGACGCCGGCGGGAAACCCGTAGTCCTGGAGATACGGAGGCGCTTCGGGCCCGCGGTCGCGGACATAGTCGCCGGGTGCTCGGACACCTTTGAGACTCCCAAGCCACCGTGGCGGCGCCGCAAGGAGGCCTATGTCGCGCATCTTGCCACGGCGTCCCCTTCGGTGCTCCTCGTGTCGGCGTCCGACAAGCTTCACAACGTCCGGGCTGTCACTACGGACTACAGGAGGATCGGCGAAGCGGTATGGGCGAGGTTCAACGGCGGCCGCGACGGCACGCTCTGGTATTACCGCACGCTCGCCGACAGCTTCCTGAAACTGAAACGCAACAACCTGTCCGAAGAATTGTACGTCGCAGTCCGCGAACTCGAGCAGCTGGCTGGTAACATGGCGGACCGGACTACGGCCTAGCCCGGGCTTACGCCCTGTTTCTTATGGAAGGGGCGTTAGTGGCCGAGTGGCCCGGTCTCCACCGCGGAGCCTCCGTCCCGCCGCACGACGCGGAGAACGAGCCCTTTGATCCCCTTCACAGACTGGGCCTCCCCCAATAGCCCCAGTGGAAGAACCGCCAGCAGTTGGCACCTCGCCTTGGCGATCAAGGCGAACGCCTCGTCCCTCAGCCGACGGTCCATGCAGCCAAGAATATCCGAGTCGAACAAGAGCGCGTGGTCCGACGGAGTAATGGAGAGCCAATATTCCAGCTGCAATAGGGCGCTGTTTCCCCCCGCCGGGTTGCCTGCCGCCGACGAGGAGGGAGGTCTGAACTTGGTTCGGGGAAGGGGACCCGCTGGGCGGAATTCCACAGAAATCTGATCCTCTGAGTTCAATTTGGTTAACTGTTCAAAACGAGGCCGCCAAAATGGATTGTGGGCGATGGCGGCGCTCCACAGGAGGGTGCTCTTGCCTGTGCCGTTTTCCCCCGTGATGAAGTTCGCGTCTGGAGACAACACGACCTTCGAAATTTGCAAGACCCTCACGGAGCGCAGGCCGATGCTCCGGATCCCGGGGACGATGGCATGTTCAATGTCCAACATATCCGTCGTAGCTATCTGCGAGCATTTCGACGTTGGTAGCTCAGCACAGCGCGCCGCAAGAAGAGCATTTCATCGTTTTACCTGCTGTCCCAACAAAACCGGTCGTCGTTATTCGATCCATAAGCGAAAGCCGTGTGAGATTTGGCATTCCGCAGATTGGGCAACGTGGTTTGTGCGCTTGGCCTGTGTCTTTAAAGAATTGCTCCATCAAGACCGACTTTCTGGCAGCGTCGCTTACCGGAGCTCCACAATGAGGGCAAGATTGTGCATTCCGAGAAACGATGCCCCCGCAGTCGGGGCAATTGGTGAGGCGGCCCTTGCCGGTCTCGAACGAATTCATGTCAGGTCGATGAGCGAGCGGAATTGATGGTTGCGCAGGGCACTCCTCAGAATACCCGCTTACTGCTAAGCTGACGCCACAAAAGGTGCATTTCTCGCCGACAAAATGATGTCTCATTGAATAGGCCGCCTCGCCGAATGGCCCTGATTGGTAGCAAATTGCGCGCTATAGGGCAACAGTCCTCATGGGCATCGAAAATGACCAATCGTTGCGTCCGCGCCCCAGTGCAACGAAAGTCGCGCAACGTCGCACCAGAAGTGGGGCGAGTCGGACTTGGCTTTGAAAGGCCCTACTGAGAACGATGAGCCTAAGAAATATATATCGGTTCCGAGTCGCATGTAGGGGAAAACGAAACGACAATCTTCCGGCTAATGTCATGAAAATAACACAAGGCTTGTTTCTTGTACTTGTATTGGGCATCTGCATTTGCAGCTGCTCGCGCCAGCCCTCTCCAGAAACTGAGAGAGAAGCCAAAGCTAACTTGTTACTCGGCCAGACCTTTGAAGGCTCAAAAGAGTTCTGGTTTGCTGCAAACAAGCTGCCGGGGGCAGGGAAGTTTCAATTAGTTCAACTTCACAACCCGAAGACCACATTGTATTCGGTCCCCGTTAGTGATACAGATCGTATGAACGGCGTATCAGACCGTTTTAAGGTCGTCGTTGAATGCGAGCAGTCGCGAATCTGGGATGGAAAGTGGACTCTTTGGAAGGAGGAAACAGGCGGCAGGGCGTCTCTCCTCAATACCGTCTTCCCCAGTGCAGCTGTTGGATACTGGGTCATACAATTTGAGGCCGTTAATGGAGAGTGGCACACCAGGAATGCCTTCCCAGTGCATGATCTCGTTCAAGACAAAGGAGCGCTCGATGCACTCATGCGCAAAGCGAATGTCACACCTTAGAAAACCAGCGTCCGGATACCGGGTCTATGGCGGCCGGTAGTAATCGGGCTTCAGATTTGCGCTTCCGGGCGCTTGGGACCATTCTGGGTCATGTCCATCGTTTCTGGTTTGAGAAGCCCCTATGCCAAGGTCGACCGGTTGGTGTATTTCGGCCGGATGCTCGACAAGATCCGTTTGCATGCCGCCGGAAAATTACCGGCTGACGAGTATGTTGCCAACTTGGGCAAGGGCTTCGACAAGCGCTGCTGCGGCTTTTTGAGGATCAGCTATGATGAGCTAAAGGCTCGCGTCATGGTGGGGACTGACTCGGACGCGTCGATACTAGCCTGGGCCGAAGAGCGGGGCGGACGCAGATCGGACGAGGAATGCGAGTTGTGGAATTCGTTCATGACGAAACGCGGTTTCCGCGACGAGGCGTCGTCGACACTCGCGAAGCGCATACAGGAAAGCGGCTTCGAGGGGAAACCCATCATGACCATGTTCGATTACATCGACTTTGACGAAGGCCGCGATCCGGTAAGCGCTAGATCCTGGGAAGGGCGGGGGTAGCGCCCGATCGCTGGCCCGGGGCGCGGACGTGTCTCAATACGCACCAGTTTTGAAGTAATGGTGGGTTGGGCATAGCGGTTTACTGTCCCGCCTAACAAGATTCCAATGCTCACGCAGTTCGTAATTCTTCAACAGTATATTAATGAGAATTGTGGGCCCCTCGTGACCAAGTAATTCTATGCGGTTTTTAAGGTTGGGCGTTTCGACTGGAATGTTAATACCCAGGCGACGAACAGCGGAATCACCTGCATTCGTCATCTCAGTTATGAACGAAGACGAATTCAGAAAACAACTCCTTGAGCAGATGGTGGGCCTGGGAACGCGGGTGGCTCTTGCCAATCCTGCGCCCCAAATTGCCCAAGTAGCTGTCGTTCTTGGCGCACTGACGGAAGAGGTCAAAAAGATTAACGAGGCGCTCGAACGGATATTCGAAAAGCTCCCCAAAACATAATCATTGGCTAAATCATGGCATACCAACGGTTCGAATAGAGACTGACCTGACGTAGCAGAACTGAGCCATTGCGAATGAGGGTCTGGGCTCCAAGAAAGGAACCCAGATGCCAAAAGGAAAGAAGCATACGCCGGAGCAGATCGTAGCGATCCTGCGCCGGATCGA
>Ga0182030_10017408_pt1 | contig 13879 bp, 11 predicted proteins | sample 812S3MmetaG_FD_121299 | JGI IMG/M metagenome (GOLD analysis project Ga0182030, IMG submission 121299) | Permafrost microbial communities from Stordalen Mire, Sweden - 812S3M metaG (Illumina Assembly) | ecosystem: Environmental > Terrestrial > Soil > Wetlands > Permafrost | place: Sweden...
AGCCCACACCGATGCCCTGGTTCGGCGACAAGAAGCTGACCATCCAATTTGCCTGACCCGTGGCGTCATCGCTCAACACGCCGTTCCCGTTATTGAATTATTACGCGTGGAAATCGAGGCTAGATGGACTTGAACATCACCGTGGGGCAGGCTCCAGCCCTCCCCAGAGGGGACCCCGGACTTCAGTCCGCCCGTCTCAGCTCTCGCAATTGTTCGAAGGCAGAGAGGGCTCAAGCCCTCCGCAGACTGAAGTCTGCCCCACGAATAATCATCAGGATTTCCGACGCAGCGCACCAGATACAGTGCGGTGGAAATTACCTTCGAGCGAGTTGCGCTCGCTTGGACAAGCTGAAGCATGTCCCACCAGGAACGCCGAAACAAAGTCATAGGCAGCCTAATCGGCCCGCAAAGTCGAGATCGGGTCCTGCTGGACGGCCCGGCGCGCTGGGAAGTACGCTGCGACTACTGCCACCACGATGACCACTGCGCAGCCAGCCGACAGCGTCAAAGGATCGTGCGGCGTCACGCCGTACAGCAGGCTCTTCAGATACCGCGTTAGCATCAGGCCGCCGACCGTCCCAATCGCCGAGCCTGCAATCGCGAGGCGCAGGCCGCGGCTCATCACCAGTCCCATGATCTGCGAACGTCTGGCGCCGAGCGCGATCCGGATGCCGATCTCATGGGTGCGCCGCTCCACCGAATAGACGAGCACACTGTAAATGCCGATGGCGGCGAGCGTGATCGCGATGCCCGCAAACAACGCTAACAGGCGCATCACGAAACGCTGCGTGGCTACCAGCAAGGCCATCCGTTCGCGCATGGTTTCGATTTCCGGCGGTGGGAGGTCCTTGTCGGCCTCCGCAATTTGTCCGCGCAGCCATGGGAGCAGCGTTTTCGGGTCCACCGAAGACCGGACCGTCAGCATTTGCGCGTTGCCGCCTTCCTCCGATTGCGCTGCGGGCTGGAACATCTCAGGACGCACTTCGCTGGCCAGACCGCCCTGCTTCAAATCGCCGATGACGCCGACGATCTCCAGCCAGTCCTTCGATTGGTTCGGCCGAATGTGCGCGCCCACCGCCCGCACGCCAGGGAAGTAATGTCGCGCCAACCGCTGGTTCACCACCACCACGCCTGGACGTCCGGCGGTATCGCGATTGTCGAGCGCACGGCCTTCCAGGATGGGAATTTGCAGCGCGCGGAAATAGTCGCCCGACGTAAAATTCATGGCCACTTGTTCGGCGCTGCCGTCCTGTGGGGGAGCCGGTTTGCCTTCGATCTCGAGCGCGTTGGTCATCATCGGTCCGCCGAATGGCAGGCAGGCTGCGGCGCCCGCCGCAGTTACACCCGGTCCGGTCCGCAGCTTCTCGACGAGCGCGTCCAGGAACGCTCGCTGGCGTTCTAATGAGGAGTATTTCCAATACGGCAAAGATAGCTGCGCGGTGAGTACGTGATCAGGCTGGAAGCCCGGCGAAATCGCGGTCAATCCGGCAAAGGTGCGCATGAGGAGTCCCGCGCCGGCCAACAGGATGAGGGCGAAGGCGGTCTCGGAGACGATCAGCAGACTCTCCAGGCGGCGATGTTTCCGGCTCCCAGTGGTGGAGCGAGCCGTCTGCTTGAGCGCGGCCTCGGGGTCCAAGCCGGAAATCCCGCGCAGGGGAGCAAGTCCGAACAGCAAGCCACTCAATAGCGCGATTGCCAGATTGAAGACGAGCACTGCTCCGCTGATGCCAGCGTTTTCCATATGAGGCACGTCCGCAGGCGCGATCAAGCGCAACAGGGCCACGCCGCCGAGAGCCAGCGCCAACCCGGCCGCTCCGCCGGACGTCGCGAGCAGGAGTCCCTCCGCCAGCAACTGGCGGACCACGCGTCCGCGGCCGGCGCCCAGCGCAATCCGCACCGCGATCTCCTTCTGCCGGGCGATGGCCCGCGCCAGCAGCAGGTTCGAAATGTTCACGCAGACAATCAGGAGCACCAGGCCCACCGCTCCCGATAGCACCAACAGCGCCGGTCGCACATCGCCTACCAGCTTGTCATGAAGGCCCATGACTCGTGTTTGCGCACGGCCTCCCTCGTGGCGAAAGAATGACGGAAGGGTCGGTTCCAGGCGCTGGTCGATCGATTGCAGGACCGCCTGCGCGCGGTCTGCCGGGACATTCGGCTTTAGCCGGCCGATCACGTTGTAAAAATAGGTCGCGCCGTTCGGCGCCAGTCCTCCCGGTTCGCTCATTGCGACCAGCACACTGATGTCGGCGTTCGCAGGAAACTCGAACTCTCTCGGCAGGACGCCGGCGATGGTGTACAGCTTGCCATCCAGCGTCATCGTTCTGGACAGTATTGCTGAATCCCCTCCGAACCGGCGCTTCCACAGACGGTGGCTTATCAATGCTACGTGACCGCCTCGCGTCTCCGCATCGCCCGCTGAGAAATCGCGCCCGATAAGCGGTGCGATTCCCAGCATGCGCAAGAACCCCGGGGTCACCGCATCGCCTTTCAACTGCTCCGGATCGCCATTTCCGGTGATGGTGAATCGCCTGCCCGCGTAGGCGGCGACGCCGTCCCAAATCCTCGCCTGGTCGCGCCACGCGGCGCACTGGAAATCCGCACCCCCGAACCCCACAAGGTTGTTCTTCCTCATGCTGTCCAGCGAGACCAGCCGTCCGGCGTCTCGATAAGGAAGCGGGTGCATCAGCACGGCGTGCACCACGCTGAAGATCGAAGTGTTGGCGCCGATTCCCAACGCGGCGGTGAGAATCGCGAGGGCCGCGAAGCCCCGACTGCGGTTCAAGGCGCGGCAACCGTACCTCAGATCCTGCATAAACTCGTCGAGCCAGGTGAATCCCCACGCCTCGCGGGTCGCCTCCCGGATGAGAGTGGTGTTGCCCAGCGCGCGGCTCGCCGCGTTGCGGGCTTCCTCCGGCGAGGCATGGCTACCCCGTTGTTCCTCGGTTTCCAGCTCCAGGTGAGATCGCAGTTCCCGCTCCAGATCGTCTTCCCGTTTCTTGCGGCGCCAAAACATGCTCCGGCCTCCTAGCTTGGTAGAGATTCTACCTCAAAACTCGACCTTCTGGGTAGACGCACTACCTTCCATACGGTTAGGAAGTCTCTTCGCTCTTGTAGGACATGCTTTAGCTTGTCACGGCGAGCGGAGATCGACCATCCTCGACCTTGTCCTTTTCGCAGGAGGCAACCTGGCATCCCTCTTCGACAAGCGCGGCCAGAGGCGAGCTCGGTCGAACTGTGGTAGATATCGAGAGTGACTGAATTCCTTGCGCTGGCCGTGGTCTGCTACTTCCAAGCGACGCCAACACCGGCGCCCTCGCCGTTTCGCGCGTTCTCCTACGCGAGCCGCGTGGACGATAGCGCGCGGACGTACCGGGTGCTGTTTCCCGCAAGCTACGAAACGTCGCGGCAACGCTACCCCGTGGTTTACTGGCTCCATAGCGAAGTCCTGCAGCCCGCGGCGCGTGAAAACAGACTCGCCGCGTATGTCGCCGCTCACGAATTGATCCTCGTGGACCCGGGACCGGTCGAGCCTTCGAGCCAGTTCGCCTTGGGCTTTCCCGAACTGGTGGAAAAGGTCGATGGCAACCTGCGCACAGTCGCGGACCGCGGTCATCGCGGCGTCGCGGGCATCGGCGTGGGGGGCTTCGTGGCCTTGCTCCTCGCCGGCAAGTATCCCGACTTGGTGAGCAGCGCTTCCAGCTTCGAAGGGACGCCGGAAGCTTACGTCGGGCCCGATGCTTTCCAGGTGGAGTACAATCACGACGAACTCTTCGACAACTACGACGGGGTGCGCATTCGTCTCACGCGCAGTTCCGCCGATTCGCTGGCGTTCTATCATCGCCGACTGGACTCTATCTGGAACTACGCGCGGCCGGCCTTCGAAAGTGCCACCTTCCTTGCTGGACAGGATCTCGCGGAGATCGATCGCACACTCGACTTTCATACCTCCGCCTTCGCGCTTCCACTCGCCAAGCCGGCGGTGTTCAGCCACGCGGACGCCTGGCCGAACTTCACGGTATGGGGTTGGGAGGTGTTGTCGAATCGCAAGCAGCCGGGATTTACGGTACTCGAGAACGTCTCCAACACCGGCTTCCGCTCGTCGGTGCGGGAATATCTACCTGCCGGCGCCGCTATCCCGGAAGTGAATCTTTCCATCGACTCACCGGCCATCTATCCGCCTGGAATCGCGCTCACCGTGACCTACATTCACCTGATCGATGGCAAAGTCCGGCGTACCGAGCAACGCGCGGACGCGCACGGGCGATTGAATTTCGAACTCAGCGGCGATGCTTGGGAAGTCGCTGTTTCCAGCGGTCCACTGCTCGCGGTGTCGGGCTATGCGGTGGTCGACGCCAATTGGGCCACGGCCGGAGAGCCGACCACGCTCAAAGTGCGCTTCTGGAATAAAGGTGGCGCCAAGCTGGGCACCTCGCTGGTTCGCTGGGAGAGCCCGGGTTCTGGAGTAAAGTTCGCTACCCCCGAGGGCCGGTTGAACGCATTGGATCCGGGCGAATCGGCGAACCTGCCGGTGACCTTCACAGTGAGCGATCCGGCGCGCGCGGTAGTGAAGCTGATTGCCGTGTCGGGCGCGAGCCGCATAGCGATCGACGTGCCGCTCTTTCCGCCCGCCGAGCAGGCCAAAGAATTCCAAATCGCCGATGGCCGCTCGCTCACCGTTTTCCAGCACGCCACGCAAAAGAGCAGCCAACGCTTCGGCGAAGGCAATGGCGATGGCCGCGCCGCACCGGGGGAAACTTTCGCCGTGCTGTTGCCCGATGGCGACGCCCTGCGCGCGGCGGAGCTATTCACTAACGACGCTTGCATCGACAACGCCATGCGCGGCTCCGATTCGTGGAGCGATTACGATCGTTCGGGCGCGTCAGCCAAGTACTCGCTGCCGTCTCTCCACTTGGATTGCGAACCCGGCCACGTGGTCCACATGCTGGCCCGCATTTTGATTCCCAACGGCGCGGATACGCGCGTGAAATACTTTTCGCTGGAATTTCCGGTGTGGCACCGAAACGAGGTCAAATGACGAGATACGCAACCGGCCTGCTCCTGCTTGCAGCCGTGCTTCCGGCGCAGGCAAAATCGCCGCTGAAGGTCGAGATTTCCTGGGACAAGCCCATGGACGGCCACGTGGTGCTGGTGTTCGCCGACAACAATCGGCAGGAGCCGCGCCAGCAGGTATCCGAAGGGCTGGCGACGCAGCAGATCTTCGGCGCCGATGTGGATGGCGGACGCAGCGTCACCATCGATGGCTCGGCGATCGGCTACCCGCGCGCGTCGTTCGATCAGGTCCCGGCCGGCGAGTATTACGTGCAGGCGGTGCTCAACGTCTACGAGACGTTCCACCGTTCCGACGGCCACACCGTGAAGCTTCCGATGGATCAGGGCGAGGGGCAGCACTGGAATCGCAAGCCCGGCAATCTCTATAGCGAGACGGTGAAGGTCAAGATCGACCCCGCGGTAGCGGACACCGTGAAGATCGAACTGACCAAAACCATTCCACCGATCGATTCGCCGAAGGACACCAAGTATATCAAGCACGTGAAGCTGCAGAGTAAACTGCTGAGCGATTTCTGGGGCCGGCCGATGTACGTGGGGGCGGTGGTGCTGCTGCCGGAGGGTTTCGACGACCATCCCGATGCGCACTACCCGGTGCTGTATTACCAGGGCCACTTTGCGCCGTCGTTCAGCGCGGGTTCGTTTATCACCGAGCCGCCCACGGCGGGTGGAGCCGGCCGCGGAGGACGAGGCGGCGAGGCCGGCTATCGCTTCTACCAGGATTGGACCAGCGGACGTTTGCCGCGCATGTTGATCGTTTGCACGCAGGACGCCAACCAGTATTACGACGATTCGTACGCCGTCAACTCGGCCAACCTCGGGCCGTACGGCGACGCGCTGATTCAGGAGTTGTACCCGTACGTCGAGAAGCAATTCCGCGGCATCGGGCAAGGCTGGGCGCGCGGTGTCTTCGGCGGGTCGACGGGCGGCTGGCGCGCGCTGGGTTTACAAGTTCTGTATCCCGATTTCTTCAACGGAGCGTGGGTGGCCTGTCCCGACCCGATCGACTTCCACGCCTACTCGCTGGTCGATCTCTACCAGGATAAGAGCGCCTTCTACGCGCCGAGCGCGTGGAAGCAGGTGCCGATCCCCATGGAGCGCACCGCCGACGGCAAGGTGCTGTCGATGATGGATGACGCGATCCGCTTCGAGCTGGTGCTGGGAACTAAAGGCCGGTCCGGCGAGCAGTTCGACATCTGGCAGGCGGTCTACAGTCCGGTAGGCGAGGATGGATATCCGCAGTCGATCATCGATCCGCGCACCGGTGCGATCGATCGCAAGGTCGCGGAATATTGGAAGGAGCATTACGACCTCGACTACATTATGCAGCGCGACTGGAAAACGCTGGGGCCGAAACTAATCGGCAAGCTGCACTTTGCGGTCGGCGACAACGACAGCTACTATTTGGATCGCGCCGTGCGGTTGACCGAGAAGTTCCTGGAGACCACGAAGGATCCGGGAAAGGGTCCATATTACGCGGGCGATTTCGACTATGGCCACCTGCAGCCGCACGGCTATACTGGCGATCCGAAGATTCCGCTGAATAATCGTTTCATGACGCTGATGTCCGACTGGATGCTGAAGACGGCGCCCGCGGACGCGGATGTGAAGAGCTGGCGATACTGATGTCTCCCTGGATTCGATCCCTCGCCGAACTCACCGGCCCGACGATGGATGTCACCGACATCGAACGGGATGGGAGCCCTGATTCAGTTCCAGATGTGGTCGGAGCAGGGCTCTTGGCGGACGCGTTCGGTGCGGCCCTGCCGGTTCTCACCCAGTCCGAATTTGTCTCGATTGGGGAAGCGGTGGAAGCACTTCTGACGAGCGGCGATGAGAACATCTCGACCGCCATCGCGACGGGGTTTCTCGAATCGTTGCTGGGGCAAGCATCGGGAGGGACGCTGGATTTTTCACGAATTGCGTGGGCGTTGGGCCCAGAAAGCAAAGAGCACTGTCGAGCGTGGGACGATTTCAGCGGTTTGAAGACGGAAGGCCTTTGGGGCGCAGCCTCTGGTCAGTAGCCTCCTTGAGTCTTGCAGTAATTCCAGCACCAGCGGCCAGCCCACGTCTTGGTTCGCGTCCGCGCGGCAATTGACCCTGCGACTGAGGTTCGTGGGACACGCGTCAGATTGTCCTACAGAACGCCAACGGGAGGAAGGTCCGCGGCGGCGGTGTCACCGGCCAGGAGCGAGATTGGCGGCAGATTCGCGGCGCTGACGTCGCCGCTTGGTGATCGCCGCCCCCGACCACGTCGCGTCGACCGCGCAGATCTTGCTGTCCACCATATCGTAGTGCGAAACCATCTCGCGAATCGAGAGCAGAGTGAGATCGCACGGTATTGAGGACGTCCGCTTGGGCCAGCAAACCCACAGCGTCCTGCCGGGCTGCATGTGGGTGGCGATCCGCGGCAAGGCCCGCCCGAAGGCGGCGGCGGACTTGACGAACAAGAGCAGCAGGCCGGCGTCCCCGACCTTTTTCTCGATCCTTACACCTTCTGGCAGCGGACCCAAAATCTCGCGGATGTTCTCGGGAGCCTCGAGGATCGCCACCACCGAGCCTTCGGCGATCTTCAGCTTTTTCGCCAGCGGAATGCCCGCCACATTGGGAGCAGCGCCTACCTCGGGTGCCCGCGCGATGGCGCGCAGGATGACGGGGACGACATTCGGCCAGGTGGCGAACACCGCATCGGGCAGAACTTCGCGCACGCGCGCCGCCTTTTCAGGATCGCCCTTCAGGAAAACCAGTGGGATGTTGCGTGTGCTCTTCTGTTCGCGCAGAAGGACGGCCATGGCCCGCCCGTAGGAAGGAAGCTCCGTGAGGTCGATCAGGATGGCGTCGGGCGGATTCGCGCGAATTTCGCGGAAAGACGACGGTCCGAGCGTGGGAGAGGCAGCGGCTTCCAATCCTGCGGAACAGAGCCGATGCGCGCGCTCTACCGCGATTTCGGGTTTCCGATGAATCACCAGAACCCGCGGCACCGCGCTACCCGCGGACTGCGCTTGCCGGAGCGAGCCGGCTGCGAATCTGGTTCATCACGTCGGATGCCAGGAACGGCTTTCGGAGCACCGGGAAGTTATGCTCTTCGCAGAGCGCCTCTTCTTCCGGCGGCAGAATCGTACCAGTCATCACGATGACCAGCATTTGCGGCACGGCTTGCAGAAATTCGACGCCGAGTTCCACGCCATTGCCATCGGGCAGCATGTAATCGAGCAGGGCAGCGTTGGGCTTGTGCAGCAGCGCCAGCCGCTTGGCCTCAGTGGCCGATTCGGCGGTGAGCAAGGTCCAGCCGGCATCGGCCATCAGCCGCTCCAGGAAATGGAGCAGGTCGCGATTGTCGTCCACTAGCAGGACGGTGGGATTGGCGGGCGCCGGGGCGGCTTGCGAATCCGTGGAACGGATCAGCAGCTTTTCGGGCGGGTCGTCGACTTCCACGCGAACGCGCGCACCCGGATTCACTTGATTGGTGGCCACGAGCGTGGCAAGCGGCTGGGTGAGGAAGCGGTGGATGGTGCGATTCAATTCGCGCGCGCCGTACTCTGAGCTGGTTCCCTTTTGCAATAGAAACTGGCGGGCCTCGAACGGCACTTCCAGGGTGAACGACCGATTGCCCAGCCGCGTGTTCACGTGGTTCTGAAGATCGGTGATGTGGTGATCGAGAATCGCCGAGAGCGCCTCGGGACTGAGCGGCTGGTAGGTAATGATGCAGTCGATGCGATTGACGAACTCCGGGGAGAAACGCTTGCGTACCGCTACCAGGCCGATGCTCTGCAGCTTGGCCGTGAGATCGGTGCGCTCGTGAACACGCTGGCCCGACTGGAAGCCGAAATCGGGATTGATCTCGCGCAACATTTCGCGCGCACCCAGATTGCTGGTGAGAAACACCAGGCTCTTTTCGAAATTGACGGTGGAGTTGTCGCCCAGGCGCAGCACACCCTTGTCGAGGACGCCGAGCAACAGCCGGGTCATTGACGGCGCGGCTTTTTCGATTTCATCGAAAAGTACCAGCGACAGGTTGCACTTTTCACTAGTGACGGCGTTGAGCTTCTGCTGCGTGAGCATGGGCTGAGTTTCGCGGTGCCCCAGGTAGCCTGGGGGCGCGCCAATCAGCTTGGCGACCTCATGCTCCATCTGAAATTCGCCACAGTCGACTTTGAGGACGTTTTTTTCGCTGCCGTGCAGCACTTCAGCGAGTGCCTCCACGGTTTTGGTTTTACCTGTACCGGTGGGTCCCAACAACAGGAACACACCTACCGGCCGGCCTTCCGGAGCCAGACCCGCTTGGAACATTTGAATGTATGGAACAATGACGCGGGTGGCGTTGGGTTGGCCGACAACCCTCTGAGATAAAACGGTCGCCAGATCTTCCACGGGATCGGCGGACGGTTTCTTGGCCCGGCTTGAGGAGTTCTTTGGCTTTTCCATCCCGTTCTCTGCTTTGATTATAGCGGTGGATGGAACCTTGATACGGCTTCGACGGCGCATTTCGGGGTTGTTCGGCTCTTTCATCAAGTGCCCCTTCTACCTGAAACAACAGTAGCTTAGCCGCAAGAGAACGGTCATGCAAAAAAATCACTTTGAGGTGAACGGCAAAGCCGGTGATTCCCTGATTATCCCAAGGAGGAGGTGGTGGGGGGAAGCGAATTCTTTAACCAATCAGTACCAAATCGCAATATTGGAAGCTTGGCCAGGGGAATTATCGATGACGGAACGTAATTCGGCCCTTGGTGAGATCGTAGGGGGAGAGTTCTAAAGTGACCTTATCGCCCGCCAGGACGCGGATGCGATTGCGGCGGAGCCTGCCCGCCAGATGGGCCAGTACAACCCGTTGGTGTTCCAATTGAACGCTGAACAGGCCGCTGGGGAATTTCTCTAAGACCGTGCCGGTAACTTCTATGCTGTCCTCTTTACTCATAAACCTCCAGGTTTCGGATTGGCGGACCGGCCGGAGCGAATCCCGGCCGGTCCGCGAAACACACTAGGCCGCAGTGACGTTGGTCGCCTGCAGGCCCTTAGGCCCTTTCGTCACCTCAAACTCCACTCGGGCGCCTTCATCCAGGCTGCGATAGCCCTGCGTCTGAATCGCCGAGAAGTGTACGAAGACATCTTCTCCGTTCTCCCTTTGAATAAAACCGTAGCCCTTGGCTGCGTTGAACCACTTCACTGTGCCTTTTTCTTTCATCTGCCTATATTCCTTCTTTACTAAAATGCATCCAACCTCCCGCCCAGCCCCCGAAAACAAGAAGAGGGGGATGCGGATGGACTCACGCAGCCCCCTCTCAGATCTGTCACGAAGCGGAAAACAAGAGTCAAATGCCCTACCATTATAGCAGGAGATTCAGGCAGAAGTTGAAGGCCAAATTCGAGTTCTTTAGGTTTCGATTCCATTTCAAGGCGTTGGAACCGGTCCACTTCCCCGCCGGCAAGAGCGGGAACGTGATCCGTGGCGCCTTGGGGCGGATTCTGCGCGATACCGCGTCGCCCGCTGCCTATGCGCGGCTATTCGAGCCCGGTAGCCAGCTCGGACAGGCTCCCAGCGGCTTCGGGGATTGGCCGCGTCCTTTCATCTTGCGCGCCGATGCACTCGATGGACGGACAGTCCCCAAAGACGGCCAGTTCTGTTTCGACGTCCACATTTTCGACCCCCGGCCGGCCGTGCTGACCTATTTCCACGAAGCGTTTGCGCAGCTTGGAGACCGCGGGATCGGCCCCGGACATGGGCGCGTCGCTCTGCAGCGGACCCAGCAGGTCGACCTCAACGACCATGCCGGGCCGGTGCGTGACGCCGCTCCGTTGGCCATCGATCTGGCCGCAACCCACGAGCCGGTGGAGCGCGTGGTAGTTCAGTTCTTGAGCCCGACCGAGCTGAAAAGCGGCGGGATCGTCGCTCCGCGCCCGGAATTTGCCATTCTATTCGCCCGATTGCGCGACCGCCTGAGCACTTTGCGGGCCCTGTACGGGGAGGGGCCATTGGAGGTCGACTTTCGCGGGCTCGGCGACCGGGCGGAGCATGTTCGGATGGGCCGCTGCGATGTCCAATGGGAGAAGGTAGAGCGAAAATCGGGCCGGACCGGGCTGGTGCACCCGCTAGGAGGCTTCACAGGGTCTGCAGAGTATGAGGGCGAACTGGCGGAGTTCCTTCCCTGGCTGCACGCCGCACGCTGGGTGGGAGTCGGCCGGCAGACGGTCTGGGGGAAGGGCGATGTACGGGTGCAGGTAGCTTAAGCTTAGACTTTTGGGCGTTAGGCTCCGTCAATTATGGCGATGCAGTTCACATTCAAGCGAGAGGCGGCGATCATGACAGCCATAATGGTCGGACCTGTGCTACTCGCATGGCTCTGGCATCTTTTCAAAGTGCTCTTCGGTCGCTAGCGCTCTGAAGCCGCGGGCGGTCTTATCGGCGTTCATCCGCCTACATCGGCGGCCAAATACCCGACCTTCCGAATTCAGCTCAAGGCCTGCAAACAGATGGTCAACACCTCGCGCCCAGTTTCCCGAACGTGACGTTTCATCTAGTTTGTGGATCGCACCTCAGCCAATGTTTAAGGCCCCTCAACAAATGAAACCATTCTGACTTCCCGCAGCCCGCCAGGGCTGTCAGACTTCATCGTGCCCGAAGGGGCCGCTTCTGACTCCCAAATCCCCTTAGGAATTTCAGTGGCGCAGCCCTTCGTCAATATATCGTCCCGTTCGTCAAGGCTTTCGCGGGACGTCCCATTCCCCCGAATTCAACGGGAGCTTGCGACAGCGCCTCCGCCAAGGCCGCAGTCCACAGGGCATTGGCCGGTTCTCGCCGTACCGCGTCCCGCAGTTCCGCCAAGCCATCTTTCCACTGGCCCAGGCGCAGCAGCGCGATGGCGAAGTTCACCTGGATTCCCGTATGCTCCGGCAAAAGGGCTCGCGCCGCGCGGTATTTCTCCAGTGCCCCTGCGAGATTGCCTGTCTTTTGCAGCTCCGCGCCCTGGTTGTTGAGTTGAATCGCCGCCAGGAACGCCTGGTCAGCGCGATCTTTTTCGCGCAGCAGTTCCCCCAGCTTGGCCCTCACGGCATCGGCCTCGTCCGCCTGGCCGTCTGCCCGCAACGCACGCTGCAAGCTATACAGCGTGCTCTGGTTCTTGGGATCGCGACGCACGGCTTCCTGTAAATGCCCGACGGCCAAATGTGCCTTGCCTTGCGACAGGTACTGCGCCCCCAGCCGGGTTTGCGCCACTGCGTCATCCGGGGCCAGCGATACGGCGCGTTCGAGCGCCCCTAACGCGCCGGAATCGTCCCCCAGAGCGGTTCGTGCCTCTCCCAAATCAGACCACGCTTCGGCAAACTCGGACCGCAGCGATACCGCTTCGTTCAAGTGCACGGCGGCCTTTGCCACCTCGTTCCGCGCGGTGTACACCTTGGCCAGCAGATAGTGGGGATAAGCCGCGTCGGGTTTGCGGCCCAGGATTTCGAGCGCCCGCTCCAGTTGCACGCCGGCTGCCTCGAATTCTCCGGCATCGACCAGCACCAAGCCAAGGTTGACGCGCGCTTCGCCAAATGCCGGATCGAGCGCCACTGCACGGGCAAAAGGTTCGCGGGCCGCTTTCCCGTCGCCAAAAGCATTGAGCGCTTCGCCCAGAGCGTTCTGCGCCTCGGCCGACCCAGGCCGCAGCCGAACCGCTTCGGTAAGTTGCGCGATAGACCCCGGACCGTCGCCATCCTCCTGCAGCACGCTACCCAACAGCAGCCGGGCATCCGCATCGGCGGGATTCTTGGCGATGATTTCGCGCAGCAGATGGATAGCTTCCGGTCTCTGCTTTTTCATGAGCAGATCCCAGGCGTCATCGACGGGTTTGCGCTGCGCCAGTAAGACGCCCGCCCATAGCAATGCCGCCAGGTATCGCACCATCAACCTCGCCGCGCGGGGAACTTCTCGGTGCGCGTAATTCCGGCGCCCTCGGTGACCCAGACGAGTTGATCCGCTGAAACGCCCGTGAATCGTTCGACCTTTCCAAGCGGCCAGCGAATCTCGATATCCGCTACGGAAGCCGCGCCCAGACCAAAGTGCAGCCGGGTGTCGTTGCAAGACATATAGGAAGATTGTCCCATCACTTCCTGGGCCTGCAACCGATCGCCATAGCGCACCGTTACCCGCGCGCCGATGGCGCTGCGATTCGATTGCACTCCGCGCAGTTTCACTTTAATCCAGTGGTGGCTGCCGGTGACATCGTTGCGCAGCAAGGAGGGCGGTTCGTTGTGATTGACTATCAGGATGTCGACATCGCCATCGTTATCGAAGTCGCCCACCGCGCAGCCGCGGCTGGAATGCAGAGCGCTCACGCCTGTCCCTACCTCGCCGAGGAGTTCCTCAAAATGTCCATTGCCCAGGTTCCGAAAGACAATCCGCGGGGTATGGTAGTTTTCGCGAACCTCCGGATAGATGCCGCCCGTTACCCAGAAAATATCCGGCGCGCCATCGTTATCGAGGTCGGCGACTACGATTCCCCAGGAAACAAAACGCGTCTCGACGGCCAGTCCGGCGCGCATCGTCATGTCGGAGAAATCGCCCTTGCCATTATTGATATACAAGCCCGGTGTATCGGCGGCGAAATGCGTTTTGACAATGTCCAGACTGCCGTCCAGCCTCAAATCGCCGACGCCGATGCCCATGCCCGCCTGTTCCATCCCGTCATCGCTCAGAGCCACTCCCTTTTCCAGGCCCTGCTCCGTGAAAGTGCCGTCATGATTGTTATGGAATAGCAGACTGGGAGTGGAGTCGCAGGCCACATAGATATCCGGCCATCCGTCATTGTCGAAGTCCGCCGACACCGCCGTC
>Ga0182030_10017411_pt1 | contig 13879 bp, 9 predicted proteins | sample 812S3MmetaG_FD_121299 | JGI IMG/M metagenome (GOLD analysis project Ga0182030, IMG submission 121299) | Permafrost microbial communities from Stordalen Mire, Sweden - 812S3M metaG (Illumina Assembly) | ecosystem: Environmental > Terrestrial > Soil > Wetlands > Permafrost | place: Sweden...
AAATATTCTCAGATGATGATACTGGAGGCCATCGCATTGAATATATCCTGAGAAACACTATTCAAACTGCATTAACGCTAGAAGACCCCACTATATTTACAGTGTTTGAACTTCTAACCAATGATGATTATCGCAAGAAGGTTACTAGTGAATTACCAGCAGGGACATTAAAGAACTTTTGGAAGAATGAACTTGGTAAAGCCGGTAATATGCAACGAGTTAAGATGGCACAGGGCGTAACTTCCAAAATAGGACGATTTGAATTCTCTATAGCTACAAAAAGAGTTATGGGTAATCCTAAGTCGACAATAGATTTTGATGATATTCTAAACTCTAAAAAGATATTAATCTGTAATTTTAGTAAAGGTCGCTTAGGTGAAGATACCTCGGCTTTATTCGGTACGGCTATTCTCGCAAAACTCCAAGTAGCTACTAATCGTCGAGACAAAATAGACCAGGAAAAACGATTGCCTTTCTATCTCTATGTAGATGAATTTCAGAATTTTGCCACTATGCCGTTTGTACAGATGTTATCTGAGGCTAGAAAGTACAAACTATTTCTAACCATGGCTGAACAGTCTACCTCTCAACAAGAGGAACAAAGAATGGTAAATATTATTCTGGCTAATGTCGGAACGGTAGTTTGCTTCAGAACTGGTAGTCCTCTTGATGAAATATTAGTGCTTCCTTTATTCCAGCCGTTTATTGAGACCGGTGAAATAGCTAACCTACCCAGTTTCAATTTTTATATTCGAATAGCTGCCATACAACCCCAAGAGCCATTATCTGGACAGACATTACTATTAGATGATCAAGGAGATATTAAAGTTGCAGATCGTGTAAAAATTTATTCTAGAAAGAATTATGCAAAGGAATATATGGGTACAGATAAGAAGTTAATTAAACAAGTACCTAAATCAAAAAGACAAAAGACAAATCCAGATGAAAACGATCCCTTAGACGTCTAATTATTTATGAGCCCTTGGCTTCGTCGAATAGCTAGAGTTGTTAGATTATCTTTTAATATTCCGTCGGATTGGGTCTGTATCCACTGGACTGAAGTATTACTAGTGTAATAGTAAGGCATGACAATAACAGAAACATTACCTTCGGCTACATAGACCATACCCGGGTTGGCTACCACGTAGTTGTACGCCTGCTGCCTTGTCCAGATTCCAGTTATGCCATTATTGTCGATCCACCAAAACGTTGCTAAGTGGGAGTGGTGTGACCCATTACTATTTTCAAATGCTGCATCATAAATTCTTATCATTTTAAATCCTTATATATTAAATTAATAAAAAAACCAACCGTCTGGTTGGCTTAAATAATCTTTGTAATCATATGCACTCCTTATCGCAGATTTCCAGAGGTGGCAGTCGTTCTACGATGATTAATTTATATATATATTATAACACGTTAGTCAAATTGGTTGTAAGTTAATGTATCTTACCAAATAATCCCAAGAAACTAGGAAATTTACCTTTTGAAGTATTGCGGACAACTCGCATGCTTGGAGAGTACCAGCCTGCTCGATATTTTATTCGTTGTTTTATTCTACTTGGTCTTGTCCAGCCCTGAACCTGGCTGATGCCTAGTTGATGTTTGATACGACGTTTCACTGTAGTTATACCAAGTATTCTATTTATTGACGGTTTGCGGTAACGTAATAGTTTCATAACAACTTATATTGTATACCCAACGGTAGCTATTGGTCGGATATTATTAGTTAGAATATCAGGTAATTAATAATATGAGGAATGTACATTATTTATCGAGAAATTAAGAATTCTTCGATTTGGCTCATTACTTTAGTTTGCGTATTCTTTCTGGTAATGTCGCTTCCCCATACTCGCAATACCTGCCAACCGTCGCCAGCTAGCGTTTTATTTACGAGCTTATCTCTCGCAACATTATTACTTATTTTATTCTTCCAAAAAAAAGTATTTGTGACCTTTTCAGGAAATCTACCATGCCAGTAATCACCGTCAATAAATATAGCTTTTTTCTTGCTGGGTATTGTAATATCTGGTTTGCCGATGATCTTCGAATAGTGCTTTTGGAAATATATATGCCGTGATTGTAAATATTTGAAAACAATTTTTTCAGCAACTGAATTTTGTGACTTAACCGCCGACATTATTGCTCTTCTTTTATCTCTATCAAAAATGTCAGACATAAATACTAATTGAATCGTATTTGCAGATTGAGTTTAATTTTTAGCTCACCATTCTCTTCATAAAGAATACCGAACCCGTGTCTTCCGGTACTCGGAGTTTCGAAGTGAGTATTGTTGTATAGATAATCCTTAAATTGATCATCATTATATAGGTGATAACATACAATCTCGCCGTTCTCTTTTACGACTAGATAGCCCCCATAAGTATTTAAATATGTGTCCCAAGGTTTACTTGGAACCATGCCCAAAGCTATAGCCCTTAAAAAGGCCTTCACCTTGTATGCAATTTCATTTCCATCCATATCGGGTATCTTTGCATCACCAACGATCCTGCAGAGATCAGGAACATTCTTTCCTTGACCGGAGTAGTAGGCAACTAGCATGCCTGAAATTATTGAAGTAAAAGAAGAGTCAATAAATCGCATATTTGAATTAAATACACTGCTTGAAGTAGATTGAAATTCCAGAGTTGCCCCTTTTTTCTTGAGCTCCGAAAGCCTGTCCCTAACCTTACTGCTACCTGATATATTATTAATATCCTCAATCGCGCCGCTATACCCATTTACTTTGTAAATAAAATTAGTTTGTGCACTTGCGTTTAGCAATGTTGATGCGCCTCCAAGCTGCGATTTGATCGAAAACCCTAACTCTGGTTTTTGACTGGTTATTCTATCCAGTAATACCGCCACAAGATCTGCTTTTTGTGATGAGTTTGCCTTTATTTTGTTAAGTAAATATTCAGACATGAGGTTTTCGGCCAGCGGTATTTCAAAACTAGGGGAACTTGATTGAATGATAGATTCCAATATCTTCCGGGTTTTTGTACCAAGCTCAGAAGTATTCAGTGTTTTTTGCTCATTTCCATCGGCATCATAGATAACGACTAATCCTGGTTTCTCCAGGTTATATTCCAATTTACTTTCCGGATTATCTTCTCGAATAACTTTAAGAAATGTATAGAACTGTCCCTTTATCGGGTTAAGTTTTTCATCAGCTGCCGCAACCTGTTTTACATCAAATATCTTAAACAGAGCGTAGAGCTCTGACCATTCGCCTTTATTTGCTTTTAACATTTTCCAACCTTTTGATTATTTCTTTTGCTGTGGCTTGTATTGCCGGGATTGCTACGGAATTACCCAATTGCTTCATGGCCTGTGCGTCCGAAACGGGAAAGATGAAATTATTAGGAAAACCTTGCATTTTCAAGCCTTCCACTGGTGTTAATCTTCGAGCCGTCCCATCAACTAAATATGTATCCCAATTTCTTCTGTCATTTAAACCTGATCCTCGACCACCTACTCGTAGCGTATACCCGATTTTTTTGTTAACTTTTCCTCCGAATATATCGTCCATGGTCTTCTTAATTGGAATTGGCTCAGGAAATTTAAAATCTATGTTTTTATCCCTGAATCCAACCATAAAAAGTCGAGGCCTATGCTGTGGCAAACCAAAATCCGACGCCCTGACGATCTTATAGTAAAATGAGTAACCCAAGCCATCTATGACATCACGAATAGTCTCAAATGTTTTACCATTATCATGCTTTTCCAGATTGCGGACATTCTCAATAAAAAATGCTGCCGGTTTCTTATCCTTTAGTATCCTAGCTATGTCGAAAAATAGCGTTCCCCTGGTCTCGTTAAAACCTTTTTTCTGGCCAACTTGAGAAAATGGCTGACACGGGAACCCACCCGTCAATATATCGAAATTAGGTATTTCGTCAGTTTTTACTTTTGTGATATCGCCCCTAAAATTACCCTCATGGAATAGCTCAGGCGATATGTCTATAAAATTCATCATATATGTTTTCATTGCGTGTGTGTCCCATTCAGATGCGAAGACACATTCAGCTCCAAGATTATGAAACGCCAGATGAAAACCGCCAATACCCGCAAACAGATCAATGAACTTTATCTTACCCATTGGCTACATTATAAAACAGATGTCTTTATTCATGAAGAAGATATATATCTCAGATTTAGCAAAACAGTCAAGTTATGGCATAATGAACTCAACAATTAGGTTGTGATTATGGATATACCTACAGACATTCAAAAAGTTTTTCCGATGTTTTGGAATGTCTCAATTTCGAGAAACGGTAGTAAATATAAGAAAACTGAGTTTGACGGGATTAATTCTCTCTTATTACTCGACAAATTATCCGAAGAAGGGTCAAATGATGATCTTGCGCTAGTTCTGCCTTTCGACCCAACAGTAACAGCACTAATAACGATAGAGTCAATATTAAGCCTATTAAAATATTCAATGTTGCATGGTAACAAGCATTTGATTGACTCATTGTCTAATGGTGATAGTGTAGTGTTAATTGAGCAAGATCGCAGGATGACTCCGGCCATATTTATCGGCGTAGAATACAAAGATGGAAACAGATGTTACAAAATTAAGGAGAGTGATGGGCATAGGTGGATACCGGAGTCCAGAAAATGGCGAATTCAGCCTTATTTTTCTCTAGAGACAGCAAAAAGAAAAACAAGATCAGAAATATATGGGAAAGATCTGGAATTAGCCATGAAATTAGAGACGGGTGGATTATTGGCATTTCAGAACCTTAAAGGAATATTAGTTACTGATAATAAGTCTCGTTTTAAAGAGGAAATTAAAAAATATAGCATGGGCAATGATCTTATAGCTCAAGTTTTTCCTATTGCGGATTTTACTGATACAGATAACTACAAACCGTTTATAAACGACGCAATTAGAAGGGATATTGTCCTCGCGGTAGTGTCACACACCGACCTTGCAGCGGATCTTGCACTGAAGGACGAGGCTTACAAGTTCATTATTATCGATGGTGCGACAAAGATAAAGAATTCTTACGGCAGTATGGAACTTCTTAATAACGATGAGCATCCCAGAAAGATAATTTGTCTTTTAAATACTTCTGATGAAGAAGAAATAAAAACCCTACACAATATGAAAATAGACCAATTTATTTGGAAAGATTTTGATTTCAACCTTGATAATTATTATTTATCCAGGCCCCCCGCTAAAAATTCGGACATAAGATGGCACGAAGATGTCTTGAAAAATATTACGACATCAAGTAAGCAAGTTGTGCTATTGCCGTCCTCAAATATTGATCAACTTTTGAGGGATTCACTGAGAATAATTAATGAAATATCTTCAAGCGTACCCGCTGGTGATAAAACATCTTTCTTGCTTAAAAGATTAGTCTCGATGTATTTTTTCCTCTTACATATACCAGTCGACATAAAAGACTATGAGAAGCTAAGGATCAGTAATTCAGAGATTCAGTTTTCTCAACGATTCTCAGAGCTTAAGGCTGATATTAAACAGGGCCTAGGCTATATTTTCCCAAGAAATATGGAGCCTTCGATCATAAGACTTGAGGCAAATTTTGAGGAGCTAGTTAAAATATTAAATGAAAACAATCCAAGATTCGCTGATGTCTCACGCCACATTCAAACAACAGCTGGATCAACCATCGTTTTTGCCCAAGAAGATTTTAGAGACGCTATGAATATAGCAATGCCGGGAAATCTGAACGACTGTTCATTAATCTCTAAAAATGAGCTTGTCATAAGACCCGAAAGAGATGTATTTTTTTGCGGTTATTTTGCAAGAAAGTTTATAGCAAAAACTTTTTTGGCCCCGTTTGAAAAGATCAGCTTCCAGTTCTACCAACAAGAAAATGAAAGATATGAATCATTACTAAAGACTCACCCGGCCTCTCCTCAATCGTCGCTAGATAATAAATTGAGGGATAAATATTCAATGATTCGTCAAATAAAAAACGAATCTAATATAACTACCCAGAAGAATGAGGGAGGCCTTGTAGATATTGATGATTTTATAAGTAATTTCAAAAATAAACATGACCTGAGCACTGACTGGAGGCTATATATTGAGTCTGACATAAATCAAGACAAAATGATTGCGGCCAATAAGATTATTTTTGATTCAGGATCATTTGTGTTTGCTGACAAAATCCACAACTTCAATAAGCTCGATCGAGAGAATAATGAATTAATTAAAATTAATTTACCTGAAATCGGTGTTGGAGATGAGTTGATATTTGCATCAAAATCGCGAGATTTATTCAATGATTTCATAGATGAATTGAGGAAACTTAGTAAATATAGCTCTCTCGAGAGTGTTGCATCTTTATGGTGGAAGTCGTTAGTAGAATATCAACACAGGAATCATCTTAGTCTGGAAGAGCTTTCCAATCATCTTAGGTTGGTAGGCTGCAAAAGGACTCTGATTACCATAAGACAGTGGGTTAATGGCGAGACAATTGCTCCTTCAAATTTAGAAGTCTCCATTAAATCAATCGCCAAACTTACAAATGATGAGACTTTAAAGAATAGCATTAATGAGATTATCGATAGCGTAAATGCTCTTTATGCGCTTCATATTCACGCTGGCAGGACGCTGGTAAAAGGTATAATAAATTCAGTGACGGGAATAAGCGGTGAAGAAATCGACAATGAAACCGCAATTACAATAAATAAATTCGCCAAAGCTGCGATCATACAAGTAGTTGAAAATATAAACGAATCAGAACAACTTGTACCCGAATCACTTATCGGAAGGTTACTGGAACCACTCGAGCAATTATGAAATTCATACCTAATTACATATCAAAAGAATATAAGAGCAACGCTGAAAAAAAGTTTTACAGCCTGCTCCTGGAAACAGAGTCCTATAATGCATGGCATTGTCTTCACTCTCTAAATATCGCTAATCATATTAATAAAAGAGAGGGTGAGATTGATTTCTTGCTTATCGGACCAGACGGCATTTTTGTATTGGAAATTAAAGGTGGCCGTGTGGCACGAAAAAATGGATTATGGCTATTCACAGACCGCTACGGAAGCACGAATAGGAAAAAAGAATCACCCTTTAACCAAGCAAAGTCGGCGTTTTATTCACTGAGATCGGATATAGAAGATAGATTTGGAGATATCGCACATCAAATTGTCATGGGTTACGGGGTCGTATTCCCTGATATAGAATTTGATGAAGTTAGCCCAGAATGGAGCAACGACATAGTCTACGACAGAAGAGACAATGAAGACAAGGTAGATTTATATTTAAACAGATTGATTGCATATTGGTCCGATAAACAGCGCTCCAGAAAAAAATTATCAAATAAGGAAATCACGGAGATAGTTAATTACTTAAGAGGCGATTTTGAAAAAATAGCACCTTTGGCCGACCAAATAAGCAATATTGAAAACGAACAAATCGTCCTCACCAATAAACAGTATGAAATTTTGGATGCTCTGGAATCAAACCCGCGAACGATCTTTTTAGGAGGTGCCGGTACGGGCAAAACTTTACTTGCGCTGGAACAATTGAAAAGAAATTCACAAAAAGGAATCAAGACATTATTTCTATGTTTCAATAAATTATTAGCCGATTATATAAATGAGGTTATTAATAAAAGCACAGAATACGATAAAAAATTTATTAACGCGAAGTCGTTTCATAAGTACATGTATGAGCTAGTTGTTAAAGACGAGAAGCTTAAAATAAAGCTTGAGCAAAGTGCTGGTAAGAATGATTATTTTTCATCTTTATTACCGGAAGTTTTCTCCATGCTAAAGGATCAGGTCAAGTATGAATACCTGATCGTGGATGAAATGCAGGATTTGCTATCGGAACCATACTTAAAAGCCATCAGTGGTTCTCTGTCCGGCGGTCTGGAAAATAGTAACTGGCTAATCTGTATGGATATTGAGAATCAAAATATTTATTCTGGATCAAATAAAGTCGCTGACTGGGTATATCATCTGGGGACGGTCTATAAACTTAATACCAATTGTCGTAACACTAAACAGATAGCGGATCAAACTGAAGCCATAACGTCTATCGATGCCGGAAAAACAAAATCCGTAAATGGTAAGGCAGTAAAATATCTCTATTTCAACAGCGACTCAGAGCAGGCTGAAAATATATCGGAATATATTACCAAACTTACCCAGGTAGACTTAATCGCACCTGAAAATGTCGTCATACTATCTCCTCGCGCTAGAAATCAATCACTTGCAGGCAGTGGTAGACTAAGAATAAGCTATCCCTTATATGAACTGGGCTCAGCTCAATCATCAATGCTCAAGCTTAACGGTCACATTTCATTCGGAACGATCGCTTCGTATAAAGGGCTGGAAAGTTCAGTTGTGATATTGACGGATATACACAAACTCAATGATGAAACGAATAAGAGACTAAACTATATAGGCTATACAAGGGCAAGATCACAGCTGACAGTATCCTTGGATAGTTCGCTTCGGAAAGAAGTCGCAGAACTTTTCAGTGAATATATTAATAGAAAGTTACAATGAGTGATCTAAAAGAATATCGAGAATTCAGAAATAGCATTCTTGATTTCATCAGGAGGGATATTGAGGGGCCATACGATGAAAATGAAGTTATTGACGAAATCCCATCAACTAAATATTCAGTTGGAATATTATTCCCACAAATGGAAAATCTGGAAAACTCAGAAATTGATGACGATAATGTGGTGAAAACAGAAGAAGACGTAGGGACAATGGATCAAACATCTGCATTCTATCCATCAGCTGCAGGTGTTAGTTTTACGGTCGAAAAAAACATAGATCTGTTGAGTATAGTTTTAAGATTTGGGGAATACCGTAAACTCAAGAAAGATGATTGCGGAAAAATTATACTCGATGCCCCTGGCCTTAAGGGAGTAATAGAAGAAAACCTGTCAATGAAAGACTTTTTCAAATGGGAAGATTCAAAGGTTACTCTCCAAAAACCTATCGAGAAACATGATTATGACATTCTTAGATCTATGGCTGGTGAAAATAATCAATTGAAGGATCTTCTGTACAAGGCGAAAAGCCTCTATCAATATGGGTGGTTCAGAACGCAGGCGGAATGGAAACACGAAATACATTTGGACCTGACGGAAGAAGAAGCAATGATTGAGGGGTCCAATCTTAAGATCAATGTCTTAACTAAACCTATCCCGGGAACTGATAAAAAAATAATAACTTGTACTGTAATTAATCACGAAAAAGCCCTTAAGCCAAAAACCAGCGTCGATCAAACGGTCTACCAACTTTCGCTATCGGTAATGTTACAAAAAGGTAAATCTTTTTGTGATATGAACGAAAAAACAAAAACAGAGCAAGTTTATGATGACACAGAAGAAGAGTCTTTGGAGCTTTTATATAGAAACAAAAAAGTATTTGCTCTCGGTCATGGCATATCTGCGGACTGGCAACTGGATGAAAAAGGCAACGCTACAGAAGTGCACACTGAAACTATACCCAGTTATACAGTGCCGCAAATGGAATTTAATATAGACTCTAAAGAACGGCCTATAAATCTGAGTATGATCGATTTTGCTTTTTCAAAAGATTCAGAAATCATCAGTGATCTAACGAACCTGGTGGATATTTACCAGAAATGGATAGATACGCTGGAAAATGAGATCTCATCACTTCCGGAAAGATTGTCGAACATTGCTGTTTTGCATATACAACGGTGCAAGATTTCCGCGAAGAGGATGCTTGAAGGAATAGAATTATTAAAAACTAATGCTGATGCAATGACTGCTTTTAAAGATTCCAATCTTGCTATGGCAATGCAACGCTCTCATACACTGATTCAGCTCAAAAAAGTCCTTCCGGATGAAGATAAACCAATGCCAAAATCTTATCGTGACGTTGATGCTGTCTGGAGGCCTTTTCAAATCGCATTTATCATTATGAACTTAAATTCAATGTTCAACCCTGAATCCAAGGATAGAGAAATCGTAGATCTTATATGGTTTCCTACGGGCGGAGGTAAAACGGAAGCGTATCTCGGATTAACGGCATTTACAATTTTCAGTAGGAGAATTAATAACCCTGAAGATTATGGCGGAACCGCCGTGATAATGCGTTATACCTTAAGGCTCTTAACCTCACAACAGTTTCAGAGAGCGTGTACTCTCATATGTGCCTGTGAACGTATACGTCAAGATAAAGATATTTACAGAGAGCAGCGGATTAGCGTCGGTTTATGGCTCGGTAGTTCTTCCACGCCCAATAATCTTGCGGAAGCAAGCCTAAGAATAGCAGAACTACAGAGTAGCCGTGAACCCTCAGGTAATCCCTTTCAAGTTATAAACTGTCCTTGGTGTGGAACTTATCTATCAAAGCAGAATGGCCGCGGTGTGAATAGTTACCGAATCTCAAGAAACCCGAAAAAACATTTATCAATTTGGTGCCCTAATAAACAGTGTGATTTTACCGAAGCAAAAAATGGACTTCCGGTTTTGGTAATTGACGAAGACATCTATAACGATCCACCAACGTTGCTCTTTGGTACAGTTGATAAGTTTGCGATGTTGCCATGGAAAAAGGATTCTTCTTCAATATTTGCACTTAACAAAGATAATCAAAATCTTTCTCCCAGCTTGATCATTCAAGATGAGCTTCACTTAATTTCAGGAGCATTAGGTACTATAGTTGGACTTTTTGAGACTGCAATAGATATTCTAAGCTCAAAAAAAGGAATCAAGCCGAAGATTGTCGCATCGACAGCTACTATCAGACGAGCCGAAGAACAATGTATGTCTCTATACGCACGAAAAGTGCAACAATTTCCCAGCCCGGGTATAGATGCAACGGATTCGTTTTTTGCACGAGAAGCAAAGATTGATGACAATAGGCCGGGACGACTATATGTGGGGATTATGCCTTCCGGTAAAACAGCCACATCGTTACAGGTTCATTTAATGGCTGATACTATCCAATCAGTAAATATTTTAGAAGGAAAAGATAGCATAAAAGATGCATTTTGGACCCAAGTTATATATTGCAACAGTATAAGAGAGCTCGGGTCATCGAAAACCGTTATTTACGACGACGTAAAGGAACGATCAAAGATAATTACAAAGCGATTAGGAACGACCGCTCGACTTTATACCGATAGTAATATAACTGAGTTAACATCACGAGTAAGCGGCGGAAGAATACCGGAAATATTAAGACAGCTTGAAGTTGCGTATCCATCGAAGCAATCTATAGACGTATTGCTAGCAACAAACATGATATCAGTGGGTGTAGATATAGACAGGTTCGGTTTAATGGTTATTCTAGGACAACCTAAAACTACTTCTGAATATATCCAAGCTTCAAGTCGAATCGGAAGAAGATATCCTGGCTTAGTCATAGCGCAATTAAGCCCAACCAAAAGTCGTGACAGATCTCATTACGAACAATTCGTTAAGTTTCACCAATCTCTTTATCGATACGTCGAGCCTACCAGTGTTACGCCATTCTCTCCCCCAGCCAGAGACAAGGCGTTACGCTCCGTATTTTTAACATTACTCAGACATACAACCGGTCTCAATGAAAGCAAAGACCTCAAAGATTACAAGCAATTCTCAGTCAAAGTCAATGAAGTTATTCGAGAAATAATTAAACGAGTTGATGTCATTGATCCCGCCGAAGCCAAAGAAACGCTAGAAGAACTGCATGCAATAAACTCAAGGATAATTGAATTGGTCGATCATTCGGCCGGTGTGGCATATGAAGAGTCTGCTAATAATGATAATATCGGCCTAATGAAATCTCCGACAGATACAAGGTCAAATGCGGAATATCGAATACCTCAATCGATGAGAAGCGCTGATTCCGAATGTTACGTGACGGTGGACTATTCATGAATAACTTTAGAAATATTGATAGACCGACCCTAAGGCGAAGCCAAACAATAACAACATTTGGTGTTGGGTCTATTGTTGATCTCCCTGATGATTCAGTCATGATATGTGGAATTGATAAGTGGAGCACAAAAGGCTGTGAGCCACTGCATGACGAGAGACTCGAAGAAAAATTAAGAGTCAGCCACTTTTATATGCCACCAAACGTAGATCAGTCGAACGAAGGTATACTTGCGGTAAGATTTCCCAGATATCTTAGGTGCAGAGGTTACTGCAAAAGACTTTCAAATATTGACGTTTGGAGAGACAGGGCGCATAAAATCGGTTTTAGCCGTGATTTTGACAAGAAACCATATTGCGATATCGATAAAATTAATCTAATTCCAGCAAGATTCGTTGTAGCATGTCGCAAAGGCCACATTGATGATTTTCCTTACATAGAATGGGTTCATGCAGGCAAAGGTATTTGTAGCTCTCCATCCTTGACATATTCTGAAGGCAATGGTGGTGCGGGCTTACAGGGGATCATCATAAAATGTCAGTGTAAAGAAAAACGAAATATGGGGGGATCGTTTTCTAAGGATTTACTTAAAGAAGTTGCTTCGTGCTCCGGGTCAAAGCCGTGGGAAATGATTTGGTCATCTAAATGTGGAGAACAACTAACAACTCTTCAAAGAGGCTCTTCGAATATTCATTTTCCGAGAATCCAAAGCTCTATCCTTATTCCGCCCTACACATCCGAGGGACTGCGAAGTAGTATTTGTAAAACGGAACTGTGGAATGTATTTGAATCTCAAGACGGCGCAATGCCTGTAGATGTGTTCATAGAACCTATAGCTAAAGAAATTAATGAAAAAGTCGAGGTAGTTAAAAAAGAGATCGAAAAGATGCTTTCCATTTCTGACGAGGATGTTATTTTGGATGAGGAGAATTATAGATTCCAAGAATTCATGGCATTCAATGGGAACATCCCGACAGACACGAATGAAAAAGATTTTTTAGTTCAGAAAATTATTGGCTCGAAATATCGGATACCTCATATCGAGAGCGTTACACTTGTAAAAAGATTAAGAGAAATTAGAGTTCAAACAGGGTTTACGAGGATAAAGCCCGCGAGTGCGGTTGGCGATGGCGACGAAAATGATACTACTGAGGAGATTGAAGTAGTGCCAATGTCCGAAAAGAAAAAAGGTTGGCTCCCGGGATATGAAGTACGAGGAGAAGGTATATTTCTTAATTTTGACGTAAAAAATGTTATCTCGTGGGAAAATAATATTTCCAATACGCCCAGGCAAAAAAAGATAGCTGCTCGAGGTAAAAGGAATCCTGATCCGTTTGGGATCGTAGAAACTTTGACACCAGGGTTATTGGCCATTCATACACTCTCACATTTATTGATACGTCAATTAAGTTTTGAATGTGGCTATTCATCATCTTCTCTCAGAGAGAGAATATACTATTCCAGCAATAAGAAGCATCCGATGGCAGGATTGCTCATATATACGGCAGATGGTGACTCTGACGGCACGCTGGGAGGCTTAGTCAGACAGGGTGAACCTGATTACTTAAATGATATTGTAAAAAAATCGCTTCGTGAATCCGAGTGGTGTTCATCCGATCCATTATGTATAGAATCAGACGGTCAAGGATATCTGGGGCTAAACATGGCAGCCTGCCACGCTTGTGCATTATTGCCCGAAACTTCGTGCGAACTTTTAAATAGATATCTCGATAGAGGATCGGTTTCAGGGACGCTCAATGGGGAAAAAGGGTTATTCTCTGAGAAGTAAGGTTGGCATTATTCTGAGAACTTTATAAATCCATATGCAACAACAGTACATTTCATTTTTGTACCTAGCGCAAAGTTGTATAATATAAATGTTAACAATTTAATATCAAGAGTGCAGCGAGAGATCTAGCTCAATGACCTGCCAGCAACCTACTGTATAAGCAAGGTGCTAACCCTAGCCCGCACGGGGAGGATAGATTTGATCGATTATTTATCCCTTCTAATGCAGAAAGGATAT
>Ga0182030_10017413_pt1 | contig 13878 bp, 14 predicted proteins | sample 812S3MmetaG_FD_121299 | JGI IMG/M metagenome (GOLD analysis project Ga0182030, IMG submission 121299) | Permafrost microbial communities from Stordalen Mire, Sweden - 812S3M metaG (Illumina Assembly) | ecosystem: Environmental > Terrestrial > Soil > Wetlands > Permafrost | place: Sweden...
TATCACTTGTATTACCCCCAATAGGTTGCTGAGGAGGCTGATTAACGTTATTCATATCAGTAATTCCTACGTTCGTAGCAGGAATTGATACATCGGATTGAACAGCAGGACTATTAAATACAGGAGGATTAATAGGAGCAGTAGGATTTACTGGAGGCTGGGCAATATGAGCCGCACTATTATCAGGAGAAATAATATTAGGATTAGGTTGAAATTGTGGTGTGTTATTATCTGGAATAGGATTATTCTGGAAATTTGTATTTTGAGGTTCCATCTTATAAATAGCATAAGTAAAAAAGCTTATGCTTGTCAAATTGTATTAATTTAACTTCTCATTTTATCTAATATAAACTAAACTATATAACGCCGGAGACGATATTTGAGTAAATACTACATAACCACATCTATTCCATATGTTAACGCTGAACCTCACATTGGTTTTGCACTTGAACTGCTTTGTGCTGATGTACTAGCAAGACACGCATTAATTAAAGGCAATGACGTAATCTTTAGCACTGGTACTGACGAACATGGCGGTAAAATATCTGAAAAAGCTCAAGAAAAAGGCGTGACTACTAAAGCGTTTGCCGATGAAATCAGCCAAAGATTTAGAGATCTTTGCAGTCTGATAAATATATCTAATAATCGTTTTATTAGGACCACAGATAAAGGGCATGAACAGAGATCTCAATTAATTTGGCAAGCCCTTGCTAAAGACATATATAAAAGTAAATACATTGGTTGGTACTGTACAGGCGATGAAGCTTTTTTCACAGAAAGTGAAGTTAAAGCCAACAACGGTATTTGCCCAGCCCATAATAGACCTTATGAAAAAATAGAAGAAGAAAATTACTTCTTTAAATTATCAAAATATGAAAATCAAATAAAAGATTTAATCGATTCCAATAAATTTGAAATTATTCCGCTTACCAGACGAAATGAAATACTTAGTTTAATCAAAAGCGGACTTGACGATATAAGTGTATCTAGACCTAAGAATAAGATTGAGTGGGGAATACCAGTGCCCGGTGATAGCAATCAGGTAATGTATGTATGGTTTGAAGCTCTTATGAACTATATAACTGTACTTGGCTATCCGGAGAATAAAGACTTTAAGAATTTCTGGCCTGCTGATGTTCAAGTGATTGGAAAAGATATTATCAGGTTTCATGCAGCTATTTGGCCTGCCATGCTATTGAGTTTAGGGTTATCAACTCCTAAAAAGCTATATGTTCACGGTTTTATAACTAGTGATGGTAAAAAAATGAGCAAAACACTAGGTAATGTCGTTAAACCTGAAGATATAGTTAATAAATTTGGAGTAGATGCACTTAGGTATTATTTCTTAAGACATATTCCAAGTTCTGATGATGGTGATTTCAGTTGGGATAAACTCGAAGCTGCTTACAATAATGAGCTTGCCAACGAGCTTGGTAATGCCTTGCAACGAACCGCCGCTATGATTATTCGATACCAAGAAGGTAAGTATGGGACTACTCAACAAGCTGGCCATGATATCGCTAAATATGAAGCTGCAATTGAAAATTGTCGATTTGATAGGGCACTCGATGAAGTTTGGGAACATATTAAAGGATTAAATCAGTATATCGATGAAGAAAAGCCATGGCACCTTGCTAAGTTAAAAGACCCTGAACACCTAAAAGACGTGCTAGCTTATCAAGTAAGCTCGCTTCTATTTATTGCAGATCTACTGGCACCATTCTTACCCGAAACTTCTGTAAAAATTAAAGCAACCTTTAAAAACGGTCAAGTTAATCTAGCTAAGCACTCTCTATTTCCTAAAAAAGAACTGCATAAAACTAAACCAATTATAAAATGATCGAATTAGTAGATACACACTGTCATATCCAAAATATTGGACAAAATAATCACGCTAACCACACAACTAAAAAGTGGTTAGATGCTGGCATAACGGATGTAGACAAGATAATAAATGTCGCAAAAAATAAAAATGTGACCAGGCTTATTGTCGTTGGCTGCGACTATTATGAAAGCAAAAATGCTATTAATTTAGTTAAAAACCGCACAAATTTATACGCAAGCATTGGAATTCACCCACACGAAGCAAAAGAATACTTTAATAATCAGGAACTACTAGATAAATTATCCAGTTTAGCAAATCAAGAAAAAGTTGTTGCAATCGGTGAATGTGGCCTAGATTATCACTATAATCATTCACCAAAAGACGCACAGTTAGCTATATTAGAGTTTCAATTAGGCCTGGCTAGCAAACATAACCTACCAGTTATATTTCATGTCAGGGAAGCATATGAAGATTTTTGGCCACTTCTGGACAAATACCCTAACATCCGTGGTGTTCTACATAGTTTTACGGATAATCAAGCTAATTTAGATATAGCCCTAAAACGTAATCTGTATATTGGTGTGAATGGCATCGTGACATTTACTAATGAACCAGAACAATTAAACTTATTTAAAAACATTCCACTTATTCATTTACTTCTTGAAACCGACTCACCTTACTTGACACCCGATCCATATCGTGGTAACATAAATACGCCAGAAATGGTGAGAAGGGTAGCCGAGTTTTTGGCAGAAATTAGACATCTAAACTACGAAAATTTAGCTAGTATAACCACCAACAATTCTAAACAACTATTTGGGATAAATTAACTATGCCGAGCAATCAATCAAGAGAAATTAACCAAGAATATAACGTCGTGCAAAGAAGGCGCTATATTGTTCATGATGCTCTAAAAAACATGGAACTAGCTGCAAATATAATTTACAGTGAAAGCCCTTTTTATGTAGATACAGACCGTCCTAGTGAAGAACTTCCTGTTCAAAATACTCCTGTAAGTCAGGAACCTATGACTTTAGTTCAGTCACAAGACGTACATATTGATGAAATTAGACGACGTATTGAAGAAATAAACCTTGAAAGAGGCCATTAAAATTATGAATATTCTACCTAGGATTTTACCTAGAAGCCAAGAACAAAGAATACTAGAATACGAACGAGAACTAATCAGATACGAAGCAAAAATAGGTGGACAGTTATTTGGTGAAGTACCCAAAAACCATATTCGACAATTCTTTTGTTTAGATCAACATACTTGGGTATGGCACGAAGAATGGAAAGCTAAAGATGGCACTAGTCATTCTTCAACTACTAAATATTTTGTTAGACCAACCGGTATAATTAAGTCACAAAATGGAGACAGCTACAAAAAACTATCTAATAAAGAAACACATAATCTATTAAAAGCAGCAACACTCTACACTAAACATATAGACAAAGCCTACACTCAAGTATTACAAACTACTGCTATATAATTCTTATCTATGGCAACCCATAAAAATATCTATTTAGATTACGCAGCGGCTACACCTTTAGACAAGTCTGTCTTAGAAGCCATGTTGCCTTACTTTACGGATAATTTTTATAATCCATCTGCTAATTACTTAAAATCATTAAATGTAAAAAAAGACCTATCTAGTGCTAGAAAAAAAGTAGCTAGTATTTTAGGAGCTAAAGAACAAGAAATAATATTTACGGCTGGAGCAACCGAAGCAAATAATATCGCAATTAAAGGTGTTATGGACCAGTATAAGGATGCAAATGTTGTTGTTAGCTCAATTGAACACGAATCGATACTTGAACCTGTTAAAAATTATAATAATAAAAAAGTTAAAGTTAAAAATGACGGCCGAATTGATTTATTTGATCTAGAAAAACAAATTGATGATAAAACCATACTAGTAAGTATCATGTATGCCAATAATGAAATTGGCGTAATTCAACCAATACATAAAATCTCGCAAATTATAGAAAAAAAGAAGCGATTAAGAAATAATAATCTACCTATATATTTTCATACTGACGCTGCTCAAGCAGCTAATTATCTAGATCTGCACGTCTCGAGATTAAAAGTTGATCTTATGAGTATAAATGGCGGTAAAATATATGGACCGAAACAGAGCGGAGCACTATACGTTAAATCTTTCACAATATTAAAGCCATTAATTGAAGGTGGCGGTCAAGAGTTTAATCTAAGGTCGGGCACAGAAAACGTAGCATTTGCGGTAGGTTTGTCACAAGCTTTAGAGCTAGCTCAAGATATAAAAATCGATGAAAACCTAAGGGTTAACAGATTAAAAGATGAATTAATTAACTTGTTAAGGAATAGTTTTAAAGATTTAGAGTTCAATGGATCTTTAAAATATCGATTGCCGAATAATATAAGTGTGACGTTTAATAATGTAGATAATGAAAGATTAATTATTGAACTTGATGAACGAGGTATCATGGCTGCAATTGGCTCGGCATGCTCAGCTAGTAATGATGAAGCATCGCATGTACTAAAAGCTATAAATAAATCTACTCAAGAAGCAAGATCAACCATTAGGTTCAGTCTTGGTCGACAAACAACTTTAAACGATATAAAAAAAACTGCTCAAGTTTTAAAAGATTTAATAGATTAAAAATATTACTAAATATTATTGTAATTTAAGAGTTATTAAGAGTATACTTAGTTCCAGTTAAGCTTATCTTAAAATTTTAAGCTTTAATAGATGTTAACTTCGATACATTAAGTAGCAAAGACTGCATAAATAGATATAAACAGTGGTGGGCAATAAAAAATGACATTCTTGTGGCTAATACTAACAATAGGATTAATTGCTGCTGCCGGAATTGCCTTTATTTGGCTCGCCGTTAAGTTAAATAGTCTTTCACCTAAAAAAACACCAAAGAATTTAAACGAATCAGCTAGTTCAGCGGCTGACGAAGATGTCGAGCATATTTTTAATAATGAGTTTAGAGAAGAACTAAGAAATAGAGGTAGACTTCACTTTGAAAAAATAATTGGTGAAAATGCTATGTTTTTACAGCAAGATCTCCGACTTACAACTTCTCAGCTTAATGAATACATGAAAACCGAAGTCTCTAAGTCTCTAAAAGATGAGTTTGCAAAATATGAGCAATCTATTAGTGATGCAAAGCAACTAGCAATCGATTCGATTCAAAAAACTAATCAGGCTATTGATGAACAAAGAAAAACCTTAGGACAAAAAGTCGAAGAAGAATTAAGTGCCTCAAAAAAAGTCATGATTGACCATTTTCAAAATAATATGACCGACATAATTAATCATTATGTTATTGAAGCAATTGGTGACCAAATTGATTTAAATGATCAGTTAGAATACATAATCGCCGATCTAGAGGCTAATAAAAAGGCCATTGTTGAGGATATATTAAATGGAGCATAAAAAGGAAGAACTAGTTTTACCAGCTTCAGTATCTGGTTATATGGAAGTAGCCAGAGTGTTACGAGAAATAGACTCGATTGATGACCATATGTTACAGCTTAAGCTAAGAAACTCTGGAACTGAAGTAAAGTTACCAAAAACAACATTAACCCTAGATAAGATAGCTAATGAAAACAAACTAAATTTACTACATGAAACAGATCGAAAAAAGCTACAAAAATTTCTTAGTTTAGTAAAAGAGCATGCCCCAGTTATACATATAAGTTTTAGTAGCGATCCCTCACCAATATTTATTGAAAAAATTACTTTATGGCTTCGAAAAGAAATACACCCACAAATTCTATTAACTATAGGGTTACAGCCAACAATTGGTGCGGGTTGTGTAGTTAGGACTACCAATCGATTCTTTGACTTTTCATTATCTCAAAACTTTTTAGCTAAAAAGAATCTACTATTACAAAGGCTAATTGCTGTTGAAAAACAGCCAATTCAAAAACCACAAATTCAAAATGGGGCGCCGTCTTAGTTATGAGTAATGTTAAGCACTTCGATAACCTCGTAAAAAAAGGCAACCCAATTGGCGAAGTTATTGCTGTAGAAAAATTCTTAGTTAAAGTTAAAGGGTTACAGCCTTGTACTATACATTCGCTAATAATGTTTGATGATGGTACTAAAGGCTTTGTTCATCAAATTTATTCTGACTATGTGTTAGTGCTACATTTAGGATCTGAACCACTTAGATGTGGAATGCTTGCAGTACTGCAATTTGGCTCACTAGTGACAAAAGTAGGTAAGGACTATATCGGTAGAGTAATATCTGTAACTGGCGACCCACTAGATGGTAAAGGCCCAATTGCAGCTGATGGTGTTTGGCCTGTGTTTAACGAAGCACCACCTATCCACGAAAGAAGACTAATTGAAGACCAAGTTGAAAGTGGTGTAGTAGCGGTAGATTCTCTTTTTCCCATAGTACGAGGTCAAAGAATGGCAATGCTTGGTGATACCAAAACCGGTAAAAGCACTTTAGCAACACAGCTGACTATAAATCAGAAAAACACTGATCAAGTGGTAGTTTATTGTTTAATTGCTAAAAGAAGAGCTGATGTCGATACTTTGCTTGATCACCTCAAAACAAACGGTAGTTTAGAAAAGGCAGTCGTCGTTGTAGCAACTATCTTTGAATCCTTAATTATTAACTACATAGCACCATATGTTGCATGCTCTATTGCTGAATATTTTTGGCAAAAATTACAAATAGATAGCATTGTCATATATGACGACTTAACTTCGCACGCTCATGCATATCGGGAAATTTCATTGTTATCCAATGTTAGCCCAGGGCGAGACTCTTATCCTGGAGACATGTTTTATTCACACTCTAGTTTATTAGAAAGAGCTGGCAGATTAGATTCATCCGGTAAAACATTAACATCTATACCGATTGTACATGCGCCAAACGGCGACATTTCTGCCTATCTACCAACTAACATAATGTCTATTACTGATGGTCAATGGATAATGGATATGGACACATTTAGAAAAGGTATTAGACCCGCACTTAACAGCGGTTTAAGTGTGACACGTGCTGGTGGTCTTGGTCACAATAAAAGACAAAAAGAATACGCCGCTAAGACTATGAAAGTACTGGCTGAATATAGGTCTGCCGAAGAGTACTCACATTTTGGTTCTGAACTTGCTCTAGAAGCTAGAAAAGCCTATAACACCGGAAAAAGAATATTAGAGATTTTGACTCAAGGCCCTAACGAATCTTATTCACTTATGTCTCAACAATTGATGTTTGATATCGTACTTAATTTAAAAGACGAAGAGGAACTAGACATAGGTAAATTAAAGCAATCTGTAAAAGAGTATTCATTGAAAATTAAGAAAGACGAAGATTTTGAAAAAGTTAGAGATAAACTTATTGAAGTTTGCGTCGTTCAATTAAAAGGTGCACATACACCTGTTACAGAAAATCAAGCTTCGCCTCCAAACCAAGTCCCGAAAGTTGAAGATGGCCATAAAATAGAAACCGCCGATGAAAAACATGAAGAGGTTGCAAAAACATGAGAAGAGCTAGTGAAATAGCCGAAGAAGAAATATCCATGGGTACACTAGTAGAAATTACTAGTATCTTTGAGGGTCTGGCCAGTATGCGTATTTCCCAAATAAAAGATCAAGTTCTGCAGTCCACTAAATTTTATAAAGAGCTATGGAGTATATATTCACAAATTAAAGTAGGTGAAGAGTTTAGTTTTGGTCGAGAAAAATCTGATGCTGAGATTATTCCTAAGGAATTATTTGTCATCATTACAGCCGAAGGAACTTTTAGTGGTGATATTGACCAGAGGCTAGTTAAACTTATGCTTGAAGACTACTCAAAAGAGAAGAATGATGTAATTGTTGTTGGTCATCACGGCGCAATGCAACTAGCTCAAGAAGGGGTTTTTTATAAGAAATATTATAAAATGCCAAGTCGTGATAGAAATATTAACGTTAAACCTATTATTGATGACATCAGTAAATATAAATCAACCAAAGTATATTACCAGGAATACGTTTCTTTAATGGTCCAAGATGTTAAAAGAATTGAATTATCTCATGCCGTAAATGAACGTGGTAAAAATATTGAAAACAATAAAGATATCATAAATGAAAAAAATTATATTTTTGAACCAAGTACTTTTGCTGTCGTTGCTCACTTAGAGAGGTCTATGATGCAAATTACACTAAGTCAATTAATCCTGGAATCAAAACTTGCTCAATATGCTTCTAGGTTTCAAGCTATGCGTGCTGCTCACTCTCGTGCTGATGAAATGAAGAGTGATGTTCATATCGAATTTAACCGGGCTAAAAGAGCTGTTAAGGATGAGCGACTTAAAGAAATTATTAATGGACTTAAAAAAGTTAAATTAGGGGTGTCAGGTTAAATTATGGCAGGCGTACTAACTCTAATTAAAAACTTTGTCGTTAAGGTACAGTTTGATGATGACGTACCCAGTATTAATGAAATCATAACAGTAGATAACGGCCAAGATTCTATTCTTTTAGTAGACCATATTGAAACTGGCGGCATTGCCTTTTGTCTTAATGTGAAAGGTGAAGAAAACTTAATTAAAGGTATGAGCGTTCAAAGAACTGGTAAAAGTATCGAGATACCAATCGGTGAAAAAACCATTGGAAGGGTACTAAATATTTTTGGAGAACCACTTGATGGTCTGCCCGCAATAAAAAGACAGGAAGCGCCTTTTAAAGACATCTTTAAATTAACAGATGTTAAAAGTGAGTTTACGATAGCTAAACCTGAAATCTTAGAAACCGGCATCAAAGTTATAGATTTCTTCACTCCATTTGTTAAAGGTAGAAAAGTTGGCATTATTGGTGGTGCTGGAGTAGGTAAAACTGTACTTACTATGGAGTTAATCAATAATATTGCTAAAAGTGGTGGAGGTTTATCTTACTTTGCTGGTATTGGTGAACGTATTCGTGAAGGCCATGAATTATACGAAACTCTAAAAGAAAATGATTTGCTTAAAAATACCTGCATGTTCTTTGCACAGATGAACGAAAATCCAGTACAAAGATCACTTATTGGAATATCTGCTGTTGCTAGTGCAGAGTATTTTAGAGATGAACAACATAAAGACATATTATTCTTCGCGGACAACATGTATCGATACATTCAAGCAAGAAATGAAGTGTCAACCATTTTAGATCAAGTTCCAAACGAAGGTGGTTACGAGCCGACAATATTCTCTGATGTAAAAATACTTCAAGATCGACTAAGCTCCAATGACAATGGGTCAATTACTAGCGTTCAAACTATTTATGTGCCCGCCGATGATATCAGCGATCCAGCTGTACAATTTATTCAACATGAGATGGACTCAACTATAGTTTTGTCTAGAAAAGTAGCCGAACAAGGTCATAGACCTGCTGTTGATTTGACTCAACTTAATTCGTCTTTACTAACTCCAGAAATAGTTGGTGAAAGACACTATGTACTTAGTGTTCAAGTTCAGGCAATCTTGCAAAAATACGAATCACTTAAAGGTATTATAGCCATAATTGGTGAAGGCGAACTTAGCGCCAATGACCGTGCAGATTATCAGAAAGCTAAAAAACTTATAGATAATTTTAATCAGAATATGTTTGTGATGACTAAGCATAACGGCGTACCAGGTGAATTCTTCACTAGAGAACAAACTCTTAAAAGCATTGAAGAGATTCTAGTATGAGTGAAGATACAGAAGTTAGCGTAGATGTTCAAAAGGTCATTAACCCTTTCGTTCAAGAGGCAAAAGCCAATAAACAGGAACAGGAAGAATCGGAAAGTGCTAGCAGTTATAAGAAATCTTCTAAAAATGGCAAAGATGTCATGCAGGTTAAGGTCCACTCTCCTTTTAGAACATACTATGATGGCCAGGCATTTAGTTTAAGTGCCGAAAACTTAACTGGACCTTTTGATGTTTTACCAAAACACCACAGTTTCATATCCCTATTATCTACTAGTGAAGTAGTTGTTAGAACACCCAATGACTTAAAAGGCCCAATTCGAATAAAAATTACTGGTGGCCTTATACACGTTAAAGCTGATGAAGTTATAGTCTTTTTAGACGTCTAGATATTCGCTGCCGCTAAAAATTCTAGTTCGTCGCATAACTAATCTTAAAAATACAATATTTAAGTGCGCGCTTACCACTATCATTATAAAAGAAGCAGCACCATACAATATGCTTTGAATTAGATGTGGATTTGTAGCAGCTTGCTGAGCAGTATTAATAGAATTTGGTAATATTTTCTTTAAACTTAGGTCAATAAAGAACAACCAGAGTATAGCAATTACTATTCTTAATACTATGTTTTCAATCGCTGTTCTAATTATGAGATCCCGTTTAGCGTGCACGTAGTTTAATTCTTTAGTAAACTCCTCGGCATTATTGATAACGTTATAAATCGACTCAGCCACAAAGTAGACAATTAAACCAACTACTGCCCAAAAAGCAATTAAAGGCCAAGTATTTTGCAATGAGCTTGTTTCCTCTGGTGGTGGTGCTTGACCAGGTAATGTCAGGGCTGGTTGTTTCGTATTAGTATTTTCATAACTAATTAACTGTTGCTGAATTTGTGAGCTATTAAAATTGAAAGCAATTATTACCCCTAAAGTAACTATTAAACCGGCTAATACAGCGATTAAAGAACTTATCCAAGAAGGTGTAAATATCCTAATTAACCTCTTTTTGTTTAATTTCTTTTCTATATTATTTGAATAATCCATATGCTTTTAATTACATTTTAGTTTAGATTGCAAACTAATTGCAACATATAAGGTATAATTTAAGAAGTAAAATATTATTTATGAAGAAAAAAAATGTTTATGTAGGCATGAGTGGCGGTGTCGATTCTTCCTTAACGGCTGCTCTATTGATTGAACGTGGTTACAGCGTAACCGGCGTATATATGAAAAATTGGAGTAAAGATTTACCTGGCTTTATTTGCCCATGGAAAGATGACTTTAATGACGCTAAGAGAGTTGCCGTTCAACTAAAAATTGACTTTAAAATGTATGACTTTGAAAAAGAGTATCGTCATAAAGTTGTCGACTATATGGTTAAGGAATATCAAGCTGGCCGAACACCAAACCCAGATATTATGTGTAATGAAGAAGTTAAGTTTAAACTTTTTTTAAATACTGCACTAGATGACGGGGCTGATCTAATAGCAACAGGTCATTATTCCAGACTAAAAAATGGTGAATTGTTTAAAGGTCTAGATGAAAATAAAGACCAATCTTACTTCTTGTACCGAATAGATAAATCAGCCATAGAAAAAAGTTTAATGCCTATTGGTGAATATAGAAAAAGTGAAGTTAGAAGTTTCGCTAAAAAAAGAAATCTGGTAACAGCCGATAAAAAAGATTCTCAAGGCATCTGTTTTGTAGGAGAAGTTGGCATAAAAGAATTTTTAACTAATGAAATCGGGCTTCAAGATCACGGTGAAATAATAGACCAAAACGGTAATACTATTGGCGAACATGACGGCGCTATATTTTATACAATTGGACAGAGACACGGACTTAATGTTGGCGGAGGTTTGCCGTATTATGTCGTAAAAAAAGATATGAAAAATAACCTAATCTACGTTACTACAGACCTAAATGATGTTAATTTATGGCGCAGCGTTATTAGCTTAGAACATTTGCATTGGATAAATAAGCCAGCAATAGAAAATAAAGAATATGATGTTAGGCTTCGTTACAGAGGATCTTTAATTAAAGCTAGCCTTAAAAACAACAAATTAATTTTAAGTGAACCGGCTAGAGGCATAGCTGCTGGCCAATCAGCCGTAATATATGATGGAGATAAAGTACTAGGTGGCGGTATCATTACGTAAAAAACTACGCTAGACTATTTAATTATGACAGCTCAAGAAATTAGAAAAGCATATCTGGAATTTTTTAAAGAACGTGGACATAAAATTATTCCAAGAGCCCAATTAGTTCTATATAACGATCCTTCAACACTTTTTACAGGATCTGGTATGCAGCCGATGATCCGATACCTTTTAGGCGAAGCCCACCCGGAAGGCAAACGTTTAACTGACAGCCAAGTCTGTCTTCGAGCCCAAGATATAGAAGAAGTTGGCGACAATAGTCATACAACTTTTTTTGAAATGCTAGGAAACTGGAGCCTAGGTGATTATTATAAAAAAGAACAGATTCCTTGGATATTTGAATTTCTCATAGATGTTGTTGGTCTAGATGCAAATAAACTATATGTAACCTGCTATATAGGTAATGAAGCCTACAATATACCTAAAGATGTTGAAGCTATTGAACTTTGGCAAACAGCCTTTAAGTCTAGAGGTATTGACGCTAAAGTAGTTGAAATTGGTTCAGCCGAAAATGGCAGTAAAGTCGGTATGCAAGGTGGAAGAATTTTCCTTTATGATGGAAAAGAGAATTGGTGGAGTAGAAACGGAGATGAAAAAGGGACCTTAATTGGCGATCCTTGCGGTCCAGATTCTGAAATGTTTTATGATTTTGGTGAAGAGTATCATGACTTTGAAAAGTGGGGAGAACCACACCCAGCAAGTGATTCCTTGCGCTTCCAAGAAATCGGCAATAACGTTTTCATGGGGTATAAAAAAATTGCAGATGGTATATTTGAAAAACTGTCTTCACCTAATATTGATCAAGGTTCTGGTTTAGAAAGAATTGCTGCTGCCAGACTAGGTATCCCAGATGTCTATCAGATAAGTCTTTTAAAGCCAATAATTCAAAAACTTGAGAGTTTGTCAGGAAAAAATTATGAAAGCCACAGCGAAAGTATGCGAGTAATTGCTGATCATTTAAGGGGAGCAACTTTCTTGGCTGTAGACTCAGTTACTCCAAGCAACAAAGAACAGGGTTATGTAATGAGGCGGTTGATTAGGCGGGCTATACGATTCGCCTTTGAACTAGGTATTGAACAAAACTTCTTAGAGCAAATTGTTCCCGTTATAGCAGATCTATACTATGAGGATTATCCAGAAGTTAAAGACAGCCGAGATAAAGTAATCACTGTTCTTGTTAAAGAAGAAAAAGTATTTAGACAAACCCTTAGAAAGGGTTTAAACGAATTCTCAAAGCTAGTCACGGATAAATTAAGTGGTCAAGCAATTTTTAAACTTTATGACACGTATGGTTTTCCAGTTGAGCTAAGTAAAGAAGAAGCCTTTAAAAGAGACATAGATATAGAAGAAAATGCCGACCAAGACTTCATTAAGTTAATGGAAGAGCAAAGGTCTAGAAGTCAGACTGCTACTAAAGGCGTCTTTAAGGGTGGTCTTGGCGGTCATACCCTGATACACAAGAAATACCACACTGCAACTCATTTAATGTATCAAGCTCTGAGAAATGTCTTAGGAGATCAAGTTGTTCAAAGAGGATCTAATATTACAGAGGAGCGCTTACGTTTTGATTTTACGCATGATAAAAAAATGACTCCAGAGGAAATAAAACAAGTCGAAAATATTGTTAACGAACAAATACATAAGGATCTAAAAGTGTCATTCCAGGAATATCCAACCAAGCAAGCTCTAGAAATGGGGGCCTTAGGTCAATTCGGTGATCGTTATGGAAACCAAGTTAAAGTCTACAAAATGATAGCTTATCAAGAAGATAAACCATTTAGTTTTGAAATATGCGGCGGACCACATGTAGATCATACGCTTGAACTAGCAGACGGTAATAAAAGCTTTAAAATTATTAAAGAAGAAGCAAGCTCAGCTGGTATTAGACGAATAAAGGCTGTTTTAGAATAGTCTTAAATTTTACCTTCAATTTGTAGGCTGTAGACGTATCGATCTATACCGCCGTACTGGACAACATCAACTAAACTGCCATTATCTAGAACATATATATCATCCATTAAACTAAGTAGCGGTATCCTATGAGTTACCAGTAGCACAGTCTTATCTTTTATTAGTGAGCCAATAGAGTCATGAATATATTTTTCGCTCTTATCATCAAGTGCGCTGGTTGGTTCATCCATACAAATTATAGGAGCATTTTTAAGTAAAGCTCTAGCAATTGAAATTCTTTGCCTTTGACCCCCGCTCAAACTTGAGCCTCCTTCACCAGCA
>Ga0182030_10017414_pt1 | contig 13877 bp, 10 predicted proteins | sample 812S3MmetaG_FD_121299 | JGI IMG/M metagenome (GOLD analysis project Ga0182030, IMG submission 121299) | Permafrost microbial communities from Stordalen Mire, Sweden - 812S3M metaG (Illumina Assembly) | ecosystem: Environmental > Terrestrial > Soil > Wetlands > Permafrost | place: Sweden...
AACAGTTATGTGACTTACGCTGACTCGGAGATCGACACTGCGGCGGAAGTCGACGCCACCTGGAACGCGACCACAAAAATAAAGGTAGAAGCCGGCTATCAATGGCTGCACAGCAGCTTTGCCGCATCGGACGTGGCCGGCGTCGTAACTGCCGCCCGGGTCGATCGCATGCAGACGCCGGTGTTATCGATCAAATACCAGCCGATCGATGTGCTGATGCTGCGGGCGTACGCGCAATATCAGACTCGGGTGTCGACAATCGATCTGTTCACATTCAATGGAATGCTTTACGGCGTGGAACTCGAAGCGCGCCTGCCGCTGCAATAGGCGCGCTCATGGCGTATCGCGCTTCGAGCGAACCCAGTCAACCTGCCGCCTGACCAGGAACCGGACATACAGCGGGATCTTGGCTAGCGCATAGACCGGGGCGCGCAGCAGCACTCGCACGGAGGCAATGTCCCTGGCAAATCCAGCCCACGCCAGAAATACCGCGGCGGCAAGGCACAGCGTGACCAACAGCGCGAACAATAGCGGGGTCGCGCTCGCATAAACTATAAAGTCCAACAGCGCGGCGGCGCACAGCCCCGATATTGCCAGTGTCAGCAGCGCCAGTGGCGGGACGCAAAGATCCATAGTCAGGGCCAGCAATGGAAGATTCATTCCGCGTACGGCGTCGACGAAGTATCCCGGCGCCTCGCTGAACACCATGGCGAGATGTCCATGCTCCCAACGCGTTCGCTGCGCCCGCGCGCCGTCGGCACTGCTGGCAAATACGCTGATCACAGACGCATCCGGACAGAACAGTGGCGCCGTCCCGGCGCGCGCCAACTCAAGACCGAGTTTCAAGTCCTCCACTATATGGCCGCTGGCAAGCGTTGCCTTGCTGATCGAAGGCCATGGAAACGCCATCCCTGTCCCCATCAACTGGCAGGGCAGGCCAATTTGCAGAAACCCCAGAGGTCGCACCAGATTCTTCATCGTCCAGGCGAACTCCTTCACTGGCATCATCGCGCTTGCCGGTTCCGGCGACTTCATCAGGTACAACGCTTGAACAGGCCGACCAGTGGACCAGCTCAGGCCTGCGATCCGATCGATCGCGCCGGGGGCGACCCAGCAATCGGCATCGATGATCACTACCACCTGCGGCGGATCGCGCTCGAGATAGCGCACTCCGAAATCCAAGGCGTAGCCTTTGCCGCGGCGAGCCGGGTCGTGGCGTTCCACTACTGCTGCTCCCGCTGCTCGAGCAATCTGTGCCGTATCGTCGGTACAGTTGTCGGCCACCACGATCAGGCGATCACCCGCTCTGAGCTGCGGCATTACCGATTCCAAGGCGACCCTGATACCAATCGATTCGTTGTGCGCCGGGACAACCACCGCCAGGCGAGGAGGCGCAACCTCGGGCAGCGGCGCTGGTCGGCGCGGCAGCGACGCGCAAATCACCTGCAGGAACAACAGCAAGGTGGGGATGAATACCAACGCCAGAACGGCGAGCAGTACCAAATTGAAGATCTCATTCATTCTTGAGTCTTGCCTCGTACGAGCGACATGCCGTTGCGGGCAGCCGCCTGGTCCTGGCTTCGCGCCAGTCTATAGTTTCAGACGCCGGAATACGTGCTCCGGTATGGTCCTAATGATCCACATGATCGCTCGCCAGAACCCCGGTGTGTAGATGACCGGCGTACCACGGTCGATGGCGCGCACAATCGAGGTCGCGACAGCCTCCGGTGACGCCCACAGCGCACCCTTTTTGAATGCCGCCGTCATGGGTGTGTCGACGAAGCCCGGCTTGATGGTGACCACGCGCACCCCCTTCGAATAGAGGCGCTGTCGCAATCCGCTCGTAAAGGAGGTCACGGCGGCCTTGGCGGCGCCGTACACGTAGTTGGATTGTCGACCGCGATCGCCCGCAACCGATGAAATGACCGCGATCACACCCTGGTTCTGGGCTTCGAATCGATTCGCCAGCTGCGTGCACAGGGCGATGTAGGACAAGGCGTTGGTGGTAAATTCCTGCAGCAACTGCTCGATCGAGCTCTGGCAAGCGAACTGGTCAGATAGGGTGCCATGTGCGATCAATGCCGCATCAATCCCGCCCATCCGTTCCGCCGCGGCGTCGAGCATGATCGGGTAGCGCTCGATATCGCGGGCATCGAGCACGTAGGCATACGCCGCGTGCGCTCCGCGCACCATGAGATCGTCGGCCACGGCCTGCAGCCGCTGTGCGTTCCTGCCCACCAGGAACAGCGAATCACCTCGCGATGCGAATCGACGCGCGGCCGCCTCGGCGATCGCCGAGGTCGCCCCCATGATCAGAATGCGCTTCATGTGGTACTCCCGGTAACCCGGCGCCAGAAAGAGGATGAGAATTTCGGATCGATGAACTCGCGCAGCTGCTGCCAGCGCGGGAAGTATTGCCGGAACGACACGCCCGACATGCGAGCGTCCTTGGCGGGATAGACCGCACCGCCGGCGGCACGGGTAATTGCGTCCAGGTCCTCCAGCAGCCGCAGCGTCGGTGCGCCCCGATTCGGAAAGTCCAGCGCCAAGGTCGCTCCGGGGCGCGGAAATGACAGCAAACCTAGCGAGGACAGCTCGCCGAACTCCTTCAACACCACCAGGAACGAACCCAGCCTCGATGCTGAGATTCGCAGCAACATTTCCTGCAAGGCGGCTATCTGGACTGCAGCGGTCCCCGGCAACACGCACTGGTACTGGAAAAATCCCCGCGGCCCGTAGATACGATTCCAGTTCTGCACATTATCCAACGGGAATAAGAACGGCCGGTTGTGCCACAGCGCCGCGGGCGCCCGGGCGCTGGGGCGATGATAATAAAGCGCATTGAACAACCTGACCGACAGGCCATTGATCGGCGAGACCGGCGGGGTAAATGGCATGGTCCACGGCCTTGCAGTTGGCGCAGTCGCACCGTCCCGATCCACATGATTGCCGCGCATGAATATCCCGCGGCCGAGACTTCTCGAGCTGGAAGCGCAGTCCAGCCACGCGACGGTGTATTCATAGTCTGCGTCCGAATCCGCCGCCAATGCGAAGAACTCGCTGAGACTGGTGAAACGCTGGCTGTCGCCCGCAATCCAGGGGCCCGGGATACGGCGCATTTGCAGGCGTGCCGTACGTATCAGGCCGGTCAGTCCAAGTCCGCCGATGGTGGCGCAAAACCATTCCCGATTCAGGTCAGGCCGGCATCGCAATATCTCGCCATTGGAGCGCAGCAACTCGAATTCGATGACGTGATGCCCGAAGCTGCCGGCCCGGTGGTGGTTCTTGCCGTGCACATCGTTGGCGATGGCACCGCCGACGGTCACCAGCGCGGTACCGGGGGTGACAGGCGGAAACCAGCCCTGAGGCAACGTCAGCTCGATAATCTGGCTCAGCAGCACTCCGGCCTCGCATTCCAGGATTCCAGAAGCGGGATCGAAGCTGATGAAGCGGTCCATTCCTCGCGTCAGCAGCAGAGTGCCACCGTTATTCAGGCAGACGTCACCGTAACTGCGACCATTGCCGAATGGCAGCATGGGCGCGGCATCGGGCAGGCGCTCAAAGCGATCGTTCAGCGCGATCAGTCGCTGCTCGTGACGCGGCCAGCGTCCCCAGGATGATCCGGCAGCCACTTGCAACGCTCAGATGGAGACAAGCACGATGACGCCAAGCGCTGCCACGATCAGCAGGCTCACGCGATCACGCAGCGCAAATACCACGGGATCATCGTGCATGGCACCACGGCTCGCAACAATCCACACGCGGCTTATCCAAAACAGCATCAGCGGACAGATGAGCCACAGCGGCTTATGGTGCTGATACAGCGATTGCGAATCCGAGCTGTTGATATACAGCGCCATGACGACAATCGCGCAGTAGCCGGCAGCCGTACCAAGACTCATGATCAACGGCAGGTCGGTGTCGCGATATCCTCGAGTGTGACTGATGAGCTTGAGCTTGCCGGCCTTGCTCGCATCATCGAGTTCTGCGTATCGCTTGACGAAGCCGAGGCTCAGAAACATGAAAACCGAGAAAGCCAGCAGCCAAAAGGAAAGAGGGATCTGCGTGGCGGCGGCTCCGGCAATAATGCGCAGGGTATAGAGGCCGGCAAGCATCATGACATCCAGCAGGGGTACGCGCTTCAGTCGCAGCGAGTAGGACCAGGTCAGAACATAATAGCCCGCGAGCACCGCGACAAACCGCCAGCCAACGATGACGGCAATGGCTGCGGCAGCGATGAACAGCAATGAGGCGACAGCAAGGCCGCTGCGCGCCGACAGCAATCCGGCTGCGAACGGGCGCAGGCGTTTTCTGGGATGTTGACGGTCGGCCGCCAGATCGAACAGGTCGTTAACGAGGTAGACGCTCGACGCACACAGGCCAAACGCGACAAACGCCAAAATTGCCTGCAGCAGCATATGCGGGTCCGATATTGCGTGGGCCAGCAGGGGCGGCAGGAAAATCAGGCCGTTCTTTACCCACTGGTGCAGCCGCATCGCCTTGATCCAGGTGCGCAGCGACGGCTTGGTTGCCGGAAACACGTTGACGACCTCGATGTTTCGGTCGATGCGCCTGCCGGCACTGGCGTCTCCAACCACGATCGCGCGCCGCGACGCGTCCCACACTATCGTGTCGGCGACGCTGCTACCGATGTAATCAAAACCGTGTTCGCCAAATCGTGCTATCAGCGCGCTGCGCGTTCGCTCCGCGGGACTTCCCACATAGTTCTCGGTCTTTGCTATTTCATCGAACAGGTCCAGATGCTCGGCAATCCGCGCGGCGGTTACGCCATCTGCGTCGGCTACCAGCACCAGGCGCCTGCCATTGCTGCGCTCCTGCTGCAACCACGCCAGCAGGTCGGTTCGAAATGGAAGCGTATTCACGTCAACTGGGGTGCTCGGCGCGGCAGAGTCGCTCGCGGCGCCTTTGGATCGGGATGGCTTTGCCAGGGAATTCCACAGTGCTGCGGGCGAGTGTTTCGCGGCAAGCAGCAACCGTTCGTCGGAGATACGAACAGGGGTCAGGGTGCCATCAAGGCTGAGGCACAGTGGAATGGCGGAGTCGTTCATGAGGGAGTACGAATATGTCCCGGCATCACCTGTAGTTCGACCGTGGCCGAGGCAGCAACGCCGATCAACACCGCAAACCAGAGGGTTGCGATCCTGCAAAGCAGGGTCGCGATGATGGCCGTGAGCAGCGAACTTCCCTGCCCGACCAACAGCGTGGTCATGACGATTTCCATGCCACCGATACCGGCCGGCAGGAAGAATGCTGCGCTCCCGGCGAGTGATGCGATGGCATAGATGCCGATCGCAGAGCTTACGCTGACGCTCAGGTGCAGACCCTGGCAAATGAGGTAGAAGCCCAATCCCTCGGCGCCCCAGGCCACCAGTCCGATCGCCAGGCCGAATAAAGCGGATTTTGGCTGCAGCAAGCGCTGCGACGATCTGAACAGGCCCGCCAGCGTGGCCAATGGCTTGACCAGGAATCGATGTCTGGAGCGCTCGCTGAACGACTGAAGCTGACGCGGCAACCAGGGGTGACGCGCCATCGCAAGAAGAACGAACGCAATGGCCATCACGCCGGCTATGAGCGGCCTGAAGGCCACCCGTTCAATGGCAATGAAGCTGGCCAGCAGGCACATCGCGACAAGGTCAAGCAGGCGTTCGGCGAACAGTGCCGCCAGGCTTTCCGAGTACGTTACGCCATGTTCGCGCAGGTGGATCGAACGAAACGCCTCGCCCGCCTTGGCCGGGCTCACGGTAAAGGCGAAGCCGCTGATATAAAAAAGAAAATGCAATGGTGTGGGCAGCACGCGGCCAAGCCGGGACAGGAAGTCTTGCCAGCGGTAGAACCGCAGCACGTAATTCAAAGCCGACAGCCCCAGCACCAAAATGCATCCGAGCCACCCCAGCTGTGTGAGCGCGTCGCGGGTCTTGGATGCATCGGTAACCAGGGCTGCGCCGACGTACACCAGAGCTGTCACGAGCGCGAAACATATAAACAGGCGGCGCTTGGTGCGTGAGGGCGGCGGCTTGACTTTGTCAGTCAACGGCTATTCCTGAAAAAACAAGGATTCTTCATGGTTATACGATGGGGCCTTGGCCCGCACAATAGGGTGACGTACAGCACAATTTGTGCAGGCGGATGTCAGCTGATGGGCAGCTACTCGGCTATCCGCGACGAGCGGCGATCTTTTTCAATTAAAAGCGGGGCGGGGCGCTTGGACACGTTACCTGGCGCATGGTCGTGGGGTTCATTCGCCACAGTCCCCAAACGCCGCCTATGAGGGTGCTCGGTACCGCTCGCGAAATCAACAGCGCACTGTTGTCGAGGTAAATGCAGCCGGCGTCCGCGCCAGTCAGAGGCGATGCAAAATGAATGATCTGTCCGCCGGCGACGCCGGTCAGTTTGGTCACCGAGGCGACGGTCGTCTCGCCGGGCTGCACCAATGGACCCATGAAGTAGGCCGCCCCGAAGCTGGAAATCTCCGGATACATGCCGCCAGCGGCTATCAATGAGTCGAGCCGGTAGTTGCCCGTGAGGCCATCGAGGGAGAAGACCGGATTGGAAAACGCATAAGCGAAAAGTCCCGGCTGATCGAATACAACCAGCACCGCGTGGTCCTCGGGCAGAACCCGCTTCACGTCCGCAAGCCATGCGTCACGCCAATGATCGAAGCTATCGCCGTTTGAACGGCTATCGTGCGAAGACCAGCCGGATAGATATTTGGCGCCGGCCACTCCGCCGCACAGCACAACACTGCCCGCGAATGCGACCGCGGCCATGGACCTGGCTGCCCGTTGCGGTACGGTGTCGACAATCTCAGCCACCAGGATAGCTGCACACAGATATCCCTGAACGTAGTACCAGACCCAGGTGGTCTCCCCGTAGGTCATCACCACTACGTACAGGCTCTGCAGTATCACGCCGGCAGACAGTGTTTGCATCGCGAGTCGATAGCGCCGTGGGCGGACCGTCAGCGAGGCGGTATTTGTCAGCGCCAGTCCGAGCGCTGCAGACAGACTTATGAAGCCGTTTATCCCCAGCTGACCGCCGAAGAAATGCCTGCGGTACACGGCGCTCTTGATGGCACCGCTGATCGGCATGAGGTGGCCGAATTGCGCCAGGTTCGCACAAAGGTATATACCGGCAATCGCGGCGGATATTGCCGCGCTTATGAGGATGCGAGGATCGCGATCACGCCACCACAATCCGGCGAGAGCGCAACCGATCAGGAATATATTGTCCAGCCGGCTGAGGAACAATAAACCGAGAACCACCCCCAGTGCTGCATACGGCACCGGCCTATCGGCAACGAGAATGCCGATCATCAGCGCTACAAACAACATGCTCAACGGCGCTTCAGTCCAATACAGGTTGCCAAACGGGACGAAGAAAAGCAGCATTACCGCAACAAATGCCGTGACCGCCGCAGCGCTGAGGAATGGGCGCAGCGCCTTCATCAATATCCGCAGCGTCGCGATGCCGAGCGCCCATTGCACGAACACGCCGTAGACCAGAAGCGATGGCTTGCTGTGCGGCAGCAGAGCCACGAGCGCGGCCAGGCATTCCCACAACGGATGGTAGCCATTGGTGGCAAACAGAGCATTAAAAGTGCTGCCATCTCCGTGGGAGAGATGATCGGCTATCAGCAGGTAGAAGAGGGAATCATCAGACAGGAAATTGAGCGGTCGTAGTGCGACCAGGATGGCGCAGCCCAATGAAAAGGCGACATATACCGCAAACGGCAGCGGCTGATTCGTTGCCTCAGGGGGAGTGCCGGGATCTGTGGGCGCAGCGCGGCGTGCGATCGACGACGGCATTACGTTACGCCGTTCCTTGCGAGGGCGTAGGCCGGTGGTCGCGCAGAACTGACCTCAAATCGGTGTTGCAGCAGGGTTCGCCCTAAACAACATACCGCAAGAGTAATCACGGTGAAGGATACGGAACCGGCACTGAACCAGTGAGATTCGGAAAGGCAGGACCAGAACTGGTGAAACAGCAGGGCCACATACAGGGATCCCTGGTGGCGGTCATACTCCAGTATCTTTATTGACTGGCGCAAGTAGGTAAACAGGTACCCCAGCAGACAGAAACAGCCGACCACGCCCAGATCGTTCAGTACGTCCAGATAGCCGTTGTGCGATTCGCCCGGCCAGAAGGCCATAAGGGTTTGAAACACCCTGGATGGCGAGCCCGGCTCATCGACCCAATAGGCTGAGTAGCCGGTACCAAGCAGCGGGTGTTGCACAATCTGGTCAATGACGATTTTCCAGATGGCAGTGCGGTTGCTGAATGTCAGATCCTTGCCGGTGAGCGCGGTGATAGGCGTGAGCAGGAAATCAAGTTGCGGTATCAGTCTCAGAACGACCAGCGAGTATCCGAGAATCAACATGGTAAAGAGCACCAGGATGAAGCGCATGTAGCGGCGCAGCCATTGCGGCCAGTGACGCAGCATGAGCAGAACCGGCACCGAGAATGCCGCCGCAAGAATCGATGTGGAACTGTGAGCCCAATACAGGCAAATCAGCGCGGCGCCGGCGCAAACCACCACCCAGCGCGTCTTCACCTCCTTGCCCAGCCAGCCGTGGACCCAGAAGATCAGCCCGAGGCCGGCCAGTTGGCCCATCTGGTTCTTGCCATACGTGAGTCCGCGCAGTACTGGCCTGAGCGTCAGCGAGCCGATATCGGCGAGTCTGCCGGTTTCGGCCGGCGCATAGTCTTCAAATTGCTGGACACCATAGTGCGGAAATGCGACCGCAAAGATCACCGAACCCACCAGCACCGCGCCGACCAGGCCGCGCATAACGCTCTGAAATCGACTCGCCCTCCACCCGTATAGGGTGAAGGCAGTGAAGCAAAGGAATACCACTCCCAGCTTGAATAGATTGTGCAGAGTGCCGCCCTGGTTGATCGACCACGCGAGGCTCACCAGGGCGAGCGCCAGGAACATCAGATAGAACGGGTTCAGGGCGCGCAATTCTGAAAGCCACAAGGCCGGTCGTCGCGCAATCAAGAAGCAGCTGCCGACGATCACCACGATCAGAGTGATTCTGGTGGGGATGTTCTGTTCCGAGTTGGCGTTTGTGAGCAGCGCACCATAGTCCAGATTTGGCGGCAATATCATCGTAAGGAACAGCGCGCACACCAGAATAGTCGGCAATGTTGAACTCTGCGGGTCGTTGACCCATGCCGATCTCGCTGCGGATCGAACCGGTGACGCACCGGCGCGGACCCTGGATGCCCGACGATTCCTCATAAGTCAGAGCATACATGGCGAGCGGTGGCGGCGCATCGGGCCATCAGGGCCTGACGGGTGTGACCGGTGGAAGCGGGTCTGTGTCCGCAGCCGCGGCGCGCCAGCTGAGCTTGAAATTGAGCCAGAAATTCCATCCGGTAACCATCACTATAGCCACCGCGTTCGCAAGGTATCGATTCATCCCAAGAAGATTGAATTGCAGGTTCAGCAGCACTGTGTTGAGGACCAGTCCTGCCAGGCAGATGAGCTGGAATTTGGCAAATCGCTGCAGCCGGTGCCTGAAGCCGCGCTGATGCGCGGAGATATCGTGAAATGTCCAGGTATCATTCCACGTGAAGTTGTTGATGATGGCCAGTTCCGCCGCGATCAGCTTGCTGCGCGTAAGACCCCAGCCTAGCATCGACGGATCGCTGAGCAGGAACAGCACTCCCATATCGACCACGACGCCGCTCAGGCCGACCACGGCGAAGCGAGCGAAGCGGCCAAACGGCAACGCCGAAATGCGCAGCCGTAGCAGGTGCCGGAAATAGTCTATGTATACCCTGCCGGTGACTTTGCTTTCACCCCGGGTGCGTTCCTGGAACACGTACGGGACTTCGCCAATCCAGCGAATCCTGCCGCGGCCGAGTACCTCGATCAGGATCTTGTAGCCGAGCGGATTGAGTTCGACGTCCTGGACCGCAGTGCGGCGAAGCATGAAGAAGCCGCTCATCGGATCAGTTACTTTTCCGACCACGCCCGGCAGGATGATGAGGCCGAGCACCTGGGCCGCGCGCGAAAGGATACGGCGCAGAATGCTCCAGTCGCTGACGCCGCCCCCTTCTACGTGCCGGCTGGCGAGGGCCAGGTCAGCACCGCCCTCCATTTCATCGCACAGTTTTGCCACCAACTCGGGAGGGTGCTGCAGATCGGCATCGATGACCGCCAGCAAGTCGCCACGCGAGGCCTGCCAGCCGCGTATTACGGCGGTCGACAGACCGCGTTCCTGCTGCCGTCGCATGACTCGCAATTGCGGCAGATCAGCGGCGAGCGACTGCGCCAGTTCCCAGGTCCGATCCGGGCTGTCATCGTCCACCACGATGATCTCGTAGGCGCCGGGATACTTGGCGTCCAGTACCTGCGTCAACCGAGACAGCATTTCCCGAATATTCTTGGATTCGTTATACGTCGGCAGAACCAGCGACAGGCGAACCCGCGCATTGGCGTTGGGGTCCAGCGGGCCCACCGTGTATGGACCAGTGGGCGTGCTAAGCTGGGCAGCTGCGCCTGGTTGGTCAGGGTGCATGAAACTCTCTCATATCAGTTCGCGAGCAATACCATGGCCCGGCCATTGCTGCCAACAATGCCAACGCAAACAGCAGGATGGGAATACAAAAATTCGACCGACGTCTCACAATCTCAGGCTACGGGGAGCAGTTCATCAGCTCACTGGCAATACGCGCGGCAGGCTTGGCAAGTGGTATCTCAACGCAGTGGCTAAACTGCGGCAGCGTCTTTAGCAGCGATACGCCGCGCTTTGGCAGAACCGCGTCAGCCCACAATTTGCAGTCATGCGATCGGAGATCCTGGGGCACTTCCGATGCCGTCATTAATTCCGGGGTAAGATCAGGGCGATTAAATATCCTGGTAACGTAAAAACCAAAGATGCCAACCTGCGTCAGGCTATCCTTGTCCGGCACCAGGTAACAGACCTTGCTGTCGGCCGCGACCGAGTGTTGCGCAATGGAACGAAAATCCTGCTGGATGAACAGGTACGGGGAGTAGGCCCAGGCCGCAGATTGCAGCAACAATAGAGACAGCAGCGCAGTCGCCGTGACCGGCGGTTTGTACGCGATGACCCTTTGCAATAACCAGCCCGTAAGCAATGCAAATGCCGGAATCAGTCCGATCAGATTGCGTTCGGTGATGATAGGGGTGTTGAACGAGATGAGTATTGAGCCGCCGAGCATCAGGGCAAATGGCATCAGGGCCTGAATCAGCGGCGAATCGAGCGCGGCTCCAGGGGAAGTACGGCGCCAGCCGACGACCGCATAGGCCAGCAGGGCGATGCCGACCGGCGTAAACACCGCCAGCAATTGCAGTGACAACGATGTGGCGGTGAAGGTAATCCAGAAATTTCCGCCGGTATGCTCGGCGGATCCGCCTCGTACCAGCGGGACAATGATTGCCGCCGACAGAGCCGCGCCGTAGGCGATCAGGCCCAGTCGCCAGGTCGCGCGCCGTTCGCGCCAGAACATTACGGCCAGAAACGATACCGCCAGCAGCAGGCCAAATAGGTGGCTGAAGGCCAGCAGTATCAGGCTTGCATGGAACAGGACTTGTAGTCGACGGCTCTTCGTGACGATCATCTCATAGTATGAGAACAGACAGGCCGATGAGAGCATGAAGAGCAGGCTGTAGTTGCGGGCTTCCTGTGCGTACCTTATCGGTAATGGCATCAGACACAGGATCGTGAAGATCAGCAGTTTTTCGGTCCGGGTCAGCGCTGTGCGCGCCAGCCATGGCGTAAACAGCGCTGCCAATCCGTACAGCATGGATAACGAGCGCACTACGACTTCAGAAAAACCGAAAGCCTGCGTCAAGAAGAACACAGTGCTGTTGTAGAGCGGGGGTTGGTTGTCCCGTGATGTAATCTGCAGCACAATCTTCCAGGTTGGCCAGCCGGAGGCGTGGACCGTGGCGAGCTCGTCGAACCAATAGCTTCGATCGATGGCGGCAAATCGCAGCAAAATACCGGCTGCGGCGATCGCGATCAGCAGTGCCGCCTGTCGCGAGGTCAATCCGGGGTGTGTCATCAAGCCACTCCTGGGCCGGCGCCAATGCGCCACTGGTGAATCAAGCCGATCACTCGAAAACACAGCTCGGGCAGCCGTGCCTGTTCCCCCAGTCTTCTCACCAGGTGGCACGAGCGATTATCCGGACCAGCACCTGCGAATTCAAGGGCATGCGACCGCTTGCGCAGCGCGTGCCGGCTTTTAATTTCGTGACAAGCCACGCGCGCGCCGTAGCGACCGTGGCGAGTCGCATCGGCCCTCGCCGCAGGCTTAAATTATCGTCACCAGGAATAATTCAACAGGGCGCGCTGATGGCCGCCGGCGCGGCTAACGGCGAGATACATTCATGCTGGTCGGATTATCCGTGCGCCTCGGTAAATCCCTCAACTGTTACCTGCATCATGTCCGCGATGACGCGGATTTAGTAAAGTGACCGACGGAAGCAGACGTACGTCGCGCTCACCTAACTGGAACCAAACATGCTTAGAGCCGGAATCATTGGATTGGGCAAAATGGGGCTGTCCCACCAGTCGATGGTCAACGCCCATCCTGAGATACAGTTGATGGCGGTATGTGACTCGTCCGCTTACATCCTGGATGTGTTGTCCAAGTATACCGGGGTCAAGACCTATACAAATTACAAAGAGATGCTCGATAGAGAACCACTGGACTGCGTCTTCGTGGCGACGCCTTCTAAATACCATGTGGAAATCGTCGCCGCGGCATTAGATCGGAATTTGCACGTGTTCTGTGAAAAGCCGTTCGGGCTCGAGCCCCAATCCGCCCTGCAGCTCGCAAGCGTCGCGGCACAAAAGCACCTGGTGAATCAAGTTGGCTATCACTATCGATTCGTGGCGGCCTTCAATGAAGCCAAACGCCTGCTTGACCAGAATGTGCTCGGAAAGCTGCATCACGTGCGCGCCGAGGCCTACGGGCCGGTCGTAGTACGGCCAAAAGGCTCCACCTGGCGCTCGCAGAAGAGCGAAGGTGGCGGCTGTCTGTTCGATTACGCGTGCCACGCAATTGATTTGGTGAACTACCTCGTCGGACGGCCTATCGCTGTCAGTGGAACAGTATTCAACAGCGTCTTCTCCAAGGACGTTGATGATGAGATTTATTCCACGCTGCATTTCTCCGACGGATTTCATGGCCAGTTGGCGACCAACTGGAGCGACGAGAGCTTTCGCAAGATGTCGGTCAAGCTAAGCTTTTGGGGTACCAACGGCAGAATTAATGTCGATCGCCAGGAAATCCAGATCTATCTTCGCGCCCTGCCCGCGGCCGACCTGGGGTTCGTCAAGGGCTGGAATGTCCGTTACACCACCGAGTTGACCCAGCCGGTCTGGTTTTATGTCCGCGGCGAGGAGTACTCGGCGCAAATCGACCATTTCGTGCAAACGATCAAGAGCGGCGGCACGGCCATCAGCAGCTTTCAGAGCGCGAGCGACGCTTCCATAGTCGCCGCCATGATGCGCGAGGATGCGACCAAGCCCTACACCACATTTGAAGGCTCCGGGACCTATCTGCCGTCGGCGGGCGGAATGGAGCCCCAGGCGCAAACCGCTGGCTCGCGCATACGAAAGCTTTTTGGCCGGGCGAAATAGGCACCGAGTCCGCAACGGCCCCCATCAACCTACATCACTATTAGCGATCCAATGGACAGAATTTTATTTGGCGACAACCAGTTCTTCGGCGTAAATCACATGTCCGAGGAAAAGGCGCGCATTCAGGCAATGCGCTTCCAGGATATTAATTCAGTAATCGAAGTACTGGATGACGCGAACGCGGAAGGCATCAAGACGTTCATGTGCACTACGCACGAACGCATGGCGGAAGTATGC
>Ga0182030_10017415_pt1 | contig 13877 bp, 17 predicted proteins | sample 812S3MmetaG_FD_121299 | JGI IMG/M metagenome (GOLD analysis project Ga0182030, IMG submission 121299) | Permafrost microbial communities from Stordalen Mire, Sweden - 812S3M metaG (Illumina Assembly) | ecosystem: Environmental > Terrestrial > Soil > Wetlands > Permafrost | place: Sweden...
CGTAGGGGCCTGGTGGAATAAGAACTTTAACGGCAAAGCCGAGCAGGTGGGCGACAAGTTCAAAATTCGCTTCGGGGAAGAAGCGACGGTTGATTTTGAGATCACGGAAGCGGTGCCGGATAAGAAGATCGTGTGGCATGTGACGGATTGCAATCTGCACTGGCTGAAGGACAAAAAGGAATGGAAAGATACAAAAGTGGTGTGGGAACTAACACCGCAAAATAATGCAACAAAGATAGACATGACGCATATTGGCATTGTGCCTGGAATTGAGTGTTATGAAAGTTGTGAGAAGGGCTGGAACCACTATGTAAAGGATAGCCTGTTCAAACTGCTGGCAGAGGGTAAAGGGCAACCTGATTGAGGAAGGACTGAGATGGGCAAAATTGCGGCCCGTCAAAAGGGAATTGTATTCGGGAGAAAGCCAGGCAGCAATGAACGCAAGGTTGATTTTTTAAATAAGGAGAACAATAAAGCTATCTTGAAGTATCTGGTTGATGGTCATACCAAGGTTCGGGAAATTGCCAAGCTAACTGATTCATCAACAGCAACAGTAATGAAGGTTAAAAGGGTAGCGTTAGAAACAAAACAATTAAAAGCAGTAGCATAATATGGACGCTGCTGAATAGAATGGCGTAATTAGTATTAATGCTGTTAAACCAGAATATAATCCAACGAATAAGAGCGGATTCCCTGTCAAAAAAAGATTAAATACCTCGTAATTACATCCGCTAATTGCGTAAAAGATAAAGTAGAGAATACCGAACTTAATAGTTTCTTTCATTTAATTATCTGTAATATTATTTTGAAGTGTGTCTAAATTGTCTACTCTAAAATTTACTGGAAGTGATTTAAGGGTTCGCCAATCGTATTTAATTTTAGTGGTTAGCATGTGATTGATTATAGCCTCAAATTTAGGCTTTTACTCTATTCTTTAATGTGTTTCTAAAAACATCTATTTACCAAAATCAATCAAATGATTTTGATAGCCGAAAAGTGGCAGCTCGCATAGTTCAACTGCGAACGAATAAAACCTTATGGCATAAGCAATACTCTTCTATTGTTTGCCAGTATTCATGTGTCATTGAAATAAAGACCCAAATAAACTTACCCCCATTGAAGTATCGGCAATATGCTCCGAAATGAATGTGAATGCAGTTCTTGTAAACGGGAAATATTATGAGTGTGGAATGAAGAGCCAACGTTAGCTAATCTTTTAATAATAAATTCCTTCAAAATTCCTTACGGTGAATACCTCTGAATTTTAACGGTGACATGCCGGATGCCTTGCGGAATGAGCGACTGAAGTAAGCATAATCGGTGTAGCCCAATTTCTGAGCAATTTGTTTTACATTATCATCAGTATGATAAAGCAGGCGTTTAGCCTCGTTGAATAGTTCCTGCTGAATCCAGTAGGTTGCCGTAGAGCCTGTAACTTTTTTTACCGTTTCATTTAAATAACCTGTCGATACATGAAGCATTGAGGCATAGGCTGATGGGCTTTTGATTGCATGGCTATGTACTGCAAGCAGTGCTTTAAACTCACGGGCAAGCTCCGCAGACCGGTTAGGTATATTTTCTGAAGCCGATACAGCATCATAAGTACTGGCTGCCATGGCCAAAAATGACTGCATGAGCGCATGGACAATATGCAGATAATATTTATCACCCTGCCGCTCCGCATATTCATTATACAATAACTTAAGCAGTGTTGTGTATTGCTGTAATTCATATTGTGCTAAGCTACGTGGCACATGTGCATTTACCCGGTGCTCAAAAATGTCTTTCAGATCGGCGGGAATCAGCGAAGTATCTATTGCGAGGAACCACCCTTCTGCACCATCACTCTGTGCCTTGTAATGTACCTGTGATGGCAGTATATAATATAGCTGGCTGGCGGCAATAGTGATGTCATGCAGGTCTACCTTTAAAGTACCTAACCCTTTTGTAAGCAGGAAAAAGATATAATGATCGTCGCGGTGAGCACCAATTGTTCCCGTTTGGTTTTGCTCATTATCCTCTGGCCGGAAAGCTTTGATTTGCAAACCTGTCTTAGTCTTCTGCTGCAACTGATCTACGGGAATATTTTTCATCACTGTAAAAAAAGGGATATTTCACCAATTACCAAAGTGCTTCACCTCCATCTTTAAAGAATTTTGCGGTGACACCTGGATGGGACTCACTTGCTAATTTTACGATGGGCGTTGCACCTTGCTCCACCGTTCTTGTTCCCTGAAATTGATTTAGGTCAGTAGCAGTATGTCCCGGTGTAACACTGTTAACGCTAATGTCGCTATCACGAAGTTCATTTGCCAACATTACAGTAAAAGCGTTTAAGGCTGTTTTAGAAGAACCATAGGCATGGAATTTGTCCCTACTTGGGTTTCCTCCCGGTGTGCTCAGTGCGCTGAGTGAGCCAACTTCACTTGAAATATTGATAATGGATGCTTGTTCAGATTTCCTCAGCAGTGGCAGAAATTGTTGCGTAGTTTGTACTGCACCGAAAAAATTGGTATCGAATATCCTACGCAAGTTTTCTAAGTCACAGGTAGAAAAGTCTTGAGGTAGGACACCGCCGATACCAGCATTATTTATCAAAATGTCTAATGAATCAATTTTAGCCTCCAGTTCCTCTCTTGCCTGACGGACAGACCTAATATCGACTATATCAATTACTATAGTTGCTACGTTGGTTATACCCATATCATTCAATTTTCTTATCGCCTGAAGTCCCTTTTCTTTGTCTCTGGTACCTAAATAGACAAAGTATTTAGATTGTGCCAGTTGCCTGGCAGTTTCAAAACCGATTCCTTTATTTGCCCCGGTGATCAATACTGTTTTCATAAAATAATGTTTGTTTGATTTTCTTAATTTTAATCACTAAGCCATTAAGTAAGCTTAGGTAATGCAAAGGAAGCCATTAAACATACTCCCAGAATGTACAATCAATGGCAATTGCAGGACTATTCGTGGTTTTTCGCCAATGCCGGAGGTAAGGGCAATTCTTGTAAATGGAAACTATTATGAGTGTAAATAATCTCAGTAAAAATTAGAAAAAAAGGAAGCAATAGAATTTGTAGCGAATTATGAAACCTATCTCAACGAGATAGAACAGGTTGTTAAGCCAGAATATCTCCCGGCTGTAGAGCGTTTAAGAGATAAAGACCCACATGATATATTAAGACCTGAAAGTTGGTTTCAATCTGAAAGTGCAGCCAGAGGCTATGTGTGGACTATGTTTTTAAGTGAAAAGAAAAAATAGACACATGGTCAATCAACAGACGCGTAATTTCTTTATTACAGGAAACAAAGCAGCACTATTATTGCCACGGTCGGGTCTTCTACCGGGTTTAAATTAAAAACAGTTGTAAGTTATAATATTTCAAAGATATTAGTATCTGTGCAGGGCGCAAATCCTTACCTGGCCTTCTCCATTTGTTCTATGGCGATCCATCCTTCCGGCGTTATGCCCATGATCTCGGTGGCAACGCCCAGCGTTTGATAGGTGTCGAAGAAAGCCATTCGTGCAATAGGGTGATCCACCTCGCTTATGACCGCATAACCTTGTTCGCGCAAATTGTTGGTGACCCGTTCGAAATCGGCTACCGGCAAACGGAAGGCAATGTGCTGTGTTCCGCCTGCGGGATACTTCGCGAGATATTCATGGAACATGCTTTGGCCGGAAACAGGCTGGATGAGTTCGATGAAGGCGCCTCCGTTATAGGTCTGGGTGGTCAGCCATTCGCCGGCCACGGCCTTGCCATGATAGGTCATACCCAGATCCTGTGCACGGATGTGTTCTGGTTGGGGAAAGCCGGCGACGCCCAGGGCGGTCGTAAGGAATTTTACGGCGGCGTGAATGTCCGGGACCACCCAGCCGATCTGGGCCAATTCAAGTCCGGCAATGGTGTTGTTGATACTGCTCATGTTTGTTTGGTGTCAGGTTAGTGGCTGAACAAAGTTAAAACAGACAGGCATTATTACAAATACAACCTTTTTTGCCAGGTGTGAGAGAACGGTGAGGGAAATAATCCCTCACCGTCCTACTTGATTGCCTAAGCAACCTTCTTCAAAAAAATCAACTGCCCGTAATGTGAGGCAAGATGCGTGGTGCGGGTGGTGAGCACGTTCAGCCTGTTGCGGTGCGGCTCCTTTGCAAAGTCCTCTTCAGAAACTGATGTATGCTTGTGCAACCATTCTGCCGGTTGCAGACTGTTGAAGGCGGTGGTCAAGGCGTTATTGACGTCTTCCCAATGCTCGCGAAGTTCTGCAATAGGTGGTTTTGTTTTTCCTGATTTGTCCGGGCTGGTGATGAAGATGTCGTCCAGGTGCAGGAATTTCTGTGCGCCCAGGCCCAGCAGCGGCAGCATCCTGTCGTGTACTGCCGTAAGATGGCCTAATAAATAGGTGCCGGTATTCCTGCCGGGCGAAACCTCGTGCTGTAGTTCCTCATCAGAAAGGTTGTTGAATAATGCACGGGTACGGGATAAGTTGGCGTCCCAGTTATCCACTGCTATTTTTATGAGCAATTGTTGTTGGTCCATTGTTACAGTTATTTAGTTTGTTTGATATTTGAAGAAATAAAAATAGTGCATCTTGCCAAACGCCCGGAAAATAGAGGTATAGTAAAATATTATCCGGGAGCGTTCTGTACGTTTCCGCCGCTGTTGCAGTTCTTCTTCAGCAGCTTCGTGCCGGACTACCCGCTTAGATAGTTGACAATGTTGTTAATTGGTTCTGCGCGAGGTGGTTTGTCAGGAAGCAGTAAAATCTGCTGTAGCCATTTGGTCCAGTTTCCATTTTTCAACAATTTGGGCATCGAAGCCGTCAACTTCTTTGAGGTTTGGGTCTCCTTTACCGGTAGTGACCAGGCCGCACAAACTGTCTTTTATATAATGGGTCCATGCTTCTCTGCAGATCTCATAACATTCATATTGAGGAACCAAACCTTCATGAGTGAATCTGATCTCTGTTTGATTATTTTTTTGCAAAATATCAAAAATGACTTTTGTGTCTTTCCATTCGCTTTTGTCTTTAGTGAATTTGAAATAGTTGTCCAGCACCAGCCAAACCACTCTTTGATTCGGAACCAGTTCAATCAATTTCATTTTACAGTAGTGCATGTCCTTGTAATGATACGTAAACTCATCATTGAGTTTGTCTGTACTACCTTCAATTTTCTCCGACCACCATCCGCGTGGGTTATTAATGGCGTTGAATACTACTTCCGGTGTTTTGTCTACCATGATGGAAGTTGTAAAATCTGATGTTTTCATTTTTTTATGTTTTTTAGTTTAGAAATTTTTTTGTGGTAAATACATTGCCTGGATATTACTTAATTGCCATTCCCATAGTTTTCCTGGGGGTGGGCCGACCTTTCCCTTTGGTTAAGAGGCTCCATAAACTTTGCCCAATATATTCGCTCCATGCATTTGCACAGGCGTCGAAACACTCTAATTCAGCAACTAAACCCAAATGAGCAAAAGCGATCTGCGTTTTGTTATCCTTTTCAGATATTTCAAAACAGATTTTTGTGCCTACCCATTCCTTCTTGTTTTTAAGCCAGGGCTTATTACAATCGGTCACCTGCCAAACTATTTTCCTGCCGGGGATAAGTTCAACAACTTTCGATGTTATAAAAACTTCACCGAAACGGACTGTAAAGACATCATTGAATTTGTCTGTGCTGCCTTCCAAATCTTCTGACCACCATGCGCGGACATTATTGATAGCATTGAAGGCTTCCTGTGCTGTAGCATTAACCGCAATGCTTGCAGTATAGTCTTGTTTTTTCATTTTATTTGTTTTTTTGATTATTGGTTATTGGATAAAAATATATTTTAATAAGCGTTCCTATGTTAATTTACAATCTGGTAATGAATGATATGCACACCGGATTTTAATTGCGTGCTATCCACATATTGAAGCGGGCGACTCGTACCCAGGTTCAGCTTGTCGAAAAGGCGCACGCTACCTTTACTGGCAATGAACGGCTGGATGCAGAAGTAATAGTCGTCTATAAGTTTCATTTCGGTTAATGCTGCCACCAAGCCTGGACTGCCAAGTGTAAGTAATCCTCCTTTGCCCACCTGTTTATAAGCCTCAATTTGTTCAGCATCAATTTTTGGTACAATGGTCGAGTTGTTCCATGTAGTTGTTCTCAAAGTTGATGAGTAGACCGCCTTCGGTATATCAGTTAGCGCCCTTGCCATCTTCATTTGCCATTCGGTCGCATTTTCTTTTTCCAGCCTGGGTGGCCAGATACCCTGGAACAGTTCGAAAGTGTTGCGGCCAAAGGCAACTGTGCTGGTACTTGCCAGGATAGCGTGCGTAAATTCAAAAAATTCCGCATCGGCAATTGTATATTGGGCATCGGCAAAGCCGTCCGGCGTAATGTTGATTGAACTGATTACTCTCCCCTTCTAAAACTTCTTCAATAGCCGTCTCATTGCTATCAGCAACCAGCTCAACCATTGTTTCAAGTTCATCAGCATTTGCCGGAATTAAATCAGTAGCCACTTCATCAGAAATTGTTTCTGTGCTTTCTGTTGTTTCTGTAGTTTCAGGATCTACTGGCTGTAAATTTCCATCTGGATTCACTACCAATTCAAGTGCATTAGTGGAGGCATCCACTAAATTATCACTAGTTGCTACTTCAAGCGGGATAGTGATTTTCTTTCCCGCATTTTTCATCTTTGAATTATCACTTGGTAGAGTGATTTGCTTCTTCGCTGTTTTCTTTGACATAACCTATCGTTTTTGTTTCGGCTAAGTTGAACCTATAGACCAGATAAACCCCAACGATCCTAGCTATGGCAGTGATTATTTTAGCTATAGAAGAGTCATGCGATTGCATAGTTGCAACCAGTTAAATGCATTAATCCTTACCAATGGGGGAGTTGAAAGTTGTGCCTATTTTATAAATATTGCTCGTTTTTATTGGCCCTTATAGCGGATGTTTATTTTAGCCAAATGCTAATAATATCTTACAATTTTATTTTAGCAACTGGTCTGTTATTTAAACTTTCATTTACAAAATAGCTTAGTAGTCGGGCAAAAGGTTCTATATTTTGTTTAACGCTTGCCTCTTCTAAAGCCTGCATATAATCTGTCCTACGTTCTACAGGTATTACAGTCCAAGGATAACCACCTGAGGCAAGCATAACATTCATTAGAAATCTACCCATTCTTCCGTTGCCATCCATATATGGATGGATAAATACAAAAATGAAATGTCCTAAAACTGCCCTGACTGATGCTTCTTTTTCCTCTTCAATTAATTCAAATAATACTGGCATGGCATCTCTGACGGCTTCCTTATTTAGTGGAACATGTTTTGATTGACCAATATAAACTTGGTGATTTCTATAGCCTGCTAAATCTGATGGCTTTAATATGCCTACTGAAACACTTGGTGCAAAAAGCCCCCTATACCATTCTCCATGATCAAGATCGGCTACTCTGCCTGAATTTTGTCCTTCTAATATTTTTTTAATGCTGTTTTTTACTGTTTGAAACGAATCCCAATATCCTTTTGCTGCCATTGCATCTCTTTGTTTGCGATCTTCTTCATTTTCTTTCAAATTCCATACGCCACTTCTTACCCGCTCAATCAACTCAGGAGTTACTTTATATTGCTCGATTGATAAGGAGTGGTAGGCATCAGTGACATAAATAACCTCAACAGATTTTAGATATTTTTCTTTATTTCTAGGAATTCCTGGTGCAACTGGGAAATTCTTAATTACAATTTCCCTCCATTGATGCCACATCAGCCTGATTCTATTCCCATATGGTGATTGTTCTCTGTTTGATAATTTGATAGGGCTCTGATCTTGAAAAGGGTCATCCTCACGAATATCATAATCTGCCTGCTTCATTGTTTTTACAATATCATCTGCTATTCTTCCCTGATTTATGTTTCGAAATGCACCTGCCAATCTTCCAGCTACAACTGATTTTCCTCCGTCAAGTAATATCTTTAGAATATCAGAGGAGTTCTTTACCATAGATAAAGCAGTGCGCACATCAGTTGGGTTTTGTGTAAAAGTATTTGCGGAAGCATTAACGAGAGCCTCAGATAAAGTCAACATTCGCATACCCCTTTGAATTGTGATATCATTGGTAATTGGCAATGATGATTTCATGTGAAACAAAGATGTATGATAGGGTAGTTCTGTTTTAATATTAGTAGCCTCTGGTGATTTTATTACCAATTGAAGAGGAACAGCCCAATTCCCGGCATGTAACATAATTGATTGTTCAGGAGAAATACACCATTTGTCTTTATATTTATAATCAAGAAACTGCGAACAAAAGACCCAATATGAACTATACCAAGAAGTGCTATCGCCTTGGGTTTCATTTGGCGAAGTCGTAATATACCATCCCTGATAAACCTCTTTTATAAATCCTTTTTTTAAAAGTCGCTCCCTGTGTGTGCGAGACAATGCCCCTGTATGGATTGCAACTAATCCTTTATCCTGTAATTCCTTGAGCTTGTCAAGTGATTCTGCTAACTTTTCTGCTGGTGTTGCCATAAGTTTAAATTCATCCCTTAATTATGCAGTGTCAAAATTATGAAAATATGTTGTACTAAAATTATGAAATAATGATGTGCTAAAATTATGAAACAATGCTTTATATAATTATACACTATTATTATTCACTTAAAAAGTCATTTTTCATGAAACATATTTAGGCTGATTAGGCTATACTATACGTCAAATACTATTATTCTGATTAGAATAGAAAAGACTTGTTTTTTAGTATTAAGTCACTATTTTTGATGTAGAAAAAGAGTGCTAATAGTGTAATAAAAAATCCGCACAAAAATCCGCACACTTTTTAAAAATTAACTAAATAACATGATAAAATAAATACCTAATTAGCTGATAATCATATATAATCAAGATTAAATAGTGATGGCCCTACGTCTTCTAAGCTGGGGGTCATTGGTTCGAATCCAATCCGGGTCACACAAAGCCTCTGAAATCAATAGTTTCAGGGGCTTTTTCTTTTATGGTGGCAGTTTAGGTGGCAGTTTTTTTGTATTCTCATCTGTTACCCCAAGTATTCTTAATCTAACAAAAACTTTTGGTCAGGTCTTAAATTCAATTTTAACCGCTCTATATTCAACATTGCTGTATCACCATCTACCTCTAATATACCATAGTATATAAATATTGCTGTAATTTTTCTTGCAGTCGTATCAGGCATGTAGTAAACATCTTTTAGTGGTGGGAAACCAATATATCTAACATTGCCCATTTTATCAACTCGGCGATATTTACTGAAGTGTATAGTTGAATGCGAGCCACGTTTGAAAATATCAAACACACGTCTGTAGTTACTCCATCTCACTTTGTTGCCACTATTTACAATTCGGTCAATTACTATTTCAGTTGCTTTTTCACGGGAATATTTAATTAATGGTTTTGTAGGCATGGATGAGATTATTTGGATGACTTAAAGTTAGAAATTCTAACAAAGATTTTTTGACATGGATACATTCAAACGGTTTTTAATAATGGAACACGAGTTTCACTTTCACCCCATATGCGAATAGTACCTTTGTGTTACAATAGTCGCAAATGAAATGCGGCTTCTTTTAGAGAAAAATAGAACACATCTTTTATGGTTAAAAATACTAATCTGGGAACGGAAACGGTAATTCTTTTCTTTAAACAATAGTAAAAATATTATTAATAAAAATAACGCATTTCATATTTGAAACTTGTTAAAATAAAATCTATATGAGTAATAACCTTGTTTATTTAAACCGTGATTTAGTAGAGCCAAGCACTCATTCAATTTATCAGCCTAACGATAAACATTTTAAGGAATTAGTAAATAGTTTAAAAGAGATTGGTTTGGAAAAACCAATTTCAGTTTGCCCTATACCTGATAGCAAAAAGCACGAAATTATAGACGGCGATTTAAGATACTTTGGCTGGTGCCGGGCACTTGACCACAAAGAAATTTTGTGCGAGATAAAGAATGTTGAATATAAATCAATGTATCTAATTGAAAAAAGAATAGAACTTAATAGGCATAGGCAAAAAACTTTGGCAGATAAGTTACAGGAAGGATTGGAATACTATAATTCATTTCCCGAAGAACAAGGCGAGCGAAATGATTTGAAAGGAGAAAAGAAAGGTAGCCGAATGGACAGAGCGTCTAAAAAATGCGGTGCATCAATGTCTTATCTATACGCCTACAAGAAAATAGTGGAACATGATAAAAAGTATCCTGATGCTGGGCTATTAAAAATGTTCCGACAAAATCAAATTGGCTTGATGGAAGCATCGGAAAAAACTGGAAAAAACTATCAAGGCTTAGATGACGTGAAAAAACTAAATGCGGTGGGGGCGGAGTTGCTGGATAATGAAAGCCTGATTAATCAAACTGCAAGCAAAATAGACGAGCATGAAAAGTTCACAAGCGAATATCAACCTTACACGATAATAGACAAACCAAATTTTGCTACAAGCAAGACCCGGACAATCGCTGCAAATTCTTATTCATCCGATAGGTTTAAAATAATGAATAAGGATAGTGCTACTATAACCAAAGCCGATGTGCCGGAAGGATGGATTAAGGAAGATACCAGAATAGTAGTTGTTGTGTCGGATCCATTCAAAGATATGAAACACTATGCAAAGGAAGGAGATAATCCAGGGGCAATAGGGAATGAAGCAACAGCTGAGGAACATAACCGAAGAAGAATAGCAGTTTATAAAGCCTTGTATGATGAAATACTCCGCCCTGCTGATAGCGTCTTCGTAGAATATGATGCCGGACAAAGGGAAGATAGCGATAACCTGCTAACGGAGGACTTTAATATCGCAATGGTGCGGCAAAATGGCTACCATAAACGAGGTACCATCGCATGGCATAGAACGAATAACGCTATGCAAGGGAATGTAGAAACAAACTTGTATAATAGTTGGACACCTATAACATGGTTTGTGAAAGACATAAAAGCCTTTAATAAAAGTAACTACTTCCATAATGTTCCGTTTCATAAAAAAGGAAAGGAAATAAAATTTGGACTTTATGGTGGCAGGCAAAATAAGGAGGAAAAAAGTTACACTAAAAACAAAGTTTACTTTAAAAAGCCGTATAAGCGGTACACAAACTTCATTAACCAAAATGATTTTCTTGATACTATAAATTCAGCTGGGGCAGGCTCACATTCTGATTATATCCTAAAAACTTATGGAGTTAAGCACCCAGCCAGTTGGCTACCTGTGGTGGCATTATATCCTATTTTGTACCTCACCCGCCCTGACGATATTATTATCAGTCCGTTCGCTGGCACTGGAAGTGAACTAATTACAGCCTGTTTATTTGGTCGCAGGGTAATAGGTTGTGATATTTCGGAGCCTTACTATAAAATCATAGTTCAGGAAATGGAGAAAGCGACAAGGGAATTTAACCCTGAAAGTGCAATCAATATAGAGCGTATGTTCCAAGAGAAATTTGCCGCATAGTAACAGCACCCAATACCCGTCTGTAAAATAAATAACAATCTAAAAGTCAAGTAAAATGAACGACCACGCAATGGTACTTATATCCGTATCAGAACTCAAAGAAATAATTAGAGAAATATTGTTAGGGGTTATAAAAGAAGTTCCTTATCCTAGCCGGGTACCGCAAGACGACAAGCCTTTAACAAGGGCCGAAGCGGCGGAATTCCTGAATATTACTCCGACAACATTAACCAAGTATGTTAAGGAAGGACGGGTTAAAGCAGGAGGAACGGAGCGTAAATATTCATTTAGGAAAAACGATTTAATAAAATTCATGTTTAGCAGATAATACAATGAAAATTAAGTTTTACTTACGACAACCAGAAAAGAAAGGCGTTACAGCCATATACGCATCAATATGCTATAACAACAACCGCATTATTGTATTCCCCGGTGAGAGCATACATACGAGCGATTGGATAAATGAAGATGGTAGAAATGAGCCACGGGATGTTGCGAGAAATGCAACCCTGATGGGCAACCTTTTAAGGGCAAGATTAAGGTACATGGAAACATACGACAATCTTAAACAGGCGTTAGGTGGTACGGTGCCTCCGGCTGTTTTTAAGAAAGCAATTTACAATAAACAAAACCCGCCGCAGGTAAAGATTGAGAAACCAGTAAAGATTTCCATTGCTGATTTCATCAAGCGAACAATAAACGATACTAAAAATGGTAGCAGGCTATCCAGTAAGAAATTGAAAATAAAGGCAGATAGCATTAAGCCATATAATTCAACTTTCGCTAGTTACCAAGCGTATGAACTGGATAGGAGAAGAACTTTTCACATGGATGAAGTCAGCCAAAAATTATTGGATGACTACGACAGGTATTTAACACAGGTGAAAAAGTTAGCACTGAATACAAAGAGTAAATATCTAAAAACATTTATGCTGGTACTACGGTATGGCGTAGAAAAAAAGATTGTGAACAAAAGTACGCTTGACGACATAAAACTCTATGTGCCCGATGAACCCAGCGATAGTATATATTTGAATGAAGCCGAAATTCAAGACATCGTAAATATTAAGGATTTCAGAACACCATTATACGAGCATGTGAGGGATTACTTCATTATTGGCTGTAAAACTGGTTTGCGATTTAGTGATTATTCCCGGATAAAGAAGGAGCATATCTGTAATGGCAAAATACAGATGATACAGAAGAAAGTAAATGAGCGTATAACCATACCAATTCATCCGATGGTAGATAAGATACTCTCAAAGTATCCGGACGGGCTTCCGAAGTGTCCACCCAATCAAGTGTTTAATTCCTACTTAAAAGATATTTGTGAGCCGATACCTTCATTACAGAAAATATTTGAAAAAAAGATTACCAGAGAAAATGAGGTAGTAACTGAAAAATTCATGAAATGGCAATTGGTAACAACCCACACATGCAGGCGAAGTTTTGCGACTAATGAATACCTTAACGGTACTCCCTTTATAACTATTAAGGCTATCACTGGGCATAAATCAGAAAAGACATTTTTGAACTACATAAAATTGGATGGTGAGGAACATGCTGATTTACTGGGTAAGGTTTGGGAAAGGAATGATAATTCCGGCTCTGCAAAGTAAATATATAGGACATGAGCCAGTACCTATTTACAAACTATTACCATTTCAGGTTAAATGAAGCGGCTATCGTTACCGACAAACAAAGTTCTTTGAAAATGAAAATGGATGGCTTAAAACAGAAATTAAGCATTGAAAAGGACCCGGCGTTGAGAAGACGCTATGAGATGGAAATAAAGGTTTGCGAGTTGAAATTAATGATAGCCCAAATTAAGTAGCCACTACCGTTTCGGAAATAATTGGGTTCACTTTTTTTACGAGGCTATACCTCTATTTTTTAACAGCGAGGTAAAACTGCATAACATTATATGTGATATAGAGCAGACTTTATACTTACATTACTTTCTTGCTGTTTTACCTATACCTTAATCCTGCACCGGACTTTACCGTCAAGCGACCCGCCCCCAGCGGGGAGCGTTCTAAACCAAACAAAAAAAATAATAAACTTTCATTGAGTTTTCTTGTATAAAAAATGCAGAGCATCACAAAAGGTGCATAAAAAATTATTACAAGAAAAATGATTGTTAAAATTACGCAGCAGGTAAAGAACTCTATTAATAGGCTCGGAAATAGAACTGCGAGAAAAAGCGGATTAAAGATATATGCGGCTTTGTATTTCAGGGCTGAAAGAAAAAATGAACATGGTTATTTTGATTGCCCTTCAACCTACTTAATGAAAATTAATAGCCGCTATTATAAGGTATTGGATCAATTCATCAGCGATGGCATTATTAAATACCAAGTAAATCTAAAATCACACCCGGAC